>Ga0163153_10002880_pt1 | contig 23952 bp, 23 predicted proteins | sample OliLakLV19MP6IB1_FD_148629 | JGI IMG/M metagenome (GOLD analysis project Ga0163153, IMG submission 148629) | Freshwater microbial mat bacterial communities from Lake Vanda, McMurdo Dry Valleys, Antarctica - Oligotrophic Lake LV.19.MP6.IB-1 | ecosystem: Environmental > Aquatic > Freshwater >...
TTCTGGGACCAGGTACACGAGCTGGCCGAGCGCATTGAGCTGCGCCCGAGCGATGTGATCGTCGCGGGGTCAGAGGCGGCGATGGTGTTCGAGATCCACACGGTCGTCGGCGGCACCACGATGGAGATGGATGCGGTGGAAATCTTCGATATCGGAGACGACGGGCGGATTGTCACCCTGAAGGCGTACTGGGACATGTCGCGCGCACGTGCGCGCGGAGCGCGGTAGTTCGCAAACCCGACTTTCGCTCATGGGTGTGCTTCGGCCACAATGGATTGGCGATGAACGTTGAGTCCCGTGATTCCGTCTCGCTGAAGCCCGCCGAGCTCGATGAGTTCGGTCAATTGCTGCTTGCTGCCGGCCTTCCGGTCAGCGACGAAGAGCTCGATCATCAGGTCGAACAGTTCCCACTCGCCGTCTACGCGCAGTTCGACGGTGAGCTTCAAGGACTGATGCTCGGGTCGTTGGAACGCATCGGTGGCACGCCGTCGATCCTCTGGGGCACCGGCGTCGCGCGCAAAGGCAAGACCGCGCCCGCAGTGTTGAAAGCACTGACGGGTGAACTTTCTCGCCGAGCCGCGATCTCGTTCCCCGACGAGGACGTACTCGTCGCGACCCGCTTGTGCCAGCCGAGCGCGTACACGTTGCTCCAGACGTACGCGAACGTTTGCCCGCGGCCGGGCTACACGGCCAACGGCGAAGATCGCGCGTGGGGCCGCCGTTTGGCGAAGCGCTATGGCCTCGATGGGTACTTCGACGACCGCGCGTTCACGATCGCCGTGAAGGGCCGCAAGCCTCCGTGCGTACCGGTCCTCGACGCGAGCAGCATCAAGGCCACCGGCGGATCGAAGATTGTTTCGCTCGTCGGCGACCTCGAACCCAAGCGCGGCCAGGCGATGATCGCGTTCGGTTGGGCCGTCGCCGAAGAACTCGCCGCCGGTTCCTACGTCGCCGCCTGCTAGCGAACGCGACCTGCGAGGGTCTCGTCGAGCAGAGTGCGGAGTTCCTCGGGCGTGGTGACGGGCCGGCGGCACGCGTACGCCTCGCACACGTACGCCGCGGGCGCGCCGTCGCGGAGTGTGCGGTCGGCGAGAAGCGGGTTCGCGGGGTCGGCCTCGGGTGCGACCAGCACCACCGACGCGGGCAGCAGCCGGTGGGTGACCTCGGCGCGCAGCGCCCGGGTGGCCGGATCATCGGTCGGGCCGATGATCGCGATCTCGAGCGGCAGCGTGACGTAGCGCTCCAGCGCGGCGAGCGCGTGGGCGAAGTGCGTGGGGTGGGTGGTCATCGCGGGCGCAACGAGACGCAGCACTTCAACGGCGTACCGCTCGTAGCCGGTGTCGCCCGTGAGCGCGGCGAGCCGCAAGAGTCCGTGTGCGGCGAGCGAGTTGGCCGCCGGCGTCGCGTCGTCGAAGAGATCCTTCGGGCGGACGATGAGTTCTTCGGCGTCGCGCCCGGTCGAGAAGAACCCGCCGTTTTCGCCGTCGTGAAAGAGGTCGACGAGCGCGTCGGCGATGCGGCGCCCGTCGCGCAGCCAGGCGGGGTCGTCGTACTCGGCGAGCGTGCACAGCGCTTCGAGCAGCGCGGCGTAGTCCTCGGCGTACGCGAGGTACGGCGCGCGCCACGAGCGGAGCAGGCGGCCGTCGGGCCGTTGCAGTTCGCTGAGGAGGAAGCGGGCGTTGGTGCGGGCGCGGTCCATCCAGTCGGCGCGGTCGAACGCCGCCGCGGCTTCGGTGAGCGCGTCGAGAAACATGGCGTTCCAGCCGAGCAGCACCTTGTCGTCGAGCCCGGGCCGCACGCGCGTCGCGCGCTGCGCAAAGAGGCGCTCGCGGGCGCGGAGGATCGCGTCCGACGGCTCCTCGGTGCGGTTCACGACGTGCAGGATGTTGCCGCGGAACCCGGTGTGCGGGTCGAGGAAATTCCCGGCCTCGGTCACGCCGTAGTAGCGGATGACCTCGGCCGCGTCGGCACCGGCGATGTGGTCGATCTCGGCGAGGTCCCAGCAGTAGAACTTGCCCTCGACACCTTCCGAGTCGGCGTCTTCGGCGGAGAAGAACCCACCCTCCGGGTGCGCCATGTCGCGCAGTACGTACCCGATCGTCTCTTCGACGACGCGCCGGTAGCGCGGTTCGCCGGTGACCTGGAACCCGTGCACGTACGCGCGGGTGAGGAGCGCGTTGTCGTACAGCATCTTCTCGAAGTGGGGGACGAGCCAGAAGTCGTCGGTCGAGTAGCGCGCGAAGCCGCCACCGAGCTGGTCGTACATGCCGCCCGCGGCCATCGCGTCGAGGGATGTCGTGAGGATGGCCAGCGTCTCCGGCGCGCGGTTGCGCACGAACACGCGGGCGACGAAGTCGAGGGCCATCGCCTGCGGGAACTTCGGCGCCCGCCCGAAGCCGCCGTAGCGGGGCTCGAACTGGGCGCGCACCTGCTCGTACGCCGTTCCGAGGAGCGCGGCCGTGAGCTCGTCGGCTTCGGCCCGGCGCGGCAACTGCGTGTCGATTGCCTCCGTCAGTCGCTCGGCTTGCTCGAGCAACTCGCCCCGCCGTTCGCTCCACGCGTCGGCGACTGCCTCGCACACCTTCGTGAAGCCGGGCATGCCCTGGCGGTCGGCGTTCGGGTAGTACGTGCCGCCGTAGAACGGGCGGCCGTCCGGCGCGAGCCAGACGCTCATCGGCCAGCCGCCGCGGCCGGTCATTGCCTGCACCGCGTGCATGTACACGGCGTCGACGTCGGGGCGTTCCTCGCGGTCGACCTTTACGTTGACGAACAGCTTGTTCATCACGGCCGCGATCTCGGGGTCTTCGAACGATTCGTGGGCCATGACGTGGCACCAGTGGCAGGCCGAGTAGCCGACGGACAGGAAGATGGGCTTGTCCTCGGCGCGTGCCCGCGCGAACGCGTCGTCGCCCCACGGGTACCAGTCGACCGGGTTGTCCTGATGCTGGCGAAGGTACGGACTCGTCTCGTTCGCGAGCCGGTTCATGGCTGGGCGGCGCTGGTAGCCGCGACGCGGGCCCACCGGTAGTCGGGCTTGCCCGACGGCGACCGTTCGATCGCGTCGACGACCACGAGTTCGCGGGGGACCTTGTACCCGGCGAGGTGCGCGCGCGCGTGCTCCTGGAGCGCGTCCAGCGCCGGAGTCTGTCCGGGCCGGCTCTGCACGACCGCGACGACGCGTTCACCCCACCGGTCGTCGGGCACGCCGACGACGACCGCGTCGAATACCGACGCGTGCGCCTTGAGCACCCCTTCGACTTCTTCGGGGTACACCTTCTCGCCGCCCGTGTTGATAGAGACCGATCCGCGTCCGAGCAGGGTGATCCAACCGTCGGCGTCGACGACCGCGTGGTCGCCGGGTACCGACCAGCGCACGCCGTCGACGACGGGGAACGTGGCCGCGGTCTTGACGGTGTCCTTGTAGTAGCCGAGCGGGATCGACCCGCGGCGCGCGAGGCGTCCGACCACGCCCGCGGCCGCGGGTTTGAAGTCCTCGTCGAGCACGATCGTCTCGTCGTTCACCAAGAAGCGCGGCGCGGTCGGAATCTCGCCGCCCGCCACGATGACCGACTGGCCCTGCCCACCCGTTTCCGACGCGCCGTAACCGTCGACGATGAGCGTGCCCGGCAGTCGCTCGAGCAACGCGCCCTTCACCGTCGGAGAGAGGATCGCACCGCCGGAAAGCAACACGCGCAGGCACGAGAGGTCGATGTCAGGCCCGGCGCGGTCGAACGCGTCGACGATCGGGCGCGCGAAGGCGTCACCGACGATGACGAGGAAGTTTGCCTGCTCGGCGGCGATCAGGTGCAACAGTGCGGTCGGGTCGAACGCGCGCTCGGCCGGAATCACGACGGTGCCGCCGCTGAAGAGGGCACTGAACGCCATCCAGTGCGCGGTGCCGTGCATGAACGGGCACGCGGGTACGCATCGGGTGCGGGGGACCAGGCACCGTTCGCCGATCTCCTCGGGTGTGGTGATCGGTGTGCCGCCGCTCGCGCCGCCACCCATCGCACCGAAGAAAGCGTCTTGGTGGCGCCACATCACGCCCTTCGGCATGCCGGTCGTGCCACCCGTGTAGAGGACGTACAGGTCGTTGCCCGACCGCGGGTCGAACCCGCGTTTCGGGTCCGACGCGGCGAGCACGGACTCGTACTCGGCTCCGGCTGCGATCGTCGTCGTCAACAACGGGAGGCGCGGACCGACCGCGGCGAGCTTGGGCGCGAACTCCGGGTCGTAGACACAGGCCTTGGCGTCGGCGTCGTCGAGGAGGTAGCGCAGCTCCTCCTCGACGTAGCGGTAGTTCACATTGATCGGGACCGCGCGCAGCTTGAACGCGGCCAGCATCGCTTCGAGGTATTCGGTCGAGTTGTAGAGGTAGAGCGCGACGTGGTCGCCCGGGCCGATCCCGCGTGCCGCGAGCGCGTGGGCGAGTCGGTTGGCTCGCTCGTCGGTCTCGGCGTACGTCAGTCGGCGGTCGCCGCACACGAGAGCGAGGTGGTCGGGGACGACGTCGACGACCCGTTCCCACAGGTCGGCCAGGTTGAACTCCAAGGCGCGTGACCGTAGTTGGGAGCGATCGGAGGCAGCGAAAGGGCTCAGGTACCGAGCTTCGACAGCGCCGCGTCGACGGGCTCGAAGCAGCGTTCGGCAAACGCCGCGAGTGGGCCGCGGTCGCCCGAGTCCCAGAGGAGGTCGGCTTCGGCCCAGAGATCGGCCTCGACCGGGCCGAGAACGTTGCGCACGTTCGCGAGCTGATCGGGATCCGCTTCTACCGCGCGTGACACGTGCGCGAACCGCTCCCACACTTCCGGTACTCCCAGCGCGGCGGGAACGTCTGGTGGGAACGCAGGCAGGAACACGCTCGCACACGGGTTGCCGAGCGCGAACCACGCCCGTTGCCGTCCGTCAGTCGACAGTTCGGTGATCATCGACGCGGTTGTCGCCTGGTAGTCACGGACGTGCATGCACACGGTGACGCCGGTCCAGTCATCGGTGACGCCGGTTGGTACCGGCGCCACGTCGTGCACATCGGCGCCGGGTGCACCCCACGGGCGCTCACCGTGATGGCGCAGCGTGGCCGCAACCGTTCGCGCGTCGACGGGCGGAGTGTGAACGGCGCACGCGCGCGTCGCGGCGAGCCTCCCGTCGGCGAGGCCGGTCGGTGTGCGGGGGTTGCGCCACGTGTCGACGTCGGTACCGGCGGGCACGGTCGCCGCGGCGCGTGTCCAGTCGGTGCCGAGCGAGATGCGGTTCGAGATCGAGGTCCCGTCGCCGACCGGCCGGGCCGCCCACGCCCGCCCGGTGGTCTCGACCACCCACCCGCCGTGCGCGTCGACGAGCATGAACGACGAGAAGTACGGATCGTCCGCGTCGGGTTCGCCGCTGCCGCCCTGGCCGTGCCGTTCGAGCAGCGCGCTCAACGCGTCGAGGGCGGCGTCGGCAGTGGTGGCTCGTTCGAGCGCGAGGCGCACGAGGTCCATGCCGATCAGTGCGGGCGGGAAGGTGCGCGGATCCTCGACTGTCCAGATCTTCTCGTTCCCGACTGCGAGGCCGTGCTCGTTCACGCCGTGCTCGAAGCCCCAGAGCCACGTGGGCCGGGAGCCGATCAGCGCGTGCGCGCCCGCATCGGCCAGCGTGAGGTATTGCGTCGCGAGCGCGGATCCGGCCGACCGGCGCGCGTACCCCTCGACGACCTGCGCCTCGTTCGGCGAGCGATCCGAGTTCTTGGCGAACAGCATGCCGTCCGCGGTCCGGACGCAGAGCGTGTCGCACACGACTATGGCTCCCTTCGCTGCGATCCGCGCGGCCTTCGGCGAGCGGGACTCCGCTGCGTCCGCACACGAGCGTCGTTCAGCGGAACCAGATGCGCTGGTAGTCGCGGCTCATCGGGTGCACGAGGAGGGCGAGGAGCGCGGCGTCGAACATGAACGAGATCAACAGGCCGAAGTTGCTCAACGTCTCGAACCCGAACAACACGATGTACATCAGGACCTGGATCACTGCCGCACTGACGGCGACCGCGTATCCCCACTTCTTCTCGTTCGCGATGCCGAACCCGCCCGCGGCGAGCCCGACGATGATGGCGAGCACGGAGAGGATCCCGATGTTGGGGACCCCGAAGATGAGCCCGGACACGGCGCTGAAGTAGCACAGCAGGACGGCGATCTGCAGCGTCTGGGGCTGGGTCTGATTGAACCAGCGGTAGTCGTTCACGGCTTCATTGTGGCCGACGCGGAGGCGGTATCCGGTTCGGCGGGGTTCCGGGACCGCAGTTGCCCGCACGCAGCGTCGATGTCGACGCCGCGGTTGCGTCGGATCGACGCGTGGACGCCCCGGGCCGTGAGCCTCGACGCAAACTGCTTCAACCGGGCGGGATCGGGTGCCCGACCTCCGAACTCCGTGGTCGGATTGAGCGGAATCAGGTTGACGTGGGCGCCGCCGCGGAAGCCGGTCAGCCGGTCGGCCAACGCGTCGGCCCGGTGCGGATGGTCGTTGACATCGGCGATGCACGCGTACTCGAACGTCACGCGGCGGCCTTTGGCCTCGGCGTAGTCGCGGGCCGCGTCGAGCACGTCGACGATGGGGTAGCGGTTGTTCAACGGGACAAGCCGGGCGCGCAGTGCGTCGTCGGGTGCGTGCAGCGAGACGGCGAGTGTCACCGGCAGCGGGAACGCGGCCAGCCGGCGGATTCCGGGAACGACGCCGACGGTCGAGACCGTCAGTTGGCGCGCGGAGATTCCAAGTTCGGCGTGCAGACGCGTGAGCGCTTCGAGTACCGGGTCGACGTTGGCGAGGGGTTCGCCCATACCCATGAACACGACGTTGCCCACGCGCTGCGGTGAGGCGTGCTGCGCGCGGATCACCTGTTCGACGATCTCGGCCGCGTCGAGGTGGCGTTCGAAGCCGGCCTGACCCGTCGCGCAGAATGTGCAGCCCATCGCGCAACCTGCCTGCGACGACACGCACACCGTCGCTCGGTCCTTGTACCGCATGAGCACGGTCTCGACCTGGGCGGTGCCGGCGCGCCACAGCCACTTGCTTGTCATGCCGTCGTCGCCGGTCTGTTCGACGATCGGTTCGAGGGCGAGCGGCAGCTCCTCCGCGATGCGGGCGCGGAGGGCTTTGGGTAGCGCCGTGATTTCGTCGAGCGGAAGCCGCTGTTCCCACAGTCCTTCGTGGAGCTGACGGGCGCGGTACGCGGGCTCGCCCCACTCTGTGAGCAACGCGGCAAGGCCGTCGGCGGTCGCGCCGTAGAGGGAGGTGTCTTTCATGCGGCTTGCGCCTGGAGTCTCACGCGGGCTCGACTTCGCGCTCGTAGGCACGGTCGGTGCGATGCACGGTGAAGCCCAGGCTGCGATAGAGGCGCAGCGCGGGTTCGTTGTCGGCCGCCGTGAACAGCGACCCCGTCGTCAGGCCGCGGGCGGCGACCGCGGTGAGGCCTTCGAGGGCGAGGGCACGGCCGAGCCCGATGCCGTGCGCCCGGGGATCGACGCCGATGACGAAGATCTCACCGAGAGCCGGGTCGTCGCCCTGCGCCTCGTGCACCTTCAGCCAGTTGTATCCGGCCAGACCGTCGTGGTCGGACGCGAGGAAGAAGAGCGACGGGTCGAACCACGGTTCGCGCATGCGACGCGCGAGCGTTTCCTTGATCCACCCGCCTTGCTCGGGATGGTTGTCGAACGCGCGGTTGTTCACGACGAGCCAGCCATCTTCGTCGTCGCCCGCGACGAACGTCCGCACCGTGACACCCGGCGGCCACTGCGGCTTCTCGTCGATCGGAAGCGGCACGCGCATCTCGTGCAACCCGCGCGAAGGGACCAGACCCAACGCGACCAGATCGATGTCGTCCGCGTCGCTCGCGCCGAAGACCCACACGACCATGCGTCCGCCGCCGTGCGCGGCGACATGCAGCGTCGCGGCTTCGAGGAGCTCGTGGCGATCGGGTCCGCCGCGCGCGTCGGGATGCACCACGACGCCGACGGTCCAGTGTCGGGGTGTGAACGTGTCGCTGCGGGCGACATGCACATACGCCCGATCGCCCGCGAAGAACCCGGCCGAGTCCGGCGCCGGATCGGCGAGGTCGCGCCAGACCGCGTCACCGAGGGACGCATGACCGTCGACGGCGCGGGCCGCGTCCTCGATGCGCGCGATTGCCTCGCCGGTTGTCGTCACGCCCTCACGGTACCGTGACCGCATGGCTCGACCCCGAGGCGCGAAAGCCCGCGCTCCGCTCGTTGTCGACCGCCTGCGGGCGCTGTACCCGGACGCGCGCTGCGCGCTCGACCACACGAATGCCTTCGAACTGCTCGCCGCGACGATTCTGTCGGCGCAATGCACCGACGCGCGGGTCAACATGGTGACGCCGACCTTGTTCGCGAAATATCCGACCCCGGCCGACCTCGCGCACGCCGACCCGGCCGAGGTCGAGGTGATCATCCAGTCGACGGGGTTCTTCCGAGCGAAGACGAAGAGTCTCATCGGCATGGCTCAGGCCCTCGAAGACACCTACGGCGGCGAGGTGCCGAGCGATCTCGGCGATCTCGTCACCGTGCCGGGTGTCGGCCGCAAGACCGGCAACGTCGTGCGGTCGGTGTGGTTCGGGCTTGCCGGGCTCCCCGTCGACACGCACGTCACCCGGTTGTCACGGTTGCTGAAACTCACCAACGAGACCGACCCGGTGAAGATCGAGCATGACCTGGGAGCAATGGTCCCGGCCGGCGAATGGGGACTGCTGTCGTTGCGGCTGATCGAGCACGGCCGGCAGGTGTGCATCGCCCGGCGCCCGCGCTGTGCGACGTGCGCACTCGCCGACATCTGCCCTTCCGCGGGCAAGGTCTGACACCGAGCCCCGCCATTCCGACTACACCGATTCGCCAAGGGTGCTCCGGGCCCGGTCGATCTGACGGCGGGAGGCGAGAAGCGAGCGCTCGGCGCCGAACAGCTCGGACGCGACCGACGAGTCGGGTGTGCGCCCGTAGCGTTCGGCCATGTCGGTGACCCGAGCGGCCAGCTCGTCGATCTGGGCGGCGATGCTCGACAGGAGCGCAAGGTCGGTGGACGCGGTCATGGGCCCCAGTATTCAGGACGAGGGCCCACTATTCCGGACGAGGTTGCGGAACCCCGAACATAGGATGGGTCGTTCGCCATGCTTGCTCGTACTGACCTCCGCGGCTTCTCCGGGCCCTTCGAACCGCTGCTCGCGGCGGGCACCCGTGGCGACGATCCCGATGTCGCGGGCGCGGTCCGCGAGATCATCGCCGCGGTACGCGACCGGGGCGACGCCGCCCTGCGCGACCTGACCGAACGGTTCGACGGCTGTCGCATCCAAAACATCCGGGTCCCGCACGAGGCCTGCGCGGCCGCTCTCGACCGCATCGACCCGGACCTGGTCCTCGCCCTCGAGTTCGCCCGCGACCAGATCCTCGCCTGGCACGAAGCCCAGCGCACCAACGAAGCCCGCCACGAACGCTCCGGCATCTCGGTGCGCGAACTCATCGTCCCGGTCGGTCGGGCCGGTTGCTACGTGCCTGGTGGCCGGGCCGTGTATCCGTCGAGCGTCCTCATGACCGCGGTGCCGGCCCGGGTGGCAGGTGTTCCCGAAGTCGCGCTGTGCGTGCCCCCGGCCGACGGCGGACTTGTACCCGACGCGACGCTCGCCGCGGCCGCGATCGCGGGCGTCGACGAGGTCTACCGCGTCGGCGGCGCGCAGGCGATCGCCGCCCTTGCGTATGGAACCGAGTCGATCGCGCCCGTCGATGTCATCGTCGGACCGGGCAACCAGTTCGTCACCGAAGCCAAGCGCCAGGTGTTCGGACACGTCGGCATCGACGCGCTGGCGGGCCCGTCCGATGTCGCGATCATTGCCGACGACTCCGTCGATCCCGAGTTGGTCGCCGCCGACTTGCTCGCGCAGGCCGAACACGGGCCGGGCGGCGGGGCCGTCGTCATATCCTGGCACGAGTCCGTACTCGCCCAGGTCGACCGGGCTCTCGAACAACTCGTCGTCAACACCCCACGGCGGGGCGACGCGGAAGCGACGCTGACACTCGGTGGGCGCGCGTTCCTCGTCGACGGGCCCGATGCCGCGATCGACGTGGCCAACGCGATCGCGCCCGAACACCTGCAACTGATGTGCGAGAACGCCGACATGCTGGTGCTCAGCGTGCGCAACGCGGGCGCGGTCTTCGTCGGCTCCGATTCCCCGGCCGTGCTCGGCGACTACGCCGCGGGTGTGAATCACGTGCTGCCCACAGGCGGTGCCGCGCGTTTCGCGAGCGCGCTCCAGGTATCGAGTTTCCAGAAACGCGTCCACGTCGTGACCGCCGACGCCGACGCGCTCGCGCGTGTCGCTCCGTACGTGACGCTCCTCGCCGACACCGAAGGCCTCGCCGCACACGCCGCATCGATCCGCCTGCGGGAGTCGCGGAGAAAGCCGTGAGCGACCGACCGCTCCCGCGTGACGACTTGCGCGCGCTCGACGGATACCACTCGCCCCAGGTCGACGTGGCGGTCCGGCTGAATACGAACGAGAGCCCGGTCGCGCCGCCGGCGGCGTTCGTCGAACGTTGGGCGGAGGAACTGCGCGCCGTGCCGTTCAACCGGTATCCCGATCGGGCTGCCGGTGCGCTGCGCGGGGCGTTGGGTGCGTTTCTCGGGCAACCGGTCGAGCGCATCTTCTGTGCCAACGGTTCCAACGAGGTGCTGCAGACGCTGTTGTTGACGTACGGCGGACCGGGTCGCACGGCCGCGATGTTCGAGCCGACGTACGCGCTCCACGCGCACATCGCCCGCATCACGTCGACCGGCGTGTGCAACGCCGAGCGCGCCGACGACTTCTCGATCGATGCCGACGCGGCTGTCGCGCTTATCGCCGCGACCAAGCCGGCCGTGGTGTTCCTGTGCAGTCCGAACAACCCGACGGGAACGGTCGACGACCGCGCCACGGTCCTGCGCGTCGCCGACGCGGCCGCTGCGCACGGTGCCCTGCTCGTGGTCGACGAGGCGTACGGGGAGTTCGCCCCGTGGAGCGCGCTCGAATTGGTCGATGACGAGCGGCCCGTCGTCGTCGTCCGCACCTACTCGAAGATCTGGTCACTGGCCGGCGTCCGCCTCGGGTTCGCGGTCGGGCCGTCGTGGGTGGTCGAAGAGCTGGAGAAGGTTCTGCTTCCGTACGCACTGTCGGTGCCGACCCAACTCGCGGGCACGCTCGCGCTCGAGTTCCGCGCCGAGATGGAGCAACGCGTCGCGTCCCTCGTCGAGGAGCGGGGCCGCCTCGTCGCCGCGCTCGCCGCCGAACCCGCTCTCACGGTCTTCCCGTCGGGCGCCAACTTCCTGCTCGTACGGGTCGACGGCGACGCCCACGCGCTCTGGCAGCGTTTACTCGACCGGGGTGTCCTCGTGCGCGACTTCTCGCGCTGGCCCCGCGTCGAAGGCTGCCTGCGCATCACCGTCGGTACTCCCGCCGAGAACGACTCGTTCCTCGCCGCGCTACGCGAATCACTTCAGGAGAAGATGTGACCCGTCGAGCCGAACTCCACCGCGAAACGAAGGAAACCAATGTCGCGGTGACGCTGGACGTCGACGGCTCGGGCACCACCGAGGTCGCGACCGGCATTGCGTTCTTCGACCACATGCTCGAACAACTCGGCAAGCACGCCGGCTTCGACCTCGCCGTGCGGGCCGAGGGCGACCTCTCCGTGGACCTGCACCACACGGTCGAGGACGTCGGCATCGTCGTCGGCAACGCGCTGCGCGAGGCGCTGGGCGACAAGGTCGGTGTGCGCCGTTTCGCGAACGCGCTGGTTCCCCTCGACGAAGCCCTGGTGCAGGTGGCGCTCGATCTTTCGGGGCGCCCGTTCCTCGTGTACGACGTCGACCCGATCTCGGAGTGGATCGGCACCTTCGACCCGCAGCTCGCCGAGGAGTTCTGGAAGGGCTTCGTCGACGGGGCGCGCGTCACGTTGCACCTGCGCAGTGTCAGCGGCAAGAACGGCCACCATGTGATCGAGGCGTCGTTCAAGGGTGTTGCGCGAGCGTTGCGCGACGCGGTGCGCGTCGAGGGAACCCAGGTGCCTTCGACCAAGGGCACGCTCAGCAGTTGAACCCATGATCGCTGTCATCGACTACGGGATCGGGAACCTCCGCTCGGCTGAGAAGGCGTTGCAGCACCTCGGGGCTGACGCGCGGCTTACGTCCGACGCGGGCGAGATTGCTCGGGCCGACAAGGTCGTGCTCCCGGGGGTCGGGGCGTTCGGCGCGTGCATGACCGCGCTGCGGAACTCCGGGCTGGAACCCGCAGCGAAGGAAGCTGCGACCGACGGGCGCCCGTTCCTCGGCGTGTGCATCGGCATGCAGATGCTGTTCGAATCGAGTGACGAATCGCCCGACGTCGCGGGGCTCGGCGTCGTCGCGGGCCGGGTGACACGCCTCCCGGCGACCGTGCGGCTCCCGCAGATGGGCTGGAACACGCTCGAGGTTGTCCCGGGGAGCCGCCTCGCGGCGGGCCTGCCCGACCCCGCATGGCTGTACTTCGTGCACACGTTCGCACCGAGTCCCGACGACGGTGCCGTCGTCGCCGCGTGGTGCGAGTACGGCCGCCGGTTCGCGGCGGCGGTGGAACAGGGGCCGGTATGGGCGACGCAGTTCCACCCCGAAAAGAGCGGCACGACCGGACTCCGGCTCCTCCAGAACTTCGTCGACGCGCCGTGATGGACCTCTACCCGGCTATCGACCTCCGCGACGGACGAGTCGTGCGCCTGCAACAAGGCGACTACGACCGCGAGACGCAGTACAGCGACGACCCGGTCGCGGTCGCCCAGCGCTTCGAGGCCGCGGGCGCCCGGTGGATCCATGTCGTCGACCTCGACGCCGCGCGTTCGGGCATCGCCACGAACCGGGACGCGATCAGGTCGATTTGCAATCAGGTCTCGGCCAAGGTGCAGTCGGGTGGTGGCGTTCGCGACGCAGCGCGAGCTGAAGCACTCCTCGAAGCCGGTGTCAAGCGCGTCGTCGTCGGCACGGCCGCGGTCGAGCATCCTGAACTCGTCGACGAGCTCGCGCTCCGGTTCCCCGGGCGCGTCGCCGTTGGGCTCGACGCCCGAGGGCGCGATGTCGCGACCCACGGTTGGGAGACGGCGACCGGCGCGGATCTCGTCGATCTCGCCCGGCGTTTCGATCGGCCCGGTGTCGGCGCGTTGGTCGTCACCGAGATCGGCCGCGACGGCATGTTGGCCGGGCCCGATGTCGAGCAACTCGCGACGGTGCTGGGCGCGGTGCGGGTACCGGTCATCGCGAGCGGTGGCGTTGCCACCGAGGACGATCTTCACCTGCTGGCCGCGCTTGAGGTCGAGGGCCGCCGCCTCGCGGGTGTCATCGCCGGGCGCGCGATCTACGAAGGCCGCTTCACGGTCGAGGAAGGGGTCGCGGCGTGCTCGCCGTCCGCGTGATCCCGTGTCTCGACGTCGACGCCGGGCGCGTCGTCAAAGGCGTGCGCTTCGTCGAGATCCGCGACGCGGGTGACCCGGTCGAACTCGCGGCCCGCTACGACGACGAGGGCGCCGACGAACTCGTGTTCCTCGACATCACCGCGTCGTCCGACGACCGCGACACGATGCTGCACATGGTCGAGCGGGTCGCCGAGCAGGTGTTCATCCCCTTCACCGTCGGCGGCGGCATCCGCAGCGTCGAAGACGCGCGCCGTATGTTGCGCGCCGGAGCCGACAAGGTGTCGTTCAACACCGCGGCCGTGGCCGAACCCGACCTGCTCGCCGCGAGCGCCGACGAGTTCGGTGACCAGTGCATCGTCCTCGCCATCGACGCCCGCCGGCGCAACGCCGACGACCCGGGCGCCGGGTGGGAGGTCGTCACCCACGGCGGCCGCCGGGAAACCGGACTCGACGCCGTCGAGTGGGCCGTCCACGGCTGCGACCTCGGCGCGGGCGAGATCCTGCTCACGTCGATGGACCGCGACGGCACGCACGCCGGGTACGACTGCGAACTCCTCGACGAGATCGGCGCCGCGGTAAACGTGCCGATCATCGCCAGTGGGGGCGTGGGGACGCTCGAGCACCTGCACGAAGGGGCGGCCCACGGCGCGTCGGGCCTGCTCGCGGCGTCGATCTTCCACTTCGGGCAACATTCCGTCGCCGAAGCCAAGGACTACCTCACCCAAAAGGGTGTGACGGTTCGACCCTGACCTCGTAACGGGATCGTCACATACCTACGGTCCCCGGTCCCGGATTGCCGAGGTACGTTGGACAGATCCGGTTGTGCCGGCTGAGGCTGGCCGAACGAGGGGGTGCCGATGCCCGAAGCGCACTTCTCGGCGAACGGTGGCGTGGACGATCATTTCTTCCTGCGCTACCGCGAGCTTCTCGACGCGGAAGACAACGCGTTCGACGAGCTTGCGCATGCGTACGAGGACGGCGACCGCAAACACTTCGAGTTGGACATGGTCGCCTGGCGCGACGCCTTCACGAAGCGCGTGAGCTACCTCGAGCGTCACGGCATGGCACCGTCACCGCTCGCCATCTAGCGCGACTTCAGGTACTCAGCTTCGCGAGGAACTCGGCGGTCGCCCCGACCACACGGTCGGTGCGGCCGACGAAGAAGTGACTCGCGCCTGCGATGACTTCGGTTGTCGTGGCCGGCCAGTTGGCGACCTCCGTCTCGATCTCACCCGGCGGGCGGAATTCGTCGTGCGCCGCGAGCACGAGGTGTTTCGGGCGGGCGTCCGACGCCGCGCCGAACGTCGAGCGGAACCGCAGCGGTGGCGCGATACCCACCCAACCGGAGACGCGCTCGTCCGTGACCGAGAGGGCCATGTCGCCACCGAACGACCACCCGACGAGCGCCACGGGCGTCCCGGGAGCGATCTCGACTGCGAGCGCGTCGACCGCGGCGACGATGTCGAGCGGTTCGTCGCGCCCCTCGGCCCATGCGCCCTCGCTGCCTTCGACACCACGAAAGTTGAACCGCACACACGGGTGGCCGAGCCGCGGGAGGGCGTCGAACAGTTCGGACGTGACGAGGCTGCGCATCGTGCCTCCGTACTGCGGATGCGGATGACACAACACGACGCCGACCGACGCCGCGGCATCGGCGGCGTAGTACTCGGCCTCGAGTCGGAGGCCGTCAGTCGTGGTCAGCAGGCGTGGTTCGGAGATCGGGTGATGCTACCGACGCGCGGCGCCGTCGCCACCACGTACCAACCGGCGCCGCGAGCACGAGGATGGCGAAGCTCTGCACCGTGATCAGCGCGCCGAGGCGGACGCCGGGCGGTTCGAACCAGACGTGCACGTCGTGGCGGCCGCTCGCGACCGGGATTCCGAGTACGAGCCCGTTGGTCCGCACGACCTCGACCTCGTGGCCGTCGACCGATGCCTTCCAACCCGGCTGCCACGCGTACGAGAGCACGAGGAGTGCGTCGCGGTCGGCGTCGACTTCGACATGGCCCGAGTCGAGCACGTCGGCTTCGAGCACCGCGCCGGCCGGTCCCGGATGATCCAGGATCCCGGTGCTGTCTGCGAGATATCCCTCGATGTAGGCGCGGTCCTCGAAGTCGGCGTCCGGGTCGAGGAGACGCTCGCGGATCGCGGGCAGGTCGATCGACTCGACCGCGCCGACGAGGTATGCCTCGGGAAGGCGCGGTTCGCGATTCCAGATGATGAACCGGTCTCCGGGCAGGGCGTCGGCCAGCCGCCAGTCGTCACCCTCGGGCGAGTTGCTGTCGCCCAGCACGAGCGTCGTGATGCGCAGCACGTCGGCCAGCCAGTTGTCCTGCCAGACGTCGTTTCGGGTGGCGAAGCCGTCGTAGGTCATACCGCCGACGGTCTCGGTGAACTCCTTGGGCGCGAGCGGATCGAACGCCGTGATCCCGTACAAGTCCTTGATGAGTGACTCCATACGGAACGAGTACGTCTCCGTGTACCAGCGGTCGATCCCGTCCGGCGCGTCGTACACCTCGTCGAAGATCGGCGGCTCGTCTTCGTCGTAGAACGCCTCCGCCGCTTCGGGCGCGAAGCTGCGCGCGTTCCACGTCGCAACACTCGCAAAGAACATCACTTCGACGGCGCACACAGCCACGACCGCACCCATGCCGACCCGCCGGTACAGGGGGACGAGCGCGACGGCGACGGTGAGTACGAGCACAGCGCTGATCGGAAGCGCGCGAGCCGCCACGCTGAACGACTCCGTCGCCAGGTACGTGCGCATCGAACCGATGTGCGGGATCGCAACGGCGACGGCCGTGAGCGCGCCGACCGCGCCCGCGAACCAGGCGACGGCGGTGCGGCGGGCCAGGGCGAGTTGCTGCACCCCGGCGCCGGCCAACATGGCGAGGGCGATGTTCGGCAGGAGCGACGCGCGCGCCCACACCCGGAACCGGTCGGCGAGCGGGAGGAAGTTGTAGATCGGGTCTCCGAGCGGGGTGGCATCCGCCAGCATGACGAGGATCCCCACCAGCCCGACTGCGAAGAGGGCGCGCACGGCGGAAACGCGCCAGAGCCGGGTCAGCGCGTAGATCGCGAGGACGACGATCGTCGCCCCCGCGAACTGGCCGACCTCCTCGTACTGGAGGCCTCCTGTCCACGGTGCGTGAAACGCTACGCCGTCAGCTCCGCCGAACAGGTGCGGGAACGGGAACGTCAGCAGGTGTCTTCGCTCGGCGGAGAGTTCGAACGCCTGGTCGGTCGTCAGCTCCGTGCGGACGCTGATGCTCGAGAACCGGAGCAGTGGCAGCAGCTGGACGGCCGCGAGTCCGAGTCCAAGGCTCAGCGCGCCCGCGACACGCCCCACCCATCGTCGCGATCCGGGTTCGAACATCGCGGTCACGACAACGTAGGTCGCGAGTCCGAGGCCGGAGTAGTACAGCATCTGCGGGTGGCCCGCGAGCGCCACGAGGGCGAGTGGCACGGCGACGGTCGCCGCCCGCAACGTTGTCCAGCGTTCGCGCACCAGATCGATGCCGAGGAACACCAGCGGCAACCACGCCGCCACGATCAGGAACGGTGTGAACTTGAGGTGCAGGATGAAGAATCCGCTCAGCGCGTAGGCGCTACCGGCAACGATCGCCGCGGGGTTCGACGCCCAACGATGACGGGACCAGGCGAACATGGTGCCTGATGCCAGCCAAAGGTGCGACATGAACCACCACCGGTGTGCGGTCGTCGCGTCGAAGAACCCATAGATCGCGTGCAACGGGTAAAACACGCCGTACTGGCCCGCGCCGAGCGTTGAGTCGCCGGCGTACACGTTGGGTGTCCACCACGGCGCGTGCCCGTCTCGAAGTTCACGCCACACCGCGCGGTGCGCGGGGACGTAGAACTCGTTGATGTCCCACATCATCGTCGTCGCCCGACCCCGCAACACCGCGAGAAACGGCACCGTGACGATGCAGAGAGTCAGGGCGAGCGCACCGATTGTCCATGCGGTCACGACGCGCCGGGAGGCGGCTGCGTCGGGTTCCGTCATGGGTTCCTTGATCGGCATTTCACCCGGTTCGCCTAGTCGTTCACGCCCGCCGCCCGGCAGGCGAATGCCAGCACCAGGGCCTCTTCCATCCACGCGCGGTAACGCCCCGACGGGCCACCGTGGCCGGCCCCCAGTTCGGTGCGCAGGACGATCGGGAGATCGGTCGTGGTATGGGCCCGCAGCTTCGCGACCCACTTCGCCGGTTCCCAGAATTGCACGCGGGGATCGTTCAGTCCGGTCGTCACCAACATGGCGGGGTACGGGAGGTCCCGCACGTTGTCGTACGGGGAGTACGACTTCATGCGTGCGTACGCCTCCGGCTCGCGCGGGTCTCCCCACTCCTCCCACTCGGTGATCGTGAGCGGCAGGCTGGGGTCGAGCATCGTCGTGACGACGTCGACGAACGGCACCTCGGCGATCAACCCGGCGAACAGGTCGGGCCGGTCGTTCGCCACCGCCCCGATCAGGAGCCCGCCCGCGCTACCGCCGCGCGCAACGAGACGGTCGGGCGCGACATACCCGGCGTGCTGTAAGTGCTCGGCGGCGGCCACGAAGTCGGTGAAGGTGTTGCGCTTGTGTTCGAGACGGCCGTTCTCGTACCACGCCCGCCCAAGTTCTCCGCCGCCCCGCACGTGCGCAATCGCGAACACGAACCCGCGGTCGAGCAGCGACAACCGCGACGGGCGGAACGACGGATCGATCGAGTACTCGTACGCGCCGTACCCGTATACGAGTCCCGGTGCGGTGCCGTCGATCGGTGTGTCCCGGCGGTGGACGATCGACACGGGCACGTTCGCACCGTCCGCCACCGTGACCCATACGCGCGCCGACACGTACTTCGACGCGTCGTATCCGGGCACGGGTTGGGTCTTGACTGCGCGCATCGTGAGTTCGGGCGTGCCGAGATCGACGTCGAAGTCGGTGCTGGGAGCAACCAGTGACGTATACCCGATCCGGACCGTCGTCGTGTCGTACTCCTCGTTCGCGCCCACCCACGACGTGTAGACCGGGTCGGGAAACGTGAAGTCGCGCACGACTCCGGTCGCGACCGCCATGGTGCACACGCGGTCGAGCGCGTCGCTGCGTTCGGTGATCAGGAGATGTTCGCGGAACGCGTCGACGCCTTCGAGGCGCACATCGGCGCGATGGGCGATGAGTTCGACCCACTGCTCACGACTCGCGTCGCCAACCGGAGCCGCAACCAGCTTGAAGTTGGTCGCACCGTCGGCGTTGGTGACGATCAGGAACCGATCGTGATCCGCGTCAACGTGATGCTCGACCGAATACTCGTGGCCGGCCTCACGGGGCAGGACCACCTGCGGAGCATCGGCCGGCGACGCAGTCGGTATGCACCACGTCTCCGTCGTCATCTTGGAACTCGTGTCGATGACGACATAGCGACCGCTGCGCGTCCGGTCGATGTCGATGTTGAAGCGTTCGTCGTCCTCTTCGAACACCACGACGTCGCGGTCGGCCGGCGCGCCGAGTTCGTGGCGCCACACCTGGTAGGCACGCATCGCATCGTCCGGCCGCACGTAGAAACACGTGCGGCAATCGTCGGCCCACGCGAGTCCGTAGGTGATGCCGTCGATGACATCGGCGAGGTCGGCTCCGGTCGCGGTGACGCGGAACCGCAACGTGTGCAGCTCGTCGCCATTCGTGTCGATCGCGTACGCGAGGGTCGCGTCGTCGGGGGAAATGGCAAAGCCTCCGAGTGCGAAGTAGTCCTCGTCTTGTGCCTCGACGTTCTGGTCGAGCAGCACCGTCTCCGGCCCGCCGCCGCGCGGTCGCCGGCACTGGATTGCGTACTGGAGTTCTTCGACAGTGCGCGAGTAGTACTCCCACGGGCCGTCGGGCACGGGTGCCGACTCGTCGGTCTCCTGAATGTGCGACGCGATCTCTTCGAAGATGCAATCGCGGCGCGCGTTCGTCGGTTCGAGTACCGCGTCCGCGTATGCGTTCTCGGCTTCGAGGTGCGCGAGGGTCGCCGGGTCGTCGCGCTCGCGCATCCAATACCAGTCGTCGGTGCGGTGGTCACCGTGCAACGACAGGACGACGGGACGCCGTCGCGGTTCGGGTGGAACGGGCGGGAACACGAAGGGGGAGTCTCGCATGGGCCGCTACCATGCCAGCGTCATGGCGCCGACCGTCACTCCCATTCCGTACTCGCCGGACGAGCTCGACGCCGTCGCGTACGACGCCGACGGGCTGGTCGGTGCGATCGTCCAAGAGGCGGGAACCGGCCAGGTGTTGATGTTCGCCTGGATGAACCGCGACGCCTTGGAACGAACCCTCGAAACGGGTCGTACGTGGTTCTGGAGTCGAAGCCGCCAGGAGTATTGGTGCAAGGGTGAAAGTTCCGGCGACCGGCAGTACGTCCGGGCGGCGTACTACGACTGCGACATGGACGCGGTGCTCGTCGAAGTCGAACAGGAGGGACGCGGCGCGTGTCACACCGGTGAACGCAGCTGCTTCTTCCGAGCGTTCGGTAGCAGCGCGCAGCCTGGCCCGCGGTGACCACCGCGCCGCTACGACCGACCGCGGCCGAGTTCGTCGAACTGGCGCGCGACTACACCGTCGTGCCCGTGTGGCGCGAGGTTCTCGCCGATCTCGAAACGCCCCTCTCGGTCTTCATGAAGCTGGTCGGCGACGGTGACGGCTTCCTGCTCGAGTCGGTCGAGCACGCCGAACGCTGGGGCCGGTTTTCGTTCCTCGGCCGCGACCCGGTGTTCACGATCGTGGCGCGCGGTGGGCAACTCGAGTGGATCGGCGGCGAACGGCCGCCCGGCATTCCCACCGATCAGGGGACCCTCGCCGCGGTCGAAGCACTCCTCGCGCACTACCGCGCACCGGTGACGAACGAGTTGCCTCCGTTCCACGGCGGTCTCGTCGGGTGGATCGGCTACGACACCGTGCGCGAGATCGAGCATCTGCCGAACGTGCCGCAAGACGACGTCGGCCACGCCGACGCGGTGTTGTCGCTGACCGGACTCGTCGCCGCGTTCGACCACTTCCGCCAGCGTCTGTACCTGATCGAGAACGTGTATCCCACCCCGGGTGCGGGCGAGGCCGAACTGCTCGACGCGTACGAGCAGGCGCGCGACCGGCTTGCGGCCGCCGCCGCCGAACTGGCCCGGCCCCTCCCGTACGCGCCCGCCGAACCGCCCCCCGACGAGCTGACCGAGCTTCCCGAGGTCCGGCGCAACTTCACGCCCGAGACATGGGCGAACGCAGTCGAGGTTGCGAAGGAACACATCCTCGACGGCGACATCTTCCAAGTGGTGCTGGCCCAGCGGTTCGACCTTGTCGAACCCGTCGACCCGTTCGCGATGTACCGAGTGCTGCGGCTCGTGAACCCGTCGCCGTACATGTACTTCCTCCGCCACGCGGAGGCGACCATCGTCGGTTCGTCGCCCGAGCCCATGGTGCAACTCCTCGACGGGCGCGTCATCAGCCGCCCGATCGCAGGAACGCGCCGGCGGGGCCGCAACGACGAACACGACAAGCGGCTCGCGGCCGAACTCGTCGAGCATCCGAAGGAGCGCGCCGAGCACGTCATGCTCGTCGACCTCGCCCGCAACGACGTCGGGCGCGTCGTGCGCTACGGCACCGAACGCGTCGAAGAGCTGATGACGCTCGAGCGGTACTCGCACGTGATGCATCTCACGAGTCAGGTCGCCGGCGACCTGGCCGACGGTAAGGGCCCGGTCGACGTCCTGCGGGCGACGTTCCCGGCCGGGACGGTGAGCGGCGCACCCAAGGTGCGCGCCATGGAAATCATCGACGCGCTCGAACCGACGAAGCGCGGCCCCTACGCGGGGGTGGTGGGGTACTTCGACTTCTCGGGCAACCTCGACACGGCCATCGCAATCCGCACCATGGTGTGGCGCGGCGGACAGGCGACACTCCAGGCCGGGGCGGGCATCGTGGCCGATTCGGTCCCGGCCGACGAAGACCTGGAATGTCAGAACAAGGCCCGGGCGTTGCTTACGGCAGCGGCCGCCGCCCGGGCACTCCCGAAACAGCCGTAGGAGACAACCATGCTGGCGCATATCGATCGCGGCCTCGTGACCGTCACCGGCGACGACGCGGGATCGTTCCTCCAGAGCTTGCTGTCGCAGGATCTCGATCCGCTGCGCGACGGCGACGGTGCGCACGCGCTGCTGCTCGCGCCCCAGGGCAAGCTCATTGCCGACCTGCGCGTCCTGCGCGTCGACGAGAACACGTGGTGGCTCGACTGCGAGCGATCCGTGGCGCCTGCGCTTGCCGACGGCGTGAACCGATTCCGCATCCGGGTGAAAGCCGAAGTCACCGATGCCTCGGAGGGCTACGCCGCGGCCGCAGTTCGCGGCGCGACGCACGCGCCACTCGACGTCAACGTTCCGCGCGAGCCTTTCTCGCACACGACGTGGCGCGATGCCCGGGTCGTACGCGCGGACTGGCCCGGCCAACCCGGATTCGACGTGATCGGACCCGCGTCTACCGTCGCGGCGGCACTCGACGCGCTCGGCGACGTCGTTGTTTCCGCCGACGAGTACGAGCGGGCCCGTATCGAGGCCGGCGTGGTCCGCCAGGGGCACGACGTCGACGAGAAGACAATTCCGCAGGAAGCGTTCCTCGAACAGACGGCAGTGTCGTTCACGAAGGGTTGCTTCGTCGGACAGGAACTCGTGTGCCGCATCGACACCCGCGGCCACGTCAACCGGTACCTGAGGCGAGCGCGGCTCGACACAGCCGCGCCGCGGGGTGCGCAGCTCGAACTCGACGGGAAGACCGTCGGCGAAGTCACGTCGACCGCGGGGACGGTCGCCCTGGCGATGGTCCGGCGCGAGATCGAACCACCAGCCGAGGTCGACGTCGTCTGGGACGGCGGCCGTGCGCACGCGCGCCTCGAGGTGTTGTAACCCCTACGCCGGGAGCGACACCACGAAACGGGCACCACCGTTGGCGGACGCCTCTACGCGGGCGGTGCCGCCCATCCGTACTGTGAGTTCGTGCACGATCGCGAGGCCGAGGCCGGTGCCAACGGACCGGCCCGGGGAGTTGCGAACCGTATACAGACGTTCGAACACGCGTGGGAGTTCCTCCGCCGGTATGCCGGGGCCGTCGTCGGTGACCACGATCGCGAAGCGTCCGTCGGCTTCGGCGCCGGTGCTGACGGCGACGGACGAGCGCGCGTACTTCATTGCGTTCTCCACGAGGTTGGCCACGATCACGATCTGGCCGAGCCGCTCCGGGTCGATGTCACCCGCTATCGGTTGGTCGGCGACCACGGCAAGCTCGATGCCGAGATCGCGAGCCGCCGGCGTGAATGCCTCGGCCGAGTCGCGCACGACCGCGGTGACATCGCTCGGAATCGGCTTCAACGAGAACTGGCGCGTGTCCAACCGAGATAGGTCGAGCAAGTCGCGGACGAGCCGCTCGAGACGGCGGGCTTCCGACGAAATCACTTCGGCGGCACGATTGCGCGCTACGGGATCGTCGACGTCGATCGTGCCGTCGCCCAGCGCGTCGGCGTATCCACGAATCGACGTGAGCGGCGTACGCAGGTCGTGCGACACGGACAGCAAAAACGCCCGCTCGGAGCCCCGAGCTTGTTCGAGCTGCGCGGCCATCGTGTTGAGCGTGCCGGCCAACGCCGCGAGTTCCTCGTCGGTTCCGCGCGGGACGAGCGCGCGGGCGGTCAAGTCGCCGTTCGCGATACCGCGCGCGGCCGCTTCGATCGCGCCGATCGGGCGCGTGAGGCGGCGGGAGAGCCATACCGACAGGAGACCCACGAGCAAGAGCACGGCACCGGACGCGACGAACATGAGCGGGACGGCCCGGCGCAGGACCTCGTTGTCGATCTCGTCGGTCGCGACGATCACCACCTTGCCGAGCCGGTCGTCGCCGACGGCCTGGGCGAGGAACACGAGGTCGCCGCGGCGCCCGCTGACTTCCTCACCGGCCAGGAGACGTTGCGGTTCGATGTCCTCGAGCACGAGTCCGTCGGGCAGGCGGAACAGCTCCGCGAGCACGGGCTGGCGGGGGTCGACGAAGCGACCGTCGGGGCCGAGGACCACGAAGCTGAGGTCGGTCAGGTTCATCGTCTGGCGGACCCGCTGCGTGCTCTGCTGCAACTCGTTGCGGTTTGGTGTCGTCGGATCGTCGAGCCGCACGCGGAAGTCCTCGGACGAGGTCGCGAGCGGTTCTGATCGTTCGCGCATGTCGTCGAGAGCCGCCTTCTCGATCGATCGGCTGACGAGCGCGTACGTGGCGACGCCGGACAGCGCGAGCACGCCGATCGCGACCGCGAAGAACGCGAGCATGAGGCGCGTCCGCAGAGAGAGACCCCGGTTCATGCGCCTCGACTCAACCCGTCGGGGTCATAGGGTCGTCGGGGTCATAGGGTCGTCGGGGTCATAGGGTCATCGGGAGTCGAGCCGGTACCCGACGCCGCGCACGGTGTCGATTCGCACGCCGTCGCCGACCTTCTTGCGCACC
>Ga0163153_10002882_pt1 | contig 23946 bp, 20 predicted proteins | sample OliLakLV19MP6IB1_FD_148629 | JGI IMG/M metagenome (GOLD analysis project Ga0163153, IMG submission 148629) | Freshwater microbial mat bacterial communities from Lake Vanda, McMurdo Dry Valleys, Antarctica - Oligotrophic Lake LV.19.MP6.IB-1 | ecosystem: Environmental > Aquatic > Freshwater >...
GCCATAATACCAATTGCCTGAAATTTCAGATTCGATGATATATACTACATGCATAAATTAAAAAAGCTGCCCTTTCAAGCAGCTTTTGTCGAGATGAGAGGATTCGAACCTCCGGCCTCCACGTCCCTAACGTGATGCGCTAACCGGGCTGCGCTACATCTCGATTTATTTTCAACTAATTGGCTCCGACTTTATCGGGTTACATATCGAAAATACAGGCTGCAAAAATAATAAAATTAACTATCTGTCAAATAGATTTAATTACACCCCTTGTTGATGTGTCCCTTCAGGCACAAAATGTTCCAGGAGCATTTATTGTTTTATGATAACCTGCCATTTCTATTCTGTTATTAGCTGCGGAAGAAGAATGGAAAATGCTGATCCTATTTCAGGTTCAGACTCTACCTGAATTGATCCATTCATTTTTTCTACAGCCTTACGAGCCATATACAATCCCAGCCCACTGCCTTTCGATTGACTGGAGGCCTTGTAAAACATATGAAAGATTTGATCGATAAATTCCTGAGCAATACCCTGTCCATTGTCACGAATCATGATGCAGTATTGACCGGGTTTTAATTCCAGACTCACAGAAATCTCCAATCGCCTTTCAGTACTACAATAGGTGATGGCATTTTGGAGAATATTACGCAGGGCGACAGAAAGAAGAAAATGATCGGCAATGATAATCGCATCAAGGTTTTTCTTTTGAAGGGAGTACGTTCCCTCAAAGGAAAGTAAAATTGAATCAACCATTTTTCCCAGCAGTAAAGGCTTTGGCGAAGGTTGGTGATCATAGACTTTCGTCAATTGAAGCAAGGATTCATTCTGGATTTGAAGTTGATGAACCGCTCTCTCCAAATGGTGAAAAGTTGATTTCTGAGCCAGCGCTGTTTCTTCTAATTTCAGAAGGTTACATAAACCCTGAAGGGTGGTAACAGGTGCCTTTAAGTCATGAGATACTTTGTAAAACAGGGTGTCCAATTCTCTGTTTTTGGTTTCTAAGTCATGCTGGTAGTGCTTGGATTCATCGATATCCTGAACGAGTGCAATCATGTGAGAATATTCTCCCTGAATGCGAACACCCGATACGGTGAGTCGGGCCCAAATGATTCTGCCATCTTTGCGAACGTATCTTTTTTCATACATGTATTCATTGTATAATCCATCCCGCATTTTTTCATAGAGATTGACGTTATTTGGAACATCTTCCTTGAAGGTAATATCCAGAAAGGTTCTGGATGCCAACTCATCACGGTCGTAGCCAACAATTTCACAAAATCGTTGGTTAACCAATAACCAATTAAATTTCTGATCGATGATGACAATGCCGATGGGTGCAAACTCAATAATCTTTTTGAAGTTCTCTTCCGTGAAAATATCTCCCCTCAGTGCCATGGAAATTCAGTATGAATTAAATATAATTCAAGCTGGTGACATTTCCTTATGAAATCCGAAATTGTGTTTGAAGAAGATGAGGCTTAAGAAAATCCAATGAATGGTTATGAACTTTTAAGTGCGGCATCCAATCGCTCTTTAACATATTCACGCTCCATGGGTGATAAGCCGGAATTCCTTCCTTTTGTCTCTGCGTTGATTTTGGCCAGTTCTTCAATCTCCACCATGGCGAACCGATGCTCTTCTATTTTTAAGAGGTTATCATAAGGGCCTTTTGAAGAAATCAACTTAACAAAAACTGGCGCTGTCTCTAAAGCGATAAACAATAATATGATGAACCATTCGGCCCACCACATGGCCGTGTTCTGTTGGGTGAGCCGGCTCATGGCTTCAATGCGCGCAGCCGGGCCATTTACTTTTGCGTTTTCGATGGCGGCAATTTCTGATGTCAATACGGAATCACTTTTGTGGACTCTTTTTTCCAACAAGGTAATTTGATTTTCATGGGTGAGTTTGAGTTGTATCAATTCCTTTTCAGCAGCGAAGGCATTTGCTTCTTTAATTTTATAAATCGGACCTAGATTTTTTCTTTTGCTGCCCCCGGTGCCATCGGCTTCTTCACGGGATATGCGAAATAAGTCATCACGTTGCAATGTCTTAGTTTGTATTTCTTGCTTTAGTGCCGTAATCTCAGATTTTAAACTATCCTGTGTGGCCATGAATCGCGCTTTTACCTCATTCTCTTGCCGGGCAAGTTGTTGCTGATCCATGATGATCAATTCCGAGTTTATTTCTTTCTCAAAGATTTTCAATTCAAGCGGCTTGGCGATCACTACCGAAATAAGAATGGCTAATAAAATCCTGGGCGTTGCCATTAGAAATTCCCTGCTAAACTTACCCTCCTTTCGCATGCTGGATACAATAAATCGGTCGAGGTTAAAAATCAGCAATCCCCACAAGGTGCCGCAGGCCACGGCAATCCAGCTATTGTCAAATACAGTATAAAGCGCATAGCCGCCCGCTAATGCAGCAAACAATCCTGTAAAGAAAACGGTGGCACCAATGCCCGCATACTTACTTTTTTCAGTTGGGCATTTTTTCAGTGTGGCTACATCTGCTCCTGAGCATAGCCAGAAAAAGAAGGTTACTTGTTGCATGATTGAGCTAGCGGGCCTGTAGTTTGAATATTGTGCTTTTGAAACCAATTTGTATGCCACCACAGGGAGGCTTAGTTTTAATCAAAATTCAAATACCCAATGATTTTTTTTGTGCAGTATCGAACAGGTGAGTGTTCACATTTGATTTACTTCGTTGTAAGCGGTCAGTCAGAAATCAATTAAAATCCGGTTTTTAAATAGTATATTGCTTTACCTGATGTAATAGAATAAATGTTATGAGAACTGTGTATCTATTGATCTTTCTGCTGGTGGGGTGCAGGCCTTCAAACCAAATTGGTGAATTGGTGGGGTTTCCCAGTCATCGGCCACTGGAGGGAACGGTTTGGGTTTTGGAAGAACTCAATGGCAAGGTAATCAATGCGGTAGAGGGGCAGAGGTCACTGTTTATTTTCTATAGTAAAGAAGATAAGACGGTAAGAGGTTTTGGAGGTTGCAATTCGTTTACAGGAAGTTTTACAAAGGCTGGATCAACGGTCAGTGCAAAGTTAGCATCAACGCGCATGTTTTGTGATGGCAAGATGGAGTTGGAGAATGATTTTATGAAGATGTTGGGGCTATCCAATAAATACGAGATGGATGAGAACCATTTATTTTTCAGAAATCAGGGAAAGGTAGTGGCAGAATTTCATGTTGAAGTGAACACGTCCCACTAGCCATATCAACTACTAATCGTTGAAATTATTACGAACACCTGCCTATGAGAAGATTCTTACTGTTGCTTTTTATTTTAAAGGCAGGCGCATCGTTTTCACAAAATTCGATCGTCATCAAAGCAGATCTTGGAAAAGAAAAAATCAGCAAATGCAAATAATAATCAGGAGATAACTATTGATAAGAGGGGTGCTAAGTATACTTCTGTTACCGGTCGCATTTTAGCCAGCGAAAACTTCAGGACCACACCTCATTTAAGGCACCGCAAAAAATAAAGCCGTCTGTTTTTAAGCAGGCATGTCTTAATACTAATACGCTAAAGGTTATTTTGCCTGCACATTCTGTGGTTGTTTTGGAGTTGAAGTGATAAGTGTGTAATTCTCTTTTAGGTTGATCAACGGCTCCTGTTCTTTAAGTCAATCCTTGTTGTTGAATTCAATTTTGAGTTCGGAATAATATTTTTCAATTCTCAAAGCTACATTTTCGCGAATGTTCATGTAAAATAAATTCATATCGGCACGGTGCCAGATTTTTGTTCTAATGAACGCACGACCTTTTACATAGGGTTTATTTATCCATAAAAGATGTTGATGATTTTGCGCATCAACGGCATTAGGCGCGAAGGTAAAATGTAATCCAACGCCACCATGATTCAATTCTTTGCCGGCAAATTCTTCGCTTGAGTTCCATAGCAACGGATTGGTAGAGAGCGACCCTTTAAAATAGCGATCATAGTTACCAGGAATAAAATCGCGGGCAAACGTATTCCAGGATGCCCACACGCCTGCTTCGTCTGGTTTTTCGGTGGGATGAATGTTGGTAAAAGCATCCGGAGCAATGGCGCGGCCAACCAGGTAAGCAACCACCAGTCTTTTCTGCAAGTCTTTTCCATCGAAAAAATCTTTTAACAAACGCTCGGCATGGTAACTTCCCTGGCTATGTGAAGCAATGACTATGGGTCTGCCGTGATTGAAATTTTCTAAGTAATATTCAAAGGCGGCCTTTACATCGGCATAACCAATCTCCAGCGCCTGAGCTCCGTCTTCTTTGTTGGGAGTATGAAATGCATATAGGTGTGCTTGTCGATAGTAAGGAGCAAACACACGGCACGCACCATTAAAAATACTGGCCTGATTAAGTATTGCGCTTACTTGTGTCTTATGATTTAGAACGACATCGTTCACATCGGCATTCCATTGATAGTGATTAGTAGGCTTTTCCGTGAAGGTAGTGGGATGGACGAAAAATACATCTGCTTTGGCACGATCCTGTAAATCTTTGAGTCCTGATTTTTTAGGAACACTGTCAGCGGCATCCGCTTTGTCGGGCAACGATGCCCAGTGTTCTGATTTACTATAGTCGGGCGCTGTTGGCACCAATGATTCTTTGAAATTCACTTTTACTACATAGCGCTTGGTAGAACAGGCGCAAAGGATCACAATGCCAGCAAACAAGCTAATCAACTTTTGCATTTTGTATTTTTATTCAGTTTGAATCTATTTTATTTTATACGATAAGCCATTGCTCTTCCGGTTGGCCGATAGCCATGAAGGTGGTGCGAGGTGGAATTTCAAGATATGGATAGGTGACTTTCGAAAGAAAAAGTCCCTGGGGGTAGGCCACATCAAGAGTCTTCGGTGTTTCTTTTGTGACCAGGTAACTTTCAAATTCATCTACACGTAGGTCTCCTTTACCAACTTGTATAAGCTTACCTACAATCAGCCGAACCATTCGCCCCAGAAACCGATCGGCCGAGATTTGAAAACGAAGTCGGTCACCTTTTGAATCAGCAAATAAGGTGGCCGAAGAAACTTTGCAGATGGTGTGCGGATATACATTGGGTGATTTACAAAAAGCCCGGTAATCATTGTATTTTGTTAGCAGCGATACAGCCTTTTTCATGGCATCGAGATTCAGATTTTTCTCCGGATACCAGGTGCTCATACTATTCAAAAAAGGATCCTTATAGGTGTGAATAAAATAATCATATCTTCTCTGCGTGGCATCAAAGCGAGCATGCTGATTGTCTTTTACCCGAATGATTTCAAAAATGGCTATATCGTCCGGCAACATTTTGTTGACACGAAATAACAGATCGTAATCCCACTCATTTTTAATGTCTACATGAAAGAAAAACTGGCTGGCATGAACCTGCGCATCCGTTCTTCCACAGCCCATCACGGAAACGTGTTCTTTCAACATCTTAGTAAGAAGGGTTTCCACCACTTCTTGCACGCTGCCAGCATTGGCTTGACGTTGCCAGCCCCTGTAAAGGTGGCCATGAAAGCCAGTGTGGAAGAAGTATCTCAATGAAATTGATATTTTTTGTGGTAATGGACGATAAAAGTGAATGAAAATCATATGGAAATACCGACCGGGGTAAACTCCATCCCGTAAAAATAATACTATTTGTTCCGATGAGCATTATTTAAGATTTTCGTAAACCATTAAGAAATGTTCCTTATGAAAAAATCGGTCCTGTTTTTAGCCGCCTTTCTCTTCTCAGTTTCACTGATCGCTCAATACGGCAAGGTCATTGACAATCTGAGCATGCCAAGTAAAATTTTGAAAGGCGACCGGAAGTATGCCGTCTACCTGCCACCTGATTATGAGACCTCGCAACGCAGTTACCCGGTCTTGTATTTGTTGCATGGAGCGGGTGATGATCAAACCGGTTGGGTGCAGTTTGGTGAGGTGTTGAATATAACCGATAAAGCGATAAGTGAAGGTAAGGCAACGCCAATGATAATTATAATGCCCGATGCAAAGACCGGTCAGATGGGATATTTTAATAACCTTAAAAACGACTGGCGCTACGAGGACTTTTTCTTTGAAGAGTTTATGCCCTATGTTGAAAAAGCTTATCGGATTAAAAGTGAAAAGCGTTTTCGTGCCGTTGCTGGCCTTTCTATGGGCGGTGGAGGTTCATTCATGTATGCCCTTCGTCATCCTGAATTATTTTCTTCTGCATGTCCGCTGAGTGCATACATCGGTCCGCTTACCGTGGCCGATGCCAAGGTAGGCCTGGAGCGTAGCAAACAAACAGGAACCGATGCTGAGATTGAAGCGTACTTTAAAAGACACAATGCTATTTCGCTGATTAACGAGATTAAAGATGATCAGAACAAAGCGGTGCGTTGGTACATCGACTGTGGTGATGATGACTTTTTGTATGAAGGGAACTCCCTGGTGCACATAGCCATGAAGAAAAAAGAAATACCTCATGAGTTCCGCATTCGCGATGGGGGCCACACGTGGGCGTACTGGCGCACCGCTTTGCCTACTGTGCTCAGTTTTGTGTCAGATGCTTTTCATCAATATTAAGAGGAGGATTGGATCAATTCATCAGATCGGAACAACTTTTGAAAATAATCCGGTGAACGGTCTGTGGGAATGGTTACTCAGGCTCCGGGGTAAAGGATTCAATGGTTAACTTTGCCACAGTTTACTGGAGTTTATTTGATTGATCGTGCGGAAATACACTAACATCTGGGTTGTCTTCTTCTTTTCTTTGCTGGTACCGATCGGTAAGTCGCATGGCCAATTAGATCCTGAGCGCATTGCATGGAGCCGGCTTCAGGCAGGAAAGTGGGAGAGTGCGCACCGGCTGTTAAAAAAATCTTTGCGAAAGGATTCTACCAATCTTGAAGCTATTTATGTTCTTTCAAACTGGTTCTTTACTCAGTCTAATCCTAATTTTCAAATTGATTCAGCCTATCAATACATAAACAAGTCGATAAAGAATTATGACACACTTTCTTTACGTGATAAAGAACGTGTTATAAAATTCCCTATTGACAGTTTGATCTTGCGAAACTTGTTGGGAAAAATTGACAGTGCAGCTTTTGAGCGGGCCAAGCAAAAAAATACTGAATCAAGTTACATTCAATTCATACAGTCATTTCCCGCGGCAGCGCAAGTAAACAGCGCCATTGAACTGCGCGATGAAGTTAGTTTCCTCGAAGCCCTGAAAGTTAATATATATCAGAGTTTCCGAGCCTATCTGTTACTATATCCAAAATCGCACCGGGCTGGCGAAGCCACTGAGCGCTATGAAAAATTATTATTTGATGAAAAGACGAAAAGTAAACGATTATCGAATTTTAAGTCATTCCTAAAAGAGTATCCGGCAAGTCCATATGCAGGGGAAGCTTACCGGCAAGTATTCGAAATAGCCACGGCCTCCGGTGAGCCTGAAGATTTTATTAATTTTTTAAAGGAATATCCTTCTGACAAGTATGAAAAATTTGTTCACGATATTTTGTTTCATATTTATGAAGAGCGTGAAGAAGCGATTCCTGTTTCGATTCTCACCGATTCGTTGAAGCGTGTTACGGAATTGGATTCACGATTTTGGATTCCATTTTTAAAAAATGGCTTGTTTGGTTTCATGGATCAAACAGGAGCTGAAGTGTTGCCACCTCTGTTTCAAGATGTTCGTGATGAATATAAATGCGGTACCATCATGGATGATATTCTTTCACTGCCAGACGGGTATTTTAGCCGCACGGGAAAAAAAATAGCCAATTATACGGCATCCCTTAATTCAATTGGTTCGGGATTTATATCCATCGATGAGCGAAATTGCTTACAGTTGATTCACAAATCGGGGAGGGTGATTATCGCTGATTGTTACGAAGCGTATAAGATGATCGATGATAATTTTATTGCTGCCAGGCGAAATGGTTATTATACTCTTTATACACTTGCTGGCAGAAAAATTGTACTCCCTGGCATAACTCAGGTGTCAGTGGCAGAAGGAGTAATTCTTCTGACGATATCTGAAAAGAAGATTATCAATACGGTACAGCAATTGGCTGCCCTGGCCGATGGAAATTCTTTTCATAATGAATTGGTTTTTGATGAGGTGTTGGTGGTGGATAGGAATTTGCTTCTGGTTCGCAATAGCGGCCTGGAAGGAATATTGGATACCAACCTTCAATATGTTATCCCTCTTGGCAGGCATACGCTTACGAAGACATCATTCGGATTAATTAAAAATCAAAATGGCAGGAGTTCCATTCATGGGTTATCCCCCGAACTTGAAAGTAAGTCCTTTGACGAGATCAGGTATTATCAGAACTGGTTAGTACTGCGCGACATTCTTAACGTTCAACTTTTTGATCTCCCATCAAAGAAAATGATAGAGGCCAATGCCGACAGCGTATGGTTTGAGCGAAATTTGGCTTTTGTTAACCGGGCCAATACAAAGAAAGTTTATTTATCGGCTACGCATTCCATCGACCTTCAACCTGATTCCAAAATAAACTTTATTGCTTCGCGCGATTCCGTGCAGTTTTTCTTTACAGAGAATAAGAAAAAGAGAACCGTTTTTTCACTGCGTAAGGGAGATCGGATTTTTGTAACGGAATTTGATTTAGTTGAGTCACTCGGCACTAATTATTTTATTGTATCGAAAGGAACCAGGAAGGGGGTGATAAGCCGAAACGGGAAGCTGGTAGTGCCGGTAGAAATGGACGCTATTATCCTGACGGATAAAAATCATTTGTCTTTGTTAAAGGATAAGAAATTTGGTCTCTATGATCTGAGAGAAAAAAAATATTTTAAACCTGTATATGAGAGGAACCTGATTCCCCTTAACAAAAAGAACCTGGTTGTTTATAAGGATGGTTTTTATGGAGTAATGAACCTGGATGCAAAACCAGTTACTGAATTTGAGTTTTCTGAAATCCATGCATGGACGGATTCAGTGATATGGGTGAAAAAAGATTTTCAATGGAGGCTGTTGAATTATTTCACACAAGAAGTGATTCTCGACCGGGTTAAAGATTTTAGCTGGATAAATAATACCCAGGAAGAAAAAATTGCCCGAATCCATCGGGAAAATTATTACGGGATCATGAGCAATCTCAAAGGAGCAGTTGTGCAGGCCTCCTTTACGGATATTATTAACCTGGGCACAGCGGATCAACCATTTTATTTTACAGAAAAGCAGGTCGAAGAAGCGGGCATATTTGTTGTTGTGTACTTTGATAAGCATGGGAAACTAGTGCGAAGGCACGCCTACGAGGAAGATGAGTATGAGCGTATTTTATGCGCGGATCATTGATCTTTTAGCTAATTTTGGAATCAGGTCAATTTATTTATAGATATGAAAAAAATTATTGCAGTGGTTGGTGTTGTGTTATTTGCCCAGCTACTGGTAGCTCAGAACCGGCCTAAGTTGGTGGTGGGTATAGTGGTGGATCAAATGCGTCAGGAATTTCTTTACCGTTATGAAAGTAAGTTTGGAGCCAATGGATTTAAGCGATTTATGAATGAGGGCTTCATACTTCAGAATGCACACTATAATTATGTTCCTACTGAAACCGGGCCGGGGCATGCTTCGGTGTACACGGGGACCACACCGGCTATTCACGGCATCGTTGCCAATGAATGGTATGAGCGGTCATCGAAAATGAATGTGAACTGCGTAAACGATCCGAATCAGAAACCGATTGGAACGGATGCAGGTGGCACCGTGTCCCCCTGGCGCATGATGTCAACAACGATTACCGATGAATTGGAACTGGCTACACAACAACGGGCAAAAGTTATCGGCATCTCTGTCAAAGATCGGGGGGCAGTGCTTCCGGCTGGCCACATGCCTGATGGCGCGTATTGGTATGATTCGAAAACCGGCAACATGATGACTAGCACGTATTACAAAGAATCCTTGCCGGATTGGGCTCAAAAGTTTAATCAATTAAAATTGGCGGATAAGTATTTGAACCAGGAATGGAATACGTTATTACCGATTGAAAAATATACAGAGGTTGGACCTGATGATTCGCCCTATGAAGGAATATGGAAAGGTAAGACCGATCCAACATTTCCTTACAACCTGGCAGAGTTGCGCAAACAGTTGGGTGTGTATAATCTTCTTACTATGACGCCCTGGGGCAACACCCTGGTAGCTGATTTTGCTAAAAGTGCGTTGACTGCAGAAGGACTGGGTAAAGATGAAATAACCGATTTTTTAGCAGTTTCATTTTCAAGTACGGATATCATAGGCCATGCAATGGGTCCCAACTCCGTGGAGGTGGCAGACACTTATCTTCGATTGGACAAAACACTCGAGGAGTTTTTTGCTTTCCTGGACAAGGAAGTAGGAAAGGGTGCATATACTGTATTTCTCACATCCGATCATGGAGTGGCTGAGGTGCCACAATATTTAAAGGACAAGCGTGTGCCAGCAGGATACTTCAGACCTGGCTTTGTAGAGGCCAATTTGATTGAGCACATGGAAAAATATTTTCCTGGAAAGAAAATCATTGAACATGTAACCACCGAACAAGTCTTTATCAACCAGGAAGCTTTTTCCAGCGACCCACGTTCTTCTGGGGTAGAATTATTAATTGCATCTGAATTAATCACCAATTTTTTACTTTCAACAGAAGGCATTGCACAGGTATTTTCCACCAGTGTGTTGCGTCAGGCTTCGTATGATGAAGAGGGAATGCGAGGAAAAGTAGTGCGTGGTTTCAATTCGAAGCGTAGTGGTGACATCGCTTTTGTATTAGAGCCGGGTTGGTTAGCATGGGGTGGCATTACCGGTTCAACTCATGGTTCCGCGTATAGCTATGATACACACGTTCCCATTTTGTTTTACGGTGCCGGGATTAAGAAAGGAAGTTCCTCGAGGTTTCATAGCATCACGGATATTGCGCCAACACTTTCTGTATTATTAAGAATTAAGTTTCCCAGCGGCAACACAGGGCAGCCCATAACAGAGATATTGGATTGACACAATAAAAAAAGTGATTTTCTAATCACTTTTTTTATTTCGATAATGATTGTAAAAAAGTAGTTTAGCTTCCAAACACACCAAACATATTCAGGATCACGATCCCAATAATAATTGGACAAACAAAACGGATCATGAATAACCAGATTTTGTAAGGAGCGATGCCGAGAATTCTTCCGGATTTAAATGACGGCATGCCTTTTTCAATTTCATCAACGAGTAAGTCCGTTTTAATGAACCAGCCGGTGAACAAACATGTTGATAAAACCACCAGCATCATAAGTAGACTGCCAAACAAATAATCAAAAATATCCATGACACCGGTTTTGATTACACCAAGAAAATTGACTTGCATAACCGATAATCCTTCAATAGCACCTGTTGACAAAGCAGATGGAATGCCTAATAGAAACGCTGCGATAGCCACTGTCCAGGCTGCTTTTTTACGGTTCCATTTTTTCTGATCCATGAAGTAAGCCGAAGGTGCTTCCAGCATAGAAATGGTGGATGTAATGGCAGCAAAAAACAACAATAGAAAAAACAACGCTCCGGCAATATTGCCGAGTGGCATTTCCTGAAAAATATTGGCTAACACACTAAATACCAAAGTAGGACCTTCTGCCGGAGATTGATTGAATGCGAATACGGCAGGGAAAACCATAAAACCAGCCAGTAAAGCAATTGATGTATCCATCAGCCCAACCCATAAACTGGATGAAACGATATTTTGACTTTTGTTCAGGTATGAACCGTATGTGATCATCATACCCCAACCTACACCCAGCGAAAAGAAAGCCTGAGTAAGTGCAGCTAGTATGACATGGCCATTTATTTTAGAAAAGTCAGGTACCAGGTAGTATTCGATTCCTTTTCCTGCGCCTGGCAGGGTTATGCTTCGAACAATCACGACAAGTAAAAGTATAAAAAGCATAGGCATCAGAATCTTGGTTACTTTTTCTATGCCACCGGCTACACCAGCCAGCACAATGAATGCGGTTAATAAGATTACAAATCCATCAAGAGGGATTACATAGGAAGGATTTGCAATGAATTCAGAGAAAGATGTTTTGATAGAAAAGAGTGATGTGAAAATATAACCCACCGTCCAGCCGGCAATGGTGCTGTAATAACTCAGCACGACAAATGTGACGATTAAGGGGAGCACACCAACAAGCGTAATCCAGAATTTATTGCCCCCCAACGCCTGAACAGCACCCACCGGGTTTTTACCGGTCAGTCGTCCTATCGCTATTTCGTTTATGAGCATGGGCACGGCCACCAGCACAACGCAGATAATATACACCAATACAAATGCGGCTCCACCATTTTCACCGGTGAGGTAAGGGAACCTCCAGATATTACCCAAGCCTACTGCCGACCCAGCAGCAGCCATAATAAAACCAAACTTTGAGCCCCATTGTCCGCGATCTGTTGACATCTTACAATTGGTTGAATTGGGGTAAGATTAAAAAATAAATTCTAATTAAAAGCAGTTGACATGAGTAATGGCACAATTACCTTTTAAAGCTGTGATGCCATCACCGCCAGACCTTCTTCAAATGAGTGTGGCTGATATCCTAATTCATTTTTTGCTTTGGTAATGATGAATCCGGTTTTGGGTGGCCTCAAGGCAGGTTGTTTAAACTTGCTGGAATCAGTCGCATTGATAAGTGATTTATTTAGCTTAAAGAAATCCGCAGTTTGCATGGCGATGTCATACGGTGTCATCATTTCTTCTCCTGATATATTGTAGATACCTCTTGCTTTTTTCTTTGCGGATAAATAACAACCCATCGCTAAATCTTCGGCCAGAGTGGGAGTGCGCCATTGATCATTCACCACATTGATGGTCTTTCCATCTTCCAGGCTTTTTTTAACCCAAAGCACAATATTACTGCGACTCATGTCGGGTGTTACTCCAAAGACTAGCACGGTACGTAAAATAGTCCAGCTAATAGAACTTTGTTGAATCACCTTTTCTGCAGCGAGTTTACTTTCACCATAATAGTTTACAGGATTTGGCACTGCGTTTTCATCCAGTGGGCCGTGAGTTCCATCAAAAATAAAGTCTGTAGAAACGTGCACCAGGTGAGTTTGATTTTTGGCACAAGCAGCAATTAGATTTTCTACTCCGGTTACATTCCCTTTCCAGCAAAGATCACGATCGGTTTCACACTGATCAACCTGGGTCATCGCAGCTGTGTTGATGACAACCTCTGGCTTCAGTTGACTAATTATTTTTTCGGTTTGTATGGAGTCGGTAATATCTAATTCACTGAACGAAACATTGGCAGGAAGGCCGGAAATCATTCGTCTCCCTGTTGCGATCGTTTGTACATCGCTTTGCTTGCTCAGCAGTTGCACCAATTTATAACCAAGCAGACCATTGGCCCCAGTAATTATAATTTTCATTTTTTAATTTCAGTAAATTGATAACCGAATTCTTTAGTAATTTTTTTGCGAGACATTTCTTCTACCGTTACCGCCATGCGCACATCATCCATAGGTCGGTTATTGCCATCTACTGTTAACCCGGCAATTTTATCAATCACGTCAAGTCCTTTTATCACTTTCCCAAACACGGTATAGTCACCATCCAAATGTGGAGCGCCTCCCACCGTAGTATAGGATTCAATTTTTTCTGGCGACACCTCTTTGGTGATCTTTACACTGGTCTGTTGTTCAATCACAGGCACAAGACTCAAAATCTTTTTTTGATATGCCTTCATGTCGCCAGACGAATAAATAAACATAAGTGAATCCATCAATGATTTGTTGGCTGGGTTGCCGGCAATCATCTGGAATCCAAGGTTTAATTTTTCGTTATCAATCTTCAGGTTATCGATATCTGCTTTATTAACCACCGTACCCTGCACAATATAAAACTGGCTTCCGCTCGAAGCTTTTGCTGGATTTTGTCCGCCACCCAACCGGGCAGCAGAGAGTGCGCCCTTCTCATGAAAGAGATTCGGATTAAATTCTGCGGGAATGGTATAGCCGGGGCCACCGGTTCCCAATGATTGACCAGGTTGTGCTTTTTTTGAATCGGGATCTCCGCCCTGAATCATAAAGCCCTGCATTACCCGATGGAATAAAAGACTGTCAAAATATTTTTCTTTTGCCAGTTTAATGAAATTCTCCTTGTGTTTCGGTGTTTCATCATATAAGATGGCCACCATGTCGCCATAGCTGGTTTTTATCGTGACGATATAATCTTTTTTATCTCCTTGCCCGCAGCTGGTGAGCAGGCACAGAAACGAGAGGGCAAGAAATGAAAGTTGCTTTGTCATAGATGTAAAATAAGAAGTTATGGGTTTAAGGTCTTTGAAATTTGTATGGAGAGATCGAGGAAAATCATTTTAGCGCTGCCATTCCGCTCCAAATGATAGGAGGCGTCACTCATCAGGTGGTTAATTTTTTCCAGCTTATTGACGTTCATGATTTTGCTGAAGTTTTGCACAAAGTTGGCTTCACTGGCTTTCACTCGGCCAATAGCAGCGGCTCCAGAAAATTGTAAAAGTGTTTCTCTCATCATGCTCAGGCCATACGAAAATAAGTTTCGCTGACTGAGTTTATCCAATTCATGAAATTCTTCGGAGAAGTTTACCAGCCGAGCATAATCACGCTTGAAGCAAGAGCGCATCCAATCTTCGAACCTGCTTTGGTAATGGTCCTCTTCGCTATCAATAAGTTTAATTGCCAGATTAAGATTACCGTCAGCCAATTGAATGATCTCTTGCCTTCTTGCTTCTTCAAGCGAAGCTTGTTTCACAAGCAGGTAGTCATTCACTTCTTCATCCGAAAGTTGTGGAACCTGCACCAGTTGTGCGCGCGAAAGTACTGTTGGCAATAATCTATCTGCCGCATTGCTTACCAATAAAAAAAACGTGTTCGGTGGTGGCTCCTCCAGGATTTTCAAAATCCCGTTCGCGGCTGAAAGGTGCATGAGTTCGGGCTGCCAGATGATCATCACTTTATACTTACTCTCAAAAGGTTTTAACGAAAGCATTTTGATGATCTCACGTCCTGCTTCTCTTGAGATGGCTGCCTGTTTGTCTTCACCTCCATAAAAATTTATCCAGTCACCCAGATCACCAAAAGGTTGATCAGTAAGAAATGATCGCCAGTCTTTGAGGATGTCTGATTTAAACCGGTCTTCATCTTTATCGTTCTTGATATTATTAAGAGGAAAAACAAAATTGGTGTCGGGGTGGATGTGTTTCAGATTTTTGCTACAGGCAGGGCAAGTGCCACACGAATCGCTTTCTCCTTTATTTTGACAATGTAAGTACGTTGTGTAAGCAAGAGCAAGAGGCAGGTTGAGTGCACCCGGCTTTCCTAAAAAAAGCAGGGCATGGGCAACATGATGATTGCGCACGGAATCAATGAGCGTTGCCTTTATGTCAGAAAGACCTGGAATGTCAGAGAACTTCACAGCCTGCTATGGTTTACATTTAAATATACAATCATCATTTCTTTTCCCACACCCGGTATTGTGCCGACTCATTAAAGAGGTGCAACATAATTTCTTTGTCGGCCTCAGTTAACAGAAGCGATCTTCGCTCCATGGCTTTTGAGGCTGTTTCCATAGCCTTATTAAATTGATAGGTGGTGAAACCGGCAGCTCCGCCCCACGAAAAAGAGGGAATGAAATTGCGCGGATAACCGTCACCAAAAACACTGGCACTTACTCCCACTACGGTTCCTGAATTAAACATTGTGTTTATTCCGCATTTGCTATGATCACCAAACATTAATCCGCAAAACATGAGTCCGGTGTCTTTGAATCCACCCTTGGCGTAGTTCCAAAGTTTTATGTTTTCGTAATTGTTTTTAAGGTTTGACGTATTAGTGTCGGCACCGATATTACACCATTCACCAATCACAGAATTTCCTAAAAAGCCATCATGAGACTTATTGCTGTATCCGAAGAGTACCGAGTTGCTCACTTCGCCACCGATTTTTGAAAACGGCCCAACGGTAGTATCACCTCTCACTTTGGCACCCATATTCACATGGGAGTTATCGCAGAGCGCGAACGGTCCCCGAATCAGTGCGCCTTCCTGAACAAGAGAATTTTTTCCGAGATAGATCGGTCCGTTTTCGGCATTCAGCAACGCAGCTCTTACCTTCGCACCTTCTTCTACAAAAATATTTTCTGGAGCATATAGTCGCGTGTGAACGTCTGTGACAGGCGCTGACTTTCGGCCCTGTGTAATCAATTCAAAATCGGCCCTGATTTGCGCTCCATTGTTTTGATAGATTTTCCAAACCTGATCGATCAGGGTAACAGGATGCGCAAACTCGGTGATCGTTCCCGTAATAATTTCTGGCACCTCATCATCGGGTGTTCGCACCACCAGAATCATATTGTCTTTTGAGATCGCATCCCCCGGCTTAAGGATTTGGATGGTAGATACTAATGCAGCATTCGGGCATACGGCCCCATTGATCCAGAGATTGTCGGACGTGTGATGTATGGGGAATTTTTTTGCTAAGTAAGACTCTGTTGAAAAGGATGGCTTGAGCTGAAGATACTTTTCCCATTTTTCTGAGATAGTAAGTATGCCAACCCGGATGTCGGCCACTGGTCGGGTGAAAGTAAATGGTAATAAATCCTGGCGGATAGTGGGGTTATCAAAGAGGATTACGTTCATGCCGCTAAAATAGGTTGATCACCAGCCTTTGGCAAATTACTGTTGGCTAATCGGGTAATAAAAAAGGCCTCTTTATCAGAGACCTTTTTCAAGCAAAACACGCTAAGAAGAAGTGTTTTATTTTTTTCCGTATTTCTTTTGGAATTTTTCAACGCGGCCTGCTGTATCCAGAAACATTTTCTTTCCGGTAAAGAAAGGATGAGAAGCTGAACTAACCTCGACCTTAATTACAGGATAATCTTTACCGTCTTCCCACTTGATGGTTTCTTTAGGAACCGAGGTAGAACGGCTTAAAAACTTAAAATCGCTGGTTGTATCCCAAAAAACTACTTGTTTATACTCTGGATGAATGCTTTTTTTCATAATCTAATTACTTAAAGGACTGCAAAAGTAGAAAAACAGACTCTAAATACAAGTCTTTAACCCCCAAATTTGCCAATAAATTCTTAAGATTGTGGGGTTTGTATCGATACCAAATTTGGAAAAGCTAAGTCTGAGTACCTGCAAGGATGATATTCTACATGATTTATGGGTATTTCCACAATTTTAACAACTAATTGAATTGATGATGAAGAGGATATTTTCCGGATTTGTATTTCTGATTTGTTTTTATCAGGTGGGCGCCCAAAGCACGAATGCCACCCTCAATGAGGACTACTACCATTGGATTGATCGCTATGAGATTAAATCCGGAAAAATTGTTCCGGGTTTCTTCACTTCCATCAAGCCCTATAAACGTGATGCTATCGTGAGATATGTAGATACCCTCGCTGCATCCGGGATTTTCACTTCCCGTGCCGATGAGTTTAATAGAGACTACCTGCGAAATGATAGCTGGGAATGGAGTAAATCTGAAACGAATGAGAGTAAGAAACCTTTTCTTAAAAAATTATACCGCAAGAAATCAGACCTGCTGTATGTGGATATTCCTGAATTTGATTTGCATGTAAACCCGGTTTTGTACTTCAGTGGCGGTATGGATAGCCGATTGGATTATCCGGTTACTATTAACACAAGAGGTGTTGAAATCCGTGGCATAATCGACCGCAAGGTGGGCTTCTATACTTTTCTGGGTGAGAATCAGTCCATTTTACCTTCTTATGTTGATGAGCAGATGTCGTTGAATCCGGTAGTGCCTCATGAAGGATTCTGGAAGGATTTTAAAGAGAATGGCGTTGATTTTTTTCAGGCACGAGCTTATATCGACTTTAATTTAAGCAAGCACATCTATATGCAGTTTGGAAACGACCGCACCTTTATAGGCAATGGTTACCGCTCCCTTATTTTTTCTGATTATTCACCGCCAACCCTTTTCCTGCGTGCCAACCTGAAAGTGTGGAAGATCAATTACCTGTTTCAACTCAATCGCATGGTGGCTGATAACAAGTCTTCGAATAAATCGCGCTACCCGGAAAAATTTATGGCTTTCCATCATTTTAGCATCAATATTGGTAAGAAATTCAACCTGGGCGTGTTCGAGTCCGTGGTGTTTAGTCCTCAGGATTCCACCAACAATAATACATTTGATCCAAGCTATCTGAACCCCGTAATTTTTTATCGTGCCATAGAGCAACAATACGGCAGTAGCGACAATGCGTTGTTGGGTATGGACTTTAAGTGGAATGCACTCAAGGGTATCTCCATTTATGGTCAGGCGGTGCTGGATGAATTTGTCCTCGATGAAATTACTGCTGGCGATGGCTGGTGGGCTAATAAATTTGCCCTGCAAGGAGGCATAAAATATATTGATGCATTGGGCGTCTCTAATCTTGATCTTCAGATCGAAACCAATGTAGTGAGACCCTACACCTATTCACATACTACTCAATATGGCAGTTATAGTAATTATCGCCAGTCATTGGCGCATCCCTTAGGTGCTAATTTTAATGAATTCATTGGGATAATCCGGTATCAACCGCTGCCCAGATTAAATCTTTTAGCCAGGGCCACTTATGCAAAAATTGGCCGTGATGGAGAAGGTGAAAACTGGGGCAGTGATATTTTAAAGGCAGGCCAAACCCGCGAGCAGGAATACAACAATACAATAGGGCAGGGCGCAAGCAATACAATTTTATCGGTGAACATGACCGCTTCCTATATGGTAAAGCACAATCTGTTTTTAGATGCCAGTCAGATCATTCGCCAGAGTAAAAGTGATCTTGCATTTTATAACAACAACACATCCATTACTTCCGTAGCTTTGCGCTGGAATATTCCGCAGCGCCTGTATGATTTTTAAATCAATTTAATGAAGAGCTTTTTTAGAATTCTTTCCTATGCCAACAAATTAAAAACACGGCTGGTTTTCTTTTTTTTATATTCCTTTATTGGGGCTGTTTTCGGGGCATTCAATATTGCTCTTATTATTCCTATGTTATCTGTCCTGTTCAGACAAGATAAAGGGCAGAAAGGAATACCCGCAATACCCGAATTCACTTTTTCAACTGATTATGTGCTAGAAGTTTTCGATCATTATTTTTTAACCATCATTAAGAATAACGGACAGATAAGTGCGCTCTTGTTTATATGCACGTTAATTTTTATTACCGTAGTACTGTCCAACATATTTAAATTTCTAGAACGGGTAATCGCTACAAAAATCAAAGTGGATCTCACGAAGAATATCCGTATGGACATCTTCAAAAAGGTTACTCAATTGCATATAGGTTACTTTAATACAGAAAGAAAAGGTGATTTAATCTCTCGGTTTACCAACGATGTAAGCGAAGTTGAGAATGCAGTAATGAGTAGCTTAAAGGCAGTAATGCGAGAGCCCGTAACAATTATTATATATTTCTTTTTTCTATTTACTATTTCGCCTAAGCTTACTCTATTCACGTTACTCGTTTTACCATTGACCGGAACGTTCGTAGCTGAAATCATAAAGCGATTGAAGAAGCAAGCAACCCAAAGCCAGGAGTCCTTGGGTAGGATACTTAGTATTCTGGACGAAACGTTTAGTGGCATGCGTGTTATAAAGGCATTTAATGCCCGAAATTTTGTAATTGAAAAAATTGACAACGAGACCTCCTATTATCGGAAAACTACCAAGTCGATGGCATATAAAAACGAATTATCGGCTCCGGTCTCAGAAATATTAGGAGTTATGATTGTTGCGGGTATTATTTATTTTGGTGGTAGTATGGTCTTGTCCGAGGAATCTTCTTTGAAGCCCGAAGCTTTCTTAGGTTTCCTGGGTGTGTTTGCTATGATCATGCAGCCGGCCAAGAGTTTTTCTAATGGCATCACTTCTTTACAGCGAGGTACGGCTTCCGCCAAACGGATTTTTGCTTTGATTGATGAGCAACCTGTAGTTCGTAATAAGCCAGGGGCTATTGAAATAAAATCTTTTGAAAAAGAAATTGAATTCAAAAACGTAAGCTTCGCCTATGACTCCGAGCGGATATTAAAAAATATCAACCTGAGCATTAAGAGAGGGCGAACAGTGGCCCTTGTAGGACCTTCCGGTGGAGGCAAGTCAACACTCGCTGACCTGGTGCCACGCTTCTATGATCCAGTGGAAGGAGAAGTTTTAATTGATGGCATTTCCCTTCCGGATATGGAGTTGGAATCATTGCGCAGACAAATTGGCGTTGTTACCCAGGAGTCGATACTCTTTAACGATACCATTTTCAATAACATCGCTTTTGGAATGCCACATATCCATGAATCGGATGTAATTAATGCGGCTAAAATTGCGAACGCCCATGACTTTATCATGCAATCTGAAAATGGCTATCAAACGTATATTGGCGAACGGGGCTCTAAGCTTTCCGGGGGCCAGCGTCAGCGACTCAGCATTGCGCGTGCCGTGTTGAAGAACCCACCTATACTGATCCTGGATGAAGCAACTTCCGCATTGGATTCCGAATCAGAAAGACTGGTGCAGGATGCACTTTTCAACCTGATGAAAAATCGAACATCGATCGTCATTGCGCATCGGCTGAGCACCATACAGCATGCCGATGAAATTATTGTGATTCAAAACGGGGTGATATCGGAGCGTGGCACTCATGAAGAGCTCAACAATCAAAACGGTCTTTACCGCAAATTGGCTGCTATGCAAGGGGCTGATCGTTGACAGGGGATAATCATTCTGCTTTGGGTAATGTACTGTTTTGAAAGTTTTTTCACTTTTGCTTTGGTTGAAAAAGCATAAGTTTGTTACTTAATAAAAAATTGAATGAATCAACGCAGGCGCATCTTCTTCATTATCTTCGGAATCTACCATTTGGTGACATTATTTTTTGTGTTATTCATTGAGGCGCAGAAGGAAGATCTGAGCTTACTCTATGGGTTGTATTCAAAAATATGGGTGATGCGCTACGGAGCCATGTTGGGTGTTGCGTTGTTTGTTACAGATTTCATCTGGACTTGGATTGAAACAAGAAACGCGGGCAGAGAGAAAGATGTCATGCGTCATGAAAACAATACCCTTAAAGCGAAAGTTTACGACCTCCAACAACCTGCAAAGGATGCCGTGAAGGAACCATCGGCAGGCTCGAAACTATAATCATCCTTATGAGTCACATCTCCATCATTTCCAGGGAGCTAAATCAGGCTGCTGAAGTTCTTCAGGATTTTCTAAAGGAGGAGGATAATTTAAAGAAAATAGAAGCCGCAGCGAAGGCTATTGCTGACTCTGTAAAACAGGGAGGTAAAGTAATTTCCTGTGGCAATGGCGGCTCTCATTGTGATGCCATGCACTTTGCTGAAGAACTCACCGGTCGCTATCGTGACAATCGTAAAGCCATAGCTGCTATCTGCGTAAGCGATCCAAGTCATATCTCTTGCGTGAGCAACGACTATGGCTATGAATTTGTGTTTTCACGTTATCTTGAAGCACTTGGCAATAAAGGTGATGTGTTGCTGGGAATAAGCACCAGCGGCAATTCTGCCAACATTATCAAAGCAGCACAGACGGCTAAAGAGAGAGGTATGAAAGTCATTATCCTTTCGGGAAAGGATGGAGGCAAACTCGCTCCCCTGGCTGATATCGAATTGCGTGTGCCTCATTTCGGCTATGCCGATCGCATCCAGGAAGTTCACATCAAAATCATACACATCCTTATTTTATTAATTGAAAAAGAAGTGATTGGTTAACCAAGCACATTTTTAGCAAAGATTCCTATCTTCGGCATAGTTTAAAATTTAAAATTTTGAATTTAAGATAAGATGGTAGCCAAGACTTTTGGAAGTGCTGTACACGGAGTGGATGCCCGCTCAATCACGGTGGAAGTGAATGTGACGCAAGGTAAAGACTTTCACATGAGTGGCCTGCCCGATGCTGCTGTGAAAGAAAGTCAGCACCGGGTAGAGTCATCTTTTAAGAGTCTCAAGTTTTTTATGCCACGCAACAAAGTAGTGGTAAATCTCGCTCCGGCTGATTTGCGAAAAGAAGGAAGTGCCTATGATTTGCCGATAGCACTCTCGGTATTGAAAGCATCCGGCCAGATTGAAGCACCGAATCTCGACCAATATGTAATCATGGGTGAGTTGTCGCTGGATGGCATCCTTCGACCGATCAAAGGTGTATTGCCCATCGCTATTCAGGCGCGCAAAGATGAATTCAAAGGATTTGTGTTGCCAAAGATGAATGCACGCGAAGCTGCCATTGTAAATAACCTTGATGTAATTGGTGTTGAAACCCTGCAGGAGGCGATTGACTTCTTTGAAGGCAAAAAACAAATTGAACCATTAAGTATTGATACACGCGAAATTTTTCAAAGTCGTGTCAATGTATATGATGCTGACTTTAAAGATGTGCAAGGTCAGGAAAACATCAAACGTGCTTTAGAAATTGCAGCAGCGGGAGGACATAATGCGATTATGATTGGCCCGCCCGGTGCAGGCAAGACTATGTTGGCAAAACGGTTGCCTTCCATTCTGCCTCCACTCACATTGAATGAAGCATTGGAGACTACTAAGATTCATTCGGTAGCCGGAAAGGTGGGAGTTGATGCAACTCTCTTAACCACTCGCCCATTTCGCAGCCCTCACCATACGATTTCTGATGTAGCCTTAGTTGGGGGCGGGGGTAATCCCCAACCTGGAGAAATTTCACTTGCACATAATGGTGTCTTGTTTCTTGATGAGCTTCCGGAATTCAAACGAACCGTGCTGGAAGTAATGCGCCAGCCCATGGAGGAAAGACGTGTCACAATTTCACGTGCAAAAATGTCGATTGAATATCCGGCAAATTTTATGCTGGTGGCCAGTATGAATCCTTGCCCGTGCGGATATTATAATCACCCCGAAAAAGAATGTGTATGCGCACCAGGCGTGGTGCAACGATACCTCAGCAGAGTAAGTGGCCCATTGCTGGATCGCATTGACTTGCATGTAGAAGTAGTGCCGGTAAGTTTTGATCAGATGACCACACAGCGCAAGAATGAAACCAGCGAAGAGATTCGCGGACGGGTAGTGAAAGCTAGAGAAATACAAAGCGAACGTTTCAAAGATCATAAGAATGTGTATTGCAATGCCATGATGCCAAGCAACATGGTAAAAGAGATTTGTGTAATCAACGATGCAGGCCGCACACTCTTAAAAACAGCGATGGAGCGGTTGGGCCTTTCCGCCCGTGCGTATGATCGCATCTTAAAAGTGTCGCGCACGATTGCTGATTTGGCAGGAACAGAAGATATTAAAATTGAGCATCTCGCAGAAGCGATCCAATATAGAAGTTTGGATAGGGAAGGATGGGCAGGGTGATTTTTCAATGGATAATGGGAACTTGAGAATGAACACTGTCGGAAAAATATCTTGTGATAGCTAAAGAATAATATCATGGCCTATGTTGAGATTAATTTTGGGCACACAAGCAAATTCCTTGAGGAATAAAATGATCATTCCGGTTTCTGGAAATTTTTGAATTGCTTCAATATCATATTGGTTTTCAGTATTTCTTTCAACGCATGCCTTAGCAAATTATTAAACGTAGGATGCTCTTTCGCTCTACCCAATTTCTGATTCATTAGTGGATTAATCACGCGTTGTCCGTATTCTAAAAACCAGCGCTCATACGAAACCGTTTCGCCTGATTTAACATAGGCATTAATCATCTCATCCATTGCAATCGGAGAAAGACCTACCCGTTCAAAATGTGGCAACACTAATTCAATGTGCTCCTTTCTAAAAACTAATTGAATATCAATATCAATTCCCTCAACTCTGATTGGCTTATCCATCGGGTCAAATATAATGCGATAATGATATGTTTGTAGCATGGAAAAATTTTTCAGGGTCATATATGATGGTTACACCGGCTATTGGAATTACCAGATTAATGAAATACTCCATCTCAGTTGGCATA
>Ga0163153_10002885_pt1 | contig 23935 bp, 21 predicted proteins | sample OliLakLV19MP6IB1_FD_148629 | JGI IMG/M metagenome (GOLD analysis project Ga0163153, IMG submission 148629) | Freshwater microbial mat bacterial communities from Lake Vanda, McMurdo Dry Valleys, Antarctica - Oligotrophic Lake LV.19.MP6.IB-1 | ecosystem: Environmental > Aquatic > Freshwater >...
TGGGAATTGAACACCAGACCGCGCAAGTCGATGGGCTTCCGGTGCCCCGCGGAGTTGTTCACCCCGGATGCTTTCGATTTTAAGCAGCATCATGCTGCGCTTTTTGCACTTGGTCATTGAAACCGCCCTCGTTAAGAATTACAAAATAGAGTTTAATGATGTATTAAAAAAATACATATTTGACAATGTGATCTATGAAAGTGTAGATCATGCTTTGGTTACGGTACACCGTATTGATGCGGGAAAAGAAAAGCAAGTGGGGGTGGAGAACGAGGCGCAGCGGTTGGCACATTTGGCAAAAACATCACCTCCGGAAGATGCGGATGCGGAATGTCCTAATTGTGGTAAACCTCTTCTACACGATGATAAAGCGTGCTGGAGTTGTGGGTCGATGTTTACAGACCCTCAAGGGTGGCGCCCTATACGGAAGTAGACGTATGCCGACATAAACCCAAAGCAGCATCGTTTTCGTTTGCACCGGGCAGACCTATCCGGAATGTTGCCACCGCCCTGGGGGTGTAATAAGTTTTGTGTAAACGGTCATTTGGCAGGAAACTGCCGTCCTTCAAGGAGTGATGATGACCGTAACGAAGCGCACCAAACGACCGAAGCCGAACGCCGAGCTGATGCAGTTGGCCGACAGGTTACTGACGAACTACAAAAAACCCGAAGACCTCATTGGCGAGAACGGTCTGCTCAAGCAACTGACCAAGATGCTGGTCGAGCGGGCTCTGGAAGCCGAAATGGCCGAACATCTCGGCCACGACAAGAGCGATCCGGTGACCAATATCACCGGCAACGCCCGCAACGGGCATAGCGCGAAGACACTCAAGGGGGAGTTCGGCGAGTTGCCGCTGGACATTCCGCGCGATCGCCAAGGCGCCTTTGAGCAGCAACTCATTGGCAAGCACCAGACCCGCTGGGCGGGCTTCGACGACAAGATTGTGTCGCTCTACGCCCGCGGTATGACCGTGCGGGAGACCCAAGGGCATCTCACCGAGATGTATGGCACGGAGGTATCGCCAAGCCTGATCTTCGCGGTCACCGACGCGGTGAGCGAGGAAGTGAAGGCCTGGCAGGCCCGGCCGCTCGACCCGCTGTATCCGATCCTTTATCTCGACTGTATCCACATCAAAGTCCGTGACACCGGTGCCGTGCGGGTGAAGGCGGTGTACTTGGCGATCGGTGTCAACCTCGTTGGCCACAAGGAAGTGTTAGGCCTGTGGATCGCCCAGACCGAGGGGGCGAAGTTCTGGCTGCAGGTGGTGACCGAACTCAAGAATCGCGGGGTCCAGGACATCTTCATTGCTTGTGTCGACGGACTCAAGGGTTTCCCGGAAGCCATCGAGACGGTCTACCCGACAGCCAGCGTTCAGCTGTGCATCGTGCATATGGTGCGCAACAGTCTGAACTTCGTGTCGTGGAAAACGCGCAGGGACGTCGCCGCCGATCTGCGGCTGATCTATCAGTCGGCAACCGTCGAAGACGCCGAGCAACGACTCAGTGAATTTGAGGCTAAATGGGATGGCCAGTATCCATCTATTGCCCAGATCTGGCGGCGCAACTGGTCGCGCGTCATTCCGTTCTTCGATTACCCGCCGGAAATTCGCAAGGTGATCTACACCACCAATGCGATCGAATCGATTAACATGAGTCTGCGTAAAATTATTAAGAACCGCAGTTCGTTTCCCACCGACGAGGCCGCGAGCAAGCTGTTGTATCTGGCCCTAAACAACATCAGCCGCAAATGGACCATGCCAATTCATGACTGGAAAGCCGCACTGAACCGCTTCACGATTCAATTCGAAGATCGCATGCCGCCGTTTTAAACAGAAACCCGTTTACACAAAATCCCGCACACCCCCACCGCCCTCGAATTGATCACTTTCCCCACAATGCGCCGATCCAGAATTGACCAGCATATCGGTTCGCGGAAGGCCGCCAGTCCAAGCTTAGCAGTCCGTTGTTCCTGGTCAGCTTTCAACCGGCACTGGTGGTCAATTCGAGGCCGGCGTCAACATCTCGATTCAGCAAGACTATTTTCCTCCCCCATCGCGGTATGGTTGCGCATCACGGAATGCTCCAATACCTGTCAACTCTCGACCGTGAATAAGCGCAAGCACCTCATTTGTTCCATCCGGAATAGAAAGCATTCGAATATCTCGATACAGCATTTCAAGGCTAGTTTCTCGTGCCAATCCTAGAGCACCAAAGATGTTCATTGCTTCAAAAACGACACGTTCACATGCATTTTGTGCGTAACGTTTCGCCATAGCGGCTGCACCTTCTGTAGGAAGGTTGCTATCGGACATGGCAAGGGCGCGGTAGCAAAGCAGCCGGCTCGCCTCAATAGACGTCGCCATGTCAGACAGAGACTTTTGAATGAGTTGGTGCCCGGCAATGACCTTACCAAAGGTACGACGCAACTTGGCATACTCCAAAGCCATGTCAAATGCAGTTTGCGCGATCTGAACTGCTTGCAATCCAATTAGTGGGCGATTGACATTCCACGTTTGCTTAAGCGCCTCAGTGCCACCTACATCCGACACGATAAGGTCATCGGGAGCAACGATTAGACCATCGAAGTTGGCTTCGCCGAGATAGCCTTGAGTCAGACCTATGGCCTCAATTTCCCGCGCTTCGAAAGGGCAGCGCTCGCGATCGACAACAACCTTAATTACCCTTTGATCGTTGCGCTTCCTAGCGTCGATACACGTGACAATCATTACATCGCACACTGAGGCATTAGTAATCCAGGCCTTACGTCCGGTCAGGTACAATACGCCGTCAACCTCTGTCAGCCGAGTACGTATACCTCTTGGATCGGAGCCAGAGTCTGGTTCTGTCGACCCTGTGCATCCAATCTTCCGTCCGGCAATAAGATCAGGGAGCAGTCTTGCTTTCTGACTTGCACTGCCCTCTATGCTGATTCGAGTAACGCAAACCTCATGCGCCAGAAGATTCAATGCCAAACGAATAGGAATCTGCTCAAAAACAATTCCATAATCCAGCATAGAGAGACTACTACCACCATTTGCAACAGAAAGTCTTGGTGCCGTTAGCCCGCTTCGAGAAAGTATCTGCAACGCCTCACAATACGTCGCTTTAGACATTGGAGTGCGAGTGTCACAACGAGCTAGAAGTGGCTTCAAATCACGCTCCGCCATACGAAAAACAGCATCTCGCATAGCGATCTGGTCTTCAGACAGCTTGAAATCCATAAAATGAATCACCCCCGGCGATTAAAATCTCAACGGAAGTCTACACCTGTCAACGCAAATCAAACTCCAAAATTTAGCGCAGAAAAATCCACGGGATCAACAAGAATCTTAGCTGACTAAAATAAAGGTGCGCATTCCGCCCAATAAAATTGTGTGGGGCACCCTTATCAACACGCCCGCTTAATGACTACTCGGGTTTAATGCCCGCGCTTTTAATAACCTTACCCCAACGCGCATACTCTGATTTTGCGAAAGCGGTCATTTCATCAGGACTATTGCTTCTAGCCTCAATACCTTCATTATTTAAACGATCCCTTACATCACTAGATTTGAGCGCATTCACGATCTCCGTATTGAGGCGCATAACGATGTCCTTTGGCGTATTAGCAGGAACCGCAACACCGTACCATCCGCTAATTTCAAATTCCGGAAATCCAGACTCCTTTGAAGTAAGGACATTTGGCAGCGCATCAAGACGAGTAGATGCCGTAACTGCCAACGCACGCAATTTTCCTGCTTTTACCTGAGGAACCGAACCGGCCGGGGTCGCAAACATCAGATCCACGTGCCCGCCCATTACATTAATTGCTGCTGGACCTGCGCCTTTGAATGGAATATGCAACATGCTTGTATTAGTAAGCATTTTAAAAAACTCGCCAGCCAATTGCCCAGCAGCTGCGCTTGAGGCAAATGTCAAACGACCAGGCTGAGCTTTTGCAAGCGCAGCGAGTTCCTTAAGATTTTTCACAGGAACAACCGGGTTTGCAACCACGACGTACGGCTGCACTGTCGCCAAGCTTATATGCGCGAAGTCCTTTTGCGAATCATATCCAATACTTTTATAAAGCCAAGGATTCATCGCAACCGTGCCGACATAAGACAGCACCATAGTGTAGCCATCAGCAGGAGACTTCAGTGCAACGCTTGTACCAACATTCCCTTGAGCTCCTGGGCGGTTATCAACAATAACCTGCTGCCCTAAAGGCTCTGATATTTTCGCCGCTATTGCACGGCCGACAAGATCAGTACCACCTCCTGGCGGATACGGAACTATGAATCGGACAGGCTTAACCGGGTATGCCTGTGAAAACGCTACCGACATTGGTAGCACCGAAATTAATAAAATAAAAATCGCTTTAATCATATCCCCTCCTCGTTAAGGATTATTTAAAGAAATCAACTATCGTTAACAACCAATATCAGAGTCAGCTCTTGTTATTACCCTGAATGAAAATCATATTTCGTCGCTAGCAAACTCTTCTACCACCACTCCTCTTGAATAGCCACCATTACAGATGCGGAAAAAGAATATCTTCGTTGGCCTCTCCGAGTCTGCCGATAGGTCTGAGCACCGATGGAGGCGTCAAAGAAAGACGCAACGGCGAGTTAAGCAATGGCCAACGCAACTCATCCGGCGATTCCTTATATAAGATCAATTGCCGGTCCATTACTTGTTGGTGCGTCAAAATTTCACAGACATTATTGACTGGTGCCCCAATGAGTCGGGAATGCCCCGCTCTTTTCACCAGCTCTTCTCGCGTTAATCCTGAGGCTCTTGAGTTATTCTCATCCAAACCTTGTTCAATCAAGAATTGCCGCAGCGTTTTTGTATCCCCATTTAACGCGGCGTAACCATCCTTGCACTCTCGGATAACAGTGCACAAAAGATCATTCGAAGGCTGCCACTCCAACTGGGTCGCCCAAACTCCAGCATCCTGCATTGAAATATCGATTGACTGACCTTGGTTACTGCTATCACGGTAAAATATTGCCGCCATAATTGCGAGTAACGCAATCTCTCCCCCCATAATGTCTGCAGCTGATATTCCGGACTTCATTGGCATGCCTCCCACGCGCGTCAAATCCATAAATCCGCACATCGCCTGCACTACCGTGTCAAAGGCTGGGCGACCTGGATATATCGACTTCAGCCCGAAGCCAGAAATGGCGCAATACACAAGTCGCGGATTAATCCGTTGTAGCTCTGCTTCATTAAATCCTAATTTCTCAAGTGAACCCGGCTTCAAATTTTCAACGAGTACATCTGTCGATTTCAGAAGTGACCGAAACAGTAACTTGTCATTTTTATTTCTAAGATCAAGGGTAATGCTGCGCTTGTCGCTGTTACTAAAGGTGAAAAAATAACCTTGGCCTCCCTGATGAGGTGGCCAATGACGTGAACCTTCCCCCCCGGGGGGCTCGAGCTTTATAACTTCGGCCCCCAATGCCGCAAATTGGCGAGAAACCAACGGTGCCGTGGTGTATTGACCAATCTCGACAACTCGCAAGTCAGCGAAAGCGCCAGCAGCCCTCCAGTCACTGGCCATTTTCTTGCCTTGCCGCTTGACCCATGAGCCAAGCAACGCCTCCAGTTCAGCTCGGCCGCTATCCCGCGCCGGTATGCGCGTCGGCGAGCGGCCAGGCGTTTTCGACGCCCTCAATGGAGATCCTGGCAACCATTGGTCTATGCCATTTTCTTCGTTTCGCAGCCGTACGATCATCTCGCGGTGAATGAGGTTCTCGTGGGTCTGAAGCTGAGGGACGGTCAGTATCGGGCCACAGGCAATTCCAATGGCGCTTAAACACTCAATACATTCCGCCACATTTCTTGATTTGGTCCAGTTCTCTACAACCGCATCCACTTTCTTTGTATTAGTAACACGCTGTGGATTTGTTGAGTATCCGTCCTCATGAATAAGCTGAGTTTGACCAATCGACTTACACAGTCTTGCCCACTGTTCATCCGTAGCAGTACAGATAAGCACCCAGCCATCGGCTGCACAGTAAGCATTCCAAGGAGATGCGAGTGAATGTTTATTGCCCGAACGGCTTACAGATTTCCCACTAATTGGAAATGGCAGAAACGTCGCAAGAGCACTAATCGCACAATCGAATAACGCAATATCAATATCTTGGCCACACCCTCGCTGCCGACAAACACGAAGAGCCGCAACGACAGCAGCGGCCGCATAGACTCCGGCAGAGAATTCTAGAATCGGCAACCCAACAAAAGCTGGAGGGCCCTCGGGATGACCTGTAGTATCTGAAACACCTGATAACGCTTGCACGAGTGCATCCGAAAATGGCTGCCCCCGTAACGGTCCAGTATTACCGACAGCCGTGAGATCACACACTATCTGAGTATCACTTCGTTGCCATTTTGGTATACAAGTCACATCACTCGACAACAATACGACATCGGCGCACTCGAGCATTTGACGCAGAAACTCTTTGTCATTATTTGTGATCACGACACTGCGTTTTCCAGCCGACATAACTCCGCGATTTATCCATTTTAATTGCGGAACAACCTCGCTCGGCTCAACAAAAACAACATTTGCGCCGAGCTGGGCAAGCAGCGAGCCACACGCTCCCGCCCCAACGCGCTCGCCTAACTCAACGACGAGCACGTCACTAAAAGCAGTGACTTGATCAGATGGAGCACTCACGTTTGACTAGATCCCGATTGCGTCCGAGTAAAGTTGAAGGAGTGGCACGAGGTACCCCTCCCCTTTTCTCTCGTGATATTCACTACACTCATCAGATGAACAATTTTTTTCGTTGCGCAGTCGGGACAACCAGCAATTTCATGAAATCGTCGATGTTGTTAAGGTCCTGAATACTATCTACGGCCTTGATAATTTTTTCAGATTGCCCTGCGGGAAGCACTGGATCGACCAATGAGAGAAATTTCTCGCGGACCTCATTTTTTGTTAATGGGTTTTCAGGCAAACCTTTCGAAAACGGAACAATTTCCTTTATGTTGCGTCCGTCAGTTGTCTCGATTTCTATACCGGCACCTTTATCAACGCGCTCCCATTCGTTATTTTTGGCCACAACGCAATTTACTTTTCTCGCAGTTTCCAGAAGCTTGGGATCTTTCAAATTAACTTTTGGATAATCCCAGAACCCATTACCGCCATTGACCCCTCTTCCACCGTGATGCAAGCGCATTGCAAGCGAGAAAGGCAGACTGAACTGAGCGCCCAGAATATCGTCGGGCTCAATGATTGATCCAATATGGCTGAGAATCGGCTCGCTATTGGTGTAAACCTTGATCGATTTCACCTGCTCCGGCGCAATCGGTTGCTTGTCGCGCAGAATGTCGAGCGCATCAAATGCTGCATGAATTAGATGGCAGCAAGAGTAAGGCTTAAGGGCGTTGTCCAGAGTGTGATAGTGCGAACCCAAGCCATCCGTAAGACGGGAAAGATCATATTCACCCGCAAATACTTTACAGAATCCCTTTTCTCCTTCAAGAATCGAATGCGGGCCCGTAATACCTGCTTCGGCGAAAAGCGCTGCGCGCACCCCAGCTTGCGTAGGAATCGCGCTATGAATTCGCTTTACGGAGCCACCGGTCTTGGTGTATTCGATGAGACCGGCAGAATGGCTACCAGCTATAGCTAGCGAATTCAGCGTTTTCTCAGGATCAAACCCCATCAGAATTGCGGAAGCCGAAGCGGCGCCAAAAGGACCGACACCAACAGGTGGATGATGTCCACGATAAATCAGGAAAGGCGAGCAAGCCCACGAAATACGAATTTGGATTTCGTAGGCCGCCACCACTGCGGCCAGAAGCTGCTCACCGTTTGACTTGGCATACTCGGCCATAGCCAGCGCCGCAGGAACAGCAATGCCACCTGGGTGCGTCGGGCTTTTCAAGTGCGTATCATCGGTCTCATTGGCATGGTTAAAAGCGCTATTCATGAAAGCCGCATCGTCGGGCGAAAGTTTGTCGCCAAAATACGAAACCGTTGAGTGCGTACCTGAACGGGTCTTTCGGATCACGTCGTAATAGGATTGGCTCCAAGGCAAAGTGGCACCTGCGATCTGACAACCTATATTGTCAAGAATGAATTGCCTTGCTGCCTCACGGACATTCTCAGGAATATCCTTGTATCGCAAGCCAGATACCCAATTTGCCAAAGTTCGTGTTTCGTTCATTTGCTCCCCTTTCTGTTGATAAAGATATTGCGTTATTGGACTGCGGATATAATTGGTCGTAGCGCCAAGGAAAGCGGACGCAATGTATCGAGTCGCTCAATTTTACCTATTTGTTCGATCGTGGCACTAATCTGCGAATCGCTACTGGATGCCATAGCGAGCCTCCTGAACTTTTTCGAAAGCTCTTGATCAGAGCAAGGGTGTTCCGGAGTTCCGTGCGGATGTAACTCATAGCCCTCGTATACACGCCCATTTTGAACTTCAACAACGACTCGCGCACCATAGTGCTCCGGATACGCGGCCTCCACTTTCTCATCAACATACAACTCTGTACGAGCCGCTAAACTACGCGTTAAAGAATGGCTCAATCGGTCCGTGCCATAACTTTCAGGATCTTTGGCATCATGCGCCAGCGCCGCGCCGACGCAATATGGAATACTGTATTGCGCTGCCATGGTATCGGACGGAAAACGCTCGGAGTTGTGTCGAATGGCGTGTTGATTTACCCCAACACGCACACTCTTTATTTCAGCGAGGCTAAAGGAATGCTCACTCTTGATCTTATCAATCACCTGAGCCGTTGCTTGAATTAGGCCGCACATCGGATATACCTTCACCCAGACTTTCTCTAATGCCCACTGCTTCCCCAATGAAGCTGAAAGCTTTTCAGGCACAGCTGAAGATCCGGAAAGAACCTCAAGCAGCCCAAATCGTCCGTCAATCGCAGCACGTGGGCCATCGAAGCCACAATCCACCAACTGACACATGCGAACACCTGCTTCCGCAGAACGCCCTGCGTGCATGCGCTTAACCATCCCCCCGCCACTTCCTCCAGCAAAACTTTTAATTCCGGCCGCAGCTGAGCATGCAAGCCCCATTGCCGACAACAAACGATCAACGTTGTAACCCAACGTAACACCGACAGCCATCGCTGCAGCAACCGGTCCAGTAATTCCAGTCGTGTGATAGCCGCGCTTCGCTGGCTCCAGCCCTAAAGAGACACCCAATCGATGCATCATTTCGTAGCCTGCAATCACACCAAGGACTACCCGCTCGCCACTAACCCCACCGTTCTCGGCCGCAGCTAGTACGGCGGGTACAACTACAGCACCTGGATGCACTACTGACTCTGCTATCAGGTCATCCAGTTCATAACCGTGTGTCGCGATACCATTGCAGAAAGCCGCTAACGGTGCAGAATTCGTCTTAACGCTCGCAAAAACTGTGCATTCTCCGGAGCCACCATCGCGGTTAGCTAGCTGAATTGCTGCTTTGCTCCAAAGCTGAGTTGCCCCAAACAAGCCACAACCAAGGCTGTCAAGCAGCACACGCCGCGCACGTGTAATTATTTCTTCGGGTATTTCTTTTAAAGAAAGGTTTGCAAAATACTCAGCAATTTCACTGGAATGGTGCGTTTGATGAACCAATTCATTTTTCATCTTGTCGTCTCCCTCAGTTCATTGATCAGCGCTGGAATAATTTCTCGGTAATCCGCTACAACCGCCACATTTGCAACTCCAAATATAGGTGCCTCTTCATCTGTATTGATTGCAACTATGTGCTTAGCCGCACTGATGCCGGCGACATGTTGCACGGCACCCGAGATTCCAATGGCAATGTACAAATCTGGCCCAACTGTTGTTCCTGTCTGCCCGACTTGATAGGTAGAGGATATCCATCCCAAATCAACTGCCGCACGAGATGCGCCGATAGCAGCGCCCAAAACATCTGCAAGTTGCCGCAGCGGCTCGAATCCATCTGCGCTACCAAGACCACGTCCACCTGAAACAATAATTGCAGCATCCTCGAGAACAGGGCCACTAGGCGCTAATTGCCCGTCTACCTGAACTCGCATAACAACATCGGAAGGCCATGGCTTCGGTACTTCGAGCGTTTGAACGTTCACGTCTGCCGGTCTGCGATCTGCATTCAAAAAAGCTTTTGACTTGATCGTAACAACAGTAAGTGAAGTTGGGCTTTCAACGACCTCTAGCGCCTTTCCTCCATACACAGGTCGAATAAAATTCAGGCCATCAGGTGTCGCGTGTTCGAAGCCGCAGCATCCACTGATGTAAGCCGCTCGCCAGCGCGCAGCGAGACGCGGTGCGACATGCAATCCAAGCGTATCCCCAGTGAATAAAACTAAAGTTGGAGTTAACGTAGCGCAAGCTGTATCAACAACATGAATGAACTCATCGTGATAAAAGCCATTGGATAGAGGGGCGCTAATACGATAAACATAATCCGCGCCTTTTGTAGCCGATTCATCAAATGCGTCACCCGTACTAAGAACGCTGATCCTACTGGGTCGCCCATTTGCCGCTGCATGAGCAGCATTTATTAACTCGGCAATTCGCCAAGAATTATCTGTTGGAGCTGTAACTACTAATATGTTCATTTGCGATGACACTCCGTCCCTACGATCGCGTCGACAGTGTTTTAATAAAACTCGCAAGCTCTTTCGCCTGCTCTTGCGGCGCCCCCTCAATACGATGACAGGCCCGTGATATCGAGGGTATATAACGTCGCAACACTCGCGCACGTGGAGCAAATGCACTTTCAGGAGCGAGCAAGGAATCAGCGATAAGCGTTTCTAACTTTGCGCGTTGCGCCAGCATTACATCTTTCATGCTTGGCACGCGGGGCAGGTTTATGTCTGCATTTGTTACGCTTGCAACAAATGGCTTAGTCAGCTTCAACACTTCGTACCCATAAGCAGTTTCACATCGACACAACCATTCATCCTCCTTTCCTTCAATTTGGACTACGTTGGGCACGAATGGCATATCAAGTAACTCAGAAATTGCAGGGCCCACCTGCCCAGCTCCACCCATAGAACTAGTTCTTCCACACAATACGATTCCACTGCCGTAGTGACGAATAGCAACTGCAAGCAATTCAGCAGCCGAAGCTGCGCCCCCCTCATATTTGACGTGGCTTGCTTGGTTAGCCTTGAGAGCGAAGGCATACCTTAAAACGTCATCAGCATCTTCTCCACCAACAGTTATTGCCCTTACTTCGCCGCCAAACCTCTCTCTACAACGCAATCCAACTTCAAGCGCGATTTCATCGAACTGGTCAATACGGTAGCGCGCAAACGACAATGAAATTTCCTGAGTCTTCGGATCAATCTTGAAATCTTTAGTGGATGCCCCCCAGTCAAGCGCCTGCTTTATGCATACAAAAATATTCATATTACTTTTGATATTTTCTGTCTGACAAAATCACTGCATGAGGCAAATTAGTGAATTTCTCGAAAACCAGATGCGTTTACGGCTGTTCTCACGAATGCACGCGAATGAACCATTTTTTCGTCAATTTCAACCCCTAATCCAGGCAAATTCGGCACTGCAACCTTGCCATTTACAACATCGATTGGCCTGTTTTTAACAATTGGCGATGGATCAACAGATGGCAGCCCCATAATGAACTCAGCACCAAATGCATGATTGATTACTGATGAGCATAGGTGGGTGCTTGCTACCGCTTCGATGTAGCAGCCCGCAGCCGTACCAGCACAATTAACTTTCAGGCCGGCAGATTCAGCAATTGCTGCAATTTTTTTTGCGCGGTTAAGACCGCCGCATTTGTAATGCTTGATTCCCAACACGTCAGCGGCACCTGCAGAAATGATAGAACTGGCGTCATGCAAGGTAAAAAGCGATTCGTCAGCGAGTATTGTAATGTTGGTAGCCTCACGAATACGTCGCAAATCACTCAGCGCAAACCGAGGAACCGGCTGCTCAAAATAACTTATCTCCACGTTTTCAAGTCTTCTTGCTAGCTTGATAGCAGTATTCGCCGTATAACTGGTGTTTGCATCCATACCCAGACCAACACCTGCACCAACAGCATTTCTAATCTGCGTAAGTACCTCGTAATCTGTCTGAGTTCGCGTGCTGGGCCCTACTTTTACGCATACGTATGGCACACCATATTTCGACACTGCATCTTCAGCTTCACGAACCATCGCCGAAGTATCGTTAAGGCCGACAGACCACTCGAGAGGAATCTCGCTTCTGCATGCCCCTCCCAGCAGCATGTGAACCGGGACACCGAGCGCTTTGCCTTTGAGATCATGCAAAGCGATGTCAATAGCAGCGAGCGCAGAGGGATTCTGTGGAAGTTTTCGTTCAAGCTTATCGAGCAGGTGCTCGATTTCAAAGGCATTCTGGTTAACAAGAAGTGGCGCATAAAAATCACGGATTGCGCCATAAACGCTAGCTGTTGTTTCACCGACGAAAGGATTCACTGGCCGAATTTCCCCCCAGCCGGTTATCCCATCAGCACATAAAGCAACAATTACCGATCGCCCCGCCCAATTCCCATTAGTGCCATAACTTATTGCTCCAGTAGGGAGCAAGCGCTGCAGCTTGGGCAAGATGTCGAGTGGATAGATCCTTACTTCGTCTATCCGCAATGTATGACGATTACTAACAGTATTTGACTGCATTTTCTCAACCCTTTCCATTCGCAAGTTGCGCAGCCTCCTTGCCGGCAATACGCCCAAACACGAGCGACCGCAGCAACGATGCACCGCCTGGATAGTTCTCGTAAAAGAGCCCGCCAATTAATTCTCCTGCAGCATACAAACCCGGAATAGCTCGATCTTCAGTATCAATTACACGCGTTCGCTCGTCGACCTTTAGCCCTCCCAAGGTGAACGTGATGCCTCCAGTAGCCGGGAACGCGAAATAGGGAGGCGTATCAAGGGGTAACGCCCAATTCGATTTCGGAGGGTATATACCGACCGTACACTTTCCATCACGGATTTCTGAATCAAACTTTCCTGGTTGAACTGCCGCATTGAAAGTATCCACAGTAGCCTGAAGGCGATCAGCAGGAAGACCCAACTTTTGTGCGAGGCGCTCTATAGAACTTGCATCAACAGGCTGAAACTCACGATGCAAGCAATAAACCAGTTCGCGCTCTGCTAGCTTTGCATCAAACAAGCAATAGGCAATCGAGCCCGGTTGCGCAATGATTGCCTTCCCGTATTTGACGTATGTGGTATCGAAGAAATCCTCTCCTTCATCCACAAAGCGGTCCCCGTTACGGTTCACCATAATGGTGTACGGATATGAGTTGATATTGGTCTCACCCGCCTCGACCGGTTCCGATCTCGCATCCATGACGGCTGAATGAAATCCCCCCCAGTCCCCCATTGATTTCCCACCAATTGCCGTCACCATGCTTAAGCCATCGCCGGTGTTGTATTTGGAGCCACGCACTACGAGACTTGCCGCCTCGCGCCCAAGGTAGCGAACACGCATTTCCGTATTCGCCTGGAAACCACCCGTAGCCACAATGACAGCCTTAGCTAGCAGATCAACGTAGCCTTTACGAGTTTTGGCTCTCACGCCGACAACACGTCCGCTGCCATCGGAAAGAAATTCAATTGCCTTTGTCTCAAACCGGCAAGTGATGCCCCGCTCGGCCAGTCTCGGATATAGGCTCTCAACTAAGCCGTAACCATTACCGCGAACGTGATAGGACATCTTTCCCCCGCGCAAATCGGGGCGTTCCTCGTTAGGCGAAGTCAATGGAGCACCAAGTCCTATGAGCCATTGCACATCTTTTTCGCCATTACCATAGAGCACATTTGCAAGCGCTCGATTTGCACGACCTTTGGTAATACGGTCCAACTCTTCGACGAGTGCATCTGGTGGAAATTCTGGCGTAGGACATCGTAGGGCTCCACCAGAGAATCGCGTATTTCCACCGCGAGACGTTTCGGGAGCCTTGTCGATAATCGTGACTGCTGCACCGCATTCTTTTGCCATCAATGCAGCAGCCATACCCGCAAGGCCCGTGCCGAGCACCAAAATCTCATGATTTTCAGTAGGGACTGCTTCAGTACGGATAATCAATTTAACACCTTATATTTTTCATCCACTACGGTTACCGCAATTTTAACTAGAGTTTCATTTATTAGTATAAGTTTCACTGCTCGAAACTTTGTGATTTATATATAATCGAGTTTTACAACATATGGCCACTACCAAAAATTGCCATGACCATGAGATCCGTCCAACGTATCCTTGCTGTATTCGAAAGCTTTACCCGCAACCGAGATAGCCTCACATTGCAAGAAATTGCAGATAGGATCGATCTACCAAAATCCACAGCCTTTCGCATCGTGCAAAGTCTTGAACAGTCCGGATACTTGTTACGCTTAGCAAATCATAAATACTGCTTATCTTTTAGGTTCACGAAACTTTCCGGTCTAGTAAAGAGCACGGTAGATATTCGAGAAATTTCGAGGCCGATTATTGCGGAACTCGCAGATATGACCAGGGAAACTGTCACGTTAAATACAGTGAACGGACTTGATCGCGTTTGCATCGATGTAATCGACACTGCCTCACCATTACGGAGCGTAACCAAAGCTGGCGAACACATTCGGCTGCTTGATGGATCAAGCGCAAAAGTGCTTATGGCATACCTACCAATAGAAAAATTGGCACCAGTTCTCTCTTATGTCTCAAAGAAAACAAAGAGAAAGCAATCAGAGATAATCTCAGAACTCGAAAAAATCCGTGAGCGGGGTTACTCGGTATCGCACGGTGAACGTCTGCTGGGTTTGTCAGCCGTCACTGCCCCCATCAAAGACATTAATGACACATCAAGTTACTGCCTTACGGTTGCCGGACCGACTGTCCGAATTCAAAGTCGTGAAAAAGAATTTATCAAGCTTGTAGTTAAGGCAGCAGCTGATATCTCTAAGCGCTTTGGCGGCTAAAAAAATTCCTGGGTTAGTCTGCCGTAGCCCCGGATTCTTTAACGACATTCCTCCATTTTTCAAGCTCGGATTTAATCAATCTCGAAAATTCCTCGGATGTAGTGGATGTTGGCGTATATCCATGAGCAATCATGCGATCCTTAACTTGCTGATCGCCCATAACTTTAACAATCTCTTTATTCAAGAACTGCACAATCACTTTCGGTGTTCCCGAGGCTACTAGCACCCCATACCAGCCCGAGGCTTCCACCTGAGGAAATCCGGACTCCGCGAAAGTCGGGATACCAGGTAGTCCGGGCTCTCTTTTGGCACTTGCAATGGCAATAGCCTTAAGCTTTTTCGCATCAACCAAATTAATCACAGATGCGGGAGCCGCGAACATAAGTTGAACATGGCCACCAAGAAGATCCGTCACTGCAGGTCCATTACCTTTGTAAGGTATATGCACGATTTTGGTCGCAGTAACTGTCTTAAATAGCTCTGCAACCATATGGCCGACCGTCCCGTTACCCGCTGACGCGTAATTAAGGGAACCCGGTTTTGCCTTAGCAAGAGCCACCAGCTCCTTGGCATTGGATGCCGCCACAGAGACGTTCATCACAAGCAAATTTGGCGCAGTTGTTGTTAGTGAGATTGGAGAAAAATCCTTGATAGGATCATATGGGAGCTTCTTAAAAAGCCACGGATTAATCGCAAGATTTCCAACATAGCCCAAAAGCAAGGTGTATCCGTCTGCCGGCGATTTAGCGACCATATCAGTGCCAATATTGCCTCCGCCACCGGTACGATTATCAACAACGACTGTCTGCCCAACCGATTCCTGCAGCTTCTGAGCAATAGTCCGCCCAATTAAATCGGTCCCCCCCCCTGGAGAAAATGGAATCACCAATCGAATGGGCTTACTGGGATATTGCTGAGCGCTTGCGCCGGTAACCATGGCGGCTAATACCAGACTTAAAAATGCTTTTTTGTTTAAATTTAACCGCATTTTTTCCTCCTATTTACCTTTGAATTTTGCAGTTCGCTTTTCAAGAAATGCTGAAATTCCTTCCAGCTTATCTTCCGTTCCATAAATAGTTGTAACTAGGAATGTCTCAAGATCAATTGCGGAATCAAGATCCATCTGCATACCACGATGAACTGCGCGCTTGACCAAAGCGAGACTAAGTGGGGCACGTTGCTGATAAACCTTGACAATAGCCTTAGCAGCATCCAGTGCTCCGCCTCGTGGCACAAGGCGATTCACGAGCCCAATACGGTGAGCTTCCTTTGCATCAATAGGATCTGCCGCAAATAGAATATCAAGAGCATTTGACAACCCAACAATGCGGGGCAAGCGCTGCGTACCGCCAGCCCCAGCTACAGTGCCAATTTTTGAACTAGTGATCGCAAAAGTAGATCCCTCGCCGGCCACGCGTATGTCACAGGCCAGAGCCAATTCAAGCCCTCCGGTAATGCAAAATCCTTCAATTGCCGCGATAACCGGTTTCCCGAGTTCTTCTATTGTTTTATTCAATCGGTGCCAACGCCTGAAATAACTCATACCCTGCTCGGCCGTTTTGACTTGGAGCGCCTCATTCAGATCCGCGCCGGCCGCAAAATAAGATTCCCCCCCTGTCAAAACAACAGCGCGGATATCCGAGTCTCGATCACTCTCGATCAGCGCATCGATAACTTCATCCATCATCTTTATGCTGATCGCATTTCGCTTATCTGGTCGATTCAACTTGATTACAGTTGCCGCCTCTCCTTTGCTCAGCAATATAGTTTCGTAAGTTTTCACGTAGCCCCCCCAGCTCATGCATTCTGAAATTTCAATTCACTGCGGGAAGATTACTCCATTTAAACCGTCAACTTGAAAGTTTCACTGATTAAAACACATACCATTTTATTGAGACGAGATATTATCCAACGTATATTGGCCATTCAGACTGGCATTGCCCTGACCTATGACGCATGGCAGCAATTAAGCAACAACCTACGCATACGCGGTCTAAAAATTAAATGGCTCGCGAATTCACCATATCGCAAATTAACTTAATTTTGAAACGACTAGACAAAATGACAAAAGTGGAGTTTGTGTAAAACGACTTCCGTGTATTTAAAATTCAAAAAGAACATTGAGATCAATGAAAAATAGACTATTGATAGTGTTATTTCTTATCGCTACAGCAATCTACTGCTTACCTCTGCCAATCGGCACGAACGAAACAATGAGGCACGCTACAGCAGTTGTCTTTTTCTCTATCGCACTTTTAGCAACTGGCATTCTTAGCGAATATGTAACTGCGCTTCTATTCTTCGTCCTGGCAACATTACTTGCGATCGCACCAACTAATGTGATCTTTTCGGGTTTTGCCTCAAGCACGCTATGGCTGGTTTTCGGAGGACTAATCTTGGCTGAAGCAGTCAATTCCACTGGCCTGGGAAAGAGACTAGCCATCGCCATCCTCGGTAGTAAGACATTAACTTACGAAAGACTGATCACGCTCACAGTCGTCTTTTCCACCTTACTCGCCTTTGTGATGCCGGCCACTCTTGGACGAATTTTGTTGCTTCTACCAGTATTCGGCGCAATCGCCGAGCACGTCGGGCTTAGACGCGGCCAGATTGGGCATACCGGTGTTTTACTAGCCGCAATTATGAGCACCTATCAATGCGGAACAGCGGTGCTTCCGGCAAACGCCCCAAATCTCGTTTTGGCAGGAGCAAGCGAGTCTCTCTATGGCGTACATCTTACTTATGCAGAATATTTCTTAGTACAATTCCCCGTAATGGGATTCTTGAAAGGAGTCGTGATTGCGCTTCTGACGTGCTGGCTGATGAAAGAACCAACAAGTCCGGCAAATGATACGAGTATCCTAAGCCCACTCAGCCCAGAAGAACGCCGTCTCGCCACAATATTGATCATTGCCTTATGTTTATGGACTACTGACGTGTGGCATGGCATACAACCCGGCTGGATTGCGCTTGCATCGGGCGTAGTTTGCACGTTACCTAGACTTGGCGTTATATCACCAGCGACCCTAAATGAAAAAATTCGCCTTGGCTCTTTTTTTTACATTGCTGCCGTTTTAGGCCTCGGCGCAGTCTTGTCGGAGTCAGGACTAGCTACTGAGATCGGCAATGGTCTCAACCGCCTACTATCCTTGGAAAAAGAAGCGGACTTTTTCAACTTCGCATCGCTGACTTTACTTTCAAGCATTGCAGGACTACTCGTCACCAATCCAGTTCAACCAGCGCTTCTTGCACCACTCGCCGGACAATTCGCAGAAGCATCAGGATGGCCGATAAAGGCTGCATTAATGATAATTGCAGTTGGATTCACAACCATCATCCTCCCATACCAAGTTCCTCCTGTAATGGTTGGACTACAGTTAGCTGGCATCCCTCTTCGCACGACTCTCAAATTCACGGTTCCACTTGCCGCATTTAGCATTTTTGTATTAATTCCCATTGACTATGCATGGTGGCACCTTATCGGATACTTAGGAAAGTAGCCTCATCGTATCTGGACATCACGTCATACATGAGCTCAGGACATCATTTCATGCTGGAAGTCACTCAGATATTTTTTGGTTACCGGCCAAGAACTGGCTAAGGCATTTTAGAAATTTATTCATCACAGCCCACACCGCTTCATATCCGATCACTACGAATTTGGGTTCTTCAGATTTTCGTGTGGGTTGAGGGTACTCTATCGCGTAATGTCTACAAGGGAGATGCGCGATGGAGAGCAAAGAGTTGTACCGGCATTTGCTTGGGCTGAACGAGCCGTGGACGGTTGAGCGGGTGGATCTGAAGAGGGCGCAGATGCATGTTGATGTGTATGCGGAGCACGTGCCGGTGGTGCGATTTAGCTGCCCGGAGTGTGGGCAGGAGCTTGCCGTGTACGACCATCTGGCCGAGCGCGTCTGGCGGCATCTGGATAGTTGTCAGTTCCTGACCTACCTGAATGCTCGCCCGCCGCGCGTGGCGTATTCCGAGCATGGCGTGCGCCAAGTGCGTCTGCCGTGGGCCGAGGCGGGGTGCCGGTTCACGCATCTGTTTGAAGTGCTCGCGATCGACGTGTTGCTGGCGACCAACGTGAAGCGAGCCGCAGGAATTCTGCGCATAACGTGGGATGAGGCTTGGCGCCTGATGGAGCGAGCGGTGATCCGCGGCCGAGCCGCCAAGGGCTCTGAGGTGCCCAAGCATCTGGGGGTGAGCGAGAAAGCAATCGCTAAAGGACATTAGTACATGACGTTGGTCTGTGATCTGCAGGCAGCGAGCGTGGAATATATCGGCGAAGGCCGTAAGGTGGAAAGTCTGACGCCTTACTTTGCAGCCTTCGATGAACAGCAGCGAGCGCAGATCGAGGTGATCAGCTTGGACATGTGGCCGGCCTACATCAATGCCTGCAAGACACAGGTTCCCGGGGCCGAGGACAAGATGGTGTTTGACCGCTTTCACATCATGCAGCATGTTGCTCAGGGCGTTGATCGTGTGTGCAAGAAGGAGCACAAAGCGCTGCTCGCGCAGGGCGATCAAACGCTCTTGCGCAGCAAGTACTTGTGGCTCTACAGCGCCGAGAACGTGCCGGCGACCGCTCAGGGGCGATTTGCCCAGATTTGGGACAGCAACCTGAAGACGGCACGCGCCTGGGCGCTGAAGGAGTCCTTGCGTAAGTGGTGGAGCTATCGCACCCTCGGCTGGGCCGAGCGCTTCTGGCAACGCTGGTATTTCTGGGCCACGCACAGCCGTCTGCCGCCCATGATCGATGTGGCCAAGCTGATTGCCCGACACCTGCCTAATGTGCTGACCTATTTCAAGCATCGCATCACCAACGCCGTGGCGGGGGGGTTGAATTCCAAGGTCGCCACCGTTCAAAAACGTGCCTGCGGGTTTCGTAACCGTGACCACTTCAAGATCGCCGTCTATTTCCATTGCGGTGGCCTTGACCTATATCCGGCTTCGGCGACCCACAGAAAAGTCTGATGAACCCGAATTTGAGAACATCGTGAGCACATGAATTTCATTAACTAATGAAATCGAACTTTCGCACTTTAAGCCCCTATGGCCTCGGCTAGACTTCGGAATTGTTGCAAAGTTTCACTAAATGAAACTCGTGCCGTTTATAAACTAAGTCGTTATACTTGTATCCACAAAAACATAATCCGCGTTCAGTAGCGATCGCTTTTACAGGCACATTAATGGGAGAGGCACTATGAACTATGAAGACATACTTTATGAGTCGGGGAGCGGTATCGCTACTCTCACGATTAATCGTCCTGAAAAGCGCAACGCAGTTCGACCACAAACCTACGAAGAATTAACGGGCGCGATGCACCGCGCCGCTGACGACCCCACAATAGGTGTAGTCGTACTGACTGGAGCGGGAGACAAGGCATTCTGCTCTGGTGGTGACGTTAGTGACCAAGCCACGCGCAGCCCCGACATTGGTCGCACCCACATGCGGCGTTTGTTTGCGCTGTCTTCAGTTATGCGCATGATGGACAAACCAATCATTGCAAAGATCCGCGGATTTTGTGTTGGCGGCGGAAACGAGATCCATTTGTTCTGCGACATGTCTTTCGCCGCAGATTCAGCAAAATTTGGTCAAACAGGCCCTCGCGTCGGAAGTATTCCCATATGGGGTGCTTGCCAGTTACTGGCCCGTTATGTCGGCGAGCGTAAGGCTCGAGAACTCGTATTTGGTTGCCGGCAATACACAGCACAGCAAGCGCTCGACATGGGCCTCATCAATGGCGTGTGCAAACCCGAAGAGCTTGATCAGGTAGTAGCGGAATGGTGCGAGGAAATTCTCGTTAAAAGCCCGCAAAGCATTCGGATTGCCAAGCTCGCACTTAATGCTGGGTCAGATCAAGATTTTTACTCTTCTTATTTCCCTTCGAGCGCTTTACTCGCCTCCATCTATGGCAACGAAGAGAACATGGAGGGCATTCGTGCTTTCCTAGAGAAGAGAAAACCTGACTTCAAACGCTACCGCCGCCCAGGCCTATAGCCAAAGAAAGACGCGCTATGAATCTTCAGTTCACTGGAAAAACCATCCTTATTACCGGTGGTGCCCGCGGCATCGGCTATGCCTCCGCAGCGCTTTTTGCTCAATCTGGCGCAAAAGTCGCAATCGCAGATATTAATGGTGATCAGGCGCAAACATCGGCCGCTAAGTTAGCCAAGGAGACTGGTGCCAGCACTCTGGGCATAAAAGCCGACGTTACGTCAGAAAGCGACGTTGCAAGTATGGTTAAAACCGTGTTGGAAAAACTCGCTCCAATCGACATCTTCGTAAGTAGTGCAGCAATACTTGATGACAAACTATTTGTTGATTCGCAAGTGCAGGACTGGCGCCGAATGATCGATGTGTGCATGTTTGGACCAATGCTGTGCATGCATGAACTGCTGCCACAGATGATGGAACGCAAATACGGTCGTGTCATCTGTCTCGCTTCTGATTCTGCACGCCTTGGGCAAGCGCGTTTGTCTTATTACGCCGCAGCTAAGGCAGGAATTATCGCACTCGTGAAATCAGTTGCGCAGGAAGTCGGGAAAAGTGGAGTTACGTTAAACGTCGTATCTCCTGGCGCAACTAATACTGAGCTAAGGCAAGAACGGGAAGCAAGTTTGCGAGCGCAAATGGGGGAAGAAAAGTATCAGCGGCGTGTCGCGACTGTTCTCAAGATGTATCCCACCGGCCGCATCGGTGAGCCAACAGATATCGCGAATGCTATCTGCTTTTTGGCAAGCGAGCAAGCAGGTTGGATTACAGGACAAGTTTTGAGCGTCAACGGTGGCTTTGCAATGCCGTAGTCCGAGACTCCATTTTACACAGACAGTCCAAGCTTTGCCTTTTTAGTGCGTGCCGATCGCTGACAGCATGTTTGTGATTAGGTTAGATCAACCTATAACTTTTGGAATACATCATGATCATCGAACTAGTCAAAAAAATACTGCTAACCTATCGACATGGCCACAAGCCTGAATGTAACGAGCATGCCTCACCACATCTAAATAGGAGCGAGACCGGCCGTGCTGTACTTCACAGAGGTAACCCTGACTTATCAGCCTACAGCGAAAGTGATTGGATAAAATTTTCGACTGTTAAAGTTGCTATAGCAATGACTTTCGTCATCGCAGCACCATGCACCGCACATGGACAGGGCTTTCCCAATAAGCCAGTCCGCATCATTGTGCCATTCGCGCCTGGCGGTACAACAGACATACTTGCTCGGCTCATAGGTCAACGTTTGAATGATCCATTAAGACAACCGATCATTATTGACAATCGACCTGGCGCCAATGGTGCCCTTGGAACCGATCTCGCGGTCAAGTCGGCCCCAGACGGACATACAATTGTCATGGGTTACCTCGGAAGCCTCGCAGTCAATCCACACTTGAATTCGAAGCTGTCTTACGATCCTCTTCGTGACCTTTCACCAATAACTTTGATTGCATTGACGACGCAAGCAATTATTGTTCACCCATCCTTACCAGTTAAATCAACTCGGGACTTGATCGCGCTTGCTAAACGCCAGCCGGGGCAGATTAGCTACGCATCTGCCGGCATAGGCGCCCCCTCTCATCTCGCAGGTGAGCTGCTCAAATTGATGGCGGGGATTGACCTTGTTCACGTACCATACAAGGGCAGCGGTGCCGCCGTGACGGAATTAATTGGCGGGCACGTCGCCATTTCTTTTGGTGGCCTCGCCGCCGCAAATCCACATCTGAAAGCCAATCGGATACGAATACTAGCCGTCGCCGGAGCAAATCGGAGCCCTGCAATGCCGCAGATTCCCACAGTCTCAGAATCGGGTCTTCCAGGATATGACGTCTCCTCTTGGTTCGGCTTACTAGCTCCAGCCGGGACACCACCTGACGTGATTGGACGGCTAAACAGCGAGATTGTAAAGATACTAAAAATAGCCGAGGTCAGGGAGCGGCTTGTTGCTGATGGAGCTGAAGTAGTAGCGAACACACCCAACGAATTCTCTGCATTCATTAAGGCTGAACTCGCTAAGTGGGGAAAAGTGATCAAAAGCGCAAAGATTCTGGCGGAATAATCAATTTAATGAGAAAAAAATGGATCTCGGATTAAAAGGAAAAATTGCAGTTATTACCGGAACAAGCGTGGGTATAGGACGCGAAACTGCAAAGGTTTTCGCTGAGGAAGGCGCGCAATTAGTGCTAATCGCAAGACGAGCCGAACTACTCCGCACTCTACAGCAGGAAATTGCCTCTACGGGCGCATCAACTCCCATCACCATTGCTAAGGATCTGACCGCACCCAATGCCCACTTCGAAGTTCGCGACAAAGTATTAGCCGAATGCGGTCACATCGACATCCTGATTAACAACGCAGGTGGTTCTCGACCGATCCCGGTTGACGCACCCGAGGAGGCATGGGAGGAAGCGATTGCATTAAATTTCACAGCAGTGCGTCGCCTAACCCATTCTTTCTTGCCTATCATGACTGAGCGCAAATGGGGTCGCATCGTCAACATCACCGGAACTTCCGAACCGCGGGGGCTGAATGCTGCATATTCAGCCAAAGCCGCTGTTCATGCATGGGCAAAAGGATTGTCCAGAGAAATTGGTAAGTTCGGGATTACCATCAACTCATTGGCACCTGGCCGAATCATCAGCGAGCAGATTGTCAACCGCGTTAATCCAGGCGAAACTCATCGCGATCAGTTCTCACGCGACAACATTCCGCTTGGTTACTTCGGTGAACCGAAAGATATGGCTTATGCCATAGCGTTTCTCGCGTCCGTCAAAGCACGTTACATCACCGGCGAATTACTCGCAATTGATGGCGGCATGCGCCGCTTTGCATTCTGAATCGCCCTTGGTATTGAGGAGGCTCCAATACTTGAGAGAATGGAGCCATGAGCAAATCAAACCGATTTTCCCCCGAAGTACGCGAGCGGGCTGTTCGGATGGTGCAAGAACACCGAGGCGAATATCCCTCCGTGTGGGCCGCTATTGAATCGATTGCGCCAAAGATTGGCTGCGTACCCCAAACGCT
>Ga0163153_10002887_pt1 | contig 23929 bp, 26 predicted proteins | sample OliLakLV19MP6IB1_FD_148629 | JGI IMG/M metagenome (GOLD analysis project Ga0163153, IMG submission 148629) | Freshwater microbial mat bacterial communities from Lake Vanda, McMurdo Dry Valleys, Antarctica - Oligotrophic Lake LV.19.MP6.IB-1 | ecosystem: Environmental > Aquatic > Freshwater >...
GTTGGCGACGATGCGCGTGTCGCCCGCCAGCCCCGACACCACCTCGATGCGGTCGCCGGACACGCGGCCGGCCTGCACCTTCAACTGCGCGACGCGGTTGTCGGCCCCGACACGGAACACGTAACTGAAACCTTCGCGCACCACCACGGCAGCAAGCGGCACGGTGAGCGCCTCGACGGCGCCGAGGTCGAACTCGCCGCGCGCGAACATGCCCGCCCGGGCGCTGCCCCAGGCCTGGCCGCCCTGCGCCTTCACGTCGACGTAGACCAGCGCCGTGCGGTTCTGCGCGTCCACCGTCGGTCCGATCATGCGCACCCGGCCATCGAGTTTCGCGCCGCTCGCCGCGGTGATGCGGGCGAGTGTGCCCGGGACGACGCGGCCGAGCTCCGCCGAGGTCACCTCCGCGCGCCATTCGAGGCGTCCCTGCCGGATCAGGCGAAAGAGCTCGGTGCCGGCGGCCACCACGGCGCCCACCGTGGCCGAGCGGGCCGACACGATGCCGTCGTCGGGGGATTGCAGCGAGGTCTGGGCCAGGCGCACCTCCTGGGCCTGCAGCGCGGCCTGCGCGGCAAGCACACGCGCCTGCGCGGTTTTCTCGCCGGTCAACATCTGCTGGCTCTCCATGGTGGAAAGGGCACCGGTGCCCTCGAGGCGCCGCGCGCGCTGCGCGTTGCCCGCCGCTTCCGCCGCGCTCGCTTCCGCCTGGGCCACGTTGGCACGCGCCTGCGCCACGTCGGCGCGCACGGTGTCGGATGCGAAGACCGCGAGCACATCGCCCTTGCGCACGCCGTCGCCCACGTTCACGCGCACTTCCGAGACGCGCAGCCCCGAAACTTCGGCGCCGATGATGGCTTCCTGCCACGCCACGAGGTTGCCGTTTGCGGCCAGCGTCACCGGCAGCCGCGCCTTCAGCGGCATCGCCGTGGCGACTGTGAGCGCGGGCTTGGGTTCCTGCTTCTTCGCGTCGGCGGACTTGCCGCCTTCACCACATCCGGCAAGCAGCAACGCCGCGGCCACCAGCCCGGCAACGCCCCGGGCCAGGGGTACTACCATCGCTTGCATCGCCATCAACCCATCACGATGCCTTCGTCCGCCATCACCTTGCGCACGGCCGGGCGCGCGAGAACGCGATCGGCGAGCGCGCTGTAGTTGCCAAGCGCCTTGACCGGCATGCCCTGGCGCAGGCCCCAGCGGTAGAACACCAGCAGGTAGGCGTCGGCCACCGTGAAGTGGTTTCCGACGCACCACTTCTTGCCCTTGAGCAGCCCGTCGATCTCCTCGAGGTAGCCGGCGAACATCTCCTTGCCCTTCGCCTTGACCAGTTCCTGCGCGCCGGGGTCGTCGACGTAGCGCGCGGCGCGCACGAAGTGCGCGTATGCCGGATGGACGGTGTTCGAGAACCACGTGATGGTGGAGACGCACATCGCCTGGTGCCAGGTGTCGGCGGGCCAGATCTTCGCCTGGGGATAGCCGCCGCCCAGGTAGGTGAGGATGCCGACGTTTTCGGTCAGGGCGCGCCCGTCCACCACCAGGGTCGGCACGCGACCGCGCGGGTTGATCGCCAGGTACTCGGGCTTGCGCTGGTCGCCCGCCGCGAGGTCCATCTTCACGGTGTCGTAGGGCAATCCCACTTCCTCCAGCGCGATGTGCGAGGCGAAGGAGCAGGCGCCCGGCGAGTAATAGAGCTTCGTTCCCATGGATTTCCTCAGAGGCGCTTGATGAGTGACGACGTGTCGTAGCGATTGCCGCCGGACTTCGAGATCTCGTCGTAGTAGCCGAGCACCGTCTGCGTGACGGGCAGCTTCGCGCCGTTGCGCTTCGACTCCTCGAGGCAGATGCCGAGGTCCTTGCGCATCCAGTCGACCGCGAAGCCGAAGTCGAACTTGCGCGCGTGCATGGTTTTGCCGCGATTCTCCATCTGCCACGATTGCGCGGCGCCCTTGGAGATCACGTCGAGCACAAGCTCGGCGTCGAGCCCCGCCTTTTCCGCGAAGTTGATGCCTTCGGAAAGCGCCTGGACCAGTCCCGCGATGCAGATCTGGTTCACCATCTTGGTGAGCTGCCCGGCGCCCGCGGGCCCCAGCAGGGTCACCGCGCGCCCGTACGAATCCATCACCGGCTTCGCCTGCTCGAAGGGGCCCGCCTCGCCTCCGCACATCACCGTGAGCTTGCCGTTCTCCGCGCCCGCCTGGCCGCCGGAAACCGGCGCATCGATGAACGCCACGCTGCGCTCCCTGGCGATCTCGAAGACCTTGCGCGCGCAGTCGGCCGAGGCCGTGGTGTGGTCGATCAGGATGGAGCCCTTCTCCATGGTGGCGAGCACGCCCTGCTCGCCGGCGGCGACTTCCATCACGTCCTTGTCGTTGCCGACCATGAGGAACACGAAGTCCTGGCCCTTGGACGCGGCGGCGGGCGTCGCGGCCGTCTTGCCGCCGTGTTTCTTCACCCACTCCTGCGCCTTGGGCCCGGTGCGGTTGTATACGGTGACGTCGTAGCCCTTCGCCTTGAGGTGGCCGGCCATGGGGAAGCCCATGACGCCCAGGCCGATGAATGCGACTTTTGCTGACATTTCTGGTCTCTCCTGAAAAGGGCATTCCCGCCTTCGCGGGGATGCCCTCAATTTACCGGATTTGGCGGCTCGCGGCCTTCGAGGACGGCCGTCATGTTGGTGGCCGCGGTGTTGCACATGACGACGCGGGTCGCGCGCGATGCGCTGCCGATGTGCGGCGTGAGCACCGCGTTGCGCAGCCCGAGGTAGCCGGGATTCACCTTCGGCTCGCCCTCGAAGACGTCCAGGCCGGCGCCGGCGATGCGCCCGGACTGCAGCGCGGCGATGAGCGCGGCGTCGTCTACGACGCCGCCGCGCGCGCTGTTCACCAGGATCGCCGTGGGTTTCATCTTCGCGATCTCGGCGGCGCCGATCATGTGGTGAGTGGCCGGCGAATACGGCGCCATCACCACGACGAAATCGGATCGGGCCAGCAGTTCATCGCGCTCGACACGTGTCGCGTTGAGGCGTTTCTCGTCGGCCTCCGGCAGGCGCGAGCGGTTGTTGTAGAGCACGCGCATGTCGAAGCCCGACGCGCGGCGCGCGATCGCCTGCCCGATGCGCCCCATGCCGATGATGCCAAGCGTCGCGCGGTGGATGTCGGCGCCGAGGAAATACTGCACGCCGAAGGCGATCTTCCAATCGCCAGCGCGCACGTGGGCATCACCTTCCGCGATGCGCCGCGCCGCGGCCATCAGCAGCGCCCAGGTGAGATCGGCGGTGGTTTCGTCGAGCACACCGGGCGTATTGGTCACGCGGATGCCGCGGCGGGTGGCCGCCGGCACGTCGATGTTGTTGTAGCCCACCGCGATGTTCGAGATCACCTTCAGGTCGGGGCACTGGGCCAGGATGGACTCGTCGAAGCGGTCCATCACGGTCGCCATGGCGCCGGCCTTGCCTCGCAGCCGCAGCGCCAGCTCCTCGGGCGGCCAGGGCGTGTCCTGGTCGTTGCGCTCCACCTCGAAGCGCTGCGCCAGCGCCTCGACGACCTCGGGAAAGACGCCGCGGGTGATCAGGATCCTGCGCAGCGTCACTGCCTCAATCCCGGTCGTCCTCCCGGAGGGTCTCGATGAAGTTGTAGACCATCGCGGCGATGCCGATCAGGATCACGACGATCATCGCGGGGTCCTTGATCTTGAGGATCGGCACGGCGAAGAAGGCGATCGCCATGCCGATCGCGATGACGCCCATGACGGCGGTGATGAGCTTGTTCCCGGTGATCTTCATGTCCTCGTCTTTTCCGTTCAGCGGCCTTCGCGGCCTTCGAGATCGCGCACCCAGCCCGTCAGCCAGCGCGACGTGCGCAGCAGGCGCGCGTCGTCGCCGTGGCGCCCGACCAGCTGCACGCCCATCGGCAGTCCATCCTCGCCGCGCATCAGCGGCAGGGTCACCGCGGGCATGCCGGCGTAGGTCCACAGCGTGCAGAAGGCGGGGCTGCCGGTGGATTCGAGGCCGCGCGGCGCGGTGCCCGGGGTGGCCGGCGTGAGCAGCGCATCGTAGACGCCGAAGACCTCCTCGAAGGCGGCGTTCATCGCCACGATGCGCTCGGCGGCGTCGTTGTAGTCGATGGCGCTCACCGCGCGCCCGCGCTCGATCTGCCCGCGCAGCGACTCGCCGAGGCGCTCGCGCCCGGCGTCGTACTCGCGGCGGAAGCTGCGCGCGAGGTCGGCTTCCATGAGGGTCGCGTGCCAGCGCCACGCATCGGCGAACACCTCGGGGACCTTGAAGTCCTCGATCTGGTCGCCGAGCGCCTGCGACAGCTCCTCGAAGGCCTGGCGTGTCTGCTCGTCGGCATCGTCCCAGTTGGGCGTGCGCGCGAGCGCGAAGCGCGGCGGCAGGGGCGGCTCCTGGCGGCAGGTCTCGAGGAGCGCGGGGCGCGCGATCGGCCGCGTATCGGGATCGCGTTCGTCGTAGCCCATGAGCGGCTCGGCGACAAGGGCGAGGTCCTCAACCGAGCGCGCCATGACGCCCACCTGGTCGAGGGGGCGCGACTGGCGCAGGATGCCGTGGCGCGACACCAGCCCGAAGGACGGCTTGTAGCCGAAGGCGCCGCAGAAGGCGGCCGGCCGGATCACGCTGCCGTTGGTCTGGGTGCCCAGGGCCACCGGCACCATCTGCGCGGCCACCGCGGCGGCCGAGCCGCTGGAGGAGCCCCCCGGGGTGTGCTCGGGATTGTGCGGGTTGCACGTCTTTCCCGGCCCGTAGGTCGCCAGCTCGGTGGTGACCGTCTTGCCGAGGATGACCGCGCCCGCCTCGCGCAGCCGCGCGACCACGGCGGCATCGCTCGAGGGACGCCGCCCGGCATGGATCGGCGTGCCGCACTCGGTGGGCATGTCCTCGGTATCGATGATGTCCTTCACGCCGACGGGCACCCCGTGCAGCGGCCCCGTAGCCTGCCCCTCCTTGCGCGCGAGGTCGGCTTCGCGCGCCTTGCCGAGCGCGTACTGCTCGTCGATGAACGCCCAGGCCTGCACGCGCGGCTCGTCGGCGCGGATGCGCGCGAGGCAGCCCCCCACCAGTTCCTCGGAGCTGATGCGGCCGTCGCGGATGGCCTGGGCGGCCTCGCAGGCGGTGAGCGTGGTGATGTCGACGAGCGAATCGGCTTTCATGGAGCGGGTCAGTTTCCGTAGAAGACTTCGGGCAGCCAGTACACGAGCTGGGGGAAGATGTAGATCGCCGCCATCGCCACGAACACCATCGAGAGGAACGGCAGGCAGCCCTTGAAGATGGTGGCGAGATGCAGGAACTTGGGTGCGATCCCCTTCAGGTAGTACGCCGACATCGCCATCGGTGGCGTCAGGAAGGACGTCTGCAGGTTGAGCGCCACCAGCACCCCGAAGAAGAGCGGATCCACGCCGAAGTGCGACAGCAGCGGCAGGAAGATCGGGATGAAGATGATGATGATCTCGCTCCACTCGAGCGGCCAGCCGAGGATGAAGATGATGAGTTGCGAGAGCAGCAGGAAGGTGATGGTGTTCAGGTCCAGGCTCATCACGAACTCCTTGATGAGCCCCTCGCCGCCGAGGTAGGAGAACACCGAGGAGAATGTCCACGAGCCCACGAAGAGCCAGCACACCATCGCGGACGTGCGCGCGGTGAGGAACACCGCCTCCTTCAGGCGCTGCCAGCTGAAGGCGCGGTAGGCGACCGCGAGCACCATGGCGCCGAGCGCTCCGATGGCCGCGGCCTCGCTCGGCGTGGCCAGGCCGAAGAGGATCGCCCCCAGCACCGAAAGGATGAGGATCGCGAGCGGGAAGAACGCCTGCAGCAGCAGCAGGGCGACCTTGTAGAGCGGGACCTTGACCTTTGCCTCGGGCAGCTTGGGCGCGAGCTTCGGGTTCAGGGTCGTCAGCACCACCACGTAGATCACGTAGAGGCCGGCCAGCAGGAACCCGGGCAGCAGCGCCGCGGCGTAGAGCTTCACCACCGAGACCGCCGAGGTCGCGGCGTACACGATCAGCATGATGGAAGGCGGAATCAGGATGCCCAGGGTGCCGCCGGCGCAGATGACACCACTGGCGAGCTTGTGGTCGTAGCCCGCCCGGAGCATCGCGGGCAGCGCGAGCAGCCCCATCAGCGTCACCACCGCGCCCACGATGCCGGTGGCGGTGGCGAAGAGCGCGCAGGTCACCAGCGTGGCCACCGCCATCGAGCCGGGCACCTTCCGCAGCGCCACCTCGATGCTGTAGAAGAGCCTGTCGAGGATGTTCGATCTCTCGATCATGTACCCCATGAACAGGAACAAGGGCACGGCCGTCAGCACGTCGTTGTTCATGATGCTGAAGGTGTTCTGCGACAGCAGGTAGTACACCCGGTTGTCGAAGAAATCCTGCCCCGGCGTGTAGTAGGCGTAGAAGCCGAAGGCAACGCCCATCGCCATCAGCGTGAATGCGATCGGGAAGCCCAGCAGGATGATGAAGACGAACAATCCCAGCATCAGGATCGCGAGTTCGGGATTGCTCACCTGGCGCCTTCCTTCGCATCGGTGTCGGCCTCGTCGCGTTTCGCCTGCAGCAGCGCGGTCTCGAGCTCCTCGACGTCGTGGAGCTGCGCGGGCCATTGCCCGTCGCGGATGCACAGGATGCAGCGGATCACCTGCGCGATGCCCTGGATGAAGAGCATCACCCCCGCGGCCGGGATCAGCGCCTTGAGCTGCCAGATGGGCACGCCCACGGGGCTGTTGACGCTCACCTCCTTGTAGCCGAAGGAGTCGGTAGCGTAGCCGTAGCCGGCGATGATGAGGGCGGTCACGCCCGGGTAGAAGAAGAGGAAGTAGAGCACCAGCTCGAGCGAGCCCTGCACGCGCGGGGGCATCAGCCGGTAGAAGATGTCGCCGCGCACGTGGGCGTTGCGCGAGAGCGCATAGGCCCCCGACATGATGAAGAGGGCGCCGTAGAGGATGTAGCTCATGTCGAACGCCCAGCTCGTGGGCTCGTTCAGCACGTAGCGCATGAACACCTCGTAGGAGGTGCCGAGCGTGAGGATGAGGATGCACCACGCGAAGGCGTGGCCGACCGCCATGCTGAAGCGGTCGATCGTCAGGAGGAAGGTGTTGAGCATTCGGCTCCCCTGCTAGGGCAGTGCAGCAAAAAAGGCGGCGCATCGCTGCGCCGCCTCGATAACGCCATGCGTCGCCGGCGGAGCGGCGGGGCGGCGATCAGAACCCGAGCTTGCCGAAGATGTGCTCGTAGCCCGCCTTGTAGTCGGCGTCGTTGATGAAGTGGTAGTAGGCGACGCGCTTGGCCCAGGCCTTCTGCGAGTCCACCACCTTCTTGAAGAACGGGTCCTCGGCCTCGAGGCGCTTGGCGACCACGTCCCAGGCCTTGAGCTGCGCCTCGAAGATGCCCTTCGGGGTGCGGATCACGTTGACCTTGTCCTTGGTCTTGAGCTCCTGCAGGTCGGTCGAGTACTGGTCCATGGCGAGCGCGAAGTTCGCGGTCGAGGCGGCCTCGGCGGCGTACTTGAGGATCGCCTGGAGGTCCTTCGGCAGCGCGTTGTACTTCTTCTTGTTGAAGACGATCTCGAAGAACTCCATCGCCTGGTGGTAGCTGCCCATCATGTAGTTCTTGGCCACGTCCTGGGCGCCGAAGCGGCGGTCCGAGGTCGGGTTGTTGAACTCGAACGCGTCGATCACGCCGCGCTCCATGGCGGGCACGATCTCGCCGCCGGGAAGCTGTGTGACGCGCATGCCCATCTCCTGCATGAGGTCGGCGGCCAGGCCCACGGTGCGGTACTTGAAGCCCTTCATGCCGGCCGCGTTCAGCAGCGGCTTCTTGAACCAGCCCAGCGGCTGGGTGGGCATCGGCATGGCGAAGAAGCCGACCACGTCCAGGCCGAGCTTCTGCAGCAGCTCGTCGTACATCACATGGCCCTGGCGGTTGATCCAGGCGAGGGTCTGGTGCGCATCGCAGCCGTTGATCGGGCCCGAGCCGAAGAGCGAGGCGACCTTGCTCTTGCCGTACCAGTACACCGGCACCGAGTGGGCGCCGTCGAGCACGCCCTTGCTGGTGGCGTCCATCACCTCGAAGGGCTTCACCACCGAGCCGCCGACCAGGAAATCGATGCGCAGGCGACCGCCCGCCATCTCGTTGACCCGCGCGACGTATTGCTCGGCCATCTCGTTGAAGATGTCCTTGGCGCCCCAGGCGCCCTGCATCTTGAAAACGATGGGCGACTGGGCCACCGAGATCATGGGGAATCCGACGGCAGCGGCGCCAGCGGCACCGGCGGCGCCGGTAAGGAACTTGCGGCGTTTCACGTTCGCCGCCGATGGGGCGACGGTTTTCGTCTCGGACATCACTTTCTCCTCTGGGGTGATTTGCGCTCTGGAATGCGGGCCACCTTGGGCCAGCTTCGCGGATGCCGTCATTCGGAGCTTTGCATCCTAGTCTTCGCCCCGGGGGAAGGCAAGGATGGGTACAAACCGCCGGAGGAACCCGTACCCCCACCCCGATATGAAGCGGACTACCGGTACGACAGCAGCAGGAACGCCAGCAGGAAGACCGCGATGCAGAGCGCCATGGTGCGTGTGGTCCACGGCCGCGCGAAGAGCCCGTCGGCCCCGGCGGCGCGATCGAAGGCCGCACGCGCGCGCCGCCCCCCCGCCGTCATGACCTGGGTCAAGAAACCCGCCGCCCGCGCCCAGCCGGCGGCCAGGACCCCGAGGGCGCCGGGCACCAGGCGGCGGTAGATCCAGTCGGTGTCCAGGTTCACGAGGCGCCTCTCCGGCGGGTAGATTCCCGTGCGCATGAGCACCGCGAAGGCCAGGGCGGAAAACGCGAGGAGCTGCAGCTGGGTGAGCACGTGGCTGCCGGTGTACGCCACGTAGTCCACCGGGTACGGCAGGAGGGCGTAGAGCGGCGCCGGATAGACGCCGAGCCCGATGCACAGGGCCGCGGCGATCGCCATCGCCACCAGCATGTTCGCCGGGGCCTCCTCGCAGCGCTTGCCCGAGTCGTGCGCGAAGAAGGCGAAATACGGGATCTTGATCCCGGAGTGGTGGAACACACCGGCCGAGGCGAACAGCAGCACCAGGTAGGTGAGCAGCAGCGCCTCGCCACCGGCCGCCGACACGATCATCGACTTGCTCACGAAGCCGCTGAACAGCGGAAAGCCCGAGATCGAGGCGGCGCCGACGATGCAGAAGGCCGTGGTCCACGGCATCGACTTGTAGAGCCCGCCCAGCTCGCTGCCGTTGATCGTGCCGACGCGGTAGAGCACCGCGCCCATCGACATGAACAGCAGGGCCTTGTAGATGATGTGGGTGAAGGCGTGCGCCGCGGTGCCGTTCAGGGCGAGCTCGGTGCCGATGCCGATGCCCACGACCATGAACCCCAGCTGGTTGTTCAGGCTGTAGGCGAGCACCCGGCGCAGGTCGTTCTCGATCACGGCGTAGAAGATCGGGAAGGCGGTCATCACCGCCCCGATCCAGATGAGTTCTCCGGTCCCGGCGAAGCCGCGCGCCAGCGCGTACACCGCGAGCTTGGTGGTGAAGGCCGACAGGAACACCGTGCCGACCTCGGTCGCCTCGGGATAGGAGTCCTGCAGCCAGTTGTGCAGCAGCGGGAAGGCGCACTTGATGCCGAAGGCGAGGAAGATCAGCGGGCCCCCGGGTCCGTCGAGCCCGATGTGCTCGAAGCGCAGCGACCCGGTGGCTGCGAGCTGCTGCAGGGCGCCGAAGAGCAGCAGCATCCCCGAGAGCAGCTGCACCAGCACGTAGCGCATGCCGGCGCGGTAGGCGCGCGCCGAGCCCCGCGCCCACACCAGGAACACCGAGGTGACCGCGGTCAGCTCCCAGAAGAGGAACAGCGTCAACAGGTCACCGGCGAACACCGCGCCGATGGCGCTGCCGGCATAGGCGAGCCCCGCGGCCGGCTGCAGCGAATCGCGCGCGTGCAGCGAATAGATCGAGGAGATCAGCGCGGCGATCAGGAACACCAGCGCGAAGAGCGAGCTCCAGCGGTCCACCCGCATGATCAGGACCTCGCTCGAGAGGAAGGCGAGGCGCCCGAACTCCCCTGCCGGCAGCAGCCACAGCTGGGCCATGCCGACGAGCGGCAGCGCCACCACCCAGGCCGAACGCCAGCGCCCGCGCAGCAGCGGCACCAAGGCCGCGCCCAGAAGCAGCGTCCAGGCCGGGTTCAACTCAAGGCCGGTCATAGTAGTCCTCCGGCCGCTTGAGCACCACGCGCAGCGCCTTGGCCGCCAGCACCAGGGCCACGCACGCGACCAGGCCGTAGATGCCGTGGAAGCCGAACCAGTCCTCGAAGGCGAACTCTGCGTGCTTGTGCACCAGCGGCTCGACCAGGAGCAGGAGGCCGCAAAGCACCCATACTCCCCAGTACACCTTGTCCACGTTCTCCTTGCGGTCCAGCCAGTAGCGGCGTTCGCCTTGTCGCATCGCGGCCTCCGGGCGTCACATCCCGGCCACGCTGCGCGCGAAGGCGAGCGGCAGGCCGGGGAACAGGAAGAGCGCCACGGTGCCCGCGGCGGTGAGGGTGAGCGCGATCACCATCGGCAGCGGCGCCTCGCCGTGGGGCTCGCCGGTGGGCTCCTTGAAGTACGCGGCGTGGACGATCGGCAGGAAGTAGGCGGCGTTCAGCAGCGTGCTGGCGAGCAGCGCCGCGCCCGCCACCCACGACTGCGCCTGCACCACGCCCTGCAGGATGTACCACTTGCTCACCACGCCGACGAACGGCGGAATGCCGATCAGCGACAGCGCCCCCACGGTGAAGGCGCCCATGGTCCAGGGCATGCGCCGGCCGATGCCGTCGAGCTGGCTCACCAGCGTCTTGTGCGCCGCGGTGTAGATGGCGCCGGCCACGAAGAACAGCGTGATCTTGCTGAAGGCATGGGCCACCAGGTGCAGCGCCGCCCCCGCCACCGCCAGCGGCGTGAGCAGCGAGGCGGCGAGTACGATGTAGCCGAGCTGGCTTACCGTCGAATAGGCGAGCCGGCGCTTCAGGTTGTCGGCGGCGAGCGCCACGACCGAAGCCGCGACGATGGTGAAGGCGGCGACGGCGGTCAGCCACTCGGCGCCGCCGAGCGCGGCGAGCGTATCGACGCCGAACACGTACACCACCACCTTCAGCACCGTGAAGACCCCCGCCTTGACCACAGCCACCGCATGCAGGAGCGCCGAAACCGGCGTCGGGGCCACCATGGCCGCCGGCAGCCATCGGTGGAACGGCATCAGCGCGGCCTTGCCGATGCCGAACATGTAGAGCGCCAACAGCACCGGCGCGACCGCCGGTTCCAGCCTGCCGGCGAGCAGGCCTCCGGGGCGAAAGTCGAGCGTGCCCGCAATGGACCAGGTCCAGATCATCGCGGGCAGCAGGAAGACGATCGAGGTGCCCAGCAGGAACCCGAGGTAGACGCGCCCGCCGCGCCGCGCCTCGTCGTCGCCGTGGTGCGTCACCAGCGGGTAGGTGACGAGCGTGAGCGCCTCGTAGAACAGGAACAGCGTGAGCATGTTGCCGGCGAACGCGATGCCCACCGCCGCGCCGATGGCGCCGGCGAAGCAGGCGTAGAAGCGCGTCTGGTTGCCCTCCTTGTTGGCGCGCATGTAGCCGACCGAATACGCGGCGCTTACGACCCACAGGGTCGAAGCGACCATGGCGAACAGCCAGCCAAGCGGCTCGACCTGGAGCCGCAGCGGCAGGCCGGGAAGCATCTCGAACAACGTCGCGGCCGGGCGCTCGCCGGCGATCACCGCAGGCCCGAGCGAGAACACGACGAGGAACAGCGTGATGGACACGCCGAAAGTCACGGCCTCGCGCAGATTGGGATGGCGGCCCGCCACGGCGATCAGCGCGACGCCGGCGAAGGGCACCGCGAGCGCGACCAGCGCCAGGTCCGCCGGGCTCATCGGCCCGTTCCCAAAAGCGCGCCCGCGGCGAGCCGCGCCGATTCGAGCACCGGGGTGGCATGGAGTCCGGCCGCGATCACCAGGGCGGTGAGCGCCAGCGCGGGGGCGGTCATCGTGGCGGGCGCCTCGCCCCGCGGCGGATGCGCCCGCGGCGGCTCCTGGAAGTACGCGCATTCGACGAATCGCCAGACGTAGGCGACGGCGAGCAGCGAGCTCACCAGCACGGCCGCGGCGATCCAGGGCCGCCCGGCCTCCAGGGCCGCGGCCACCAACGCCCACTTGCTCGCGAATCCCGCGGTGCCCGGAACACCGATGAGACTCAGCCCCGCGATCACCAGGGCGAAGCTCGTCACCGGCATGGTCCGCCCGACACCTGCCAGCTCCTCGAACCGCGTACCGCCGAGGCGCATCGCCATGGCGCCGGCGAGCATGAACGCCGCGCCCTTGCTGATGCCGTGGTTCACGAGGTGGGCGAGCGACGCGGTGAGGCCCGCGTGCGTTGCGAGCCCGAGGCCCAGGGTGATGTAGCCGATCTGCCCCACGCTCGAATACGCGAGCAGCCGCTTCAGGTCGCGTTGGGCGATGGCCGTGGCCGAGGCGACGAACAGCGCCGCGATCGAGAGCGCGACGAGGATCTCGCCCACCGGCAGGTCGGCGAACACGAAGCGCGCGCCGAGCACCGAGAAGTAGATACGCATCAGCACGTAGATCGAGACCTTGGTCGCGGTCGCCGCGACAAACGCCGCCACCGCCGACGGCGCGAAGGTGTACGCGTTGGGCAGCCAGGCGTGCAGCGGGAAGAGCGCGAGCTTCAAGCCGATTCCCGCGGTGATGAAGCCGAGCGCCGCGTGCACCGGGCGCAGGTCGTCCAGCGCCGCGAGCCTCGGCGCGAGGTCGGCGAAGTTGAGCGTGCCGGTCACCAGGTACAGCAGGCCCACGCCGATCACGTAGAAGGTGGCGCCGACGGTGCCGAGGAGCAGGTACTGGATCGAGGCGGTCAACGCGCGCCGCTCGCGTCCGAGCGCGATCAGCACGTAGGTCGAAAGCGACGAGATCTCCAGGAAGACGAACAGGTTGAAGGCGTCGCCGGTGGCGACCATCCCCAGCAGGCCGGACAGGCACAGCATCATCAGGGCATGGAACAGGTACTCGCGCTCGGGCCCGACCTCGGCGAGCGCGCTGCGACGCGAATAAGGTGCCACCGCGAGCGCGATGAGCGCCACCAGCGCCGCAACGAGCGCGCTCGCGGCGTCGATGCGGTATTCGATACCCCACGGGGGCGGCCAGCTTCCCAGGGCGTAGGAGATGGCGCCGGAGGCGGTGGTTTGCGCCAGCAGCGTGACCGACATCGCCGCGGTCGCGGCCGCGACCGCCATGCTCACGAGCCAGCCCGCGAGCCCGCTGCGCATCGCCACGATGAGGGGGGCGGCGATCAGCGGCACGACCACGAGCAGCGCGGGGAAGTGCGTGGCCAGCGAGCTCACTCGGCCTGCTTCCTCTCCACGTCCGCGTCCGCCCGCAGGATCTCGTCCTCCTCGACGGTGCCGTAGGCCTCGCGGATGCGCACCACGATAGCGAGCCCGAGCGCCAGGGTGGCAACGCCCACCACGATCGCCGTCAGGATGAGCACGTGCGGCAGCGGGTTCGAGTAGAGCTGGACACCGGCGGCGATGATGGGCGAGGTGCCCCCGGTGAGCTTCCCGGGCGCGACGTAGAGGATGTAGACCGAGCTCTGCAGAATCCCCAGGCCCACCAGCTTCTTCACCAGGTTGTTGCGCGCGATCACGATGTAGAGGCCCGCCATCATGAGGAAGACCGCGCCCCAGTAGGCGAAGTGGCTGGCCGCGATCATGGCTCGGGCGGCTCCTCGCGGCCGCGTCCCGCGAAGAGATAGAAGACCTTCAGCATCACGCCGCTCACCGTGATCGCCACGCCCGCCTCGACCCAGAAGATGCCGCGATGCTGGCCCTCCACCGGGTTGGCGTGCAGCACGAAGTAGTCGAGGTAGTTGCCGCCGAGCACGATGCCGGCCACACCCACGCCGGCATAGAGCAGCACGCCGAGCGCGACCATCACTTCCACCACGCGGTCGGGCACCACACGGCGCGCCTCGGGCAGGCCATAGATGAGCCCGTAGAAGATCATGGCCGCGGCGGCGATCACCCCGGCCTGGAAGCCGCCGCCGGGCCCGAAGTCGCCATGGAACTGCACGTAGAGCGCGAACAGCAACGCGAGGGGGATGAGGCGCTTGGCGACGACCCGCAGGATGACGTCGTTCATGCCCGCGGCTCGTTACTGCGCCGGCGGCGCAACAGCGCGATCACCCCGATGCCCGCCGTGAACACGACCGTCGTCTCCCCGAGGGTGTCGTAGCCGCGATAGCTCGCCAGCACGGCGGTGACGATGTTGGGCACGCCGGTCTCCTTCAATCCTTCCTGCAGGTAGCGCGGCACGACGTGGGTGTGAATTGGCGCATGGGGATCGGAGAAAGACGGCAGTCCCAGCGTGCCGTAGACGATGAGGGCGCCGACGAGCACCACCACCACGAGCGGCACGATGGCGCCCTGCGCAGGCTTGACCTCCAGGCTTCTCACCAGGTGAAGGGCGCCCAGCATGAGCACCGTCGAGATGCCGGCGCCGACCGCGGCTTCGGTCATGGCGACGTCGGGCGCATCGAGGGCGGCGAGCGTGGTGGCCATGAGGAAGCTGTAGGCGCCGAAGAGCACCACCACGCCGAAGAGGTTGCGATGGCGCGCGATTGCGACGGCGATGGCCGCCATCAGCGCGAGCAGGGTGGCCACGATGACGATGTCCATCACGACGACCCACCGATCCTCGCCTCGACCCCGCGCTCGCGCGCCGCCTTCGCCAGCGCGTGCGTCGCGGTGGGACTGGTCAGGAAGATCAGCAGCCCCAGGCACAGCAGCTTGGCGCTCGCAAGGGTCCACCCCGCCTGCAGCATCAGCGCCACGATGATCAGGCCCGCGCCGAGCGTCTCGATCACGCTCGCCGCGTGCGCGCGCGTGTAGAAATCCGGCATGCGCAGCAAGCCGACGGCGCCCACGATGCAGAAGAAGCCGCCGGCGGCGAGCAGCGCCGTGGTGGCGATGTCGAGCGCGTTCACCCGCCCTCGCCCCCCGCGGCCGGCTCGCCCAGGTCCCCGCGGCGGAAGAACTTGAGGACCGCGACGGTACCGATGATGTTGAGCAGTCCGTAGACGAGTGCGAGGTCGGTGAACTCGGGCCGGCCGGTGAGGAACTCCAGCAGCGCCAGCAGCAGCATGGCGACAGTGCCGATGGCGTTCGCGGCGAGCGCGCGGTCGAAAAGCGTGGGGCCGAGAAGGGCGCGCACAAGCGCGAGCGCGAGCGTCGCCAACAACGCGAGGATCGCAGGGGCGTAGATCACCGCGTCCCCTCGAAGCGCGACACGCGGCGGTCCATCTCCCCTTCGGCCAGGGCGTCGGCGCTGGCGCGCGTGAGCGCGTGCACCAGGAACTCGTCGCCCTCGGCCTCGACCGTGATCGTGCCCGGCGTGAGCGTGATGGAATTGGCATGGGTGACGCGCCCCATGAGGGTCTTCTGCGAGTGTCGCACGCGCACCCATGCGGGGCTGATCGGCAGGCGTGGATGCAGGATGATCATGGCCACGTCCCAGGCCGACTTGACGATCTCCTTCAGCAGCCAGGGCCAGTAGGTGATGGCGCCGCGACCAAGGTGCAGGGGATAGCCCTCGCCGCCGATCACCGCCATGCGGCGCGCGAACAGCACGACCGCGATGGCGCTGGCGAGTCCGGCCCCGAGAAGGAATGGCGTGAAGTATCCCGACAACAGGACCCAGAATCCGAACAGGAGTGCGACCGCGCTGGCGTAACGCATGGCGTCGATGGAAGAATCGGGCGGATCGGTCGATTCTACTATGGTCCCGCAGCGAGCGGGCTTGCGGGAACCCGGTCGCAGCGCGCGAGAACATGTCCTCGGGTATCCTGCTCGCCAGCGGTCGTGGAGTGCAACGGATGAAACCGATCACCTGTGTCGAGGATCTGCGGCGGCTCGCGGCCAAGCGCGTGCCGCGGATGTTCTACGACTACGCGGACGCGGGTTCCTGGACCGAAAGCACCTACCGGGCGAACGAGGAGGATTTCCGCGCGATCCAGTTCCGCCAGCGCGTGGCCCTCGACATCGAGAAGCGCAGCCTCGCGACGAAGATGGTGGGCATCGACGCCGCGATGCCGGTGGCCCTCGCCCCCACGGGCCTGACCGGAATGCAGCACGCCGACGGCGAGATCCTCGCCGCGCGCGCCGCGGAGAAGTTCGGCGTGCCGTTCACGCTCTCGACCATGAGCATCTGCTCGATCGAGGACGTCGCCGCCAACACCACGAGACCTTTCTGGTTCCAGCTGTACGTGATGCGCGACCGCGATTTCGTCGAACGCCTGATCGACCGCGCCAAGGCGGCGAAGTGCTCGGCGCTGATGCTGACCCTCGACCTGCAGATCCTCGGCCAGCGCCACAAGGACATCATCAACGGCTTGTCGGCGCCGCCCAAGCCGACGCTCGCCAACCTCGTGAACCTCGTGACCAAGCCGCGCTGGTGCCTCGGCATGCTCGGCACGTCGCGCCGCACGTTCGGCAACATCGTCGGCCACGCGAAAGGCGTGGGCGACCTTTCCTCGCTCTCGGCGTGGACCGCGGAGCAGTTCGACCCCGCGCCTGTCGTGGGCCGACGTCGAGTGGGTCAGGAAACGCTGGGGCGGCAAGCTCATCCTCAAGGGCATCATGGACGCCGAGGAGCGCGGCTGGCGGCGGATTCCGGCGCCGACGCGCTCATCGTCTCCAACCATGGCGGCCGCCAGCTCGATGGCGCCCCTTCGTCGATCCGCGCGCTGCCGCCGATCGCCGAAGCGGTGGGCTCGCGCATCGAGGTGTGGATGGACGGCGGCATCCGTTCGGGCCAGGACGTGCTCAAGGCGGTCGCGCTCGGGGCCCGGGCAACGCTGATCGGCCGGCCCTTCCTCTACGGATTGGGCGCGATGGGCGAGGCGGGGGTCACGCGCTGCCTGGAAATCATCCGCAACGAGCTGGATCTCACGATGGCGTTCTGCGGGCGCACCAGCATCCGCGACGTGGACCGCGGCATCCTGCTGGCCCGCCCGCCGCGCTAGGCATGCTTGTGGTGGCCGACGACACGATTCGCGCACTGCGCGTGCGCGCGGTGAAGGTCCCGATGCCCGAGCCGCATCGCACCGCGAGCGGCGTGATCACCGAGTCCCCGCTGGTGCTGGTGGACCTGGAAACCGCGCACGGCATGGTGGGGCACAGCTTCGTGTTCACGTACACCGCGGCGGCGCTCCAGCCGGTGGCCGAGCTGGTCGCCAACCTCGAAGCGCTGGTGAAGGGGCAACCGCTCGCGCCGGAGGCGCTCACACGCGGGCTCCTTGCGCGTTTTCGCCTGCTCGGGACCCACGGGCTCGTCGGCATGGCGATCTCCGCGATCGACATGGCGGCGTGGGACGCGTTGGCTCGCAGCCGCGAGCTCCCGCTATGCCGCCTGCTGGGCGCGCAACCCCGCCCGACCTGCGCCTATGGGGGTGTCGGCTACGACGGCGAACGCGAGTCGGCGAAGAGCGCCGAGGCGTGGGCCCGGCGCGGCCTCAAGGGCGTGAAGGCGAAGATCGGCTACGCAACCGTCGAGGAGGACCTCGCCGTTATCCGCGCGATCCGCTGCGCCGTGGGACCCGACGTGGCAGTGATGGTCGACTATAACCAGTGCCTCTCCGTGACCGAGGCCGGGCAGCGCCTCGCGCGGCTCGATGGCGAGGGGCTCGCCTGGGTAGAGGAGCCGGTGCTTGCCGAGGACTATGCCGGCATGGCGCAGGTGGCGCGCGCGGCGCGCACCCCGATCCAGGCGGGCGAAAACTGGTGGGGCCCCCTCGAGTTCGCCAAGGCGATCGATGCCGGGGCGAGCGACTACCTGATGCCCGACGTGATGAAGACCTTCGGCGTCACCGGGTGGATGGACGTCGCCGCCCATGCGGCGCCGCGCGCCCTGCGCATCTCCTGCCACCTCTTCTGCGAGGTGAGCGCGCAACTCCTCGCCGCCACGCCCACCGCGCATTGGCTCGAGTACGCCGAGTGGTGGAGCCCGGTTCTCGCCGAGCCGCTGGAGCTGCGCGACGGCATGGCGATTCCCTCCGACCGCCCGGGCAGCGGCGTCGAATGGAAATAGCAGGCCCTTAGACGCTTTGGCTGCGCCCGGGCGATCCCGGGGCGCCTATCCTCACGGTATCCGCACGCCCGAGGAGACCAAATGCAAACCAAGAAGATACTGATCCTGGGAGCCTCGTACGGCTCGCTGCTGGGAATGAAGCTCGCCCTCGCCGGCCACGACGTGACGCTCGTCTGCCTGCCGAAGGAAGCCGAGCTCATCAACGCCAAGGGCGCCATCGTGCGCATGCCGGTGAAGGGCCGCGACGACCTGGTCGAGGTGAATACCCGCGACCTGCGCGGCAGGCTCGCGGCCGCGGGAACCGAAAGCGTGGACCCGCGCGCCTTCGACCTGGTGGCGCTCGCGATGCAGGAACCCCAATACAGCTCGCCCGGCGTGCGCGAACTGCTCGACAAGGTGGCGAAATCGAAGGTGCCGTGCATGTCGATCATGAACATGGCGCCGCTTACCTACCTCGCGCGCATCCCCGGGATCGACGCGCAGAAATGCGCCCCCGCCTACACCGATCCCACGGTTTGGGCGGGCTTCGATCCGCGGCTGCTCACGCTCTGCAGCCCCGATCCGCAGGCCTTCCGCCCGCCGGACGAGGAGGTCAACGTGCTGCAGGTGCGCCTGCCTACCAACTTCAAGGCGGCGCGCTTCGATTCCGACGCGCACACCGCGATGCTGCGCGGGCTGGCGGCGGACGTCGAGGCGGCGCGCTTCGAGTCGGGCGGCGAGAAGATCGAGCTGCCGGTGAAGCTCAAGGTGCACGATTCGGTGTTCGTCCCGCTCGCCAAGTGGGCGATGCTGATCGCGGGAAACTATCGCTGCGTGCAGGCAGACGGCGTGCGCTCGATCAAGGACGCCATTCACGGCGACATGGCGCGGTCCCGCGCGGTCTACGAATGGGTGGTGGATCTGTGTGTTTCCCTCGGTGCGAGCCGCGACGACATGGTGCCCTTCGAGAAATACGCCAGCGCGGCGCAGTCGCTCGCCAGCCCCTCCTCGGCCGCCCGCGCGCTCGCCGCGGGCGCGCCGCACATCGAGCGCGTCGACCGGCTGGTGCAGTTGGTGGCGGCGCAGCTCGGCCGGCGCTCGGATGCCGTGGACGAGATCGTCTCCCTGGTCGACGCGTGGCTGGTGCGCAATCGCCGCAAGGGTTGACGGCCGCATCCCTTCGGCTGAAGCAAGCGTCCGCGGGGTAGTATGCAAAGAGTACCCAATCCTCTCGCCATGTCCCTGCCGCTGCTCGCCACCACCATCGCCGGAAGCCTGCCCAAGCCCGCCTGGCTGGCCGAACCCGAAAAGCTCTGGGCGCCGTGGAAGCTCGAGGGCCGCGCGCTCGAGGAAGGCAAGCGCGACGCCGTGCGCCTGGTCGTGGATATGCAGGAGAAGGCGGGCATCGACATCTCCAGCGACGGCGAGCAGACGCGCCGCCATTTCGTGAACGGTTACATGGAGAAGCTCGAAGGGATCGACTTCAAGAACCTCAAGACCGTGCGCATCCGCAACCGCTACGACGCCAACGTGCCGCGCGTGGTGGGCCCGGTGTCGCGGCCGAAGCCGGTGCATGCCGAGGACGCGAAGTTCTTCCGCTCAATCTCGAACCGGGCGCTCAAGTTCACGCTGCCCGGTCCCATGACGATGGTCGACACGCTGTACGACGAGTACTACGGCAGCCGCGAGAAGCTCGCGATGGCGTTCGCCGAGATCCTCAACCAGGAGGCGCTCGAGCTCTGCGAAGCCGGCATCGACGTGATCCAGTTCGACGAACCCGCGTTCAACGTCTACTTCGACGAGGTGCGCGACTGGGGCATCGCCGCGCTGGAGCGCGCGCGCCGCGGCGTGCGGTGCAAGACCGCCGTTCACATCTGCTACGGATACGGCATCGAGGCCAACAACGCCTGGAAGAAGACGCTCGGCGACTCCTGGCGCCAGTATGAAAACACCTTCCCGCTGCTGGCGAAGTCCTCGATCGACCAGGTCTCGCTGGAATGCGCCAACTCCCACGTGCCCATCGACCTCATCGCCATGCTCGAGGGCAAGGATGTGCTGGTGGGCTGCATCGACGTGGCTTCGAACCGCATCGAGACCGCGCAAGACGTGGCCAGGACCATCCGGGAGGCCCTCAAATTCGTGCCGAAGGAGCGCCTTTTCCCCTGCACCAACTGCGGCATGGTCCCGCTGCACCGCGACGTGGCCGCCGGCAAGCTGGCCGCCCTGGGCGCCGGCACCGCACTAATCCGCGCGGAGCTTGTCTGACCCTCGTGTGCCGCTTGAGGCTGGAGGGCAAATGGACCATCGCATCGTCTTGATCTCTGTTGTTGTGGCCGTGCTGGCCGTGGTGGGTTACTTGCTGGTCATGCGGGTTTTCTTCCGCGACAGCAAGGAGCTGGACAAACACGTCGACCTTTCCAAAATGAAGGAATGGAAGGACGACGACTAGTCCCGGCAGGCCACCAGCACGGCGTTGGTGCCTCCGAAGGCGAAGGAGTTGGACATGACCGCGGCCAGCCCCTCGACGCGGCGCGCAACATTCGGCACGTAGTCCAGGTCGCATTCGGGATCGGGCACGGCCAGGTTCATCGTGGGGGGCAACACGCCTTCCCGCGCGGCCAGGATCGCCGCCACCAGCTCGAGCGCCCCGGCCGCGCCCAGCAGGTGGGCGTGCATCGATTTCGTGGAGCTCACCGGCGTGGCCCCCGCCCGCGCGCCGAACACCTGCCGGATGGCGGCGGTCTCGACCGGATCGTTGGCGGGCGTGCCGGTGCCGTGGGCGTTGATGTAGCCGATTGCATCCACGTCGAGGCCCGCATCTTCCAGGGCGAGCCGCATCGCGCGCGCCTGGCCGTCGACGGACGGCCGGGTGACGTGGCTCGCGTCGGTGGCCAGGCCGTATCCCACCAGCCGCGCGAGGATCGTGGCATTGCGCGCGCGGGCACGCGCCAGGTCCTCCAGCACCAGCATCGCCGCGCCCTCGCCCAGCACCAGGCCGCTGCGATCCGCGGCGAACGGCTTGCACGACGCCGCGGGGTCGCGCGGGTCCTCGGCCGCAAGCGTCTTCAACGCCTCCCAGGCCTTGAGCGTGCCGAAGGTGAGCGGCGCCTCCGCCCCGCCCGCGATCATCACGTCCACTTCGCCGGCCGCGACGCGCCGCGCGGCCTCGCCGATGGCCACGGTGGACGACGAGCAGGCGGTTGAATAGGTGAGGTTGGGGCCCTGCAGTCCATGGTCCATCCCGATCCATGCGGCGGGCGCGTTGTTCATCGCCATCAACACGCTGAAGGGTTTCACCCGGTCCGATCGCTCGCCATAAAGCGTGTAGTAGCCGTCGTCCGTGGTCTGCGCGCCGCCCATCCCGGTGCCGACGAAGGCGCCGGCGCGGCCCGGATCGAGGCCATCGAGGGCGCCGCGCGATTGTTCCAGGGCCTGCCGCGCCGCCACCAGCGCGAACTGGCTCACGCGATCGAGCATACGCAGCCGCGGCGCGGGAAAATGGCTCGGGGCATCGAAATCCACGGGAGCGGCGATCCGCGTGACCATGCGTTCGGGAAACCGCAGCGCGATGCGCCGCACGCCGCTGCGGCCCGCGACGAGCGCGGCGAAAAACGTCCCGGCATCGTTGCCGAGGGGAGAAACCACGCCGAGCCCGGTGACCGCAACCGGCCTCAAGCCGGGGCCTTCGGCAGCGCCTGCACGAGGCCATCGATGTACGCCGCCAGGTCCCCCAGCGTATGCAGCCGCTCCTTGAGTTCGGCGTGTTCGGCGGGAACGACGATCTTGAACTCGTCCTCGACGCAGAACAGGATCTCGATCATGCGCAGCGAGTCGATCTCCAGATTTTCGAGCGTCGCCTCGGGCTGCAGCGCCTCGGGCGCCAGGTCGAAATCGCGCGCGAGCAGGGCGCGCAGGCGTTCAAACGTGTTCATGTCGGGGACTCCACGGGTCGTGGCGCGCGCGCCTTGCCGCTCCAGCGCGCGCCCCAGGTGAGGATGGCGGGCAAGGCGCCCAGCGCGGCGATGCTCGCGGCCGCGGTGCCCGGGCCGGTCGTCAACGCTGCGAAAATCGAAGAGGCGCGCACGCGCCCGGCGAAGTTGCCGCGCCACGCCCGGTCATAGTCGCGGGCCGCGCGCGCGAGCGCAGCACCCCGCAGATCCCCGGCCAGTGCCAGCGAGCGGCCCAGCAGCCAGCCCGACTGGATCGCCATGCTGATGCCTTCGGCGACGAGCGGGTGCGCCTCGGCCGCCACGTTGCCGGCGGCGAAGATGCGCCCGCGGGCGGGCGTGCGGATGCCGGGATCGATCGGACCCGCCGACAGCCACGCCCCGTCGCGCTGTGCGCCGTCCAGCGCCTCGCGCATGCCGCGGCACGACGCCATTACGTGTTGCAGCAGCGCGTCGCCCGCGGACGCGCCCGGATGCGCCCGGCGGCAAGTGATCAACTCCGAACGCCGGATGCAGCAGGAAAAACCCGTGCGCCCGCCTTCGCCGTGCACTAGGCCCCCGTAGCCGCCCGGAAACAGCACCAGCGGCATGTGGCCCGGGGCCAGGCGCGTGTTGCGGAAATGGGCCTTGAAGCCCAGCAGGTCGCCGGGACGATGATCGCGGCGGCGCTGCATGGGTAGGCCGCCGCGTTCCCACGAGCCATGCGCGGAGACGATCACGCGCGCACGCACGCGCTGCACGGCGCCCTCGCCATTGGCCAGGTGGACGCTGCAGCCGTGCGCGTCCTCGTCGACGGATTCCGCCGACCAGGGCTGCCAGACCGCGGCGCCCGCATCCCGGGCGGCATCGAGCAGGACCGTATCCAGGTGCTCACGCCCCACGGCGCGGCCCCACGCATCCACGCCCCCGGGCGCGGGCATGGGCGAGTCGACAACGACGTCGGATGCGAAGAGGCCGACGCGCAGCACCGGTGGCCCGGCGCTGCCCAGCAGCCGTGGCGCCACGCCGAGCTCACGCAGCAGCGGCCAGCTGGTGGCCGAGATGAACTCGCCGCAGACCTTGCGCCGCGGGTAGGTGGACTTCTCGACGACGGCCACCCGCATGCCGGCCCGCGACATCACCAGCGCGACCGTGGCGCCCGCGGGGCCCCCGCCGATCACGAGCGCATCGAAGGCCTCAATCATGCCGGCGCGCCACGAAGCAATGGCTGAAGAGCCCGCGCGCGCCTTCCTCCAGCGTCCAGCCGTCCACGCGGGGCCAGAGCCCACCCAGATCCCCGTCGCGGAAGCCGGCGCGCACGCTCACCACCGCGTCGTGGCGCGTGACGTCGTTGCAGCCCACGAGCCCGAGCAGGCGCGAACCCGCAAGCGCCACACCCGAACGGCGCGGCTCACACGCAACGAAGCAGCGCGTGCGCCGTGCCACGAGAGCGAACATCTCGCGCAGGGCGCCGTCCTCGAAGTGATGGAGGAAAAGGTTCGCCACGATGGCCGCGCGCGGCGTGGCATCGCGCCCGAGCCATGCGAAGACGTCGTCCTCGACCGCATCCGCGCGCCAGCCGTGGCACGCAAGCTCGCCGGCCGTGGCGCGAGTCACGATCGGCTGGCGATCAACCAGCGTGAAGGTGGCGCCGGCGGGCGGGCGCGGCAGCACGCGCGCCAGGCGCGTCGCGAAGCCGCCGTCGCCGGCGCCGATTTCGGCAATCGAATCCAGGCCCGCCTCAGGGGTGGCGCGCAACGCACGCGCCACGATGCCCGCATTGGACATCAGCGCGTTCACGCGCCGCAGGTCGCGCCGCGAGCGCAGCGCGCGGGGATCGTCGGGCGGCAGCACGTCGAGTAATTCGGGTTCGACGCTGCGGAT
>Ga0163153_10002889_pt1 | contig 23912 bp, 17 predicted proteins | sample OliLakLV19MP6IB1_FD_148629 | JGI IMG/M metagenome (GOLD analysis project Ga0163153, IMG submission 148629) | Freshwater microbial mat bacterial communities from Lake Vanda, McMurdo Dry Valleys, Antarctica - Oligotrophic Lake LV.19.MP6.IB-1 | ecosystem: Environmental > Aquatic > Freshwater >...
GAAGGTGCCCATCGCCCCGGAGACAGTGTAGTTGCCGGCACCAAACGCAGCATTGAACGGCTGGCTTTCGGCTGAACCTCCCGTCACGACGTTCGCTGACGTTGCGGCATCGCCGGACGTTGCGTCCGCGATGTCCGCCGCTGCGGAAACCCACGGCACGTTCTTGCCGGCGATCTTCAAGCTATTCGGCTTCTGGAGATTCACCACGATGTTGCCGATGGTGGCGGGCGCACTGCCGCTGTTGAAGATAGTGAGCCCGCCATGCACGACGAAAGTCGTTCCGCCATCGGATTTGATGGCGCTGATGGTCCAGGTGACAGTGCCGGCTCCGTCTACAACGGTGTTGCCCGTGATCGCCTTGGTCAGGGTCCATGTGTTGTTGTGTGTGTAGCAGTACTGCGCATCGCAGTTCTGTAGGGTGATGCTGGCCTGTGGTAAGCCGCCGCCGGGCGCGGCGAATGCCGCAAACGGTATCAGCAGCGCAGCCACGGCCAATGTTTTTTTTAGGAATCTCGTTTTCATTGTATCTCCTTTTGGACCTCAACTGATCAGGCACTCCGACCCCGCACAAGCAAGGGCCGTCGGTGAATTGGGGAAGTGCCTGCGGCAGCGAAGCTCCATAGTTGTTTGTTCCTGACAGCACTCTCTTGTTTTTAGGGAATACTCATCTGCTGGACATCGGGAGATCATATGGAAACTGTTTAGGGAGATTCCCTATCTCCGAGATGGGGGGACACGAGTGAGCGTGCGGTAGGCGACGGCGGAGGGAGATTTCCCCGAAACGATTAGCGCGTGGAACCTGTGAATCTCAGCCGGAGCGCGGCCATCCTGGCCGCCCGGCGGGTGAGACGCCCGCACTCCGGCTCAGGGCACGCCCAAACTTCCGGCTGCCGTCACCGCACGTCCAACCGGCCCTTCTCGACCCAAAGGGTGGCCGCCCGGAGCAACGCCGCGCCGTCCGGCAAGCCCAGCTTGTCCTTCAGGTGCTCGCGATAGGTGTCCACCGTCTTGACGCTTATCCTGAGGCGCGGAGCAATCTCCCGCGGAGCACAACCGGCACCCAGCAATTGGAATACCTGCATTTCCCGATCCGATAACCGCGCGAGTTCAATTGCTTTCGAAGCCGGATCGGGAAAAAGATTGTGCAGGAGCCGCGCCGCCGCTGTGCGCCCGAGATATATCTCCCCGCGTTTCACCGTCTCAATGGCCGTCAGAACGACTTCGGTGGCTTCGGATTTCATCACGTAACCTCGCGCGCCAGCGCGAAGCGCGCGGTGGGCGTGGGTGACCTCGCGGTGCTGGGACAACACAATAACCCGGGCGGTCGGGTTCTCTCCGGACAATTCACGCAGCAAGTCCAGGCCGTCGCCATCCGCAAGATTCAAGTCCAGCAGGATGATATCAGGTTGCAGCTCTTTCACAGCCTGGCGGGCCGCCACGACCGAGCCTGCCTCGCCACAGCAAATGAGGCCACGTTGCTGATTCAGCCAATAGGCGATCCCGCTGCGGAAGAAAGCGTGATCATCAACCACAACGATGCGAGTGATGTTCATAATTTGGCGTCGCCTGCAGCCCGGGGCAGGCCATCACTGGCGTTTACACGAATGGGCGGCTGACAGATAACGGCGGTCCTGCCGTCGGCCTCGGAGTGAATGGTCAGAGTGCCGCCCAGCATGCCCGCGCGGTAACGCATGATCCGCAGCCCCAAGCCGCGCCCGGTTTCATTTGTCTGCATCCAGCACTCTCCGTCGTTCCGAATCGACAGTTCCAAGTGGTCCCGGCCGTGGCGGAGGGATATTTCGATGGTTTTAGCCATGCCATGCCGGATGGCATTGCGCGCCGCCTCCTGCGCAATGCGATAAAGCTGGCGGCACTGTTCACTCGTTGTGGGCGGCAGCCCGGGCGCGATTTCCACAAAGCAAGCGATGCCGAAGAGCGTTTCCAATTCAGCGCCCAAGCGGGACAATTCCGCCGCCTGGCCGTCGTTCATGCCTCCTTCCGGGGCCGACAGGTGCGACAAGTTGCGTGCCTGAAGCACCGCGTGATTGACCAGCTCCACCAGATCCCGCGCTTCTTTTGCCTCGGGGAGATTCTGGCGCGCAAGAATTTCGGACAGAGCCTTCGTTCGAAATGCCAGACCGGCAAGGGTAGGTGCCGAGATGATCGTGCAGTTCATGGGCGACCCGTTCCTGTTCCTGACGACTGATCTCGGCAATCTCACCTTCCAGCCGTTTGCGCTCCGTGATGTCTCGGGCAATGACAGAGGCGCCCGCGATGGTGCCGGCATCGTCGAATGTCGGCGAAAAGGCCAGCGAAACCTCGACTCGCGTGCCATCCTTTCTGAGCCGCGTCGTTTCAAAGCTGTCAATCCGCTCCCCGTGGGCGAGCCGTTTCGAGAGCGACGGCCAATCGACCGTCGCTTCCGGCGGGATCAGAATTGAAATGGAGCGCCCCTTGACCTCTTCCTCCGTGTAGCCATAAAGCCGCTCCGCGCCTTTGTTCCAGCTCAGGATGACGCCATCAAGCGTCTTGCTGGTGATGGCATCCGTGGAGTTTTCAACGATGGAGGCCAGTTCGCGCGTCGCGGCGGCCAGCTTGATCCGCTGGAACGCGTCGCCGCAGCGGTCGGCCAGCGTTTGCAATAACGCCAGATCTTCGAGTGAGTAAGCCTGCGCCGCATAGCTTTGAACCGACATAACTCCCATCACGATCCCACTGGAATGAAGCGGAACGTACATCATGGAAGCAGAACAGCGTTGGGTATCACCAAAGGGGACCAGGGGCCCGTCTGTTGGCGGATCGGTCGGCCGATTGATTAACTGCGCCCCCTTGTCCATGACCTGACGCATCAGTGGACTCGGATCGAGCGTGAAGCTCGAATCCGGCACCGGCGTCCGCTCGCCGGCCATTGTATCCACGGTCCTAACAGGGATAATGCGGTCTTCCGCGCGCGCATACAAATGCAGGAAACCCGCATCCCATCCAAATAATTCTGATGCCATGTCCAGGATAATTACCGCCGCCGCCTTCTGTTCGTCAGCCGCGCTGAGCTTGTGCCCAAGGCTGGCAAAAACAGCGATTTGTTTTTCCGCTCGCTTGCGTTCGGTGATGTCTTCCGCGATGCCAACGATCCGGTAAACCTTCCCCGATGGGTCTCGAACCGGAAAGGCACGATCTCGAATCCAACGGAGAGAACCGTCAGGACGCACGATGCGATACATCTCCGAATACTCGCCGCAGACCTGTTTCGTGAGCGCGGCTTCGACCACGTGCTCGCGTTCCTCGGGATGGACGGCATCCAGCCAGTTTCGAGGTGAAGCGTAAAGGCTTTCGCAAGATCGACCCCAGATTTCCTCGTAGCCCGGACTGACGTAAATGATCTGGTTCTTCACCATGTCGGTCATCCAAAAAACCTCTTTGATGTTTTCCGTCAACTGCCGAAACCGTTCCTCGCTCTCACGAACGATTTCCTCCGTCTGTTTGCGTCGCTCAACTTCGGCGACGAGGTCCGCTGTCCTCTCCTTGACCTCGGCTTCGAGGTTGCCGGTCAGAAACCTCACGCGATTCAACAGAACAGTCGTCAGCAGGAAAAAGCCGAGACGCACGCAGGCGTTTCAGTAAGGGATAAGCGGATGCGACACTGCATTACCACCTGTCAGATCGAACGTGAGCCAGAGCGCAGCCGCCAGGCCGGAGAAGAATACTCCCGCCCATTTCCCCAGAAACCAGACGGCTATTCCGATCGGCAGCAGGCAGAGAGTCGACAGGGCAACCTCGTTTCCCGTATGCCAATCCAACAACCCAACCAGACCCACTCCGACCAGGCTTGTCAGAATTATGATGCATGCCCGCATCCGGTTTTTTTTTGAAATGAACCAACTTCTTCCTACGTCAATTCGGAGCTGCCCCACAGAGGATGTATGCCACGACATGAACCTCTCGAAACAAGGCCAAACTCTTGGGTGCCTATTCCTTTACAAAAGCCGAGTCCCACGCTCGGCGATTTCCGCGTGACCAATTCGCTCGCGGCCGGCGCCACGCTCACGCGCACCCAGGCCGTGGCTTATCCGAGCGGCCTTCCCGCTGAACCCGGCTGGCTCCAACTGACGGTGGATGCCTTCGACACCGTGGTGGAATCCTCCGGGGCCAACAGCTCGGCCTCATCGGACACTCCCGTTGCCATCACGCCCAAACTGAGCGCCGAGTTCCCGGCCACCACGTTGACCGAGGGATCTGGAATCCAAGGCCGCGTGCGGCGCGATGGCGGAACGAATGCGTCCGTCACCGTCACCCTGACCAACAGTCATCCGGCGCGTCTGCTGTTGCCGGCGCAGGTGACGCTGGCCGTCGGCGTCAGCGTCGCGGAGTTCACCCTTCAGTTCCCGGAGAACGCCGCCCCCGAAGGAACCTTCATCGCCCGCATCGGCGTCGAGGCGGCAGATTATCTGCCGGACTACACGCTCCTCACGCTCGTCGATGAGTCCACGCCCGCGCTCCTCCTGACCTTGCAGACCAACCGCGTGCGCGAAGGCTTCACCGTTGCGACCACCATTTCGCGCGGCGTCGCCGGCCCGGAGGCGCTCGATGTTTTCATCGGCACCGCCGACCCGCTGTCGTTGACCGTTCCGCCCATCGTCACCATCCCGGCCAATCAGGCCACCTTCACCTTCGCCGTGCTCGCGACGGACGACACGTTCTTCAACGGAACGCGGACCAACAGCCTTCGCGCCGGTGCCGTGAACTTCACCGAAGCCCGCGTGAACCTCGCCATCCATGACGACGATCTCCCCGGCATCACGCTTGAACTTGTCCCCACCAGCGTCTCGGAAAACGCCGGCCCGCAGGCAGCCGGCCTGAACGTCCGCCTCTCCGCGCCCGCGCCGCGCAACATCGTGCTCGATCTTGAATCCAGCGCGCCCACCCGTGCGCGCGTTCCTTCGTCTGTCACGATTCCGGCCGGGCAGACCGCAGCGTCTGTTCCGGTGGAAGTGATCGACAACCAGTTCTTCGGCGCGAACGAGCCCGTGGATTTCCAAGGACTGATCCACGAGGCGGGCAGCTTCAATTACATCGGGCAGACCCCGTTCGTCACCTTGAGCATTCGCGATGACGAAGGCCCGGCGCTCTCGCTGCGGCTGGATCATGATCTCGTGGATGAAGGACTTCCTGCCGCCGCCAGCGGCACCGTCTCGCGCAATGGTTCCACTGCCACCGCGCTCGTCGTCACGCTCGCCAGCTCCGACACGGGCGAAGCCACCGTCCCTTCATCCGTCACCATTCCCGCCGGTCAGAGCAGCGTCGTCTTCCAGCTCGCGTCCATCGCCGACGGCACGAACGACGGCGCGCAGCGCATGAGCATCAGCGCGAACGCCGCCGGGTTCACCGCCGCGAACGTCAGCCTGGCGGTGTCCGATCTGGATCTGCCGGATTACCGCGTGGCCCGCATCACCATCCCCGCCAGCAGCACGGCGGAAGCGACGTTCAACGTCAGCTACCGCATCGAGAACCAGGGCCGCGCGGCGGGCGGCACGAACCTGTTCACCAAGGTTTACCTGCGCACCGATCCGCTCGCGTTCGGCGGCGTGCTCGTCGGGACGTACACGTTGCCGGCGGCCCTGCCTCCGGGACAATTCTTCGAGCAAAGTCTGCAAGGCCGCTTTCCCCAGAACTCCGGGCGTTACTACATCGTGGTGCAGACCGATGCCGACGGGCGGAACGCCGAGACGCTCGAAGACAACAACCTGCTCGTCAGCGCTCCCATCCAAGTCGTCGCGCCGTGGACCGCCACCGTGCAGATGCCGGTGACCGTTGCTCCGGCTGGAACTCCCATTCCAATGACCGGCCAGGCCGTTCGCCCCGATGGAACGCCGGCCGTCAATGCGCTCGTGACGATTCACATCCTGCGCGGCGGGATTGAGCGGACCATCGCCGCGTTCACTGATGTCACCGGTCATTTCAGCGCCACGTTCACGCCGCTGCTCGGCGAGGCGGGCACGTATGAAATCAGCGCGGCGCATCCCGGCCAGGCCGAGGTCGCGCCGCAGGATTCCTTCAATCTGATCGGGCTTCGGCTCTCGCCCTCCGCACCGCGCGTGGACATCAAGGAAGGCCAGACCGCCACCGGTTCCGCCGAGGTCGGCAATCTCGGCGCGCTCGAACTGACCGGCCTCAACGCCCGCGTGATCTCCGGTCCGCCGGGCTGGACGGCTGACTTGAATCTCTCGTCCGCCACGTTGGCCGGCGCGGGCACGAACACGCTCGGCTTCACCGTCATTCCACATCCGGCGTTTCCGCCGAGCTCGTCGGCGAGCAGTGCAACAGCTCCAGTGCGGCCGGCAGCATCGTCGCCGCCAGCGGCAATGGCAGCGGCGGCAATCTGGCCGACCAGATCGCGGCGGCCTTGGAGCAGGCCTTGCACCGCGCCGTGGCTGCACTGAAAAAGGAACAGGCCAGTGCGGGATCGGGTTCAACCACGCCGCCTATGGTGACGGCGTCGGGCGGCCCCATCCAGGCCGCCGGCGGCAACGGCGTGTGCGCCCGGGTCGCGCTGCGCATCGAGCAGGATCTCGTGATGACGCGCAATGCCTTCGACGCGACGCTCGAACTCATCAACCGCGATCCGGCCAATCCGCTCACCGACATCCTCGTGAGCGTGCAGGTGTTCGATGCCGAAGGCCATGACGTGACGGAACGCTTCGGCCAGCGCCCGCCGGTGGTGTCCGGCCTCGGTGCGGTGGACGGATCGGGTTCGCTCGGCGTGAACTCCTCGGGCCGCGCGTCGTTCATCCTCGTTCCGACCTCGGAGGCCGCGCCCGAAGGACCGACCGTTTACTTCGTCGGCGGCGCGCTCGGCTATCGCGTGGGCGGAACGCGTCTGGAAATTCCGCTCACCGCCGCGCCCATCACCGTGTTCCCGGACCCGCGTCTGCGGATCAAATATTTCCATCAGCGCGACGTGCTCTCGGATGATCCGTTCACACGCAACATCATCGGGACCACGATTCCCTACAGTCTCGCCGTCATGGTGCAGAACGCCGGACGCGGTGAGGCGAAGAACGTCCGCCTCATCTCCGGCCAGCCGCAGATCATCGAGAACGAGCGCGGGCTGCTGATCGGCTTCAAGATCATCGCCACCGAAGTCGCGGGCCGCAACCTGTCGCCGTCGCTCACGGCGGATTTCGGGCGCATCGATCCCGGCCGGATCAGCATCGGGCGCTGGCTCCTCACCTCCACGCTCCAGGGCCTGTTCATCGACTACAAGGCGAAGTTCGAGCATCTCGACAGCCTGGGCAAAACCAACCTCTCGCTCATCGATGAAGTCACCATCCACGAGATGATCCGCATGGTGCAGGCCGGCGGCATTTTTGAAGACAACAAGCCGGACTTCCTCGTGAACGGCGACCGTGATCCGGACGACATGCCCGACCATCTCTACATGAGCGATGGCAGCACGAACTTGGTTTCCGTCGTGCGTTCCGCGACGGCCGACGGTGCGCCGGCGGCGGGTGACTTCACCGTCGCTCTGACCGCCGACATGCCGTCCGGCTGGACGTATCTGCGCGTCCCTGATCCCGCCAACGGCGCCTACCGCCTCGCCCGCGTCACGCGCAGCGATGGCCGGCAGGTCGCGGTGGACACGAACGCCTGGCAGACCGACCGCACGTTCATCGGCCGCACGGATCGTCCGATCCGCGAGAACATCCTGCACCTGCTCGATTACGACAGCACGGGCAGCTACACGCTCACGTATGAGTTTCTTCCGCCGGATGATTTCACGATGCCGGAAAGCTTCATCACCGCGCTGCCCGCGTTCAGCACCGCACAGATTCCGATCAGCTGGACGGGTGCGGATTTCGGCGGCGGCCAGATCGTTTCCTACGACATCTACGTCGAGGAAAATCGCGGGCCGTTCATCCCGTGACTGCAAGGCGTGGCGCAGCAGGCCGCCATTTACGAAGGCACGCCCGGCAAGCGCTACGAGTTCTATTCGCTCGCCACGGACACTGCGGGCAACCGCGAAGCGCCGCCGCTCTACGCCGATGCGCAGACCGTCGTCGGGCTCTCGAACAACGCGCCGACGCTGACGTTGAACGCGCCGGCCGAGATCAACGAAGGCCAGACCCTCGTCATCACCGCCACCGCCACGGATCCGCAGATGCCCGCGCAGAGCCTCCTCTTCACGCTGCTCTCCGGACCTCCGGGCGCGGTGCTCAATCCCTCGACCGGACGCATCGAATGGCTGACCGGCGAAGGCAACGGACCCGGCACGAATCTGTTCCGCGTCAGCGCGCGCGACAACGGCCTGCCGCCGTTGTCCGCCACCAGCCAGGTCAGCGTCATCGTCCGCGAGATCAACAGCGCTCCGGTGATTCTTAACGCCCCGACGAGAACGACCCGCGAAGGATTGCTGCTGGTCGTCACCAACCCTGCGTTCGATGGCGACCTGCCCGTTCAATCGCTCACCTGGAGCCTCGGCGCAGGCGCACCGGCGGGTGCCACCATTGAAGCCGCCACCGGCATCTTCCGCTGGCGTCCGAGTTCCACCCAGGGCGGCACCACCAACGCCCTGCGATTGATCGTGCGCGACAACGGCTCGCCCGCCCTCAGCGCCACGCAAAGCTGGAGCGTCATCGTGCGCGATACGCTGGGCGACTTCCGCCTGTCGCTGGGACGCACCAATGTGTTCAGGGGCGAAACTTCCTCCGTGCCGCTGCGCCTGAGCAGCGGCATCGAACTGTCGGATCTCCGTTTCACGATTGAGGCGCCGATAGTGTCCCTGACCAACTTCACGCTGACCCCGGTTGCCGCTGAAGTTTCCTCCGCCACGCTCACGCCTGAAGGAACGAACCGTTCACGCGTCACGCTCACGCCCGCGCCGGACGAAGTCTTCCTCGGCGACAGCGAGCTCGCGCGACTCGGCTTCACCGCTCTGCCCGCCGGTCCATCCCTCATCCTGCCGCTGCTGGTGAAGGACGTGGAGGCGCGGCGCAGCGACGGAAGCCTCGGCAACAACACCGCCGCCGAGGATGGCCGCGTGATCCTCGTGGGTGAAGAACCCGTCCTCGAAGCGCATCGCGCCGGCTCCACGGCCGGCACGAAACATCTCACGCTCTACGGCCGTCCGGGCCGCAGCTACGAGATTCAATCCTCCGCGCTCAACGCTCTGGCCATCTGGACGATGTTGGATGAAGTCGAGCTTGCCGCGCCCAGCATGGAACTCTTCGTGCCGGGTCCGGTTGGCAGCATCTTCTATCGCGCGGCCCAGTCGGGAACCGGCGGCGGCGCCAGCCAGGCTCGTTTGGAAATCACCCGTCCTGGCACGGCCCTCGTTCTTCACGGACACGCCGGAGTCAGCTACACCGTCGAGTTCTCCAGCAAGCTGGGGACTGGCGCGCAATGGCAGCCCGTGCTGACCGTTCCGATGACCAACACGGTTCAAGCCTTGCCCGACCAGATCCGCACGAACGCCACCGGATTCTACCGCGTGCGCGAACCGTGAGGGTGATGGAAGGAATGGGGAACGGCCCCCGTCTTCACCGGTAGCGCAGTCATTCCTGTCTGCGGGTTCTGACGACTTTCTAGTCGCCAGTTCCACACCATCAGGAACACGGGACAGGAATGTCCCGTGAACCCGCAGGCTGGAAAGCCCGCGCTACTTGGCTTCAGCCGCTTTGTTCAGGCTTCCTACTTCACGCGGTCGAACTTGTGCAGATGTCCGAACTGGCTCCACTCGGCCACGATGAGGTTGCCGTCCTTGTCCATCGCCGCGCCGTGCGGTGAGTTGCAGATGCCGTCCTTCCACTGATCCGGCGCCAGCCCGTAGTTCGCACGCTGGCTCGCCGTCGGATTGTCGCCGACCTGCGCCACGATGTTGCCTTCCCTGTCCAGCACGGTGGCCCGGCCTTGCAGCTCGGGAAACACCGCATACTCGCCCCGGATGTAAACCGCAGCAGGCATCCGCAAATCCTTCTGGATGACCTTCAAGAACTTCCCATCGAGATCCCAGTGCTCCACGCGGTTGTTGTTGCGGTTGCAGACCAGCAGCAGCGGCCTGCCGGATCGCGTGTCGAGCGCGATGCCGTGACAGGTCTGGAACTTGCCCTCCTCCTTGCCCGGTCCGCCAAATGCCTTCACGAACTTCCGGTCCTTGTCGAACTTCAGCACGAAGTTCGACCCGTAGCCGTCGGCGACGAAGATGGAACCGTCCGGCCCGACCGTGACCGCGCAAGGATTGAAACCCTTCGCGTCCTTGTAGAGGCCGGCTTCCGCTGGAAACTGGATCGACCATTCCTGCGTGCCGTCGAGCTTGAGCTTCACGACCTCGTGGTCGGACGGACGCGCCGCGTAGATGTATTCCACGCCGTTCTCCTCGCGAATCTCCAGCGCGTGGATGCGGGCCGGTCCGACGGCGCGCAGAAATTTCCCCGCCGGCGTGAAGACCACGATGCCGCGCTTCGTGTCGGTCGTGATGTAAATGTTGCCCGCCTTGTCGAGGACCGCGCCGCCGTGGCAAGGACCGAGCGGCTTGTTGTCCGGCTCCTTGTCGAAGAAGCCGGGGACGATGGCAAACTTCAGGTCAGCGGCGGTGGCCGTGGCGGTGAAAAGAGTGAGCAGTCCGAGCAAGGCAGGAGCGAGTCGATTCATGGTGTCGTCAGTGGTTGTTAATGGCTTTCAGAGTGCGGTGAGTTTGTAAGACTGGCGGGTCCGGGAGGTTATTCACGCTTTGGATCGCAGCGGCCGCTTGCTTTTCTTTGTCGGCGGCTTGCGGCGCATTTCCCGTGGTGGTGAGAGAAAGCCGAACGAGGCCGGAGGACAGTGCTTCCAGCCTGTCCTGTTTGGAGCAACACCGCGCCGGCGCATCCTTGAACATCAGAGGTGATTTTCAAAACTCACGACATGTTCCGCACCTGACTCAGCTTTCACCCCGGCCCTGTCCCCATTGAAGGGAAAGGAAGTCTCGATGAACGGGCATCGAGATATGGCAGCATGTCGTCGCGCTGGCCTCCTTCCGGCTTGTTCCGTTTAAACAACCAGAACGCAACAAGCGCAGCTCCATGTGTCTGTTGGAGACCTCCACTTGTCGCGCTTCCTCTCCTGGGGACAAAGGCGGACCACCTCTCCTCAACCACGATGAAAAGATCCATCCGCAAGAACCTTCAGGACCGCCTCCACCACCGTCTCGACACGAATGCTGTTCATGCAGCGGAAGTCGATGGGGCATTCGCGGAGGAAACAGGGCGAGCAGGGGACGTTCGCCTTGATGAGCCGATGCCTCGCGTCGCCGGGCAGGCCTGGGCCGGTGAGCTCAGGCGAGGTGCTGCCGAACGGAACGATGACCCGCGTGCCCACGGCGGCCGCGACGTGCATGGGGCCGGTGTCGTTCGTGAGGACGAGACGGCACGCCTTGAGCGCAGCGCAGAGTTCGCGGAGCGACGTCTGGCCGGCGATGGAGCGCACGGAATCTGCCGGACTCGTCTGGGTGGCAGCAATTTCACGGGCGATTCCGGCGGCGAGATCCTGATCGGCCTTGCCACCAAAGATCCACCACTGACAACGGGTCTTTCGTTGAATCTCAATCGCGGCGGCGACGAATCGTTCGCGAGGCCAGCGCTTCGCAGGACCGTATTCCGCGCCCGCGTTGATGCCGAGGAGCGGCGCGTTGCTGTCCTCAAGGACGCCGAAACGCTTCTTCACCGCTGCGACTTCCGCGTCGGTCACTTCCAGGCGCGGCGGCAACGGTTCCGGATTCGCGCCCAGCGCGGCAGCGAGATGAAGGTAATGATGAAGCTGATGTGCGGACGCAGGAATCGGGCGGCTTGCGCTGGAACTGTTCGTCGCCATCAGATGCTGCACCTCGGCTGGACTGCGCTTGTGCATCTGGAACTCCTCGCGACGCGGAGCCACCCGTTTCGTCAGGAAGAAGTTTCGCCAAGGCCGCGCCAAGCCGACGCGCTCCGGAATGCGCGCGAAGAACACTTCGAGCGCGGAGCGCGGGGAGTTCGGCAGGACGAGGGCCGTGGTGAATTTCCCGGCGCGCAGCCTCTGCGCAACAGCGAGCACGCCGTCGTCATTGCCGAAGGTCAGAACGGAATCAATCGCCGGATGATGCTGCCAGAGGTCCGCCAGCTTGGCGTGGGTGAGAAGGGTGATGTGGGCGTCCGGTTTCGCCTCGCGCAATCGCTGGAGCGCGGGCGCGGCCATCACGGCGTCGCCCAGCCAGTTCACGCCGCGCACCAGGATGTTCTCGGTCTGACTCACGTCTTGCCCGTTGGCTCTGGACTCTGAGCGCGCGCCCGTGCGGGAACCGCCTTGGGCTTGTCGGGCTTCCAGCGGTTGTGGACCCAGAACCAGTTGGCCGGATCGCGGCGCACGGCGACTTCAAAGGCGGCGTTCACATCGCGCGTGATGGCGATGACTTCACGCGACCGGCCGGCGTCGTGCGTGGGAATTGCGTCGCCGAGCTCGATGCGCCACTGCGCCAGCCCGACGCGGTAACAGATGCCGGTGCGCAGCGGACAATCGTAGCGCAAGGCGAAGACGGCGGGGGAAGCGGTGGCGGAACATTCGTGGCCGAAGAACGGGATGCGCACGCCGCCCGTGCCGGCGTGCTGATCGGAGAGCAGGCCGAGCATGCGGCCGCAGGGCTTCATCCAGGCGCGGAGCGCGGAGGCATCCGTCCGGCGCTCGAAGAACGAGCAGCCGGATTTCTCGCGCATCGATTGCATGAGGCGGTTGAGCGAAGGCTGGCGCAGTCCGCGATAGGTCGTCGCGCCGCGAATGGCGGGCATGTATTGGGCGAAGCGCGCGTAGAGCTCGAAATTCCCGAAGTGGCCGATGGCGACGACCATGCTGGGCGTAGCCCCGTCTGGGCCGCCGTGCATCGCCTGCTCCACGCCGATGAATTCCACATGCGGCTTCAGCTCGTCCCAGGTCATCGCGGCGGTCTTGATCGCGCAGGCGTAATTCTCGCCGAGCCGGCGGAAGTTTTCCTTGGCCAGCGCGTGGATTTCTTCCTGAGAAAGCTCCTTGCCGAGACACATCGCCAGATTGCGCTGGGTGACTTTGCGATGACGGCCGTCGATGAAGTAAGCGACCGCGCCGCCTGACCGTCCGATTCTCGCGACCCACCGGAGCGGCAGAGCTTGAAGGGACTTGATCAGGCCCAGCACCACGAAATAAAGGATTCGGTCCATCGGTTTAGCGGAAGCAAATCTGGCGGACACAGTCGTGGAAGTCCTTCGCGCCCGTCACGATCTTGATTTCCACGCGCATGAAGTAGAACGGCAGGTCGCGCCGGTCAATCTTCGGAAAGCGCACGGCATCCTTCTGCGTCGTGAGGATGATCTGCGCCTGACGCTTCTTGCCCCGGTTGACGGCGTTGAGAATCTCCTGCTGCGTGAAGCGATGATGATCGGCGAAGCGCTTCGAGTAAACCAGGTCCGCGCCCAGTTTCAGCAGGCTGTTCTCGAAGCTCTCCGGCTGCGCGATGCCGGTGAGCGCCGCGACCTTCCGGCCCTTCAACAGATCCAAATCGTGCCGCTCTCCGGTGAAGACGTCCTCGAAGTAAAGCGGCTGATGAACGCACTCGATGATGCCGGCGGTCGAGTTGTGCTTCGCGATGCGGGCGCGCAGCCGGGCGGTGTTCCCGTCGCTCTTGGTGATGAAGATGGTGCTCGCCCGCGCGAGGTGTGAACCGGGTTCGCGCAAGGTGCCGCGCGGGAGAAGATGCTCGTTGCCGAACGGCGCCTGGCAGTCGATGAGCACGATGTCGCGCCGGCGTCCGGCGAGCTTCCAGTATTGGAAGCCGTCGTCGAGCAGGAGCGTGTCGCAGCCGAACTTCTCGATGGCGTAGCGGCCGCTCTTCACGCGGTCCTTGTCCACGAGCACGACCACGTCCTTGAGGTTCGACGCGAGCATGTAGGGCTCGTCGCCGGCGGTTTCCGAATCGAGCAGCAGCGATTTGCCGTCGGAAACGACGCGCGGCGGCGTGGTGTCCGAGCGCAGGAGAATGCGATCAAGCAGGCGCTTGGACAGCGGCGGCGGCTTCGAGCGATAGCCACGGGAGAGGATGGCGACGGTGCGGCCCTGGTTCTGGAGTTCACGCGCGAACTTCTCGACGACGGGCGTCTTGCCGGTGCCGCCGACGGTGATGTTGCCGATGGCGATGACCTGCACGCCGAGCGTGGAGTCGCGGAGGATGCGGACGTTGTAGAGGAAGCGGCGGAGCTTGACGATGAGCAGAAAAACCTTCGAGAGAACGAAGAGAATGAGCCGCACGAGATCGGCGGCCTTGCCCCGGCGTTCTTCCAGGATGACTTCCAGGACGAACGTCTCGAAAGCTTCAGTCCAGGCTCGAATCGTGTCTCGCATCTAAGGGGCGGAGTGTGCCGAACGAGGGGAAAACCTCCAAGTTCCAAGTTCCAATCAGCGAAGGAACCGAGAGATGCCAGCGGGCTCGGTAAATCCACCGTTGTCAGCGAGGCTGCGCCCTGTAGCGTATCGCCCCATGCCGATGCAACCCATCCGCCTTCGAGCCCTCCAGATGCTCGTGGTAGGCAACGCCTGCTGGGCGCTGAGCTTTCCCACGATGAAGGCGATGGCGATCTTCCAGCAGCCGCTCCTGCCGCAGAGCAGCAGTTGGTTCATCGCATCAATGACCATCATCGTGCGCTTCAGCCTGGCGGCGCTCGTGATGCTGATCGTGTGCGGGCCGACGTTGCGCCGGCTGACGCGGCTCGAAGTCTGGGAAGGCGTCGGCCTCGGCGTGTTCGCCAGCGCTGGATTGATCTTTCAGATGGACGGTCTCGCCTACACGTCGGCATCCACGTCGGCGTTTCTCACACAGTTTTATTGCCTGATCATTCCAATCATCGTCGCGTTCCGGGACCGGCGCTGGCCAACGGGCAGACTGGTGGTGAGCGGTCTGATGGTCATCGTCGGAGCAGGGGTGTTGTCGGGAATTGATCTGCGAAACTTCCACATCGGTCGCGGCGAACTGGAGACGTTGATCGCCTCCACGATTTTCACCGGACAAATTCTCTGGCTGCAACGCGCGAAGTTCGCCCCAAACAACGTGAACCATTTCACGCTCGTGATGTTCACGGTCATCGCGGTCACCAGCATCCCGGTGGCGCTGGCGACGGGCAGCCGCGCGGACGACTGGGTCGCCGCCTACAGCTCCGCACCGGTGGCAGCCTTCATGGGCCTGATCACGGTGTTCAGCACGCTCGGCGGATATTTGCTGATGAACTACTGGCAGCCGTTCCTGACGGCAACCCAGGCCGGACTGATTTATTGTCTGGAGCCGGTCTTCGCGAGCCTGTTCGCGCTGTTCCTTCCGGGATGGTTCTCGGCGATGGCAGGCATTCATTACGCGAACGAAAAGCTGAGCGTGGCCCTGCTCGTGGGCGGCGGATTGATCACGGTGGCGAATGTCCTGATGCAACTGGAGCCCGCGCCGCAGAGGAATCTTCCCCACGACGAGAGCCGTGGATGAGTGCGGCGTCCTTTGAATAAGGAAGTTTCTCCCACGAATTCCGTTTCCCATTCGTGGTCGTTCTGAATTCGCGGGAAATTCTCGGGCAGGGCTGAAGGCCCGTCACATTACAGCCTGGGGCGACGCCCCCAGGTTCGCGTGCGCCGAAAATCTTGGAACCCTGAAAGGCGGGACAAGAAAGGCAGGCGCTCAAAGCTTGCAGATGCTGAGACTCATTCTATTCCGCCAAAGAATGGAGCAGAGTCTCATCACGTTGTCTCCTGTGCATTTGGAAACTGGAATCAGCGGCCGTTTTGAATCTGCGGGAGGTCGAGAATCAAAAGTGCCCAACAAGTTCCCAAGACACGCTTTGGCGTTGACGATTTTCGAGCCTCCCGGTGTAGTCGCGACGTTGTCAACGCACCCATCAACCCACCTTCGCCGCACCAGCCCGCTCATCTTTTCCTGCCTTCTGCTGGGCGGCCAGTTTTCCCCTGCCCAGGACGCGCTGCGCACCGCCATCGCTGGCGACCGGAGCGAAGTCGCCCGGCAGTTGACGGCCGCCACTCCCGGCAACGAACGCATCAAGGCAGGTCCGTTCGAGTTCAACGTCGGGCTTTCCTACGGACTGGAGTACACGGACAACGTGCGGAACGTGCGCAGTCCAAGAGAAGAGGACTTCGTCCAGACACCGGTGCTGGACCTCAATGGCTTCCTGCCGGTCACGGACACCGGGCGGCTGTCGCTGGGCTTTGGCGTGGGCTACGCCGACTACTTCAAGAACAACGAGCTGGACCGGCTGTATTTCTCGCCGAACTCCGAGCTGGCCTATGATTTCACGGTGAAGGATTTCCGGTTCACCCTCTACGACAGCTTCGACTATTCGTACGACGTGCAGGGCGTGGGCGCGCTGGCGGGTGTTTCACAGTTTCCGCGCTTCCAGAACACCGTCGGGCTTCGAGCCCTGTGGGCTCCGTCGGCGTGGTCCTACCAGGCAGGCTATTCGCATTTCAATTTCATCTCGGACAACAGCGGTTCGGAAAGCAGCGGCTCAGGCGCAAACAATTTCAGCTATCTGGACCGTTCCTCGGAACAGGTCTTCGGCCGCATCGCCTACTCGGTTGCGCCGGCGACCCGCGTCGGCCTGGAAGTCAGCTCCGCGCTCACCGCTTATGTGGATGACGCTCAACCCGACAACATCAGCTTCAGCATCGGTCCCTTCACCGAATGGCAGGTGACCGAAGCCATCACGATGTCGCTGCGCGGCGGGTTCACTCATTACTCGTTCGATTCCACTCCCGGCTCACTCCCCAGTCTTGTTACGAACACGGCCCCCGGCGTTTCCAACGTGATTGTTATCCGCCCCAGTGTCATTCGTAACGCCTCCGAGTCCTACGAGCTGAACTCCTATTACGCCGGCTTTGATTTCAATCATCGCCTGACGGAGTTCATCACGCACGGTTTGTCGGCTTCTCACTCGATTCAGCCAGGCGTCAATCAAGGAAGCGACTTCACCGAGTCCACCGACTTCAGCTATCGTGTGAGCTGGGCACTCACGCAGAACACCAGCGTCGGCGCGGACTTCGGCTATTCCCACGGCACCGAGACGCAAACACAAATACCCGAGCTGCCCGAAACCCCCACCGTGATCGATCCGAGTCTATTCGCGCCCACCGACGAAGCCTACGACACCTTCCGCTTCGGACTGAGCGCCAGCTATCGGCTCTCCCAGCAGGCGACGCTCTCGCTCGCGTATAGCCATTACCGTCGCGAATCCAACGAAGAGGAGCGCAGTTACTTTCAGAACCGGGTCTCCGTCGGCTTCCGCTATCAGTTCTAGGCGGGAACAATGTCGCAGGACTGGCATCCTGCCTGTCTCGAAGGCCGATGGGCATGAGAATTTTCCTGTTGGCTCAAACCCTCTTGGCTTGCAACCACCAAACCGTGAGGCAGCCCACCGTCGCTCGGAGACAGGCTGGAAGCCTGTCCTACTTGGGCCGAAGCCGTCCACCGTCGTTGGGAGCAGATGCGTAATCACCCGTTCTCCGCGCGCCTGAACCTGCCAGCCATTCACGCCGCGCCCTTCAAGCTGCCGTCCGAATCCTTGATCACGAACCGCGCCTTCAACCGCGCCACCTCGCTGGCCAGTCCGGCAAGACGCACGGAGTTCAGCACCTCGTTGAAATCCTTGTAGGCCGCCGGAGCCCCGTCCTTCGGATACGTCCGGCAGTTTGTCAGGATGTCGTGCGCGGTGAACTCATCATCCGCCGTCTTCTGATCCAGCTCACGAATCGCGGCTTTGCGACCCTGCGCGCGGCCCGCGCCATGATTCACGCTGTAGCAGCTCTTCTCCGCGCCCGCGTCCGCCACCATCACGCAGGAGCCGGCGGTCGGATTGCCCGGCAGCAGAATCGGATGACCCGTCCCGTAGCAGGGCGTGCCCTTGAGCGCGAAATGATTCGCCGGAAACGCCCGCGTCGCGCCCTTGCGATGCACCCAGCATTCCTGGTTCTCCACGATCTCTCGCCGCGCGATGTTGTGGCTGATGAAATATACCAGCGAACCTTTCACGCCCGGAATCACCTCCTGAAACGCCTCCAGCACGAGCGCGTTGATGAGCATGTGGTTCACCGTCGCGAAGTTCGCGCCCAGCGACATGTCGCCGATGTAATTGTTCGCCTCCGGCGTGCCGAGCGGCGCATAGACCAGCTCGCGGTCACCGCCCGGCAGCGGAATGTTCCACGCGGCGAACTTGCCCTGCAACGTGCGGAACTGATCCTGCGCGAGCTGATAGCCAAACCCGCGCGAGCCGCAGTGCGAGAGGAACGCCACGCAGCCATCGCGCAGCCCGAACACCTCCGCCGCCCGACGCGCCCGGTCATTGTCCGCGATCTGCACCGCCTCGCATTCGCCGAAATGATTGCCACCGCCGTAGGAGCCGAGCTGACGGACCTTGTCCTCGAACTTCGCGAACCGGCCCGTGCTGATCAGGAACTCCAGCCGCGCCGCGAGGTCATCGCGCTGGTTGTTGTGGCCGAGATGAAACGCGTCCTCGCAATGCTCCGCCCACTCCGGCGGGATGCCGAGGTCTTTGCAGACGGCCACCGATGCGCCTTCGATGGCGACACGGCGACCGAGCTCCGCGTTCACGCTGCGGCTCTTCTTCACCGAACGCTGGCCCCGGCCCGCACCCGTCGGCGTGCGCTCCACGATGGCGTCGATGAGCGCGCGGCGCACCTGACGATCCGCCACCGCCTCCACCGGCAGGTCGAGCTGGATGAGGCTCATGGAGCACTTGATGTCCACGCCGACCGGATCGGGATAAACATGAGTCGGCGACACGAGCACGCAGCCGACCGGCGCGCCGTAGCCGCGATGTGCATCGGGATTCAGCACGAGATCGGTGACGCCTGGAGCGCCGCGCGAATTGAGCGCCTGCTCGATGCACTTCGCGTCAAACGTTTCGCGAATCGCCGCCGTGCCGATGACGGTGATGGGCTTCCCCTTGTCGCCTGGTGCTGCGATGAATCCCGTGGCCTCGCCGGTGAGGTGAATCTGGGTTGGGTTGGTGTCGTTCATTTTCAATAATCTATCTGAGATTGACCGGCCTCATCGGCCCTGTTTTGCGGCGCATTGGCACCCTAAAGCAGCTTGACCAATAACTTGACTTACACTGGACTTACTGGCGGCCAGCCGAATGCCATGAGCTACGAGCCCATCTACAATATTACGCCGGCGCTGCTCTCGCAGGTGGAGCGGATTGCTGCCCTGCGCGAGCGCATCCAGGCCGCCACGGTGCAGGTGCAATGGATTCCCGCGCTGCAAAAGGACACTCGGGCGCGCAACACCCATTCGTCCACCGCCATCGAGGGCAATCCCCTGACGCTGGAACAGGTGCGCGCGGTCGAGGAAGGCCGGGAAATCCCCGCCGTGGCCGTCCGTGCCACCCGCGAAGTGGTCAACTGCTTTGCCGGACTGCGCTTCGTGGAAAAGAACGCGCGGCGCAAATCCATCACGCACGAGGACATCTTCAAACTGCACCGCATCATTGCCGGCGACGTGATGGACCAGGGCACGGCTGGACGTTATCGCACGATGGCCGTGCGCGTAGGCCGCTATGTGCCGCCACTGGCGGCGGACGTGTCGGGACTGATGTTCGAGCTGCTTGAATGGTGGAACAAGGACGCGGCGAAAGTGTCGCCCGTGCTGAGCTCTGCCCTCCTGCATTATCGCTTCGAGGCGATTCATCCGTTCGCCGACGGCAACGGACGCGCAGGCCGGGCTCTTGCCTTGTGGGAGCTGTATCGGCGCGGGTTCGACACGCACCACATCTTCTCGGTGGATGAGTTTTACTGGGAGAATCGTCCGCGCTACTACGCCGCATTGGACGCTGTCCGCGGCGAAGGCGAGGTCTTGACCGGCTGGCTCGAATACAGCGCGGAAGGACTGCTTGCCACGCTGGAACGCGTTTGGACTCGCGTGCAAAAGCTGACGGCCGAGACGGGAAAGAAGAAGCTGGTGCTGCGCCCCAAGCAGGAGCAACTGCTGCAACAGCTCCGCGACCACAAGAGCATGACGCCCGCTGAGATTTGGGCAGGCGTGGGCGTATCCAAGCAAGGCGCTCTGGATTTGTTGCGGCCCTTGATCAAGGCCGGCCTCGTCAAACGCGTCGGCACCAAGAAAGCCGGGCGCTACATCCTGGCGTGAACCCAACCCGCCCGGTGCGGGAATGAAGCCTGTAGCTTCGCCGGTGGGATGGATTCGGGTTGGGTTGAGGTCGTTCACAATTCAAATCGTCGTTTCGTTCTCTCAATGAATCCCAACGGGATTCCAGCCTTCAGCCCAAGGTTGCGACGCCGTCGCTACCTTGGGTTCAAATCATTCAATTCCCACAACCCCAAGGTGGGTTGCGACTGTGTCTCGTAGCGTAATACTGGCTATGGTCCGCCGTAGTATTTCTCGGGTCTCGCGATGACCCGTGACCGGCGACTGCATGGAGCCGGACACGTCCGGGCAAATGAACACCTGGCCCGGCACCGCCGGCACGTTCTCGGTCGCGACTTCCATCGCGTCCTGCAACGCCTCGCGCACCGCGCCCGGCACGGATTCATCCGCCGACGTGAACGCCATGAGCAACTGATACGGAAACGTCCGGCTGCGGCTGGGCGCGGCGTGGGCGGGACCGGCGACGGCGCAGGATCAGGACGTGGATCGCGGCTGTGTGCAATGCACCAGCCGCAGCGGCTGGTCTTCGACACAGCCGCCGTCCGGGGCAGCCGGATGCACCACATCTCAATGGACGCTGGCTTGTGGATTCACCAGAGATCTGGCAGGATACAGCCCATGATCTTCCCGACCCGAATCTACGCACTGTTGCTCAGCGTTTTGTTTGCCTCGAACGCGGCAGGAATGACCAATCACATCGCGGGTGAAGTCACCACCAGCGCCACTTGGTCCGGCACCAATCTCTTGACCGGCACCGTCATCATCCGGCCCGACGCGGTCGTGACCATCGAGCCGGGCGCGCGAATCCTGATGAACACCGCCGCCGTGCTGCGCGTGGAGGGCCAGTTGCTCGCGAACGGAACGAGCAACGAGCCGATCACCTTCACCCGCTCCACGACGACCACGAACTGGGGACGCATCCTTTTTGTGAAGGCCGCGCCCAGCCGGCTGGGATATTGCGTCATTGAATTCGCGAACAGCGTCGGCGACCACCAGAGCTATTACGACAACGACTGCAACACGAACACCGCGCCGCTGCCGAACAGGAATTATCGCGAGGCCGTGGTGTCGCTCGGCACGCATCTGGACATCGAAGGCTGCACGTTTCAGAACCTCCCCTACAGCACCGGCTCCCGCGACGGCGACGCCATCGCCATCATTTCCGACGACGTGCAGAATCCTGGCCAGGCTTCCGCGCACATCTGGAAATGCCGCTTCATTTCCATCGGGCAGGGTGTGCATACACGGTTTTCACCGGTGCTCGTCGAATATTGTCTCTTCGGCGACAAGCGCGGCGACAACGATGACGTGGACCTGTACGGCGAAAGCACTCCGGCGCCCGTCATCCGCTACAACAACTTCCAGCCAGGTCACGAGGACAAGATCAACCCCACGCGCTGCTCGGCCATCATCTACGGAAACATCGTCAACGGCAGCGACGACCACGGCATCGTGCTGCGCGACCGCGGCCGGCCCATCGTCTTCAACAATCTCATCATCAATTGCAGCAGCGCCGGCATCTCCGTGCAGAACCAGTGCGACGCGCTCATCGCCAACAACACCATCGTGAACTCTGCGCGCGGCGTCCGCCTCTTCGATCACTTCGACCGCGCCGGCCCGCCCTACTGCCTGTTTCGCGGCAGCGGCCGCGCGACCGTCATCAACTGCGTCATCTGGGACTGCACGCAGCCCTTCGTCCTCACCGACAGCACGAACGGCCATTCCTACACCGCCGTTTACAACTGCAACGTCGAGGGCGGGCAGGCGGCGAGTTCCATCTCGGCGAACTCCACCTTCATCTGGGGCGCCGGCAACATCAGCGTCGATCCGCAGTTCATCAGCATGGCGGCGACGAACTACCGCGTGGCGGCGACCTCGCCGAACATCGACGCCGGCACGAACGTCAGCGCCATCGCCACCAATTTCTACTTCGCGCTGACGAACGACTTCGACGGCCTGGCACGTCCGCTCGATGGCAATGGTGATGGGCTGGCGCGCCATGACATTGGTGCCTACGAAACCTTCCTCGCCTCCGCCGACTCGAACGGCGACGGCATTCCCGACGGCTGGACGCAGCGCTTCGGCCTGAACCCAACGGATCCGAATGTCGCCACCGGCAATCCCGACAATGATCCGCACACGACCGGGCAGGAATGGATCGCCGACACCGACCCGACGAATGCGCTCTCCTATTTCCTTATCGAGACGATCTCCAATCTCCCGCCCGTCGCCGTGCAGTTCCTCAGTTCATCCAACCGTCTCTACACGCTCCTAAGCACAACGAACCTCGCGGAGGCGAATGCGTTCAATGCCGTTCCCGGCCAGGCGGATGTTCGCGGCACCGGCGGCGTACAGACATTGACGGACACGAATGCCGCCGCGGCGCTGTTCTATCGCGTGAACGTGAAGCTGCCTTAATCAGATCCGTCAGATCCGAAGCCTCAAGAGCCAGAGAAGATTTTGGAGCAGGAGCAAGATTAGGATTAAGCCGGACAGCCCGAATCCCAACGGGATTCCGTCATTCAGCCCAGCGGTTGCCGAGTCGGCGAGGCTACCCTGGGTTTGCCCAATCAGGGTCTTCCTGCCCCAACGGGGTTGTGTCAGGCCATCGTCATCGCGGACGCAACCCCGTTGGGGTTGGAGATAAATTCCACGGGCTTTCCCAAGGTAGCCCGTGCCTCGCAACCCTGGGCTAATTGACGGAATCCCGTTGGGATTCTTGGAGGAGGACAAGCGGTGGATCGCGCGCCGTGATCAGTCCGGCGCATTCCATCGAGAACAGCGAGGAACTCAGAAACAATAAGCGCTGCCGCAGGAATACGCGGCGCTACGCCCGCAGCTTCACCAGCAGATCCTTGCTCTCCACAGTGTCGCCGAGCTGGACGGGCAATTCCGCCACCACGCCGTCGCACGGCGCATAGACGGTCGTCTGCATCTTCATCGCCTCCATCATCAGGAGCTTGTCGCCCTTGGCCACCTTCTGCCCGACGCTCACGCCGAGCGTCACGACGAGACCAGGAATCGGCGCGCCGATCTGGAGCACGTCGGCGAGGTCCGCCTTCGCGCGCGTCTTGGTCTTGGGCGTAACCGTCTTGTCGAGGATGTAGGCCTCGCGCGTCATGCCGTTCAGCTCGTAGGCCACGGTGCGGCGCGCGTCCTTGTCGGGCGCGCTCACGCTGACCAGCTTGATGAAAAGCGTCTTGCCCTCCTCGATGCTGATCGTCGCTTCCTCGCCGAGCTTCAGGCCGTAGAAGAACGCCGGGGTCGGCAGCACGCTCACATCGCTGAACTGCGCGCTGTGCTTCGCAAAGTCGGCGAAGACCTGCGGATACATCAGGTGCGAATACAGGTCATCGTCGGTCACCTCGCGTTTGAATTTCTCGGACAGTTCCGTGCGAAGTTTCTTCAGGTTGATGGGCGCGGCCTTGCTGGCCGACTCGTTCTTTTCGAAAGCGGCCTTCGCTTCCTTGAACTTCTTTTCACCGAGCACGACGCGCATCACGTCTTCGGGGAAACCGCCGGGCGGCCAGCCGAGGCCGCCGCTCATCATGTCGATGACGCTTTCGGGAAAGCCTATGCTGCCGGGCTCGAGGTTCACCACGTCCTCCGGCTTGATGCCGCGGCTGAAAAGGAACAGCGCCATGTCGCCGACGACCTTGCTGCTCGGCGTCACCTTCACGATGTCGCCGAAGAGCTGGTTCACCTGGGCGTA
>Ga0163153_10002891_pt1 | contig 23877 bp, 19 predicted proteins | sample OliLakLV19MP6IB1_FD_148629 | JGI IMG/M metagenome (GOLD analysis project Ga0163153, IMG submission 148629) | Freshwater microbial mat bacterial communities from Lake Vanda, McMurdo Dry Valleys, Antarctica - Oligotrophic Lake LV.19.MP6.IB-1 | ecosystem: Environmental > Aquatic > Freshwater >...
CACGGCGGCGCGTTCGCCGGTGGGTTTCATCGCGCGATGTGCCAGCTTCTCGAAACCCTCGTAGCAGAGGTAGGCCCCGCCGACCATCAGCACCGGCGTGATCGCCCATGGCGCGAAGGCGCTGATCACCAGCGCTGCCGGCACCAGGATCGCCTTGTTGACGAACGATCCCTTCGCCACGGCCCACACGACCGGCAATTCGCGCTCGGCGCGCACGCCGGCGACCTGCTGCGCATTGAGCGCCAGGTCGTCGCCCAGCACGCCGGCGGTCTTCTTGGTCGCGAGCTTGGTCAGCAGCGCGACATCGTCGAGCACGCTGGCGATATCATCGAGCAGCAGTAGCAGGCCTGCGCCAGCCATCCGCGAATTCCTTTCCCGGGATCGTTACGTCACGCGGCGCTCGTCACAGCTGCCGTTTGCCGGAAGGCTAGCACGGCCGTCGGCGTCGTTTGACTTATAGAGGGCACCATCGCGCCGCGTTGTTCGCGGTGCTCGTCTTGGCTCCGACCACTGCTTGATACACTGTCCTCGACACCTTCGTTTCCACGCCGGCAAGCGTGGCCCGGAGGCCGACGACAGGAGCAGCACCAATGGCAACATGGACACTGGCCCGCCGGGCCGAACGGATGAATCCTTCGATCATCCGCGAAATTCTCAAGGTTACCGAACAGCCGGGCGTGCTCTCGCTGGCGGGCGGCTTGCCGTCCCCCGATTCGTTCCCGGTGCAGGCGCTGCGTGATGCCACCGCGCGCGTGTTGAGGGACACGCCGCGCGAGGCACTCCAGTACGCGGCCAGCGAGGGCTTTGGCCCGCTGCGCGAATGGGTCGCGGCGCACCTGGTCGACCAAGGCATGAAGGTGTCGTCCACCCAGGTGCTGATCACGACGGGTTCGCAGCAGGGCCTCGACCTGGTCGGCAAGATCCTGTGCGATGCCGGCAGCCGTGTGCTGGTCGAGACGCCCACGTACTTGGGCGCGCTGCAGGCGTTTTCCGCATTCGAGCCGGAGATCGTCGCCGTGGCCTCCGACGACGAAGGCCCGCTGCCGGCCGCGCTTGATGAGACGATGCGCGGCGCGCGCTTCATGTATGTGCTGCCCAACTACCAGAATCCCAGTGGCCACTGCTACAGCGAAGCCCGGCGAGAAGCATTGGTTGAGCGCGCGCGCGCGCTCGATATCGGGCTCGTCGAGGACAACCCGTACGGCGACCTGTGGTTCGACACGCCACCGCCCAAGGCGCTGGCGGGACGCAATCCTTCCGGTGTCCTCTATCTGGGTTCTTTCTCGAAGGTGCTGGCCCCGGGCCTCCGCCTGGGTTACGTGGTCGCCCCTGAACCGCTCTACCCGAAGCTGCTGCAGGCGAAGCAGGCGGCCGACCTGCACACACCGGGTTTCAACCAGCGGATCGTGCACGAGGTGATCCGCGACGGCTTTCTTGCCACCCATGTTCCGCAGATCCGGGCGCGCTACAAGGCGCAGCGCGATGCAATGGCCACAGCGTTGACGCGCCACATGCCGGCGGGATGTACATGGAACACGCCGCACGGCGGGATGTTCTTCTGGGTACGGCTGCCGAAGGGTCTTGATGCGATCGCGCTGCTGCCCAAGGCCGTCATGCGCGGTGTCGCGTTCGTCCCGGGCAGCGCTTTCTACGCGCAGGCGCCGGAAGCCAACACGATGCGCCTGTCCTTCGTCACGGTGACGCCAGCGGAGATCGATGTCGCCATCAGCAAGCTTGCCGACGTGGTCCGCGAGGCCATCGCGCAGTTGCATCCGGCCGTCGAAACCATTGGCCGCTGATCGCATGCGTCGCAGCAGCGAAGCAGCCTTGCGATGAAGCTGTCGATACTCGACCAGTCGACCTCGCCGGCGGGCCAGGGCCAGGACGTCGCCATCCGCGAGTCGATGGCGCTCGCGCGGCATTGCGATGCACTGGGGTTTCACCGGTACTGGGTTTCGGAGCATCACAACAGTGGCAGCATCGTCGGCACCGCGCCGGAAGTGCTGATGGCGGCGATCGCCGCGACCACGGACCGGATCCGCATCGGCAGCGCCGGCGTGATGCTGCCGCACTACAGTGCGCTCAAGGTGGCGGAGCAGTTTCGCGTGCTGGAGGCGATCGCGCCGGGCCGCATCGATCTCGGCGTCGGGCGCGCACCCGGTTCGGACCGGCTGACCGCGCATGCGTTGAATCCCTATTCGAATGCGCACGACGAATTTCCGCAGCAGGTCCGCGACCTCGATGCCTGGGTGTCCGGCCTGCCGCTGCCGGAGGCGCATCCGTATCGGACGATCAAGGCCCATCCCACGGGGGCGACGCGGCCGGAGCTGTGGATTCTCGGCAGCTCCGACTACGGCGCGCAGTTGGCTGCACACTTCGGGTTGCCCTACGCGTTTGCGTATTTCTTCACCGACGGCCGCGGCGTGGAAGAGGCGCTGCAGCTCTACCGGACGCGCTTCAAGCCCAGCGCGCGGCTTGCCCAGCCACAGGCGACGATCTGCGTGTGGGCGCTGGCGGCGGACACCGAGGCCGAGGCACGGTGGCTGTTGCAGACGCGCGAACACTGGCGCGCGGGCTTCGAGCAGGGGATTCGCAATGCGCTCGTCACGCCGGAAGTGGCGGCCGCGCATCCGTACACGGAGGCCGAGCGCGCGACGATCGAAGCGCTGCGCCGCAAGGCCATCGTCGGCACCGGACCGCAGGTGGCGCAGCGGCTGCGCGACCTTGCCGCGCAACTCGCGCTCGACGAACTCGTGGTGGTCACGTGGACGCACGACTACGCGGCGCGCGCGCACTCCTACACATTGCTGGCCCGGGAGTTCGCGTTGCCCCGGGCCTGAACGTCCCGTCAGGGCAGCAACGTCACCGGCACTGTGGTGTTGCGCAACAGGTCCGTGGTGGTGGACCCCAGAATCTGCTGCGACGCGCCTCGCCCGCTGCACCCGACGAAGATCTGCGCGGCCTGCTGTTCGGCTGCGAATTGCGCGATCGAGGGGCCGGGTTCGCCGATGCGGACCACCAGCGAATACTTGATGCCGGCGGCGTCCAACGTTTTTCGCGCATACGCCGACGCGTTGGCGCCGGTCTCTTCGTGATAGGCATGCAGCGCCGCCTCGTCGACGAAGCGCGAGACATCGAAGGGCACCGGGCGTTGCGCATTGACGAGGAAGACCTCGGGCGCGCCGCGGAACAGCGCGAACTGGCTGACGAAGCGGTCGACCCCGCGGGCCGCTGCCTCGGATTCGTCGACCGCCAGGATGACTCGCGGTCGCGTCGGTGCAGGTCCGGCCGCGGCCACGGCGGCAATGGCCGCCGTCTCGGCGACGGCATGGTCCCCGGCTCTTGACGACAGCCACCTGCCGACGGCAACCACGAACAGGGCGCCCGCCGCCGGCGCGACGTAATGCAGCCACTGCGCGTTGTCATTGACCCAGTCCTTCACCAGCGGATCCGTGATCGCCATTTCCCCCGCCACCCAGCCGAGCAACGCGCCGCCAATGGTGATGATGACCGGCCACCGTTCCATCACCTTCATCAACAGTGTGCTGCCGAAGATCACCAGTGGGATGCTGATCAGCAGGCCGGCAATCAGCAGCGTCATGCTGCCTTTGGCCGCCGCCGCCACGGCGATCACATTGTCGAGGCTCATCACCAGGTCGGCAATCAGGATCGTACGGATGGCGCTGGCCATCCCGCCTTGCGCGGCGCGACTCCCGCCGTGCGCCTCTTCCTGTTCCGGGAGCAGCAACTGGATGCCGATCCATAGCAGCAGAATGGCGCCGATGATCTTGAGATAGGGCAGCCGCAACAGCTCCACCGCGACGATCGTGAGGACGATCCGCATCACCACCGCGGCAGCGCTGCCCCAGATGACCGCCTGCTTCTGCTGTTTGGCAGGCAGCGACCGTGCGGCGAGCGCGATGACCACGGCGTTGTCGCCGGACAGAACGATGTTGATCCCGATGATCTCGAGCAGGGCGATCCAGAAAGTCGTGTCGGAGAATGTCATGTGTTGTTGTAGTGGTGCAGACACCGGGGCATGGTGCGTCTGACGCGCACCTTGCCCTAAGCAATGCCGTTGTCCCGCCCGGATTATTGGTGCCTGTGCCGATTTAGTCCAGTCGGGGCGTTCACGATGTGTTCGGGGCGCCCTGACTTGCCGCAGTGTCAAGCTGCGTGGATGGCGTTCCCGTCAGGCCAAGCGGCGAACAATTGCCTGTGCCAGGTCGGTGGTCGACGCCTTGCCGCCGAGGTCGCGCGTGCGCACGTCATCGACGTTCAGCGTGGTGTTGATCGCGGCGCGCAGGTTCGCCGCCCGATCTGTCAGTCCGACATGATCGAGCATCATCGCCGCGGCCAGCAGCAGTGCCAGCGGATTGGCGATGCCCATGCCGGCGATGTCGGGTGCGGAGCCATGTACGGCCTCGAAGATCGCGGCGGTTTCGCCGATGTTGGCCCCCGGTGCCATGCCGAGGCCGCCCACGAGGCCCGCGATTTCATCGGACAGGATGTCGCCGAAGAGATTGGTCGTGACGATGACATCGAATTGCCACGGGTTCAGCACCAGCTGCATCGCGCAGGCATCGACGATACGGTCGTCCACCGCCACGCGGCCGTCGTACTTCTGCGCCACATCCTTCGCGGCTTCAAGAAAGAGCCCGGTCAACGCCTTCAGCACGTTGGCCTTGTGCACGATGGTGACCTTCTTACGCCGGTTGCGCACCGCGTAGTCGAACGCAAACTCGGCGATCCGCCGCGAACCGGCCCGCGTATTGACGCCGGAGGAGACGGCCACTGCATGCGGATCGTCATCGATCGGAATGTAGTGCTCGAAGCCGACGTACAGGCCCTCGAGATTCTCGCGGACCAGCACCAGGTCGATATTGTCGAAGCGTCCGCCCGGGATGAGCGTAAGCGCCGGGCGCACGTTGGCGTAGAGCTTGAACTCCTCGCGCAGGCGCACGTTGACTGACCGGAAGCCGCCGCCGACGGGTGTCGCGAGCGGCCCTTTCAGCGCGAGCTGTGTGCGGCGGATGCTGTTGAGGAGTGCGGCCGGAAGCGGATCGCCGACCGCCGTGACCGCAGCCATGCCGCCGGCCTGCGGATCCCAGGCGAAAGGCTTGCCGAGGTGATCGAGGATCGTCACCACGGCCCGCGTGATCTCGGGGCCGATGCCGTCGCCTGCAATCAGCGTGGCGGGGATGGAAGTGTTGCCAGGCGTTGTAATCATGGAGACTCGAACCGGGTTGCTACAACCAATGCCTCCCTTTGGTGCGGCGATGTCTGTGCGGTGCCTGCATCGTTCATCCATGATCGTACAGCAGCCGCCGCCACAGCACATGACCGCCGCGTCGGCGCGCCAAGCCCCGGCAAGCGCCTTGCAATGCGAGCAAATCGCGCGTTTGCAGTACACTTGCGCGGGTTTGCAACCCTCGACATTGACACGCGGCGCAGCCTGCCGCCATGGATCTTGCGGCAATGAGCGAAGCTTCTCCCCCCGAACAGTCCGAAACGGCGCGCCGCGCCGCGCTGCAAGAAGCCCTGATGCGCGGCCTCGGCGTACCCGGCGCTACGCTGCCGCAGGGTCTCGACGAGCCCACGATGGAAGCCTTGGGCGCGCTGCTGCGTGAAATGACGCAGGGCACCGTCGACATGCTACGCAACCGCTCGCAGGCCAAGAGCAGCATCCATGCGGAAATGACGATCATCGGCCCGCACGCGGTCAATCCATTGAAGGCCGCGTGGGATGTCGACGTCGCGTTGCGCCACCTCTTGGCGCCGCAACGCGTGGACCTGATGTCGCCGGTGCGTGCCACCACCGATGCATGGGACGACCTGCGCGCGCACGATCGTGGGCTGGCCGCCGGGATCGAGGCTGCGTTGCAGACATTGCTGAAGCGATTCTCGCCGGAGTCCTTCGAGGAACGGCTTGGCGCCAAGGGTGGCGCCTTCAGCTTCATGTCCGGCAACAAGAAGGCGCGGCAGTGGGACCTGCTGCTCGAACTCTACGAAGACATCGCGCGCGAGGCGCAGGACGACTTCTGGTCGATCTTCGAGCGCGAGTTCAGGCGCGCCTACGCGATCGGACAGGACACCGTGCCGCTGTCACCCAAGGCCACGGGAACGCCTGGGTCCTGATTGACGTTCCCGCGATTCCGGTTCACCTGATCTGCAGCGCGCTTGCCGCTGGCGGGCGAGTGATGCACGGCGTGCGGTCAGTCGACCGTGTCGCTCGTCTGGCGCAGGATCCCGGTTGTCATCCGCAGCAACCCGGACAGGTGGCCCAGCATGTTCAACACGAGCCGCCGGTACAGCTCCGGATTGACAGCGTGGATCGCATCGAGGTTCTTGCGTGACAGGCTGTAGGTGACGACCTCGTTCTCCGCCATCGCGGTCACCGAGCGCGTGCCGCCTTCGATCATCGCCGACTCGCCGAAGATCACGCCGGGGGCAAGCGTCACCACGCGGCGATGCTTGCCGCGCGCTTCCGGATCCTCGTCGACGATGCTGACCGCACCGCGCGCCAGCAGGTACAGCCGGTCGCCGGTCTGGCCTTCGTGGTAGAGCGCCGACCGCGTGGGAAAGAGTTGGCGGTCGAGATAGGGTTTCATGAACTGCAGTTCGTCCCGGGTCAGGCCTTCCAGCAGCGCAAATTCGCCGATGGACAGTTCGCGGTCGACCTCGTCGATCTGCGAGTGGCGCAACAGCTCGTTCTCGACCCATTCGAGCGCGCGATCGGCATCGTCGAACCAGTCGGCGTGATGGCGCTCCGTGAAGACGCCCGCGCCCGTGACGGCACGCCCCAGCTTGCTGGTGGCGGTCAGGTGCGCCAGCAACAACGCGATGCCCTTGTCACGCAGCCGTGACGACAACCGGTGCAGCATCAGCGCGCCCGAGGCATCGACCATGTTCACGCGCCGCAGGTCGAGGATCACGTAGCGCGCATTCTGCGCCGCGCGCGTCACTTCGAGCGCAAGCCGGTCGGCGGTGCCGAAGAAGATCGCGCCGTCCAACTCGACGATCTTGATCTGGTGGCCCTCGACCCGCAGGAAACTGGCCTGCTCCGGTGGGTACACGCGGCGCGAGCCCCGCGTCACGCCGGTGGTGACCGAGCGGATCAGCGACCGGTTCATCACGGCGAGGAACAGGCCCATCGACAGGATGAGGCCGGTGACGACTGCGGCGATCAATCCGAACGCGATCGTCACGCCCGCGACCAGCACCACCAGTACGACGTTGACGATCAGCTCGCTGTCGTACTGCCCGCGGCGCACCCGCGCCAGCGTGGAGCCAGCCCAGCGATCGATGAGGCCGAACGCCAGCACCACCATGACGCCGGACAGCACCCCGATGGGGATCATCTTCAGCAGCGGTGCCCCGTAAAGCAGCAGCACCACCAGCGTGGCAGTCGTGGCGAGGCTCGACACCATGCGGCGCCGACCGCCGCCATGCGCGGCCAGCGCATGGTGCGACGAGTAGGCCACCGGAAGGCCGCCGAAAAGGGATGACATGAAGTTGCCGCTGCCCAGTGCCACCAGCAGCCGGTTCGGGTGATGCGCGGTGTCGAGCGGACCATCCGCCTCGCCGACGGCGGACAGCAGGCTGTCGAGCGAACCGACCACGGCGATGGTCAGCGCGGCCACCACAAGGTCGTAGCGGTAGTGCCACACGAGCTCGAAGCCTTCGCGCGAAAAAAGCGGCAGCAGCTTGTCGGGTGTGGGCAGCGCGCCGAGGAAGGGAATGCGGGGACCGAAGTCCACTGCCGGCGCAACCAGTCCGATGCCCACGGCCACCAGCGTACCTGCGGCGATACCGATCAGTTTCGAGGGCAGCCCGGGCCAGCGGCGCATCACGGTGACGATCACCGCGATCGTCACCACGGCCACCAGCGCCGTCCACGGATTGATGCCGTGGTGCTCATCACCCCCACCGCTGCTGTGATGCATACCCAGCACCTCGGGCAGCTCGTAGTACATCAGCGTGATCGCGAGGCCGGTCATCAGCCCGGCCACCACGGGGTAGGGCACGAAACGCGCGATGTTGCCGAGCCGCAGGAAGCCGAACAGCATCTGCACGATCGCGGTCAGCATCAGGCACACCGCCGCCAGGAAGATGATCTGCGTTGCGCCACCGCCGGGAAGGGCCTTCAATTCGGGATCGAACGCGATGCGCGCGACGAAGGCGGCGAACAGGAATACGGATGAGGCGCGCGGCACTTCGTTCGGTAGCAACGCGCCGCTCAGCAAAAGCGCGGTGATGTTGCCGAAGATCGCCGCCGCGAACGCCGCGCGCACACCGGCCTGGACGGCGGATTCGCCGAGCGGAGCGAACGCGATCAGGCCGAGTGGCAGCAATGCCGCCAGCAGCACGAAGGTGGCGGACATGCCGGTGCCCACCTCGCGCAAAAACTCGAGAACGGGATTGGCGCCGGGCGCTGCGGGTGGGGCGTCGTGCCCGGACATCAGGGGCGCCCGTCCGGCGCGCGAGGCGCGGACGAGCGGTCTGGCATTGGCAATGGCATCCGCGAAGTGTAGCGTCCCCGCCGCCGCGCTGCGAGGGTGGCGACATCGCAGCCCGGCCACCGCGCCCCTTGACGGGGCACGCCGGAACGCCCCATCCTCCGCGTGCACGCGGCAGCCGCCAGGCGGTCGCCGACGGTGCCACGCCACCCATCCAACGACGCCATGCTCACCATCACCGTTCTCAGTTGCAATGGCATTCCGCTCGAGGAGCCGGTCCAAGCTGACTTCGCCGACACCGGTGGCACCATCGGCCGGGCGGCGGAAAGCACGCTGGTATTGCCCGACCCCGATCGCATCATTTCGCGCGCGCAGGCCGTCGTGGCATTCCGCGACGGCGCGTTCTACGTGCGCGACCAGGGCACGACGGTGCCGGTAGTCGTGAACGGCCGGCCGGTGGGCCGCGGCCGCGAAGTGGCGCTCAGCGCCGCCGACGAATTGCGCATTGCCGGTTACATCATGCGAGTGGAGGGTCCACCCGCCGTCGACAAGCCGCTGGAGGAGGGCACGACAATCCTGCGGCGCGGCACGCGGTTGTCGTGGTCGGATGACGGCACGCCGCAGCCTGAGCAGCGGATCTCGACGGTGATCGTGCCGTCGCCAGCGCCCGCCGACGCCGCGGCCGCGGCCGCGCCCGCGGCAAGCGCTGCAGTCAAGCCCGGCGTGCCACCGCCACCACGTTCGCCCGCTGACGATCCGCTGCTGCAGGCACTGCTGCGCGGCGCCGGCGTGCGTGAACTCGCGTTGCCCGGCGGACTCACGCCGCACGCGATGGAGGAGATGGGCCAGGTGATGCGCGAAACGATGCGCGGCATGCTCGACCTGCTGGCCACGCGCGCCTCCGCCAAGCAGCAGGTCCGCGCCGACGCCACGACGATCAATGCGCGCGCGAACAATCCGCTCAAGTTCGCGCCCGACCTGGACACGGCATTGACGCACCTGCTGGCGCCGAAGGGTGATGGGTTCATGTCGCCGCAGCAAGCGGTGGCCGATGCCTGCAAAAGCCTGTGCGCGCACCAGCTTGGGTTCGTCGCGGGGATGCGCGCGGCACTGTCCGCCGTGCTGACGCGCTTCGATCCGCAACAGCTCGAAGGCCGGATGACGCAGACGTCGATTGCCGATTCGTTGCTGCCCGGGTCGCACAAGGCCAAGCTGTGGAATCTCTATGAGGAACTCTACGGACAGATCGCGAAGGAAGCCGCCACCGATTTTCACGCACTGATCGGCGCCGAGTTTCTGCGTGGCTATCACGGCAGCAGCACGCCGCGTTCAGCCCCTGGCAGCCCGCGGCGCTGAACGCGCTCTCGTCCGGCCCCAAGCAATGCAACTCGAAGTCTCCGTGCTCACCGATGCCGGCGGCCGTCCGCGCAACGAGGATGCCTATGGCTTCTGGTCGGGCGGCGGCGGCTGCTTCTGCGTGGTCAGCGACGGCGCGGGCGGTCATGGCGCGGGCGATGTCGCCTCCAAGCTAGCGGTGCGCGTCGTGCTCGCGTCCTTCCAGGACGATCCGCGCTGCTCCGGCGATGCCATCACCTCCGCGCTGGCGAACGCGCATCGAGCGATCCTGTCCGAACAGTTACAGGCCGGCGCGCTGTCGGGCATGCGCGCCACCGCCACGGTACTGGCGATCGACACCGTGCACCACCTGGCAGCATGGGGTCATGTCGGCGACACGCGCCTGTACTGTTTCCGCGCGCACCATATCGTCGCGCAGACCAAGGATCACAGCGTGGTGCAGCGGCTGGTCGATGCCGGGTACCTGAAGGCCACGGCGACGCGCGACTCGACCGAGCGCAGCCGCCTCTTCGCCGCGCTGGGCCACGACGGCGAGAATTCGGCCTCCGTAGGGGCCACCGATTTTGTGATCCAAGGCGGCGACGCGTTCCTTCTCTGTACCGACGGATTCTGGGAATACGTCGAGGAACCTGCGATGGAATTGGCACTGGCGAAGTCCGTGTCGGCGGCCGATTGGCTGCGGATCATGGAAGAGCAGGTCCGCGCCAATGGCGGCGCCGAACAGGATAATTTCTCGGCACTGGCGGTGTGGTGCAGTGATCTTGATCACGCATCCGCACCCCTCCAGGCACCCTGAGGGTGTGGCCGAAGTAATGGTCAAACGTGCGGAATTCCGGCTTTTTCGACCGCAACCATTGAAATGCAGTGCCGCTGGGGCGCAATATTCCCCTTTCCCGATCGGCCGTCCGCGGCTACGATGGGGATGGTGCGCTGCGGAATGAATGTCACTTTCAGCTTGTTTGCGCAGCGCGAACGTTGGCAACGGAAGGTCAGCGCATGACGGCGTACACGATCAAAAACAGCAGGACACGGTGGACGCAATGCGCGCAAGCGGCGGTTGGGACGCTGGTGGCCGCGTTGTTGGCGGCAGGCTGCGCCACCCCGCCGCCGCCGCCGCCGGCACCTGTGGCCGCTCCGCCGCCGCCGCCCGCGCCGGTGGTGGTCGTTGCCGAACCGCCGAAGCCCGCCGCCCCCGTGGTGCCCGAATTGACGCCCGCCCAGGCCAAGGCCCAGGCACAACGCCTCGCCATCGAAACGGTGGACCTGCTGCAGAACGGGGACGAAGCGGGCGGACGCGCCAAGCTCGAGCAGGCGCAACAGCTCGACCCCACCAACGATCTCGCCCGCAAGTTGATGGACCAGGTGAAGGCCGATCCGCAGAAGGAATTGGGCAGCGTGTCGTTCCGCTACACAGTGCAGCGCGACGATTCGATGTCGAAGCTCGCTGCGCAGTACTTGGGTGACCGTTTCCGCTTCTACATCCTGGCCAGGTACAACGATATCCAGAGCCCGAACAAGCTGGCGGCGGGACAGGTGATCAAGATCCCCGGCCGCGCGCCTGCACCCGGTGCCGCGACCGCCGCCACCACGCCGGCCGCCAGGGCGCCTACCGTGGCGCCGGCGGCGGCCGAGACGCCGCCGCCCGACGAAGCGGCCAAGATTGCGTCGGTCGACAACGCTACGCCGCGCAACGCGTCGGCCGAGTTGATGCAGCAGGGCCGGGACCTGCAGAAGGCCGGCAACCTCGAAGGCGCCTACGAAGCGTTCCGCGAAGCCGCGCAGCGCGATCCGGGCAACCGCGATGCAACGTTGCAACGCGATGCGGTGCGTACCGCGTTGGCGCGACGCTACGAACGCGATGCCACGCAGGCGTTCCAGCGGCAGAATCTCGATGAAGCGATCAACAAATGGGATCGCGTGCTGGCGCTTGAACCGGGCAACCAGAAGGCCAAGCTGGAACGCGAACGCGCGCTGGACCTGCGCAAGCGGATGAACGAGAAGTTCGGCTCCGCGCCACCGAAAGCCAAGTAGTCCACGCACACAGGTCGCGCGCGCAGCGCGTACCGTCAGGGCTTGCCTTTGGCCGGCGGCGCGGGTTGCGCCTTGCGCAATGCCGCGGCGCGGGCCGCAAACGGTGGCTTGTCTCCATACAGCGCGATGGCCTGGTCGTAGAGACCGAGCGCCTCGGTCCGCGATCCCTTGTCCTCCAGCTCCCGCGCCCGGTCGGCGACGGCCTGACCGGCACGCTGCCGCGCACTGCGATTGTTCGGGTGTGCGTCGACATAGGCGCGCATCTCGCGCAATCCACCGCTGGTGTCTCCGGCGCGGAACAGTTCGACCGCCTGATCCATTTCGAACGTGGGTCTGCCCTCGGCCGCATTCGCCTGGTTCTGTGCCGCATTGCGCAGCGCGATCGCATCCTCGATGCGCGCGCGCGCAGCACGGTCGGCCTGCGTGCGCGCCATCCGCCGCCGGTCGAGATCGCGCAGCATCCGCGCCGCGTCGGCGTTCGCCGGATCGAGCGCCAGCGCCCGCAGTGCTGCCTGCGCGGCGCGCTCGAAATCGTTGGCCGCCAGCGCCGCATTGGCGGCCGCCATCTGTTCGCTTACCCCCTTGACGCGACTGGCCCGCGCGGCTGCCAGTGCATCCCTTGACGAGACATCGGCGGGTGCCAGCAGCGTGACGATCTGCCATTGCGTGACGGCGGTCGCGAAGTCACCGGCGCGCGTCGCGTCCTGCGCCAGCTTGCGGTGCCGCTCGTCGGCCTCGCGTTGCGGGTTCTCGCTGATTGGCGGCGGAATCGCCGGCTCGGGGTCGGGCGTGCGGATGACCGGTGGCGGCGTGCACCCGGTGGCGACCAACGCCATGATGACGACGATGCGGCGCCAGGCCCGCAAGCCGGACAGCGCGCGGCTCATCGCGTCCCCATGCGGACGAAGGTCGTCAGCTTCGCCTTGAACGCGTCGAGGTCCTCGTTGCCGAAGACCATGCTGCGCCGGAGCATCAGCGGGTACGCATAGAACGCATTGCCGCCCGACGTGACAGTGACGCCATAATCCACCTTCTGCTTCGCGAGAAGCTCGATCACGTAGTCGTTGACGTCGCCGTACGGGTACGCGTAACTGACGCTGGTCATCCCCAGCCGATCGCGCAGCGTGGCCACCGGCACTTCAACCTCGCGGCGGATGCGGTCGCGGTAACGTGCCTCTGTTTCACCGGGCAGCCGCAGCGTCAGGTTGGCATGTGTCTTCGAGTGCGGCTGGATGTCGACCAGTCCGCTGCTCGTCATCTCCCTCATCTGTGCCCAGGTCAGCGCGTCGCCGGCGCCGACGAAATCCGTATACAGGTAAACGGTGGCGGGGAAGCCGAACTTGCGCAGGATCGGCCACGCGATCTCGAACGTCGACTTGTAGCCGTCATCGATGGTGATCGCGACAGTTTTCGGCGGCAACGCCTCGCGGCCGTCGAAGAATCCATCGAGCTTGCTGACGGGAACGACGTTGTAGCCGTTGCGCGCGAGGAATTCCATTTGCGCTTCGAAGGCTGCAGGCGTCACGTTGAGGCGGCTGCCGCGCCCACCGAAGCGGTGATAACTCAACACGGTGACGGTCTGGTATCCGCTGGCGTAGACGCCGATCGGATTGCGCACCTGTAGAGGCACCGCCACCACCGTGCCGGGTTGTAACGCCTCGTCCTGATTGAACCTGGACAGCCACCAGCCTTTGCCGGCGTCGTCGAGAAAGCGCTTTGCCAGCGAAGCATACGTGTCACCCTGGCCCACCCGCACCACAGCGAATTCACGGTCGCGCGCGATGACCGGATCGGTGGAGGGCGCCACGACCACGCGGGGCGCAGGTACGTAGGGAGGCGAGGCAGGCGAGGCAGGCGGCACCGGCGTGGCGCACCCTGCGACCAGCGCCGCCAATGCGAGCAGCGTGCTCGAAATCCGTACCGGTCGCATCGCGTCAGGCCGCAGGCGGGGCGACGGGCGCCTTGGCCTTGGCCGGATCGTGCCGCTTCTCGATGGCCTCGGCGGTACGGTCGAAATGCGCGAACAGTTCGCCGAACTCATCCTTGCGCGTATCCGCGATGCGGTAGTCGTAGCGGCCGTTCGCCAGTTCGTCGAGCGAATTGCGCAGCACCCGGACGGGTGCTGCCAGCCGCTGGGCAAGGAAGTACGTGCCGGCGGCCACGGCCGCCACCGTGACCAGCGTCAGGATGGCCAGCATCACCAGCATCAGGTTCGCCACCGCGGTCAGCGGCGCCGCGAAGATGCCAAGCTGGACGCGGCCGATCTCCTTGCCCTGGAACAGCACCGGCGCGCCGAAGTCGAGCACTTCGCGGCCGTCGTTTGTGCGGAAGCTGCCCACTTTCACGCCCGCGTCCTTGGAGGGCATCGACGTGGCGGGCGGCGCCGCATATTTCGCGTTGACCTGGGCAGGTATGTTGCTGGCGCGCACGATGCCCTGGTGGTCGGTGATCGTGATGTGGTTGAAGTCCTGACGCCCGAGGGTTTCCTGCACGAACACGTCCATCGCTGCCGCATCGTCGGACAACAGCGGCACTGCGTTCTGCGTCGCCATGAATTTGGCCAGTGACCCACCGTAGTCCTTCACCTGGTCCATCATTGCCGCGTATTGCCGGTTGTAGAGCACCGTCGCCGTCAACGTCATCGTGATGGCCACCAGTGCCGCCATCGACAGCGCCCAGCGCACGGGCAGCGGCAGGCCGCGCGGGCGACCCTTTTTCTCACCGTCGTCGGCGAGCTCGCGGGCCACGCCTACCAGCGCTTGGGCGAACTCCTCGCCGGTCTGGAAGCGCTTGTCGGGTTGCTTCTTCAGCGCGCGCTCGATGATCCGGCGCAGCGACAGCGGAAGATCGGGCCGCAGCTTGTCGAGCGCCGGCGGATCGGTCTTGGTGATCTTGTAGGCGACGCTGATCAGCGTGTCGCCGGCAAAGGGCAGGTGCCCGGTCAGCAGCTGGTACAGCACGACGCCCGCCGAGAAGAGATCCGAGCGCGAGTCGACCTTTTCGCCCAGCACCTGCTCGGGCGACATGTAGTGCGGTGTTCCCAGAACGTTGCCGATCTGCGTCTGTTGCGTGGCGTCGTTGGCGTCGTTGCCGTCGATGCGGCAGATGCCGAAATCCGCCACCTTGATGATATTGGTGTCGTGCACCAGCATGATGTTGCCGGGCTTGACGTCGCGGTGGACGATGCCCTTCTTGTGCGCGTAGTCGAGCGCGCGCGCCAACTGGATGCCGATCTCGACGATGTCCTTCGTCGACAGATCCTTCTTCCCCTTCAGTTCCTCGGCCAGCGTCTGGCCCTCGACCAGCTCCATCGCGATGTACGGATGACCCTGATCCTCGCCCACGTCGAACACGGTGACGATGTTGGGGTGGGAAAGCACCCCGGCGCCCTTGGCCTCGCGCAGGAAGCGGGTGTGGTACTCGCTGTCGAGCCGCAGCTGGGCCTTCAGCAGCTTGATCGCCAGCGTGCGGTTGATGTCGGGATCGTAGGCGCGATACACGCTGGCCATCGCCCCTTCGCCGATCAGATCGCGAATCTGGTAGCGGCCTAGCCGCTCTGCCGGTGCATGCGTGTCGATGGTCGTTGTCCTGTAGCGCCGTCCTGACGGGCGTTTACCCGGCCTGGCGCGGCGTCGAGTATGCCAGAAGCATTCGACTTCGCGGGAGTGGCGGCGTCAGCGCCGCCCGGATTCGGCGTCGAGCAACGCAAGTGTCGTGGCCACCGCATTGGCGAGCTCGGTGACCCCGTCGATCTCCTCCCGGTCGAAGCTCTCGATGTAATCGTGCTCGCCAGCGACGAAAAAGCCATGCAATTGACCCCGGAGGCGCAACGGCCACACCATCGGCGCATTCACCACCGACGCGAGTTCGTCCGCCTCGACCGGTACGTGCGTGGCCAGCAACTGCGCTACCACCACGTCGGTGGCGGGCACGCGATCCGGGAAACGGGAGTCATGCGCCGCGACGCGCCTGAAGTCGCCGTCGGCCTGTTGCCGGTACAGCGCGCTGCCGTGCGTGGCGAACAGCGCGTCGAACCGCTCGACCAGCGCGTTCTCGAGTTGCCAGGCATCCTCGAGGGCCGCAAGCTCGTCGGCCAGTGCAGCCAGCATCAGCCGGTGCTGGTGCGTGTTGCGGGCGAAGCGTGCCTCCAGTGCGTGCTCGATGCGTTTCTGGCTGACCGCCAGCACGGCGGCCACCACTGCAGCGACGGCCAGCGCGAGCTCGAAGGTCAGCGCCTTCTGGCCCACCAGGTAGAACCCGATCAGCCCCTTGGCTGTTGCCAGCACCCCCACGACGACGAGGGTGGCCAGCACCAGCCACACATGGCGGCGGTTGCGGTGGTCAGCCATCCGGCGCGCGACGTGGCGGCGCCAGCCACGGAGGCGGGCACGGCGGCTCCCGGCCAGCCACGGCTTCGCGTCGGAGTACGGTGGGTGATCCATCATGGCCCTTGGCGTGCCGCGGCGCAGGCTCCATGGCGACGAATCGAGCTTAGCATGCGCCTATGCGCGTATCGTCGGCCCGGCGCACCGCGGCGTCGCAAGCTGCAGGCGGCCAACATCGGCGCCATGGGCGCGGCGTCCCGCAATCGGGCGGTTGGCATCATGGCGGGCGGTTGACCATGTGTGGACCTTCCGCAGTGCGTCGCCCAGGTGGGCGCCGATGCGATGGCCGCGAACGGGCTCGAGGCGCCGTGCACCGCGTGAGCGATGTTGGCGCGGCTTTCGGTGCAGAACTGATGCCGTGAATTCCATCCTTCCACTTGTGGAGCGTATGCGTTGACTGCCGGTGACTCGATCGTCAAGCCGTTCGACTCGCCGGATGCGACGCTGGGGCGGCTCGATGCCGCTGCGGCTGCGGCCGTCATCGCGGCGGCATCGGATGTCGCATTGATCCTCGATCGGGATGGCGTCATCCGCGATTTCGCGTTCGGCAGCACGGAACTTTCGAAGGAAGACTTCGCGCACTGGCTTGGGCGTCCGTGGTCGGAGACCGTCACCGTCGAAAGCCGCCCGAAGATCGAGGCGCTGTTGCGCGATGCCGCGGCCCGTACGGTTCCGCGCTCGCGCCAGGTCAATCATCCCTCAACGCGCGGCGTCGACCTGCCGGTGTCCTATTCCGCGATCCAGGTCGGTACCGAAGGCCGGGTGGTGGCCGTCGGCCGCGATCTTCGTTCCATTGCAGCGCTGCAGCAGCGCCTGGTCGAAGCCCAGCAAGCGATGGAGCGCGACTACTGGCGACTGCGGCATGTGGAAACGCGCTACCGGTTGCTGTTCAAGCTGGCCTCCGAGCCCGTGCTGATGATCGATGCCGGCACGCTGAAGGTTGTCGAGGCCAATCCTTCGGCCGCGCAATGCGTGGGCGCCGGCGAACGGCGCCTGCCGGGTCGTGCGTTACTCGAGCTCTTCGATGCCGAAGGCGCTGCCGCCGTGCAGACGATGCTGGCCAGCGTCCGCGTCGCAGGCCGCGCTGACGATGTCCGCGCGCGCCTTGGCGATCGCTGGCAACAGTTCGTCGTACGCCACGGGAACACTTTATCCATTGACGTGGGTGGCCAGTTCAAGGCGGGCGATCTGGTTGCGGTGTACTTCATCCGGGCCGTCGGCGAAGCGCAACGAGCGTGCCTGCGCATAGAAGAATGCCAGTGGTACGTCGTCGGACACGCCCGCGGCACCATGCACCTGGATGGCCCAGTCGATCACCTGGCAGGCCACATTGGGCGCCACGACCTTGATCATCGCGATGTCCTTGCGCGCCGCCTTGTTGCCGGCGGTGTCCATCTTCCACGCGGCGTGCAGCACCAGGAGCCGCGCCTGGTCGATCAGGATGCGTGATTGCGCGATCCGCTCCTGCGTCACCGTGCGGTCGGCCACGGTCTTGCCGAACGCCGTGCGCGTGGCGGCGCGATGACACATCAGCTCCAGCGCACGTTCGGATTGCCCGATGAGGCGCATGCAGTGATGGATGCGGCCGGGGCCAAGGCGCCCTTGCGCGATCTCGAAGCCGCGGCCTTCGCCCAGCAGCATGTTGGTGGCCGGGACGCGCACGTTGACGAAGTCGAACTCGGCGTGGCCGTGCGGCGCATCGTCGTAGCCGAATACGGAGAGCGTGCGCAGCATCGACACACCCGGCGTATCCACGGGCACGAGGATCATCGATTGCCGCCGGTAACGGTCCTCGTTCTGCGGATCGGACTGGCCCATCAGGATCAGGATGCGGCAACGCGGGTCCGGTCCGCCCGTGGTCCACCACTTGCGGCCGTTGACGATGTAGTGGTCGCCGTCCTTCGCAATCGACGCGGCGATGTTGGTCGCGTCGCTCGACGCCACATCGGGCTCGGTCATCGCAAAGGCGGAACGGATCTCGCCGTCGAGCAGCGGCGTCAGCCAGCGCGCCTGCTGCTCCGGCGTGCCGTAGCGAACCAGCACTTCCATGTTGCCGGTGTCGGGCGCGTTGCAGTTGAAGACCTCGGGCGCGATCCACGACCGACCCATGATCTCGCACAGCGGCGCGTATTGCGCATTGGTCAGCCCCGCGCCCAGCGTGGACTGCGGCAGCCACAGGTTCCACAACCCGGCCGCACGCGCGCGCACTTTCAGGTCCTCCATGATGCGCGTGGCGATCCATGGGTTGCCGGCGCGCCGGTTCGCCTCGACCTCGGCCGCGTAGACCGCTTCGGCCGGATAGACATGCTCGGTCATGAACTGCGTCAACTTCTGCTGCAGGTCACGGATGCGTTCGTCGTGATTGAAATCCATCGTGAAATTCCTCAGTGATCGTCGCGCTGCGCCATCGCCCACGCGACATCGGCCACCAACCGTGCCTTGCCACCGGTGGCGATGGCGTCGTCGCTGGCGGCGTTGCCGTGATGCGCGCGGGCCAGCACGCCGTGCAGGATGGCCGCGATGCGAAACATGTTGAAGATGAGATAGAACTCGAAATTGTCGACGCCACGGCGGCCGGTTCGTTGGCAATACGCTGCAACATACCGCGCTTCGGACGGAATGCCGAGCGCGGGCAGGTCAGCGTCGGCGATGCCACGGAATTGCGTGGAAGTAAGACGCCACGCCATCATCTGGTAGGCGAGGTCGGAGAGCGGATGGCCCAGGGTCGACAATTCCCAGTCGAGCACGGCCATTACGCGCGGCGCGGTCGGATGGAAGATCACGTTGTCGATCCGGTAGTCGCCGTGCACGATGGTCGTTTCATCGGCGGCCGGGCAGTGGCCCGGCAACCATTCGATCAGCCGGTCCATGGCCGGAATGGGGTCGATTCCCGCGGCGGCATATTGCTTCGACCAGCGCGCAATCTGGCGCTGGATGTACTGCCCGTGCCGGCCGAAGTCCGTCAGTCCGGCGGCGTCGATATCCACTTGATGCAACGCGGCCAGTACCCGATTGAGTTCATCGTAGTGGGCGGCGCGCGCGTCGCGGGTCATGCCCGGCAACGTTGGATCCCACAGCACGCGGCCTTCCACATGATCCATCACATAAAACGCAGTGCCGATCGTGGCAGTGTCCTCGCACAGCGCCACCATGCGCGGGACCGGGACGCCGGATGACGCCAGCGCCGCCATCACGCGGTACTCGCGGTCGATCGCATGGGCGGAGGGCAGCAGCGCGCCGGAGGGTTTGCGCCGCAACACGAAGCGTCCCGCGCTGGTGTCGACGCGATACGTCGGGTTCGATTGCCCCCCCTGGTACTGCCGGATGGCGATGACGCGGGTCGCGGCACCCAGTACACCCTGCAGATACGCTTCGACGCTGCCGGCGTCGAGCGGCTGCAGCGGCGCCACCAACCGCGCGCCGGGATTGGCCCCGACAGTGGCGCCGGTGTCAGACAATCGTGCAGCCGCCATCGACGACCAGCGCCTGTCCGGTGACGTGCCGCGACGCCTCCGACGCGAGGAACACGACGCTGCCCTTCAGGTCGTCATCGTTGCCAAGCCGGCGGAGCGGGGTCAGATCGATCACCGCACGGTCGATGCGTTCCAGCACGTTCTTCGTCATCTTCGATGGAAAGAAGCCCGGGCAGATCGCATTCACGTTGATGTTGTGGCGACCCCACTCGGCAGCCAGCGCGCGCGTGAAATTGATCAGCGCGCCCTTGCTGGTGTTGTACGCGATGGTCTGCATCTCCCACGCCGGAGGGTTTCCGAAGAGCCCGGCGATCGAGGCAATGTTGATGATCTTGCCGGTGCGCCGCGGGATCATCGACCGCTTGCCCACTTCGCGCGACAGCGCGAATTGCGCATCCACATTCAAGGCCATCACCTTGCGCCAGCCGTCGTCGGGGTAATCCTCCGCTGGCGCCGCCCAGTTGGCACCTGCGTTGTTGACGAGAATGTCGATCTGTCCCCATGCATCGAGCACGCTATCGACAATACGCACGACTGTACCGGGCTCTACAAGATCGCCGGCCACGACCATGCAGTCGATGCCCTGCGCGACGAGGCCCGCGCGCGCGACCTCGAGTTCATTCGCCTTGCGTGCCACGAGAGCCACGCGCGCGCCCATTTCGCCCAACGCCGTGGCCATCGTAAGGCCAAGCCCGCGCGAGCCCCCGGTGACCACGGCCACCTTGCCGGCGAGATCGAAGAGTTGCTTTACATCCATGTGCCGTGCTCCTTGGCGTGACTACTGCCGCTTCGCGGCTTCGCCCTGCTGGCGCAAGGCGCTCAACGACGCATTCAGCGTCAGCGCTTCCGGGTCGATATGGACATGCAACAACGCGAGACGCCCGGCCGCTACAGCACGTTCGAAGGCCGGCGCGAATTCCTCGGTGGTGCGCACGGTCTCCCCGTGCCCGCCATACGCGCGGGCCAGCGCGGCAAAATCCGGATTGACGATGCTGGTGCCGGACACGCGCGCGGGATAGTTGCGCTCCTGATGCATCCGGATCGTGCCGTACATCGCGTTGTCGATCACGATGAAGATCACCGGCAGGCCGTACTGCGCCGCAGTGGCCAGTTCCTGGCCGTTCATCTGGAAGCAGCCATCGCCGTTCCAGGAGATGACCATGCGCCCGGGATGCACGGCCTTGGCGGCCACGGCCGCCGGCACCGCGTACCCCATGGCGCCGGAGTAGGGGGCCAGTTGCGTGCGAAAACCGCGATAGCGGAAGAGCCGATGCAGCCACACCGTGTAGTTGCCCGCGCCATTGGTCAGGATCGCATCGTCGGGCAGTCGCGCGTCAAGCCACTCCATCACCGCCCACATGTCCACGGGGCCGGGCACCGGCTTGCGCACGCGCCACGCGTCGAAGTCTGCATGCGCTTGCGCCGATTGCGCGGCCCATGCCGGACGCAATGCCGGCGCCGTGGCATTCATCGCGGCGAGAAAGAGGCCCGGTTCGGCAGCAATCGCGAGATCGGGCTGGTAGACGTGGCCGAGTTCATCGGGGGAGGGATGCACATGCACCAGTGACTGCCGCGCGACCGGCACCTCGAGCAAGGTGTACCCGCCGGTCGTCATCTCGCCGAGCCGTTCGCCGATCACCAGCAACAGATCCGCGTCGCGCACGCGCTTCGCCAGCGCGGGGTTGATGCCGATGCCGACATCGCCGGCGTACTGCGGGTGGCGGTTGTCGAAGAGGTCCTGCGACCGGAACCCGCACGCGACGGGCATGCCGGTGGATTCCGCGAACACGCGCAAGGCATCGCAGGCAGCGGCGGACCAGCGCGCACCACCCACCAGTACCAATGGGAGCTCCGCCGTCGCGAGCCGACGTTGCAAGGCCGCAATCGCGTCCGGCCCGGGCGCCGCAGGCACTGCCTCGACCCGTGGCGCGTCGGCGCAGCGTGCATGCGCGGTCAGCATATCTTCCGGCAGGGCCAGCACCACCGGCCCCGGACGTCCGGAGAGTGCGAGCCGCCAGGCGCGCGCGACATATTCCGGGATGCGCTCCACCTGGTCGATCTGCGCTGCCCATTTGGCCACACTGCCGTACATGCGCCGATAGTCGACCTCCTGGAAGGCTTCGCGATCGACCATGTCGCGGCCCACCTGGCCCACGAACACGATCAGCGGCGTGGAATCCTGCATCGCCGTATGGATGCCGATCGCGGCGTTCGATGCACCCGGCCCGCGCGTGACGAAGACGAGGCCAGGCGTCCCGGTGAGCTTGCCGAAGGCTTCACCCATGAACGCCGCGCCGCCTTCGTTGCGGCAGATGACGAACTGCAGGCGGTCGCTGACGTCGTGCATGGCGTCGAGGACCGCGAGATAGCTTTCGCCGGGGACGCCGAATGCATGCGTGGCGCCTTGCGCCAGGAGGCTCCCCACGAGAATTTCACCACCGGTACGAAGGGGTAGGTCGGACATCAGGACTCGCTTTGAAAAAATTGAGATCAGCGGCCGGCGACCAGGTCTTCGCGCTTTAACAGAAAGACACCGTCGTCGGAGGAGGCGGTCTGCAGCCAGACAAACGGCAGGCGCGGAAACGCGGCTTCGGTGGCGGCGCGGCCATTGCCGACCTCCACCACCAGCGTGCCCTCGTGGTCGAGAAAGCGCGGGGCATCCTTCAGCAACGTGCGCACGGCGTCGAGCCCGTCGTCGCCGCCGTCCAGCGCCAACGTGGGTTCGTGCCGGTACTCGGCCGGCAGCGCCGACATCGACATCGCCGTGACATAGGGCGGATTGCTGATGATGAGGTTGTAGTTTTTCTCGGGCAGGTTGGCGAAGAGGTCCGAGCGAATGAGATTGACGCGATCGGCGAGGCCGTAATCGCTGACATTGCGCTGAGCCACCGCCAACGCCTCGGCGGAGAGATCCACCGCATCGACGTCGGCGGCGGGATACGCATGCGCCAGCAGGATGGCGAGGCAACCTGATCCGGTACACATGTCGAGTACGGAACGCACGTCGTCCGGCGCTCCGACGAAACTCTCGAGCCCGGGACCCAGCAGTTCGGCAATGAACGATCGCGGCACGATCACGCGTTCGTCGACGTAGAACCGGAAGTCGCCGAGCCACGCCTCGCGCGTCAGGTAGGCGGCGGGCACGCGGTCTTCGATACGCCGCGTGAAAAGCTGCGCCAGCGATTGCCGCTCCGCCTGCGTGAGCCGCGCATCGAGGAACGGTTCGAGGCGGTCGAGCGGCAGGTGCAACGCGTGCAATAGCAGGTAGGCGGCTTCGTCATAGGCCAGCGCGCTGCCATGGCCGAAGGCGAGGCCCGCTTCGGTGAAACGCGACACCGCCCAGCGCAGCCAGTCGCGCAGCGTCTCGAGTTCGTTCGCGGGGACGGCGCTCATGCCGGGTGCTCCGTCGGCAGCAGCAAGCGCTCGAGGATGCCGCGATAAATTGCCGACAATGGCTCGAGGTCCGCGACCAGCACGCGCTCGTTGAGCTTGTGGATCGTGGCGTTGACCGGACCAAGCTCGACAATCTCGCCGCAGATGTCCGCGATGAAGCGGCCGTCGGAAGTGCCACCGGTGCAGGAGAGTTCCGTGGCACGGCCGGTGACGCTGCGGATGGACGCTTCGGCAACCTCCACCAGTTTGCCTCGCGCAGTCAGGAACGGCTTGCCCCATCCCGTCCACTTGAGGTCGTAGTCGAGGCCGTGGCGGCGCAGCACCTCCTCGAAGCGCTGCACGAGCGATTCGCGCGTGCTGGCCGTCGAGTAGCGAAAATTGAACATCACCTCGAGTGTGCCGGGGATGACATTGTTGGCGCCGGTACCGGCATGAATGTTCGAACACTGCCACGTCGTGGGCGGGAAGTATTCGTTGCCGGCATCCCACGTGGTGGCCGCCAGTTCGGTCAACACCGGCGCCGCCAGGTGGATGGGATTGCGCGCCAGGTGCGGATACGCGATGTGGCCCTGCACGCCCTTGACCGTCAGCGTGCCGGAGAGCGTGCCGCGGCGGCCGTTCTTGATCATGTCGCCGAGCAGGTCCACCGACGAAGGCTCGCCGACGATGCAGTAGTCAAGGCGCTCGCCGGCGGCGGCCAGCCGTTCGACGACCTTGACGGTACCGTCCACGGACGGACCTTCCTCGTCCGACGTGATCAGCAGGGCAATCGAGCCGCGC
>Ga0163153_10002892_pt1 | contig 23873 bp, 22 predicted proteins | sample OliLakLV19MP6IB1_FD_148629 | JGI IMG/M metagenome (GOLD analysis project Ga0163153, IMG submission 148629) | Freshwater microbial mat bacterial communities from Lake Vanda, McMurdo Dry Valleys, Antarctica - Oligotrophic Lake LV.19.MP6.IB-1 | ecosystem: Environmental > Aquatic > Freshwater >...
ACTTAACAAATGAGACATCCATCTGCTTATCTGAGTATGAGAACCCCACATCAAGCTCTGAAACCAAGAAATATAGAGAGTAATTCCTACTTGAGATCTCTGGTTTTGGGTTTTCACACAGCCTCAGCGGGAACGTTTTTGCACTGGAAGAGGAAAATACCAACAGCGGTATCCTGATCGATCGCAAAACTTGCATTCCCAACTGGCACGGTGGGGGCATGGACATGGATGTTGTTATTGAAGGGCTGTTACGACGGCAGGAAACCAACAACTCAGAGTGAAAACCCGGACGTAAATAGGGGCCAGATTAATCTGGCCCCTGAATGACTTAAGCAAACTCTGAAATCAGAGCGAAAAACGAAGAATCAATCGTCTTCAATATGCTCGATTTCGCCACTGCTGGCATCCACGTGCAGCTCATAGTCCTGTCCCCTGCCGTCGTCGGCGTCGGCTTTCCACACACCCTGGTTTTCAAGGCAGACTGTGTCGTGTGAGATGTATAGGCTGAGACAAAGCTGCAATCCCGAGAGATTAGGTCTATGGTTGACATGCTCTCGCTTTTCCATTCAATCGCTTACTTAAGGAGTAACAGATCTCATGAAAGCATTAAAGATTTTTGTATTCATCCTATTGCTGGGAACTTCAAATTTGTTTGCGCAAGACAGTGCGCTGGTAATTTCTCATCAGGACGAATCCCTGCAATGGGGCCCTTGTCCCGCATTTATTCCTGAAGGCTGTGAAATTGCCGTGCTGCATGGTGATCCTGCTGAAGACAACCTGGATATTTTCTTCAAAGTACCTGCAGACTTTCACATTCCTCATCACAAGCATACTTCCCAGGAGAGAATGGTTCTGGTCTCTGGTACATTGGATGTCACCTATGACGATCATGAAACGGTGACCATTAATACGGGGAGTTATGCTTTTGGCCCCGCTCAGTTGCCGCATTCTGCTTATTGCCACCCCGGAGATGAGTGTGTTTTGTTCATTGGCTTTGTGGCACCGCTTGATGCTATACCCGTCGCGGAGTAGCTCAACGGAGGTCAGGCCTGCATAAGTGGTTGGGATTAGCCGGCTGAAAGCCAGGCCAAAGGTTAGCCAGGCATATTTTTGTGTTTTCGATAGTGGCTGATCAGCGCATTGGTTGAACTATCGTGCCGCAAGTCTGGCTCTTCCTCATTGGCCAATTCGGGTGCAACAACTGCCGCCAGCACCTTGCCCAGCTCCACGCCCCATTGATCGAATGAATCAATGTTCCAGATCACCCCCTGAACGAAAGCGCTGTGCTCATACACTGCCACCAACAGCCCAAGGGTTTCTGGGGTCAAACGATCCAACAGCAAGGTATTACTCGGACGGTTACCTTCGAACACTCGATGCGGTGCCAGCCATTCAGCGACGCCTTCGACGATGACTTCATCGTGGGTTTTGCCAAAAGCCAGGGCTTCAGCTTGCGCAAACAGGTTGGACATCAGCAGGTCATGATGTTGTCCCCGTGGGTTAAGCGACTGGCAAAAGCCGATGAAGTCGCAGGCTATCACGCGGGTGCCCTGGTGAATGAGTTGGTAGAACGAGTGTTGCCCGTTGGTACCGGGTTCGCCCCAAAAAACCGGGCTGGTTTGGTAATTAACGGCTGCCCCATCGAGTGTGACGTGTTTGCCGTTGCTTTCCATGGCCAGTTGCTGCAAATAGGCCGGGAAGCGCTTCAGATATTGGTCGTAGGGTAAAACTGCAACTGTCTCTGCGCCGAGGAAATTGGTATTCCAAATGCCAAGCAGGGCCATGATTGCCGGCAGGTTTTCGGAAAGGGGCGTGGTTCGAAAGTGCTGATCCATGGTGAGAAAACCATGCAGCATCGCACGAAAATTCTCTGGTCCGATGGCCAGCATGGTGGAAAGACCAACAGCGGAGTCCATCGAATAGCGTCCGCCCACCCAATCCCAGAAGCCGAACATGTTCGCGATGTCTATGCCAAATCCGGCCACGCCCTCGGCATTGGTGGAGACGGCCACGAAATGACTGCGCACCGCTTGCTCGTCACCCAACTGAGCGATGCTCCAGGCACGTGCGCTGTGTGCGTTGGTCAAAGTTTCCTGTGTGGTGAAGGTTTTCGAACAGATGATGAACAGGGTTTCATCAGCCGCCAGGTCCTGGGTGGCTTCGACAAAGTCCGTACCATCAACATTCGAGATAAAACGAAATACCAGATCGCGCTGGCTGTAATGCCGCAGTGCTTCATAAGCCATCACGGGCCCGAGGTCAGAACCACCGATGCCGATGTTGATGATGTTGCGAATGCGCTTGCCGGTGTGTCCGCGCCATTCACCACTGCGCACACGATCGGCAAAGGCTGACATTTGATCCAGCACTGCGTGCACGCCGGGTAGCACATTCTCACCATCCACCAGGATGCGATCGTTTGGAGGTGCGCGCAGAGCGGTGTGCAGCACAGCGCGCTTTTCGGTGAGGTTGATCGGGTCGCCACGGAGCATCGCCTCAATGCGCTGCGGCAGGTCGCAGTCTTCGGCCAGCCGCAGCAGCAGGTCCATGGTCTCGCTGGTTACACGATTCTTGGAGTAATCGAGATAGATGCCTGCGGCTTGCACGCGGAAGCGCTCACCGCGAATAGGATCATCCGCGAACAACTCCCGGAGATTCTTGCTGCGAATTTCCTGGCAGTGGGCCTCTAACGCCTTCCAGTTTGGCCGCTCATTGAGGGCTGTCATGTACTCCATCTCCTCGCACTTTTTAGCAGGGTGCTTCGTCGGGGAATGTTAACAGACGATGCGGTGCGAGAGGTTCAAAGAGAAGCGGCTCCAGCCTGGATAACTTTTGAGAGTAACAAGACGCCTATTGGAGTATTCGCAGAAATTGAGCCTGAAGCTTTTATTCAAATCCACTCGCGAATATAAACGACAGGTCGACTGCCAGCACTGAAGACCAGCCGTCGTTGCCCAGGCTGGTGCCAGTCTGTGCACCGCGAATGATTTTGCTGGGTGCGACATTGCCATTTGCAGTACGCGGAAAAAACAACAAGCCCGGCAGAGTTAAGGAGTTATACGCGTGGCTCGCAACAATCAGTTGGTTGTTCTCGGCGTCAAAATCCAGACCAGTCGTGATGTAAAGGCCCGTCGAAGCTCCAGTAATACGACGCAATGGCGCGACATTTCCAGAAGCCATGGCCGAAAAGGTGCTCAGGATGTATGGCTCGTCGAATGCGACCGGTGAATCGGTTAAGGCGTAAATCTCGTTGTTTAATGCATTGAAATCCAGGTCAATCGTGTAGGTGCCCAGCAGGGTATTGCTACCTGTGATTACACGACTGGGTGCCACATCGCCGTTTGCTGTGCGCGGGAATACCAGTATCTCGGCGTGGTAATTGACGCCGTCAAAATGATAGTCACCCACGTAGATCTCGTCTGTTGCGGGGTTATAGGCAAGGCCTGATGGGTTCGTCAAGCCGGACACCGGGTTGGGATTAACCCCGATCCTGCGCAGCACGCCCACTTCTCCTTTGGCGTCAAGCGCAAAAGTGGAAACGGAGTTGCTCTGGGAGGTAATGACCATGACTTCGCTGTGCTCGGGAATCAGCACCAGTTGCCGCGGTTGGCCTATTTGCGCTCCGGAAATGGTGCGAACCGGGGCGGCGTCACCAGACAGCTGGTCGTAAACCCGGATCGCCTGGCCCCAGAAGTCTGAAACATACAGTTCCTTGCTGGAATGCAGGTAAGCCATGTCCCCGACGCTTATCAGGCCTGACAATGGCCCACCAAAGGTTCCCGCTGGGGCAACATCTCCAGACTGACCATCGGTGAAGCGCATAAGCGTGTTGCTGGCAACAGCCTGGCCGGATTTACCGGCAAAAACATCAGCCTGAACAACGGGCGTAACCAATAGCAGTCCGCACAGGACGCGCCTCAAAACACATTCCATTGCACTTCTCCTGATAGAGAGTCTTGTCGCCCGGTGCGGGTTTCAGTTCAGAGCTGAACTTCGTGGCTGCAGAATATCCGGGCTTTGTGGGCAAATCAATGGGCAGATCGTAATCTCTCAAGTACCGCAAAACGTGGCTTGAACCACCTGTTCCGGTAGCGGAGGGGTGGCGTACCGATCGAAGCCTGGTTGGTAATCGAAGGGCCTTTTCAGCACATCCACCAACTGGTGGAAGGGACCAAAGTCGGATTCCTCTACCGCCGACTTGATGACTTCTTCCACCAGATGATTGCGCGGAATGTACAGTGGGTTGGCCTTGAGCATTTCCGCCAGACGTGGGCTTGCGGTTCCGGTATCCACCCCGGCCAGGGCTTTCCAGCGGTTCAGCCAGGGTGCGAATGAGGCTGGCAATTCGAAGATGTTTGCACAGCCCGACTCACCTGGTTTGGAATATTCAGGATGGGCCAATTCTGCCAGTCGCCTGAAGGTCAGGCTGAAGTCGCAATGCTCCTGGGCCATTAACTCAAACAGCTCACTAACCAACTGTTTTGATTCGGTAACTTCGTCTGCCAGGCCCAGTTTGCGATTCAGCTCGAGTTGATGCGCGAGTTCAAAACGTTGCGAAAAATCATTCAATATATTTCTCAGCGCCTCGACGGATGCCTCCTGGTCTGGGCCCAGCAAGGGCAGCAAGGCTTGCGCCAGACAGGCCAGGTTCCAGTGCGTGATGGCTGACTGATTGCGGTAAGCATAGCGTCCGGCATGATCGATGGAGCTGAACTTGCTGGCCGGATCAAAGTGATCCATGAAAGCGCAGGGACCGTAATCGATGGTCTCGCCCGACAGCAACACATTATCGGTGTTCATCACCCCGTGAATGAAACCAATGCTTTGCCACTTCGCCACCAGGCTGGCCTGCCGCTGAACGATGCCATCGAACAATGCAAGGTAGGGCTGTTCCGCCGCCGCCACAGCCGATATCTCTGGGTAGTGCCGGGCAATAACGTAATCTGCAAGTATTCGTAAAGCCTCTTCGTCTTTGCGGGCTGCAAAGAATTCAACAGTGCCAATGCGGATGTGGCTGCGAGCCACCCGCGCCAGCACAGCGCCGGGTAAGGCCCTGCCTTCACGGTAGACGGGCATGCCCGTACTCACGGCCATCAGTGTGCGGGAAGTGGGTATGCCCATCGCAGCCATAGCCTCGCTCACGATGTACTCGCGCAGTATCGGGCCCAGCGCCGCGCGCCCATCCCCTCCGCGGGAGTAAGGCGTGCGTCCTGAGCCTTTGAGCTGGATGTCAAAGCGTTCGCCAGCCGGGCTTAAGACTTCGCCAAGCAGCAGCGCCCGCCCATCACCGAGCTGTGGATTCCAGCTACCAAACTGATGCCCTGCGTACACGCTGGCAATCGGGTCTGCGCCTTGCGGCACGACATTTCCTGCAACCATCTGAATGCCGTTGTTCGAGGCCAGCCAGGCGGGATCGATACCCAGCTCGGCTGCCAGCTTATGGTTCAAGCGAATCAACTCGGGTTGGTCCGAAGGCGCGGGTAGAACACGCGAGTAAAAACGATCCGGCAGTCGGGCGTAGCTGTTGTCGAATTGTGGTGGTCGGGTTTGCATGGGCGTCGATATATGGGTTGGAAGCTATTTACTTCGGCTGCAGAGTATCACCAGACTGCTCCGGTGGCAGTCACTCCGTGGTTCCGGGGTTTGCATACGAGGTGGCAGCGCTGGCCTGGTATGACGATCCCACCTATCAGCCGGTCTGCGCTTATTCTGACTTGTCTATACAATGCGGGTCATGAAGTTAACTCAGAAATCGCGACTGCCTGGACCGAACCGCCGCAGTGAACGAACGATTCTGGAGTTTCAACTCAGCTTTGCTTCTGGTTTCACCAACTTGCCTCCCGAAGATGATCAGGCAGTGCTGTGCGCAATCCGTTCAGGCTTGGCCGCACTCGGTGCGGCTGAGGGTTTCGACTTTTTCTGTGGCGATGCTGTTGCAGATAATCCAGTAAAAGCCTGGCCAGAAATGATTGCAGCCAGATTTGCCCAACTCGCGTTGTTTCTGCAACAACAAGCTGGTCACGCAGTGGCGGAATTTGGTGTGCATGCCGATACGGAAGACCCGGTTATCTGGGTGTGGTTTGAGTACGATCATGTTGAGGTGGGTGAGCGTGCGGCAGAACTTGCGCTGGGCTTGGTCCGAAGCGCTTTGGGTTTGCAGGATGCCGAGCCAGGTGAGGGCAAGTCTGCCGTAACTGAATTTTCCGACTTCCTGAAATTTTCCTGCTGTCGCGCGGTGCCAGCGGAAACCCACGCACTGATGACGGCCGCGAAGCGCCGTGAGATTCCTTGCTGCAATCTGGATCGTTACCCCTTTGATCCCCTGGTTGGCGATTTTCGCATACGGCCGAATGGCTTGCTCAGGCTGGGCCATGCAAGCTACAAGCACATACTGGATGGAACATTTTGCCTGACGCGAAACGCCCCGCAGGCAGCATGGTTGAAAGACCGACAGGCATTGCGGACTGCGCTACTGGCTGCCGGAGTTCCGGTCCCTGCGGTTGACTTGCAAGGTGCACGCATGGTCATGGCCAGACACGCACTGCGTGCAGCCCGCACACTCGCCGTGCCGGTGGTAATAAAGCCGGTAGTCCGCTCCGCCGGAGTTGGAGTGAGCATTGGGCTTGAAGAGGAATCAACCATTCGCACAGCCGTCGAGCTCGCCCGCCGTGTCAGTAGCGAAGTATGGGTTGAAGCACAGGTTCAGGGGCAATGCTACCGGGTGCTGGTGGTGGGGGGCAAAGCGGTAGCAATCCGACGCGATTCCCAAGTGCTTGAGCAAGGAACGATTCACCCCGCAATCGGCCAGCAGTTCGATGCCGTATTTCGTCGCTGGGATTTGCCAATATATGCCGCCGAGATCATCACCAGCGACATAGGCAAGCCGCTGGACGAGACCAATGGCGCCTGGGTAGATCTGGACCTGGCTCCCAGACTGGAAAGCTGGTTTCCAAATGGAGGTGCGGCTCTGGATCAGGTGGCTGATCTTTTTCTCGAGCAACTTTTCCCGATCGGCAGTCATAGCCGTGTTGCCATCGTTTCGGTCACCGGCACCAATGGCAAGACCACTACCTGCACCATGATTGCCCGGATTCTGGAGCAGGCTGAAAGAACCCCGGTGGTGGTTGGTTCCGTAGGTGTGTTCCTGGGCTTAGAACGACAGGGTAGCCGTCACGATTTCGGACCCGCGTCGGCACATCTGGCGCTGGAAGTAACCGGCGCCAAAACGCTGGTCGTGGAGGACTATTTTGGCAGCATTTTGCGCTTCGGTTTCGCTTATGAATGGTCCGATGTGGCGGTTTGCACCAATGTCACGGTTGACCATCTTCACAGAATAGGCATTCACACGCTGGCACAGTTGGCAGAGGTGAAATTTGCGCCCGTTTCGCGCGCCCGCCATGGCGTCGTGCTAAACGCGGACAACGAATATTGTGCCGCCATGTTGGCCCGCTCCACAGCCAAAAAAAGAGTGGCAGTGTCCATGCACAAAGACCGGGCCACATTGGCCATTAAGCATGGCGATGTGGCGCAATTCTGTGTACTGGAAGAGGAGACAGGTCGGCAGCACATCGTGCTCTACGACGAGGGAATCCGTCATTCTCTGGTGGCTGTTGATGATATTCCTGCGACGCTGGGAGGATTGGCCACTCACAATACCAGCAATGCCATGCACGCTGCTGCGGCTGCCTGGTTGTTAGGGATCGCTCCGCCGGTTATCCGAGCTGCATTAAGCTCGTTTGCCACCGATTATGAAACTTGCCGAGGTCGGCTGAACGAGTATTCGGGCTTGCCTTTTCGAGTATTCATGGACTATGGGCACAACGCCGATGGTTTTCGCCTGATCAGTGCCTTTTTTGACCGGCAGAAAACTCCTGGCAGAAAGATCATCATGTTTGGCTACAGCAGTGACCGCCGAAGAAACGAAGTTCTTGATGCAGTTAAAGAGCTGGCTGGACATTTTGATCTTTATGTCTGCAGAAACTTTGCGCAGACACGCCAAATGCTTACCGAGCAGTTGCCACAACTGCTGCAAGCCGGCTTGATACAGTGTGGTGTCAGCGAGGAATCCACCCGCGTGATTGAAAATTCTCGTGACGCTTTGGACTGGACGCTGCAACACGCTCAGCCAGAAGACCTGGTGCTGCTTTTGGTAGGCTCATCAGAATTTGAACTGGTGTGGCAGTTGCTGGGAGATATGCGCTCCGCAATCGGGGCTCAGTCTGATGGATTGACGTAGCAGCGCATGATGTGCCGACCAGGCTGATCATTCGTATGGTGTCCGAAGGCGGTTCTGCCATGCACCATGCGGTGATTATCAACGATCAGCAAATCACCACTGCGCAGGAATAGCGTCTGGCTGACGTCCAGCAATGCTCGGTAAAACACTTCAATGGCCTTGCTGAACTCACGGTCAAATTTCATGCTGGCATATTTGAAACGCCATTGACCATGCGCCAGGATAGCTAGCTTCTCGCTGCTGCCCGAGGGGCATGCAGGGGGGTAGAGAAACCTGAATACGGGTTGTCGCAGGGTATTCGCAACTTCCGGCGCCACCCATGAGAGGGCATCGTCACAACTCGCCAGGCGCACCAGTCCGCCCTTGCCCGGGTCTGGCGCAACGCAATGCATCAGCATCAGTCCTGGGGGGTTGGTCACATAGCTGACGTCGGTATGCAGCGGAAATGCGTCGGTAGTGAAGTATGCCGGCTGGTCAGCCAGGCCTTGCTTCAGCGGATCGTAACGCAGATGCATGACTCGTGGCCCGAGTAGTTCTTCAGCAATGCCGAGATCCCAGCTTCCCAAGCGCCCGGCCCAGTGCAGCATGGCATCCGGTGTGGATGCATCCACACCGGCAACCAAGCTTGCACCGACTGCTGCCAGTTGGCTGCGAACGCTGTCGACGTCGGCTTGATGTGCTACCAATGCGTGTGCCGGTATCAGCTTGCAACCCCTTTGCGACTAACGACCTCTGCTTGTAGTGCAGACAAGGTCTGGACAATAGAATCGATTACCACTCAGAGATAATAGAATAATACATAAGCGGTCAACAAAACCGCTATCCACAGCGCGGTTGTGCCAATGGGCCAGACCCGGGCAAAAACACCCTGCGATCGGAAGAAGGCCAGTCCGCTGAACAGCACCATGGCCGAGGAAATGCCTCGGCTACTTGACTCCTTATGAGGTGTTCAATGACACTCAGGAATTACTAACCGTTGCACTTCGATGTTGAATCCAAGAAGCCTTATTTCGCTTGCTTATAGTTAATCCTTGCTCTTGAGAAGAACATCCAGTGCAGCAAATGGTTTGTGGGTTGATGCTGGAATTCGCTCAGCTTTCAAATTGTGTGCCTTATCCTGATAGTTCGTATGTTCTTCATCGTGACAGTAGAGGCACAGCAACTCCCAGTTGCTGCCATCCTTTGGATTGTTATCGTGATTGTGGTCCTTGTGATGCACCGTCAGTCCGGGCAGAGTTTTGCCACTGAATTCGCGACCGCAGCGGCCGCACAGCCAGGGAAATAATTTCAGGGCCTGCTCGCGATAATTTTCAGCATTCATTTACAACTGAATCTCCGGTACAAAGAGTGAAAAAAGCCCGCGGTAAAACGCTGCCAAAACCTGGTGTCCGGTTCGACGCTGAAAACCACCACCTTGCTGTCTTCCTGGGTAATCCACAGTATCTTCCCGGCATCCGTCAGTTTAAGCCGATAGTCCCTGTTCATCCACATACGGTCAAAAGCACGGGCGAGCCCCTTCCCAAATCTCGGTTTATCAAAAAAAACGCCCAGTTCCGAGTTCAGGGCGACTGATCGGGCATCTAGGTTGAAAGGGGAAACAAACATTTCACGCTGATCAATCGTCAGGAATTTGCTATGCAAACTGGTTCGCGAAGAACCTGACCTTCGCGTCAGACGTCTCGCCTATCCACCCACAGGGCTGAAGAAGACCAGGACTCCTCCGATCAACATTAAAAGAAAGAACAGTGCGCACACCAAAACCAACTTCATCCGGCCGGCACGAAAGATGATCACCAGTTTCATGAGCATGTTGGTCGTCATCGCGATAAGAATCGCTAAAGCAGCAACAGTGGTTGAAACGTCACCGGCGCTGGCCAACTCAGAGACTGAGAACGTGACAGCCCTCAAGCTGGCTACTCCGCCTAAAGCTGATGTCACGTAAACACCAACTGAACCGAACCATCGTGCAGCCAAGGCTATCAGAATGAGCCCCAATGAGATCAACAATGCAAACCTCAGCGTACTCTTGAGTGAGATCGGGTTGGTGAGGGAAATATCAACCGGTGGGCCATTGTTCTCCTGTTGCGAAAAGACAGCGATTCCAACAGCGCTTAAGACGCCGATCACCGCCGGGCCTGCAAGGAACAAATACAAGTGAACGAATACATCCGGCGCGACGACAGCTAAGACAATGATTTGAATCAACAATGAGGAAACTTCCGCCAAAACAATACCGCTCGAGATCAGGAACAGGGAGTGGGGTTGATCCTTGATGCGGCGCGCCAGGGTTAGAGTGGTTGCAGTCGCCGACACGGCTCCACCCAATAGACCTGACAAGACAGTCCCCCACCTCTTGCCCAATTGGCGCAAAGTGATATAACTACAGAATTCGACGCCGGTGATAAACACAAACAACATCCAGATTCTGGTGGGATGAATCAATCCCCATGGGTCGACGAAATGATTCGGTAACAACGGAAGAATCACAAAGGCACTGACCAAAAAGGTCAGTACAGCCGACATCTCATTCTTTGTAATTCCGGTCCGGGCAAAACTGTGAAGGCGGCTTTTTACGGAAAGAAGTCCGAACAATAGGACCGCGAGCACAACCGCAACTTTGCCATCTGATTGGGCTAGATATCCCAACGTATACGTCAGCATGGCGGCGACAGCTGTTGTCCCTCCAAACCGGAACGTGCCGCTTTCGCGATTCCAAGCGGTACCGCTGACCAAAATTACGATACCAACAAACACGCTCACGATAATCATGAGCGCATGATTATCTAGGAATGCCATCAACCCGCCCAACAAAGCGATGAGCGGGAGAGTCCGGGCTCCAAGTATGGTCAGTTTCCCATCCCGATTTTTGGATCTCTCACGCTCGATCCCAATCAGCAAACCGATCACGGCAGCAATGAGAAACGGCGTTAGCTGTTGGTACATGATCTCACCCTGCTCCAATCTAGATTTCCTGTCCGATTCACGAATCCTCTCAAATCAAAAAAATCGCGCCTCAAACAGGATGCGAATATTACAAACAAACGACCTACCGACTTTAACCCGATACCACGGACGGTTGAGTTAAGGCCGATTGGCTTTGCTTAGTTGCTTCGAGGTTCCTCCGCTGACGGGGATTATGGAAGCGCTCAATCTAGCCCGCATATTGCACCAAGGATATGGAATTTACGCTGTAGCTGGCAAAACTGTGAAGCCAGATGCGGCGTAAAGCCGGATAGGACAAAGTGTAACCGCCCTGAATTCAGGAAAACGATTGTAAGATGTTGTTTCAGAAAAACTTTGTTCACAAAAATGTCCGCCTTGGTGCAATATGCGGGCTAGCCAAATAGATAAGCTCTTGCATCGGCGGCCACGGTCACTATGCAGGGCCACTGGCTGATTGCTCCGGTCGGTCTGGCCCTGGGCCTAGAGGTAATAGAATAATACATAAGCGGTCAACAAAACCGCTATCCACAGCGCGGTTGTGCCAATGGGCCAGGCCCGGGCAAAAACACCCTGCGGGCGATTTGAATCCGTGCCTGAGTTGCCGAAAAGCCGCCGTGCTTTAAGCCCGATTCGCATCAGCAGGGATGAAAACGCAGCGGATACAGCATGTCCCAACACGGTCGTAGCTGAAGACAAGCCTGCCACTGTGCGCAGAAGCAACACCCGCCAGATCCAGTCGGTATCGAGGCTGATGGTCAGGGTCCGTTTCATCAGCGGCAAAAGCAGGAAGAAGGCCAGGCCACTGAACAGCAGCAGTTGCAGATAGAACACGACTTTACCCGCGGTATAGGCCTGGTAATCCACCGGGTAGGGCAGGAACGGATACAGATACTGCGGTGCAATTCCGAAAAAGAGGCACATGAAGGCAAACAGCACCATGGCCAGACCCATGTTCCACGGGGCGTCTTTCGGTCGCAAGCCTGAGTCTTTCTGGAAGAACACAAACCAGGGAAATTTGATCCCCGCATGCAGGAAAACACCGGCCGAAGCGGCTGCAAGCATGAAATACACCATCACCAGTCCCTCATCCGCAGCAGCTTGCGAAATCATGGTCTTGGTGGTGAAACCGGAGGTCAGCGGAAAGCCTGAAATGGCCAGCGCTCCAATGATGCCGCAAACAGCCGTCAGCGGCATGGCGCGGAACAGCCCGCCTAGCTCAGTACACTTGTTAAAACCCGTGCGATAAATCACCGCGCCCGCACTCATGAACAGCAGGGCTTTGTAGATGATATGAGCGAAGGCATGCGCCGAAGCACCATTGATGGCCATCTGCGTGCCAATGCCCACGGCAACCACCATAAAGCCCACCTGATTGACTATCGAAAACGCCAGGATGCGGCGGATATCGTTTTCCAGCAGAGCATAAATGATGCCGTACATCACCATGAACAGCCCAATGCCCACCAATACCGGTTCACCAGGGAACAGCAGTATCAAGGCCAGTACGGCGGTCTTGGTGGTAAAGGCTGAAAGAAAAACCGAGCCGGTGGGGCTGGATTCGGGATAGGCATCCGACAACCACGCCGACAAGGGCGGTGCTGCGGCATTGATGAGTATGCCCAGCAGTATCATCCACGTATCGAAGTTCGTGGCCAGCATGGGCTGGACATTGATCGAGCCAGTGTGCACCATCACGCCCTCGATGCCCACCTTCAGAATCACGCCGCCGAACAGGTGCATGATGGCGTAGCGTATGCCTGCGGCGCGAGCCGCAGGCGTTCCGCCACACCAGACCACCACCGTGGAAAACAAGGCCATCAATTCCCAGAACAGGAACAGGGTGATCAGGTCGCCGGCAAAACTGACACCAATGGCGCCTGCGGCATAGGCAAACGCAGCGGCTAATTCGTACCATTTGGCCTGGCGAAAAGCGTACAGGCCGCCACCAAACGCCATCAGTGCAAAAATCGTGGCAAACAGCCGTCGAACCGGGCTGCCTTCAACCGGCTCAATCGGGTATTGCAGGAAATTGACGGTATACGCCACGCCGTCGGGCACTTGCCAGATGGCCCACAAGGTCAGCAGTGGCGTGAGCAAAATGACGGCCGTTCGCCAACTTCCCCGGCAAGGGCCAATCAGCAGGGCGCCCAGCAGCATGATAAGAGCGGGCGGCAAAATGGGCGGCAAAAATTCAAACATTGCGGCCGCCCCCGTCACTGTTATCGTCACTGTTACCGGCACCGTTATCGTCGCTTAGTCTGTCGCGGTAATAGCCCTCGTCACGTTTCAACACCCAGCCGAGCGCCTTGGCAACCAGCACCATGGCCAGGCAGGCCAGAAAACCAAAGACCGCGCCAAAGCCCAGCCAGCCATCCACACCGAAATAGCCCTTTACCTTGAACAGCAACTGCGCCAGTACGGACAGAGCGAGAATGGCGGAAAACAGCCACCACAACAGCCGGATTGTGGCGGGGCGTACCAGCCAATGTTCACTGCTGGTGTCGTTGCCAGGGGAGTGAGGCGGCTTCACTATGTGGGCGTCTCGAGGAGTATGGCTCACGGCAAGCCCCGAATCATTTGTGTTTCGAGTTCAATAACGGGCCCGTTGTAGAGGAAAAAGAGCAGCGTCAAAGCGGCCGTAATCGACAGCGCCAGCACCGCAGCGAAAGGCGCTTCGCCATGATCAATGGCAGGCTTGACGGTTTCTTTTTCAAACCATGCCAGGTAAATAATCGGCAGAAAATAGGCCGCATTGAGCGCGGTGCTGAGGATGATGGTTGCCAAGGCGACGTAGTTATCAGCCTGAAAAGCACCGGCCAGAATGTACCATTTGGAGACAAAGCCGCCGGTTGGCGGTACGCCAATCATGCTGAGTGCACCAATGGTAAATGCCGTCATGGTGATGGGCATGCGTCGGCCGATACCGCGTAACTGGTATAGCTCGGTTTTCCTGGAGGCGGTGTAAATGGCACCCGCCGCAAAAAACAGCGTAATTTTCCCAAAAGCGTGAGCCACCATGTGAATGCTTGCGCCTACTTCCGCTAAAGGTTTCAGAATGGCTGCAGCCATAACCACATAAGAAAGCTGGGCGATGGTTGAATAGGCCAGCAAGCGTTTGAGATTCTGTTGCCGCAGTGCGACCACGCTGGCCGCAATGATGGTGAAGGCAGCGGCATACAACAGCCATGCACTGCTGGGTTCAGCAAACAGGAAATCGATACCGAATATGTAAACAATGACTTTTGTGATGGTAAACACACCGGCCTTGACCACCGCCACCGCGTGCAGCAGAGCACTGACGGGCGTAGGTGCGACCATGGCCGCGGGTAGCCAGCGATGCACCGGCATAACGGCAGCTTTGGCGGCACCAAATACGAACAATCCAAGCAGCAAGCCCACCGCCGGACCGGCCAATTTGCCCTGCAGGATGCCACCGTCGGTGAAGTCACCGGTACCCGCGACCGAATAGGTCCAGATAATGGCGGGCAGCAACAAGCCGATCGATGCCGTGATCAGTATGCCCAGATATAGCCGCGCACTGCGGACGGTTTTCTCGTCACCCTTGTGCGCGACCAGTGGGTAGGTCGAAAGCGTCAACATTTCGTAAAACAGGAACAGCGTAAACAGATTGGCTGAAAATGCGATGCCCATGGTGGCGGCCAGTGATATGGCAAACATCACATAAAAGCGCGTCTGGTTCTTTTCCTTATTGCCGCGCATGTAGCCGATGGAATAAATGGAATTCACCAGCCACAAGCCTGAGGCCAAAGCGGCAAAAAGCATGCCCAGCGGTTCGACCTTGAAAGCAATCTGAATGCCCGGCATCACTTCGGTAATGAGCAGCGATGGCCGGCCACCCGCGAATACTTCAGGCAACAAGCTCCAGACGCTGACTATCAATGCCAGTGAGGTGACCATCGTAACGGTCTCACGCGCATTCGGCCCGATGCGAGCGGCCAGTGCAATCAGCAGCGCTCCCGCCAACGGCACAGTCAATGACAGCCCGATCAGCATTTCTGCAGACATATCAGCACTCATTGCAGATGCCCCAGCAAGGATTTTGCAGCCGCTGTGGCCAGCGCCAGCGGAGCAGCAGGGAACAGACCGAAGTAGATATTTGCTCCCGCCGCCAGCCAGGTTGCACCCAGCATCATCAGCGGCGCTTCTCCGAATGCCTGCACCTCCGATGCCCGCACCTCCGATGCTTGTAAATCTCCGGGTGCCCTGAACACGGCAGCTTCCACAATGCGCCAGATGTAAACCACGGCCATCAGTGAGCCAGCCACAATGGTTGCAATCAGTACCAAGCCGAGAGCGCCCTCATTCAGCGCCGCCGAGATGAGATACCACTTGCTGATAAAGCCAGCAGTACCAGGCACGCCAATCAGGCTCAAACCGCCGACCACCAGCGCAGCCATGGTCCAGGGCATTCGGCGGGATACCCCAGCCAGGTCTTTCAGGTCAACCTGGCCCAGGCGCATGGCCAGACAGGCTACTGCCAGGAATAGCGCGCCCTTGGCCAGTGCATGGTTAAACAGATGCATTACGCCGGCGGTCAGCCCCAGCATCGAGACCATACTGGCACCCATCAGAATGTAGCCGATCTGGGCAACGGAGGAGTAGGCCAGCAATCGTTTGATATTGGTTTCAAACAGGGCAACCGCCGAACCGACCAGGATGGCCATTATCGCCAGAGGCATCAGGAATGCAGCAAACTGGAACTCATGGCCGAGCAGGTTCTGCTGAAATACGAAGTAGTCGAAGCGGATTAATACATACAAGGCGACCTTGGTCGCGCAGGCTGCCAGAAAAACGGTTACCACGTTAGGCGCATAGGTGTAGGCATTGGGCAACCATACATGCAGCGGAAACACGGCTGCTTTGAGCGCCAGACCAACGGTGATGAAGCCTGCGGCTACCAGTATCGGCTTTTGGTCAGCGACTTCGTGAATGCGCAACTCCATATCGGCCAGGTTCAGGGTGCCGGTCATCATGTAGATCAGCCCCACACCAATCAGATAGAACGTCGCACCGATGGTGCCCATCATCAGGTATTTGAATACCGCAGGCAGCGCTCTTCGATCCGGGCCACCCGCTACCAGCACATAGCTGGCCAGGGATGAAATTTCCATGAAGACAAAAATATTGAACGCATCTGCAGCGACAACAATGCCAGCCAGGCCGGCCAGCACCAACAACCAGGCCGAGTAAAACATCGGCTGGCGGTGCGCTTCGATTTCACTATCAACACTGTTCCGCGCCGCCAACAACGCCAGCGCGGATGCGCCAGTCAACACCAACAGCATCAGCGCGCTGAAGGCATCTACGCGCAGCCCAATGCCGTAGGGCGACTCCCAGCCGCCCAAGGCATACTGATATTCTTGCCCGGACAGCACACCTCCGGTCAAAGCAATCGCGATACAGAATGCCAGCAGACTGGTTGCGAAAGCGGCAGCCCAGGCCAGACCCCGAGGACGCAGCAGGAATACGACTGGCGCGATCAGCAGCGGCACAACCACCTGGAGTGCCGGCAAATGAAAGTCCAGGCCGGTCACGTCTTATCCATCTCCTGGATTTCGTCTTCTTCGATTGAGCCGTACTCTTCCTTGATGCGAATGACAATACCAAGCCCCAGGGCAGTGGTAGAAATTCCAACTACAATAGCGGTGAGGATCAAGACCTGGGGAAGAGGATTTGAGAAAACGAGGCCGCTGACGCCTTCCTGGAATATGGGTGCCGTACTGCCGCTTACTTTACCCATGGTGATGTAGAGCAGGAAAACCGCTGCCTGAAAAAGCGACAGACCCACCAGTTTCTTGATCAGATTTGGTTTGGCAACAACAGCATAAAAGCCAATCATCAGCAGAACTGCAAAAACCCAGTAGTAATAGAGCCCCAGGATATACATCAGTCTGTTCCGCGCGCCGCAAAAGCATGAAAAATACTGAGTAATACGCCGGTGACCGTCATGCCGACACCAGCCTCTATCAGTAAAATTCCCAGTTGCTGACCTTTAACCGGGTTACTTGCCAGCACGGAATAATCGAGGAAGTTGGAGCCCAGAAAAATGCCTGCCAGTCCAACCGAGCCATAGAGCAGGGCACCGCCAACCATCAGTCCGGTTAGAGCTTTTTGAGGCAATGCCTGGAGTGTCCGGGATTCGCCTTCCACCAGGGCATAAAGGATAAACGATGCAGCAATCAATGCGCCCGCCTGAAAACCACCGCCCGGGCCATACTTGCCGTGAAACTGGACATAAAGGCCAAACAGCAGGATAAAGGGCACCAGCATTCGGCCGACAATGCGAGGAATCAGGTGGTCGCGCAAGCCGATTCCCGCATAGGACTTCCTGCCCGGTAGTTTGGGTCGTCCTGGCCCACTACCTTGGCCACTTCCCGGGCCATTTCCTGCTCCGCTGGCAGGCCCTGCGGACAATAAAAACATCACGCCAATCCCTGCGGTAAACACGACGAAGACCTCGCCCAGTGTGTCGTATCCACGAAACGAACCCAATACCGCCGTTACTACATTGGGTATGTCAATCAAGTGGGGTGTCATCTCCAGGTACCAGGGTGAAACGTGAAGTTGCACAGGTGCGTTCGGGTCACCGAAAGCAGGCTTGTCAAAGGTTGCATACATCAGCACCAGAGCTGCGCTGGTAACCACGGCGACAGACAACCAGCGCGTACCCCTGTGCGGGCGCTCTCTTTCATTTGTAAGCGCCAGCGCGCCCAGGAACAGCACCGTTGATATGCCAGCACCCACTGCCGCTTCGGTTAATGCAACATCTGCCGCATTCAGGACAAAAAAGTTAGCTGCAATCAGCAGGCTGAAAATACCCAGCAACATGACTGCAACAAACAGATTCTCTGCGCGCACCACGGCTATGGCCGTGATCACCAGCAGCGTGAGCAGGAAAACGCCAAACAGTATGGTCATTCTGTTGCCTCGTTATCTTCTGCTAAGGAGCCATCCGGTTTGACACCGGCCAAAAGTGCGGCGCTGGCCAGAGCATAAGAGGAAGTAGGGCTGGTAATCAGCAGAAAAATCAGAATCGCGCCCAGTTTGATAGTGGCAAGTGACAAGCCAGCTTGAAGCATGATGCCCGTCAGAACCAGGATGGCGCCCATAGTATCGGTCACGCTGGCGGCATGCATGCGGGTGTAGAGGTTGGGCATGCGAAGCGCACCTATGCCTCCGATCAGCACAAATACTCCACCGGCAGAGAGTAAAACCCAGCTGATGATATCGAGCACCATGCCCATCATTTTGACTCAGTCCAGGTTGAACCATCTTCAGGATTAACCTGAGACGGAGGGGGGACGATAGCGGACACTTTGCTGGTTGCAGTGTTGGCATCTGTACTGGCCGTATCGGAATCGTTTAAACGACGACGCGCCAGAGATTTAAAAAACTCCAGTACAGCAAGAACCCCAATAAAGTTGATTAATGCGTAAGCGAGAGCCAGATCCAGGAAATCTGGTCGGCCATATAGAAACGCTATAACCGACAGCAACAGAACGGTCTTGGTTCCAAACATGTTCACCGCCAAAACCCGATCATAAACGCTGGGACCCAGCAGTGCCCTGGCCAGCGCCAGGGCCATGGTCAACAGCGTGGCTATGGTGACAACGTAATACATGTCAGCGGCTCCGCAGTCGAAAAATGCGGCGATCCATTTCGCCCGCTTCAAGGGCTTTAATGCCTTGCCGGGTCAGCGAATGCACTATCAGTTTATCATCAGTAATATTGAGCGTGAGAGTGCCGGGTGTCAGTGTGATTGAATTGCCGAGAATGACCACATCAACCGGGTGGGAGCAACGGGTTTTGAACTCGAAAACGGCTGGGCTGATGGGCATTTTAGGACTTAAAACCAAGCGTGATACCTCAAGGCTGGACAGAATGACTTCCTTGAACAGCCAGCCCCAAAATTGAAACAGACGCAGACTGAATCGCAGGGCAAATACATCGGTATCAAACAGCCGCAGTCGATGCGAAAGATAAACCACCAGAGCCACTGAAAATGCGCCCAGTCCCAACAGCAGTGGTTTAAAAAAACCAGACCACAACAACCAGGCGGCGATCAGCATAACGGTCAACATCATGACTCGCAACGCTGCGTTCCGCTGACTGACTGGCTCCGCAACTGTGTTGGACAATGGGACGCTGACGTTCCCATCTGCATGCTCTGAACTTTGGGTCATGCTTTTTAATCTTCCGTCTGGCAAGGGTATGCGCTGGTCAATGTCGAGTAGACCAGATCACGAGCCAAGGGGCTGGCACTGACTTTGCCTGCATCTGCCAGATCGGCAACAACTTTTCTCACCACATCCCGCAGTGGCAAAGGATCGCCCAGGCAATAGCCTGCGTAAACCGAGGCCCCGTAGCGCTTCACACGAGTTCCAATGCGTGTGCGTGTAGCGCGCTCAGTGAAGGTCTCATCACGCTCATACTCATCTGAAACACTCAAGGTAACACGCTCATCTGTAGCGACTGCTCCGTCGATAAAGCCTTGAATGTAGCGGACACAAAACGTTCCATCAACCGTATCTTCTCCAGCCAGATAATTTTTGCAATGAGAGGCTAGCTCAGCGGTTTCAAGCGCTTCAACTGCAAAAGCCTTGAATGGGAATGACAGCAGTGCGCAAGTCACAACGGTAATGTAAATAAATGGGGTGTTCATAATGAAATCTCCGGAGAATAAAGTGCGAATAATGAATCAGCGAGTTTTGCTGGTGCTGCGCTGGTGTAGTTGACTGCGCTTTTCAATATTTTTAATTGCCGCCGAACTGAGATTCATGCGCAGCAATTGCCCAACAGTGCAATGTGCTTCAATCGGGTGACGCAGATGCTCACTGGTATCAATTACGTATTCATTGCAGCGGCCGTTCTTGACCCTTTTCAGGATACCAGCCTGGTCCAGTTGTGTGATCAGTCGCATCGTCGTTCGTTCAGTAATGCCTACCCGATCAGCAACATCCCTGAGGCGGGCCCTGGGGTTCTCCGCAAGACAGAGTAACACATGCGCGTAATTGCTCAGGAAGGTCCACTCTGAAAGTATATCGGTCATCTACTGTGTCCTGTCAAAATTTCATTGCGAAAAAATTATAAGACATATATATCTGGTTAACAATGTCTGGTTATTATAGACTTGTATTTCAGATTCCACATGGAAACCAGACCGTGACAGGCAGTAAACATCAAATTGCCACCGAACCCGTCGCGGCTGAACTCTCCGACCCGAAGGACAGTCGTAGCGACTGGCGCAAAAGGCTCGGATACTGGATTGAGCGGGGTTGGCCCCATGATCTGGTGGTGGTATTGATCGTGTTGAACGCCATAACCATCGGGCTCGAAACCTGGCCGGCTGCTGTTGACTATGCCGGCCCAGCGCTCAAAGGTTTTGAAAATCTGGTGCTGGCGGTTTTCGTGGTGGAGATCATCACCAAACTGATCGCCTTCGGCCCGCGATTTTTTCGCGATGGCTGGAACAACCTTGATTTCATTATCGTCGCCATTGCTCTGGTGCCTGCTGCCGGGCCCTTGTCAGTTCTCAGGTCCTTGCGCATCCTGCGGGTGCTACGCCTGATTTCAACGGTACCGCGACTACGCCATTTAACCGAATCGTTGTTGGCAGCGATACCCAGCATCGGCTGGATTTCCTTCATGCTGGGCCTGGTGTTTTACATTTTTGCCGTGATTGGAACAGAACTTTTTGGTGAGCGTTTTCCAGATTATTTTGGTCACATCGGCAATAGCATGTACACGCTGTTCCAGATCATGACTCTGGAAAGCTGGTCCATGGGTATAGCGCGGCCCGTGATGCAGGAGTTTCCGCTGGCCTGGCTGTACTTTGTACCCTTTATTCTGGTCTCCTCATTTACCATTCTGAATCTCTTCATCGGTATCATTGTGAACACCATGCAGGCTGTTCATTGGCAAGAAGAAGATCGTACCCGTCAGGAAATTGAGCAACGTGCCCATGACGAGCGTGAAGAAATGCTGACCCACATCCGTGAAATGCGGATGCAGTTGGATCGAATGCAACGCTGATTTCATGAATACGTTATTCGCTTCGTTCCGTCCGCCGTTGCTGGTGTTGACCGCCGTTTTCCTGAGTATGACTATCTTGATATAAAATGGCGCTCGTTTAGCAGCTCTACTGTGCAAGAGATCCAATATGCCCGCTTTATATGAACAGCCCTGGAAAGTGGCCAGTGCAGCCGAATGTAATTTTTACCACACCACCGATATTCCCGGGCACGGCCTGGCAGAGGGCCAGTGGGATTTGCGCGCGGGCGTAGACGCATACCTGGGCCATTACGATTTCAAGGGCCAGCGAGTGCTGGAAATCGGTCCGGCCACTGGCTTCCTGACCTTTGAAATAGAAAAAACCGCCAGCGAAGTGGTCGCGGTGGAATTGCCCATGGATCGTGGTTTCTGGAATGCTGTGCCCTATGAAAGTCTTGGTCTGGCGCGGCGTGATGATGCCTGGACTGAATCCGAAGAACAGTTCTTTGAGCACATTGGGGGCATTCGTAAAGGCTTTTGGTATTGCCACCAGCAATTCCAGTCCAAAGCCAAAATGCATTATGGCTCTTCTGAAAACCTCCCCGCTGAGCTGGGGCAATTTGATGTCGCCTTGCTGGCAGCGGTGTTGCTGCATACGCGCTCGCCGGTGAGCATTCTGGAAAGTTGTGCCAGGTTGGTAAACAAAAGCATCATCATTACGGAAATGTATCTGCCAGAACTGGGCGAAGGCCCGGTATGCTCATTAGTGCCCACCATGGGCAACAATGCCTGGGATACCTGGTGGCGTTTTACGCCGCGATTTTTTACCCAGTTCCTCGAAGTGCTGGGTTTTACCAATCACCACGTCACGTTTCACCAGCAACAGGCTTTTGCTGCCACCCATGAGATGTACACCATTGTGTCGTCAAGGCCGACTCGCTGATTTATTCACCATGCAGCCAGCGCCAGCGCGAAGGTACCATTTCCTCTGGGTTGGGCTCTAACTCCGAGCGGCGCACAGCAACCCGCTCGAGCGTTTCGCGCTGGGCATAAAATGTTCGCTGGTCGAGTGTGACACCGGCGCTGCTGGCCGATTCAATCAGTAGCTTCAAATACTCTTCCATGTGGGAAGCGGTCCAGGTGTTGGTATCGTGGAAAGTGACGATGATGGGGTGCAGGCCTTCGACCAGAGGTATACCGCCATCATCGATTCTTTGCTTGACGACCTGCATTTGTTTCAGCAGCACGCTGCGGCGACGTGGATTGGCGCGGAAGCCCCAACTCTTACCATCACCGACGCTGATATCGGTAAGTAACATGGAGAGGCTAACTTCGCGGTAAGCTGCCCAGGTGCGTTCGTTGAATGCCCAATAGGGTGGCCGAATCAGACGTGGAGTGTGGCCGGTAATTCCTCTCAAAGCGTTTTGCGAATTAACCAGGAATTCGTGTAGCTCGCCGCCCTTGAGCAACCGGTGATCCAGGATTCCAATACGCGAACCGCTGTGAATCGCCAGCAAATGTCCAGCCAGGTGGTTGCGAGTCAGGAGTTGAAGCGTGAGTTGGCCTTTACGATCTGGGCCCAACCTCGTCTGGGTAAAGAATATTGCTTTGATTCCGTTCTGAACCGCGTTTGAATCCAGAGTCCGAAGGATGGACTCGGTGGGATTGTTATGTGTTTTTGTGCTCGGACCATCATCAAAGGTCAGCAGAAACCGGGCGGGTTGTGCATGTGCAGCATTTGCGGTCGACATTTGCAGCCCAAGCAGGCACAACAGGCTAGCCAAGCTACCGAACAGTCGAATTGTTAGCAACGGGTATCCATCCCGGTGTACTCCTTGCTTATTAATTTACAGCGCACACCCACAAATTTGTCAGGTTCCAGTTGAATTACAGCCAGTTGCACCATAGCGAACAAATCGTTGCACGCGCTGACCGGTTTCAACTTCGCCGCTATAGATGTTGCCGTGCGAATCTGCAGCCAATGAGTGCAACCAGGTAAATTCACCGACTTGTCTGCCGGTTCGGCCGATGTGATGAATGGTTTTTCCGGTCGGGCGCTCAATGATGTGAAACATGCCGTTCCACAGGTCGGCAGCAAACAGGCAGGATTGCTCCTTATCCGCGGAAAGCGCCGCAGAACCGCCGGTTTGCCCGATGGTCTCAGGCGCAACTTCAATATCTCTGACAAAGCCGCAATCGCCTGCTTTGGCATCGGGATTTAAGCAGGGCTTACCCACTTCCTGCAAATTAAAAACCTGGATGCGGTTATTGCTGCGGTCACACACATACAACAGTCCATCCAAGCTTACCGTAGCGCAATGCACCGGGCTGCGGAAAAACCTGGGTTTGGTGTTTCCCGCCCGCCACTCTTCCGCCCACGATGATGGGTCTTTTGGTTCAAGCTCAACTGGGTTCTGGCCGTAAGCGCCAAAGTGCCCGATGTACTGGCCTGATGCAGCATTCACAATCAGCACTCGGCTGTTGCCATAGCCATCGGCAATGTAGAGTCGATTGGTTTTTGGGTCAACGCTCATGTCTGCAGCCAGAAACGGCTGTGGTGTGTCGTTGGGCCCGCCATTGGTATCTTCATTGTTCGGTCCGGGCAGGCCCGCATAACCGATCTGATAAATGAACTCGCCTTCGGCGCTGAACTTAAGCACATGGGAGTCGTTGCCGTGAGTGG
>Ga0163153_10002897_pt1 | contig 23845 bp, 29 predicted proteins | sample OliLakLV19MP6IB1_FD_148629 | JGI IMG/M metagenome (GOLD analysis project Ga0163153, IMG submission 148629) | Freshwater microbial mat bacterial communities from Lake Vanda, McMurdo Dry Valleys, Antarctica - Oligotrophic Lake LV.19.MP6.IB-1 | ecosystem: Environmental > Aquatic > Freshwater >...
ATTCTGTGTATTTCAGAATACTAATCTTTGGGTGTCTTATAGGTATAATAGCCTATCACCTACATTCATTTTATCGCGCTGTTTGGGACGATAAAAGCATAGCCGTTTTTTGGACGATTACGCACTCTGGGCTTGCGATTTATCTATTGCTTAAAGATAATGCGTTTGAGAGCAGTAAGGCGAGTGGTGCGGTTACTATATACACTATAGCATTAACCTACATACTACACACAAATATATTGCGGATAGACTCGTACAGCTTTGTAGGCTTAAATACATTGATAATGAAAACGCTAATAATCGCCATAGTTTTGGCTGGCGTTTTTGGATTAGCGACCACGTTTAGCAATAGCAAAAAAACGATATGAAAAGCATAATAAACTCGATAAGGTCTATCAACGCTCCAATCTTTGGGCTGATTGCTATGGTGTTTGGTTTATTTCAAATGTATGCGAAGGTGTATTACATAATAAACCCATATCCGATAAATGTGTTTTTAGATTTGGCTATTGCGCTAATCGTAGCCAGCGGATTCGCTATTGCTACTACAATAATAATTGTGCATAGCAAAAACGCAAATACGGCGTACCTATTCGCCTTCTTCGACTTCTTTGGTTACGTATTGTATTTTGGCAATAGCGCGGCAGTATGGTATGCTAACAGTGAATTTGCAAAGATAGGTGGCGCAGTCTTTATTGCAATGCTAAGCGCCGTTATTATCTACAATTTTGGCGAGATATTCATAAGCCAGCTTCGCGATAATTTTACGGAAGCGACAAGTATTCAAAAAATCAATGCCGAATACAATACTGAAAGAGCAGGGCTACTTGCAAAGATTGCAGAAGTTCAAAACGCATTTTCCAACACTTCGCTATTATTGCGCGAAACCGAAACCGCATTAGACAATTCGCAAAAAACACTTTCTAAAACCGAAGCCGATTTTGAGAAGTTGAAAAACGAAATGGATACTGAAACAAGTATAAGGATTACGACAGAAGAAAGCCTTAGCAAGTTAGAAGAGCAGAAAAAAGCTTTTGTGTCTAACACCACAGAGGCGGGACTTAAGGGCACGTTGGATGGATACAAAAGAGCGTACACGCGCGCGCTAAGAGATAATAGGACAGAAACGGCAAAAGATATACAAGAGAAAATGAAAGCGACCGCAAGCATCCTAAATGTAAAATTAGAAGAGCAGTATCTTAACAACTTCACCCTTTTCAAATCGGAGGCTTAATGGAAAATTTAACTGTAGGCACGGTCTTATACGGCTTTAAATGCCTTAAAACATACACAGTAACAGAACTAAAAAATAAGTATTTTTTAGTAGATGGCAGTCGCTTAAAATTCTTGATTAGCAATTTGCGACATTCTAACAAAGAGCGACCGCATAAAGATATTCAACTGTATGACAGCCAAGAATCGGCGTTTGCCTATGTTAATTTGCTAATGCAAGGTATAATAACCAAGCTCCAAAACACAACCGACTTAAAGGTCTTAAAGGACGTATTTTACATATTAAAAAACCAACCGCAAAATGAGGGCGAAAACTAAAAAAACAGTAGCCATTAGCGAAACAGAAAAAGCATTGCAAATACGCGTAGTGTGGTTTTTAAAAACATACTACCCTAATGCACTTTACCTCGCCATAAGAAACGAAGGTAAACGCTCGCTACGCGAAGGCAAAGAGGCAAAAGATATGGGCTTACGACCTGGTGCGTCCGACCTGCTAATTCTAAACAAAAGCAACGCGCTTTTTTTAGAGTTAAAAACCGCGAAAGGTAGACAATCGGATACCCAAAAAACCTTCGCTAAACTTGTAGCGGAAAACCAATCTACATACACAATATGTAGAAGCTACGCAGAGGCAATACTGCAAATACACGATTTTTTAAAATAAACCTAAAAAAATTAGGTTTAATAAAAAATTAGTATTAAATTTGCATTGTTGTTGTTTTGCGCGTATCTGCATTACGGCTTAAGCACATTTCCGATTGGCAATGGTTAATTAAGCTAATTTTACTTGAACCTCTTATTATTAAGAGCGCGCAAAAATACACAACACGAGGCGCACGCCTAATCGTTTTTTTGGCTTTAAAAAAAAGCAACCGATTTACCAAAAAATCTAAAAAAGAAAACAATGCCAGATATAGGTGTGTGTGATGCTATAATCGCGTCAGTAGAGATGGCTTCTCAAATACAGAAGCAAATGATACCTTCAGTCGGCGGGCTACGCGCTTCGCTCGACCCTCAAAATATGCTTGCAGTAGATGTAATCTCGCCCGAACGCGGAGATGGCTTTTACAGCTCGGCGACCAGCGGAGGAACACCCCGTGTTAGATTACGATTCTATCCGCCTCAGGTCGGAGGCGTAGACAGCTCATATACCTGTGACGCGACGGCGGACGGCGAACCTTCAGAGGTTAATTTCGATCTAACGCTTCAAAGCGTGGTTAAAGGCAAGATATCAAAACGCCGACTTCGTACCTTGTGCGAAGACGCGAATAAATTAATGCCGAATTGGCTAAACGGAATAAACACCCCGATGTCGTTTCAGATGATGGAGGTGCGTAATATAATAATGTCAAAAATGCGCGCAATGCTAACCGACATTAACGCGAAAGTAATGGCAAGGTATTTAGCCAGCTTTGGTAAAAATGCACGCACAGGAAACGTTACGTCGCAATCCGTAAACCTGCTAAACACAACCAGTGGTGGTGTAAGGTCAGATGGCTGGGCGCAAGTCGTGACGGACTTTATGATAAACGAGTTTGTCGGAACACCCATCGTTATCGGAGGCTCCCTCCCATCTCGTTTTGCAACGGGAATGGGCTGGTCTGGGCTTGCGGACACGGGTATAGACTACGGGACGGTCGAAAGCAAAAACGGAATGAACTTCTATTTTGACAACACTGCTGACAGCGTTTTTGGAGCAGGGCAAATGGCTGTTCTTGCACCGGGTATGACCAAATTTGTTACAAGAACCAAATTTATCGGCACCTTCGCTGGGACACATGGTGTTTCAGAATACGGCACTATGACGCTCCCAGAGTTTCCGGGCATAACCTTTGATATCCAAATCAAAGAGTTGGATTGCGACCCAGATTTTGGCAATATGCCTTCGTACACGTACATAATTTCACTTGATTACGGCTTGTTTGTAATGCCGTCAATCTACGGAGTTGGCGACGTAAAAGACGGCGTTAATGGTGTGCTTAGGTACACTGGCGTAGCGGTAGCGGCTTAATTTTTAGGACAGGAAAGTGAATGTTTTTAATTTCATTTTCCTGTTTTTAATTTCATTTAAAAATATGAGTTGTTTTGATGCGATTATTGGACTTCGCGAGTTAGATATTAATGCAACATATTGGATTAATGACTGCTTGGGAATAACGACCGAGATGGCGGGATATTTACAAAACTCCGACAATGAAACATTGCGCGAGTTTTGGATTATGATTAAAACTCGCACCGAAATTAAATATTTCGCCGAGTTTTCAATAACATTTAATCAGTACTTTTCGAGTTGTTGCAAGGGCAGAAACGAAATAGATGCTTACATAAAAAGCATTATTTGCGCAAACAAGGGTATATTAGCCGTGTCTTATCTTAATCTTTTGTGCAAACAAATGCTATTAGAAAAAAAGCACAGTTCTAATATAAACTTTTATACAACTGTGGACAGCGAAAGCACTAATGAGCTTATAGGGCTGTACACAGAAGAGTTTGATAAGGTATTTGTAAACAGTGTTAAGACAATACAAGTTCCTGAAACCCTAAGCATAAGCGAAACAGCACGCTGTCTTATAAGCACCACTTACAGTTTACCATAACCAAAAAAAATATGAAAACGATAACGGAAAAAGAATACACAGCCGAAGAGCTGGCGCGAATAAGCTATCTTAAAGCGAATATAAACAACGCTTACGAAGCTGGGAGCGACTCGTGGAATGATTGGCACACTGCGCTAAAGACAGAGTTTGGCATATTGCATATCCCAGAAAGACCTGTCGCTAAAAAAAAATAACACCTAAATGCTGTATATAAAATGCCTGTTGAAATTCTTAGCTACCTCGACCAGCACGTTCTTGCGTTACAGAAACTTAAAGACGCAGACAAGGTTTTAAGACTTGCTTGCGTGAACGGGGTAGCTATAATCTTGCACAGGATACAGCAAAAAGGAAAGAATAGTGCCGACACAAGTATGGCGGAGTATTCAAAAAAATACAAAAGGCGCAGAGCCAAAAAAGGATTGCAAGTTGAACAAGTCGACCTAACATTCACTGGGCAATTAACTCAAAACTTTAAGGTAATCCCTCTCGTAGGGATGGCTTATGGTTTAGGGTTCGATAACGAACTTGCAACTGCAAAAGCGGGGTGGGTCGAGGAGCAGTACGGCGAAATATTCACGCCGACAAAAAAGGAGAATGAAACCATAATAGAATCGATACAAAACGCGGTTCTTAAAATATTAAACAAAAGATAAGACAATGAGTTACGCCCTTCTGCAAGAAGCATTAAATAAACTTATAGGCGCGCACCTGCCCGAGCCACTAATTTGTGATGGAATTGTAGGCAAGAAAACCACACTCGCATACGACACTCTTGCAAAAGCAAGTGCGGAAGTATTTAAAAAAAAGGGGTATGTTTGGAGCGCGGAAGCAAACCTAATCGCTATTCGCGTAAAGACCGACAGGCAGTACAAGTTTAGCAATAGGTTTGTAGATATTGGCTTAATAACAATAGGTGATGTTGAAATATGTTTTCCGATGTCGAGCGTAGCAGGTTTGTACGGAAAAGGAAATGTATTGTCGCCGATTTGGATAGATGGCGTGTACGGCGTTGGAGTTGTAAAAGAAGGGCAATATAAAGGCGCGTACAGCCTAAATAGTGCGTGGTGGAGCGGTCTAAAATTCTTGATGCAAGTTGAGGACTTTGACTATTATAGGGACGGGAATTTAGACACGAAGCTTAATAGACTAAAGGTCTATAGAGGCAAAAAAGGCTTTAATTTTCATAGCTGGCGAGGCTTTGTAGGCGCGTTAGTAAATAACTTATCGCAGGGCTGTATGGTAACAGAACAGGCTGTATGGACAAACACAGTACTGCCTTTATTAGAAAGGGTTGCGGTTATCTACAAAAACAAGATAGATTTCACACTTATAAACGAGGACGATTTTTATAAAGTTAAATGAATTTTGGCGAGATGTTTTAGATGATATTGAGTATAAAATATTGTTTGCAACATTCGCGTTTCTTGTTGCGACTGGCGCGTGGTTTTGGTTAGATTATATCCTTAAGTAGTATGGTAGCTAATATTCAAAAAAACATAGAGTTTGTAATGCTGTTAAATATAATACTATTTATCGACCCCCTATCCATAATAGGGCTATCAAAACTTATACTAAACACTGTGCTTGTCTTTGGAATAAGCGTAGCGTTAAAAGCATTTATAGCAAGACCTTTGACAAGGTTTTTTAACTCACTTAAAAGAAAACAAAACAAAAATGAAAACAAGTTCTAAAAACAATTATACCTTTAAATTATGGATTATCTTAATCCTATGCGTCTTAGGTATGGTTATAACAATGCTGTCTGGCAAAGGAGATGGCTTACAAATAGGCACGTTTAAAATACGACCGATAGCCGAAGGTGCTATAAGTGCAATATTCGTTTTGCTATCTAATGTAATATACCCTCTTGTGCAGGACGTGGTCGGCAATCAAACCGAAAGTGAAAACAACATAAACAAACAAAAAGATGTTTAGCTCAATCATAAAAGTAGATACTTCGACGCTAATAAACGCGCTGAATGATGTAATTTTAGAAGTAAGGTTCGCGAACCCAAGCCCACAGCTTGAAGACCAGCTTTGCGAAAAGTTTAAGGACGATATAGCCACTGTCGGCAGGAAACTCGCGATAAACATAACCTCGAACGGCTCGGAAACTGTAATGCAAATACGCGTCGTTAATGTCTAAGATAGAAGCTATTATAGAAGCATTAAACCTTGCGCTTATCGCTTCTATCCAACCGCAGTTTACAGAAGGCACTATGTTATTTAATAACATAGTAAAACCTATCTATAAGCAAAACGAGATAGTGAACACTATATCAAAAAAGAATGCTTTGCAAAACGTTGTGTTTTCAGATATGAACACGTTGCAAGTATATCATAAGATAAGCGCGCCTATTTCAGTTGAGAGGCAAGTAAATGACAGCCAAAGCTTAATAAAAAGCATTGCGCGAGTGCAGTGCATAATATACACAAAGCACGAAAGGCACGCCTTCTTAGAATCGTTTGTAAGCGCATTCCCTACAATTTTAAGAATTGCTGGCATATCAGGTGTAACCCTAAACACGGCGATGTTAGATTTGAATGAACTGCAAATATTTGCAGAAGAGCGTGGCTCAATCCCGTACAATCTTAATCCAAGCTGGCAGTTAGCTAAATTGGAGTACGTAGTAACATATACATACAAAGATTGCTAAATAGCTTAAATAAAAGCCAAAAGGTATTAAAATAATATTTATTTTAATACCTTTTGGTGTTTTAAATAAAAATGCTTATCTTTGCTTAAATTAAACAAAAGTAGTATGAATACGATTGAAGGAACAGTAAGCAGAATAACGGACGTTGAAACTGGGCTAAACAAGCTCGGAAAAGAGTGGCGCAAGCAAGGCTTCGCTATAAGGACGAATGAGCAATACGAAAAAACGATATACTTTCAGGCTTTTAACAAAGTCACGGAGTATATTGATAACCTGAACGTGGGCGACGACGTGGAAGTCGCGTTTTACGCAGAAAGCCGTGAGTACAATGAAAAGTATTACACGAGCCTAAACGCGGTTACGATAAAGGTGACAAGGGCTAATGCTAATGCAATAAAAGCCCTGCCGACTGAAACGGCGACGTTGCCAAAAAAAGAAGCTTTGCTAAAGCCCACACCTGAAGCGAATGCTACGTATGGCGAAATGGCTAAATTCTATCCGCTCAAGAAGAAGGAGTCGCCAAGTATTGAAACGCTGGCAATGCAAGACCTCGTAAAACGTGGATTAATACCTGCCTCACCAGATGAGATAGAAGACTTACCTTTTTAACCCACCTACTTATGAAAGCTAAAAAAGATGTACCCACTGAGCGGTTAGAAAGTGCGAAAAGTATTTTTAGGTACAACCTTGCTTGTATGCTATGCGAATACGGTATCCCTGAAGCGGGCGCGAACGCGTACATTTCCGCAAATTATATCAACGAATGGGGTGGCTCAACAGTACGCGCAATGGTGCGCAAGGCTTACAAAAATTGCGTTTTTGGAAGCACGCCGTATATATCAATATTTTGCATATCAAGAAGCGGACAGGATAGAATAATAAACGTACCCCAAACGGCGCAAGGCGAGGCGAAATTAAGCAAATTGTCTATAAGCCTTCGCGCTACTGTGCGGTACTTGCGAGATATAGACTTAAAAAGCGATAAATACGCGTGCTTGTATAGCGTAAAAAACTCTTTAATAAACGCAGAAGACCTAAGAAATATATATCTAACGTGTCGCGCGAAATTTGGCATAAAGAAAGGAGATTTTAATATTATTTGCAATAGCCACCAAATATACGAAACAAATATTATAAAAGAGTTAATAAGAGACGTGAAATTTTAACCACAAAACAGCCCGATTTAAATTTAAATCGGGGTGTTTTTTTTATTTAATATTCTTTACCAAAACCTAATGGAAGCCGAAATCGTATATAAATTAAACACACAAAAAACACTATGGAAATTGAAAACGAAACGCCTGCGCGCAAGGGGCGAGGCAAAGGAAAAGCTGGCAGGCACCGATTTATTATTGATGAAGTTCTTGCAAAGAAATTTGAAATGCTGTGTTCAATCGGTTGCTATATAACCGAGATAGCTGCCGTTATGGCAATAGATGAAAAGACTTTAAAGCTGGCTATTAGTGAGTACTATAAGCTCGATTTTTCCGTTGTTTATGCACAAAAAAGAGAAACACAAAAAGCTTTGCTTAGGCAGGCGCGTTGGAAAAAAGTAAACCAGGGCGACACGACTATGATTATATACCTTAGCAAAATAATCCTTAGCGAATCAGAAACGCAAACCGTAAACAACACGTTTGAAGTTAATTATGCGAATAGTTCTGCGCCAGATTTTACTAATAGCTAAGGTAAAATTATGATAAAAGTAGAGTTACCTATTCTGCACCCTGAGCAATTGCATTGCAAAAAAAACTCCAAGCGGTTTACTGTTTTAAACTGCGGTCGGCGGTTTGGCAAAACGACTCTCGCCATAGATTTGCTAATAAACGCTTCGAAGCAACCGCGCTATATTGCGTACTGCACGCCGACTTACAAGATGCTATCTAAGACGTGGCGGAGCGTTAAGGCGAGGCTAAGGAAAGCCAATATAATATTAGAAAAGAGCGAGGCGTTAAAGCAGATAATCCTTATAAACGGCACGATTATCGACTTTTGGAGTTTAGATAATGAAGACAGCATAAGAGGCAATGCCTATCATTTCATAATAATTGATGAGGTCGCGATAATAAAGAACTTCCTTAACATTTGGAATAATAGTGTGCGCCCGTTGCTTGCCGATTATCAGGGAGGTGCGTGGTTCTTGAGTACACCCAAAGGATATTACAATGACTTTTATGAGATTTGCAAGATTGCGCAAGCGGAGGAAAACGAGGGCTGGGCATACTTCAAAATGCCGACCTCCTCAAACCCTAAAATACACCCTGCCGAGATTGAAATAGCAAGAAAACAACTGCCAGCTTCTGTTTTTAAGCAGGAGTACCTTGCCGAGTTCGTGAATTACGAAGGCAATCTATTTGCAGAAGCTTTTGATAAAGATAAGCACGTGTGCGAGGTTAAATACAACCTAAAAGAAAATATATACCTCTCCTTTGACTTCAACATAACAAACACGGCAATAGTTTTCCAAAGCTACGGTGGCTGTATTTATGCGTTAAAAGAGTATCATACCAAAGGCTGGGACTTGGAGAGTGTTTGCGATAAAATAATTGCCGACTATCCAAATCAAATCTATCAGGTTACGGGTGACGCGAGTGGGAACGCTGGCTCTGCGTACACAGCAGGAAACGTTAGCGCGTATCATCTAATAGTAAAATACTTCTCATTACTGTGGCGCAATACGGCAATTCCAAAAGCCAATCCCTCCCATTTAAACAGCCGATTGCAAACCAACTATATGCTGTCGCAAACGGACGTAAAGATTGATAGCAATTGCGCGCTTTTAATAAAAGATTTGGAGATGGTTGTTACAAACAAGGCAGGCAAAATAGACAAGACCGACCCTACTCTAACCCACGCATTGGATTGTTTTAGGTATTATCTTTGGAACTATCATTACAAAGATTTCATAAATAATATAATAGACAAAAGATTAGTAAAAAAAGATATAGAATTTGATGGATATTAAAAATAAAATGCGTACCTTTGCATTACATAAAACCAAAAGTAATATGAAGAACAGAAAAGGATGTGGCTGTCGCAAGACTGCGTAACCTATGCTTTCCGAGAGCAACAGGGGGTTCATTTCATTTCGCACGGCACTGCAATTTTGTAGTGCCGTTCTTTTAAAACAAAAACAAAACAAAAACAAAAATATATGCAAAATTACGAATGCACAAATTACAGTAAGCCGTGGACAGCCAAAGAGCTTACGACGCTACGCGAGCTTAAAGAGTCAGGAAGCTATAGCGCGCACACCATTTCAAAGACGCTAAACAGGTCGCTGGGTTCCGTTCGCGGTCAGCTGTATATTCAACGTAAGCACGGAAACATAAAATGAAAAACAGCCAAGTAAAACACAGTGATGCGTGGTGGCGCGAGGAGCTTATGCAAAAGCCTAATAGCGAAATAACAAGGCGCAGAATGCCGTGGTGGGTTAAGGCATTGATGGACGACGCACACCGCAAATATCCAAAAGACTCGCTTAGGTTTTGGATTAAAGAACTCGTGTTCAATAACGATAAAGACTACGCAAATAACAGCACTGCTGGAATGATTAAAGCGCACATGTACAGCCTCAAAAACGAATACCCAAAAGACACGAGGCTATGGCGATTAAGAAACGAAATAGATGCGATTGTTTTTTGCTGGGCGTGGTCAGGCAAAGAAATTGCCGAGTTACGCAGTCTTAAAAAAAACGGCTACAGCTGTCGTGAAATCGGACACAAGCTAAACAAGTCCTATAAGTCGGTTTACCATCAGATTACACGCATAAGCGAGCGAGTGCCTATCAACAAATTCTAAACACGTCCCACCCCTATTTTATTAGCGGTGGGTGTTTTTCAATAACCAAAAAATGAATGACATAAATTTTTATTCGCTTGCGTTTCTGTCCGCCTGCGTTTCAGTTTTTTTTAATTACACGCTAACCGAAAAAGCAATTTTTAGGAGATACTACCTTTTTCTTATATACTTGCGGTGGCGGGCGACAAAATGCAATAAAACAACGCATAAATGGGTTGTTTACATAACACGCCCACTGGGCTTGTGTTTGTATTGCAACTGCACATGGGTAGCCTTAATAATTTACACAAACAAATATGAACACTTTCTTAATTACGATTACTTTCTTAATCTTAGCCTCTTTATTGGGCTATCTTTTGTATTTACAAAATACATATACAAAACCATTGAAGATTAATCCAAAATTTTTAGCTGTGCCTAAAAGTTGTGTTGAATTTGTCTTTGAGTGCGAAGGCATTAAATATTACAAATATACGGACGAGTTTAACCTGCCCGTAGAACGCTCCATGTCCGCGCTTGACATTTACGCAGAGCTTGACTTAAAGGTAAGCCACGAGTTTCTTAAAACGCACTGCCTCGCGATAAACGAAGCGATAAACAAAGGTCAGCTAACCACAATAGCCGCGCTTAATCGCATACTTGAAAGCAACATAAACACAATAACAAATGTAGATTTGTTGTATAAATTAGCTTCTGTATTGTATTTTTGCGAAGCGGAAAACCCTAATGTTTACGACTACTCCACTGCGCAAAAAAAGATAGCAAGTTGGAAGCGCGAAAAGGATATGCACGCTTTTTTTTTGCAGATGCCAATATCCGTTTATCTGCCCTCTTTCAATACCTCCGAGTTGAATTTGGAAGCCTATACCCTGCTTCAAAGAAAAGAGATGTTATCAGCATTGAAATTCCATTTGAGTTTGTTATCAGAAACAGATATAAGTCCCGAATTAAAGAGCGATTTAATTTATCGGATTACGGAATTAGAGAGTTTAACGAGTTCGGAAAATTGACAATTTACGAATATCATATATTAATTAGCGAGTTAAACAACAACGCGCAAAAAGCAAAAAACAAATAAGGCTATGGTAGAGAATATTAAGATCGTTTATAGAGTAGATGACGCGCAGATTGATGCATTGCTAAAAAAGTTTAGCAATATATCTGCGGAGGAGCGCGAGCAGATAAAGCTAATGCTCCAATTGGATACGCAAACAGCCACAACAACAAGGAACGCTGGTAAGAATTTTGATGGATTAAACAAAACAGTCGCTAACCTTAGAAATACGATTATCGCCGCTTTTGCGGTCGATAAAGTAATTAAGTTCGGTAGCGAGGTTATTGAAGTCGCTAAAAGATTTGAGGCAATGAACAACGCGATAAAATTCGCAAGCGGTTCGGCAGCAGAGTATCAAAAAAACACCCAGTTTTTGGGTGATATAACGAGGAAGCTTGGCATAGATTTAGAAAGCGCAAGCAAGGGCTTTAAAACAATTATGGCGAGCGCAAAGCCTGCGGGAATAAGCGCAGAAGAAACAAGAAGCATATTCGAAGGGATGTCAACTGCCATAAGCGCAATGGGCTTAAGTAGTCAAGACGCGGAAGGTACATTTCTTGCGCTGGGTCAAATGTTAAGCAAGGGAACTGTGCAAGCGGAGGAATTAAGAGGGCAAATCGGCGAGAGGATACCAGGTGCGTTTAATTTAGCCGCGCAATCTATGGGTGTAACAACACGCGAACTAAACAAGATGCTTGAGCAAGGGCAAGTAGTAGCGAATGATTTCGTCCCAAAATTCGCAAAAACACTGCAAGAGAATTTTAGCCCTGCGCTAAAAGAAAGCGCGAATAGCTTAAATGCTGTTTCCTCTCGCGCCGATAACGCTTACAAATCGCTACAGCTAACGTTTGGTGCCGCAGGGCAGGGAACGTATAAGCTTACGTTAGACATCATAACACAGGTCTTAGAAGGTATGAACAAGTTCATCTCTGGCAATAAAAAAACAGTCAGTAGCGTGGATTTGGTAGTTGATGCTGTGGAAAAAGAAAGGACTGAATTAAACACATTGGTTAAGTCTATACGAAACCAAAACATTTCAAACGAGGCGCGGACAGAATTGATAAACGAACTGAATAAAAAGTTTCCTGAATTTGCGAAAAGCATAGATGTTGTAAAAGCGAGCGAAAACGAATTAGAAGGCGCGCTGAAGGGAGTTAACAAACAGTTTGATTTGCAAGTTTTTAATGTAGCAAGTGCGGAGATAAAAAAAAACTACCAAAAAGAAAACAACGACCTCATTAAAAAAGAGGCGGAGCTAATAAAAGAAGTGGGTAAGGTAAGTGCTGGCAATTACGAAATACCTTTATCGGGAGGTATAAAAGGCGCGTTAGAGTATCTACAAGGTGGGAGAAAGATAACTGGAGAGGGTGAAATAGATGAAAGGGTGGCTCAAATTTTTGGCTATATAGAAAAAATAAAGCGACAACGCGTGCAATTGCAAATAGATGAAGAACAAGAGCTTAAAGTTTATTTAGATAGGCTTAAAAACAAGGGCTTAACCGTACAGGACGCAAACGAAAAGGAGTTAAGAGAAAGAAAGAAAAACAACATACAAATAGGGAAAGTAGATAAAAAAGCGCAGGACGACTTAGCCAAGCAACAGGCGGAGTTTGCATTGCGTGAGTTAGAAGCACAACAAAAACTCGCCATAGATAAAATAAAAGCGCAGATTGATTTTAACAATCTTGTACTAAAAAACGACGAGACAAACAACTTTGAAAAGATTGAAATAATTAGGGCTAACCAAAGACTTGAAAGCGATTTGCTTACGTTGAAAAACGAAACCAACAAAAAGACTTACGAAATAGATAAAGACAATATAATACAAGTAAAAAAGCTAACCAAAACGGAGCTTTTGAACATAGATAACGAAACAAGCCAAGCGCGCGTCTTATTAGAACAGAAAACAAATAACGAGCTAAAAGAGCTTGATATGGGCTATATTGCGGATGGCGCGGAAAGAGCGGAAAAAAGAGCCAAAGATGCGCTCGATACGAGGTTAGAAATAATGAAAAAAGAGCGCGCCATGTCTATGGACTTTATAAATGCGCAAATAGAAGATGAAAAAAGAAAAGAGGCGCAAATAGCAAAAATAAAAGAAGCGTCGTACAACTTAGGCGTTGCACTAATAAATGGACTGTTTGATATAAACAAAAACAACACGGAAAAAGAATTAACCGAACTGCAAACAAGCAAAGATTACGAGTTGCAACTTGCTGGAGACAACAAAAACAAGCAAATAGAAATAAACCAAAGGTTCGCAGAAAAAGAGCGGGAGCTAAAGCGCAAGCAGGCTTCGGCAGATAAAGATAAGGCTATCTTTGATATCTTATTGCAAACAAGCGTAAACGTGGTTAAAGCGTATGCTACCCTGCCACCTACAAATTTAATTTTGGCTGGCTTTGCAGCTGCAATCGGGCTTTTACAAGTAACCGCTGTAAGCTCGCGCCCTATCCCAAAATTTAGGGGTGGCGTGGATTATTTAAATAGCCAAGCGACAGGTAAAGATGCGGACGGCGTTATAATAGAAGCGCATTTAGGAGAGCGCATTTTACCAAAACACCTAAATGATAGAATAAAACATATACCTAATCATTTAATCCCACAGCTTGTTTTAGGCAATATAAATAATAATAAAACGCAGGAGTTAAACGTTGTTGGTTTAGGAGAACAAATAACGGACGCGATAAGCAAAATACCTTTAAATAGCATAAACCTTAACGAAGATGGTTTTGAGAAATACATTAGCCAAAAAGGCAATGAAACAAGGATATTTAATAAAAACACAAGCTGGTAAATGAAACTAACGGATAGACAGGAGAACAACATACTTGACGACAATGATTTATTTCACGGCGTTGATGTAAGCGATTTGTCGCAAGCATCATCTGGTAGTAGTTTTAAAATAAAACTAATATCTTTTGTGAATTGGCTAAGGCAAAAAACGATAACATTAACGGGTGTTATAACGTTTAGCTCCGCTCCAAAATTAAACAGTGTCGGGGCTACAAAGTACCTAAAAACAGATGCAAGTAACGACATTATTGGGCTTAATAATATCCCGTATGTTGATGTTTCTGGCGCGCCATTAGCACTCCCGCCTAACGGAGTGGCTGGCGGAGATTTGACTGGTTCGTACCCAAATCCGACAGTAAACTCCAACAAAATAACCAATGCTAAAATGGCGCAAGGTGCGGCGAATACTGTAAAATGCAATCCGACAGGTGGTGCCGCAAATGTGCAAGATGTAGCTATTTCTGCAAACAGTGTATTAGGTAGGGTGGCTGGGTTAAATAGCGGAAATATAACCGCGATATCTTTTCAAGATGTTTTAGAAGGCGAAAGCACCCTTGTCGTAGGCACGGTTACAGTGTTTGATGCAAGAATTACAGTAATTAGCTTTTGCAGTGGTATTGGGTTAAGCAATATAGGCTCAATTACAAACGTGCCAATACGTTGCACTATTACTGCAGGGCAAGCGACGTTTGCGACAGGTGTGGGTACAGATACGGCAAGATTTGGGTTTAGAATAGTAATAATTTAAAAGCTATGCCTTTAAGTAAAAATAATTTAATATTGCAACCCACAAATGTTTTAGCACCTTCGGTAGGCGCAGGGCTAAAATTTGATGGAGTTAATGATTACGTAACGCATCCAAGCCTAAATGTTGGAACTATAAATAGCTATTCAATTTGGCTGATATTAAAAAGCTATACAGGGTTTCAGGCGATATTGCACTCTGGGCTTGGGAGTCAGTATATGCTTGGGTATTTGAACGGGACTGGTGTTCTTATAAATTATAGTGGTGCATTTTTTATACTGTCTTACACTATCCCTTTAGACACTTTAACTCATATTGCAATTACAAGGAACGGGAATAATTTTGTATTGTATGTAAACAACGTGCCTACAAGTGCGACTATTGTAACCGCTTTGGCGAGCGTATTTAAAGATATTGGAATGTCCGTGTTTGATAATGCGTTTAGAACCAATTTTATATTATACGACCTTAAAATATACAATAGCGTTTTGACAGCTGGAGATATAGATGTTTTATTTAATTTAAAGGGTGTCGTAACTCCAGCGACAGGGAATTTGGTGGCGCAGTTTGGAGCAAACCAAAAAACAGGAACGGTCTTGTTTGATGCGCAAGGCAATAACGGGACATTGATAAACTTTGCTATTACAAGCCCGGGCGCAGGCAACGCTTGGGTAGACGATTTGCAAAACTCTATTTTATTTTAATTTAAGCTAAAATATATGCCCTACTACATTTTTAATCAATCGCTTATTTCAGATATTGCAAATTCTTTTTCTGAAAAAACAGGAGATGGCTTCTTTTCATTCACAATGCACCAAAAAAGAACAGGCACCACAACCCTGCCAGTTTCAAATTTAGATGCGAGTTTCATTCTAACATATAGGCAAGTTCTAATTTTAGAAGTTGCAAATTGGGCGGAAGGCGATTTAGCATTAAAACAAACGGCAGAACTCGCTTCGGAGTTTTGGAGCGTGGACAGCAGTGCGGTTTTAGACTATTTAATAAATATATGATTTGGAAATTCTATTTAAAATACGATGGTCAAATTATTGAAATTGACGAGCCAGTTAATTTTGATAGCGTAGTCTTTTCTTTAAAAAGAGATTTAAAGACGCACGGTATGGTGTTTGAGTTTTCCACAACTTGCAGTTTCTACAAAGAGGCGAGAGTGTTTATTCTAAAAGCTTTAAATGAGCAAAACATAAATGCGGAGGTAAAAATATATATAACATATTTAGACTTTCAAACTCAAACGTACAAGAAGTTTTACGAAGGATTATTAGGGCTTCGCGACATTGAAATAACGGACACTTTTGCGACTTTGCGGATAGAAAACGATAACTTTCTAAGGAGGTTCAACAGCAAAAAAGATTTGAATGTAGCGATAATCCCAAATTTAAATAATGTGGAATTACATTCAAAAGTTATTAGGCAGAGGTCGGACTGGCGTTACGATAACGGCTTTAACGTTATAACGCGGTTGGTGAACACGACGCTCGGAGGCAAGTTAAATGCGTACTTGTTTGCTTTAAGCGCGTCCGCGAATGAGTTAGAAACCAGTGCCTCAATAAGCAATTTTTATGCTAACAACATATCAAATATTAACCCTTCAGCGAACGGGAGTGCAGAAGTCCCATCGCATTATATTGAGTTTCGCTATTCAGGAGTCGTTAAAATAAAGTACAATATTAAAGGAAAATGCTCACTAACAAATACGGTTGCAACAAGCGCGGAAGGCAATCTTATCTTGCAATTATTCGCTACGCCAAGCTATTCGTTTAATGCAATAAATAATATTTGGGTTAGTGGCCCGCAACTGGCATTAAACACAGGCATTCCGAGAGTCTTTGATTTTGATTTAGATGGCGACATAAGCATAAATGTAACCGCAGGCGATAAGCTATATTTCAACTTTGTAACAAATACCAACAATACCAATTTACTTATTCCCGCGAATATCGTAACCTCTTTTGAGTACAATAGCACTTCTTTTTTTGAGGTTTCGCAAGATACAGTTTCCGAAAACACCCTGCACAAAGGTGTTACGATATTTGATGCTTTAAGCCAAATCGTAAAAAACTACACGGGCGACAGTGCCAATTTTGAAAGCGACTTTTTTAGCTACGGATGTGGCGCAAATAGAATGATTGCGAACGGGTTATGGCTTAGAAAATTAGACAAAGATTTTTTTGCCAATTTCAAAGACTTGTTTGATAGCCTGAAAAATATTGACAATTTAGGGCTATCTGTTTACAAGCAAGACGGCAAAGACGTAATTAGAGTAGAAAAAATGGCGTATTTTTACAAGGAGGACTTGATTAAAAATATCCAATATCCAAACGATTTCAAGATAACGCTATCGCCAGATTTATATGCAAACAAAGTAAACGTGGGCTATGAAAAGTGGAATAACGAAGCGGTTGGAAAAATTAACGGTCTGGACGAGTTTAATGCCAATATGCAATTTAGCACAAAGGTCGAAAGCTCCAATTATTTTGACAAGGAGGGCGCAAGAAATGAGTTTAATTTTCTTAGCAAGATTATAGCAAGCGGGTATCTAATTGAGTCTGCGCGCAGGCAAATAGGCAAAGAAACAACAGATAACCAAACAGATAACGATGTGTTTGTTATTTGCCTAAACGACACCAAAGATAGGGCGGAGAAAAACGAAAACTTTGCCATTGTTGAAAACATAATTAGCCCAGAAACCGCGTACAATTTAAGAATAAGCCCAAAAAGAAACCTTTTTAATTTCGCGCCTGTTCTTGTGGCGGGGTTAATAAAAAACAATGGGCTACTTAAAGATGCGATTTTCAGGAGCGGGGTAGGGAACTTCAAAATGAAAACCCAAACAAATAACGAATGTTTAGAAATAAATGAAGTAATTGAAAACCAAAATTTTGAGTTGTTAAAAAAAATAGCTATCTTTGAAGCTGAAATATACACGTTTAGCTATCCGATAACGTTTATCGAATATCAAAGCATTTTAGATGCGCCGTTTGGTATTATTCAAGTGTCGTTTTCTAAAACAGTATTCACGGGCTTCATCTTAGAGTTGGTGTACAAACCAAATTCAGGATTAGCTAATTTCAAATTAATAAAATCAGTCTTGCCGTATGGCGTTGTCGGAGTAGAGTTTCAAGATGGACAGCCTTACGATTTTCAAGATGGTGATTCCAAAGATTTTCAAGACCAATAAATATGATAAACGCACCGTTTTCTTTTATACAGTTTACAAGCTGTAATGAACAATCAAATTGCAAAGAAGTTGGAGATTTCTTTTTGCAACTTGTTGGAGGAGACGTTGTTATTATGCAACTAACAGATAACGATGACTATAGGATAGATTTAGAAACGCAAAGTGGCGGATTGCTATTTGCAAACATAGCCACGTTTCAAACTCTAAACAAATCAAAGATAGTGAATATAAATATCCCTGCTAACCTCGCGGTAGGGTGCTACAGGTTAAAATTAAAGGGGTACGAAAGCGTTATTTGCGACATGGCAATTGGCAGTATATGCGCAATGCCAATCGGCAGTATATGCAATCTGGGAAGTAATCTAATTGATATAGGTTGCTTTGGCTTTAAGATAACCAAAGAGGTTTGTTACAATAAAATTGTTACGTATAGATGTAACGAAAGCAACTCTGGGTTTGATTATTCAGAAGGCTTTTTTAATCAAATAAGGCTACCAATTAGGTACGATTTTCCGCAAACAAAAACAAAGGCGGAAATATATAGAAGGTCGGACGGAGGTATTTTAAGGCTGGCTAATACAAAAAATAAAGAATACTTTTTTGAAACCGATTACGCAGATGAACATTTTCACGACTGCGTTAGCACTATGTTAGATGCGGATGTTTTCATAATAGATGGAAAAAGCTTTATAGGAGCTGGAGATTACGAGGTGGGTTGGATTAAAGAAATTAACAGCATAAGCCTCGCTAAAGGCACGGGGAAAATAACGCTAACGCCTTTCAACAATCAAAACCCTACATTTATTTAAATATGGCGTGGATACCTGAATTATCTTGCGGCTCGGGCAGTCAGACGGGCGCGGATATCTTAACACAAGTAAATAACATAAGCGCAATTTTAGCTAATGCAATTTTTGCGACCAATGATATTTCAAATTTCAATATAGTAACGGGACTCGGGAGTGGCAACTTTTTAGGCTTTGCGCTGTGTAACGGGCTAAACGGCACGCCGAATTTGCAAGGCGCGTTTATAGTCGGACGTTCAGATGTTGATGCAGATTACGTCAGTGTGGGCGCGGTAGGTGGTGCGAAAAAGATAGCCTTGACTTGGCAACAAAGTGGGTCGCGCGACCATAAGCATTCGCAATACAGACCAGAAATATATGTAGGAGGCGGTGCTAATGGTGCAGTAAATAATGTCGGAACGGTCGCACCAGACCCCGCATTGCAAACAACAGGCGGAGAGTGGAAAAACGGAGGCGTTGATGCTACAGAAGAACACGAAAACCGACCGCCGTATTTCGTTTTAGCATATTACAAAAAAATAATTTAATTTAATCTAAATAACTATGTACAATTGCGAAACATTAAATAGACACGCACTGCCACCCTGCGACGGAGAAGAGAAATACAACAAAATCGTTACGGCAATTATAATACTGCCGAACGCTACAATAACGAACTACGCAGACAACTCGCAGTGGATTGCGGGAATTGCGGACGGCTCAATACGCGTAATTAAAAAGACGCAAGGACTCTATGATGGTGGCACACCAACCTTTGCCCCGGGGTTTGGCAATAAGTTAGAGCAGGTTACGGGTGTGAAACACAGTGCTAACTTTATGACAAAGTACAGAAGCCAAAACTACGGGTTTTTTAATCAACTCAAGGAGCTTGATATAAAGAGCTTCGGATTTGTAACTGGCGATAACGACAGCTTGCAAATCGTTGAGAAAAACGTTACGCTTCACTCAAAAGCTCCCGTAACAGATGACCTTGCCGCAGAGAGAAAGTGGGAGGTAACGGCTACGTGGTCGGATATAAATATGCCCGTTCCGTACAACACACCTCTCGCCATTTTGGCTGTAATTCCCGCGCCTGTCGCGCTCGAAGAGTCAGCGGTCAGTGCTACAGGGTTTACTGCAAATTGGCAGTTAGTGGTTGGCGCAATAGGTTACATTGTGCAAGTAAGCACTACAAGCAACTTTGCGGTTATTTTGCAAGAACACGAAACCGCTACTGTGCTTTTAAGACTAATAACGGGCTTAACGACAGGCACAACGTACTACTACCGAGTTGTTGCATTTAGCTTCAATGAGGAGAGTGGGCTGTCAAACACCATTGTAGCAATAACCTCGTAAAAAATATATTTTTGTTTAATTAAAGACCGCGCATATAATTTACGCGGTTTTTTTATCAAGTTTATCAAAGTTGGATTACGCCGCATTAAAACAAAAATCTTATGATAACCAAGCAAACAATAGAGTCGTTTTTTGAGAGTGGGCAAAGCACTAAAAAAGACACTTACATAACCGACATTTCAAAAAGGGTTAGAGTGCATAGTGAAGGGTTATATCCTGAAAAGCTAATAGACACATCTCGCCCAAACGAGCCAGATGTTATAAAACAATACAGAAAAGATGTGTACAAATCGTACACAGAAGGGTATTTCAATAAGATATTGGTTCTTTTGCAAAAGATAGCCAAAAGCGAAGATTGGAGTATTGAATACAAGAAATCAGAAGGCGCGGTAGCAGAAACCGAAACCATAGAAAAATACCTAAAAGATGACTTCCCTTATTTTGACAGCTTAGAAAACTACGCGTTTTCAATATTGTTAAAAGACTTATTAGTCGACCCAAACGCAATTATTTTGGTGCTACCTCTTTCTTTAGAAGTTAAAGAAAATGAGTACTACAAACCGTTCCCTTCGGTTTATTCCTGCGAAAATGTATTATACTTTGATGCTGATTTGCTTGTTGTTAGAACAAGCGAAATAGGCTCAATAGAAACATATAAATTTATAGACAACGACAGTATATTTATCGTAACGAAAGACAAGACGCAGGCGGGAGAAAGCAATATTTCTTTTTTGGAATACAAAAACATTGTTGGAGAAATACCCGCATTTAAATTAGGCGGGCTAATAAAAAAAACCATTGAAAAAAACAATGGGTTAGAGTTTGTTTATGACAGCTTTATAACGCCATGCTTAAACAGCTTTGATGAAGCGGGCAGGTGTTACAGCGACCACCAAGCGAATTTAGTGCAAAACATTCACCCAGAAAAATACATTTACCAAATTGGCGAGTGCAAGACTTGCGCAGGGAACGGCAGAATAAGACACGGCAATTTAGGCACGGAAGATTACGAAGTCTCTAATTGTAAGGATTGTAAAGGTAGCGGATCTAAATCAAGCCCTTTTGGGATTCACGAGATAAATATAGAAAACATTCCAGGAGGTGGCGTGTCAGTACCCGCACCGCCAATCGGTTATGTTTCAAAACCGATTGAGTTAATCCACGCGCTAAAAACCGAGATAGAAGAGCAATGTAGGGCAGGGCTTAGTGCATTAGGAGTTGAATATTTACACGAGTCTCCGCTTAATCAAAGCGGTCTTGCAAAAGAGTATGACAAACAAGAGGTTGATACATTTGTTAGCAGTGTTGCAAGGCACTTTGTGTTAAATATAATAAAGCCGATAATTTGGTACACCTCAAAGTGGAGGTACACCCTTTCACTACCAATAAAAACAATTGAAAGCAACAACCCTACAGTAAAAGTGCCAAAAAGGTTTAACACGCTTACAAGCGCGATAATAGGCGAGAGGTTAAGGAGTGCGATAACCAATAATTACAGCTTTATTATTCGCAACGCCTTAGAACTGCAATACATAAAAAGCGAGTTTGGCGAAGATAGCGACCAGCTAAACTTAGCTAAAACCGTGTTTCAAATCGACCCGTTGGTGGGCAAAACAGAAGATGAAAAAATGACCATGCTTGCAAATGGCGGAGTTTCTAAGTTAGACTACATTGTTTCTTGTAATTTAAAAAAGTACGTAACGCTCGCGCAAGATGCAACTAAAAACTTCTTTGACTTAGATTACAAAAAGAAGATAGAAGTTATTTATAAATATGCTGGCGAAACATTAAATGAACTCCCCTCTCCTATTCCGCTACAGTAATGATAGATGACTTAACTGAAATAACAGCCCAGTTAGATAAACAATTAGATGAATTGTTTTCAAAATTGGATATAAATATGCCTCAAATACAAAAGGAAATTTACGATAGGCTTACGCAGTTTACCTCAAAAATTAAAACAACAGGAGGCAAGATAGTGCCAAGCATTGAAAACCTTAAGCTATTGAACGGATACAAAAAAGAGTTAAATGGATTGTTAGATGAAAGTGCGGCAATGTCTAACGTAGTTAAAGACTTTGTTAGCGGAATAAAGCAAAGCACAGAGTATATAAACGACTATTTTAGCATTTTAATGTCTAACTTTAACGTAAACGATAACGCACAACTTGCAAAAGCGTTACAGCAAGACGTTATAAGCCAAACGATAGACTTATTAAAGGGCAGTGGTTTAACAAGCAATTTAATAGATCCTGTCAGGACAATCTTGCAAAGAAACATAACCACTTCCGCGAGCTATAGCGACTTGCAAACCGAGATGGGAGCGTATTTAGATGACACGACAAAAAGATATGTAAAGCAGATAACCAATGATGCCGTGCTTGGGTACGAGCGCACCTATATGCTTAATATAGCGCAAGACTTGGAGCTAAATCATTATCTTTATCAAGGCACGAAAATAGCAACAAGTCGTAATTTTTGTATAGCAAGAACAGGAAAGGTGTATACAAAAAAAGAGGTAAAAGCGTGGGCGAGCCTTACGTGGGTTGGTAAAAGAATCGGCACAAACGAAAGCAGTATCTTGTATTTTGTTGGTGGCTATAATTGCAGGCACAGGCTATTGCCTATTTCTGTAGAAGTGTATAACTCAATAAAATTAAACAAATAAACAAATAAACAATTAAAATTATGGCAAATTTATTGCAAACCATAAAAGATATTTTCGCAAAAGCGGGAATAACAGAGGCTAATGAGCATTTGGCTAAAATGCTTGAATCTTCGGCTGTAGCGTCCCTTAAAGATGTAGAAGTGGATGTCGCGCTCTCTAATATTGTAAACCAGAAACTAATAACAGTGGAGGGTGCAAAAGCTCACAAAGACGTTAGCGCGCACTTCAAAAACTCTTATTTTGGCTCGATAGATGTTAAATTAAGAAGGGCGTTAGAAGAGGCGGGAATGACAGAAGAGGCTATCGCAGAGATAGAAAAAAACGGGACGGAGGCGCGGATTGGCGAAGCCTTAAAGCAAGCTATAAAGATAAAATCGAGCCAAAATAATAACGAGGAGGTTGCAGCTTTAAGAAACACCCTAAACCTCGCAAAAGAGTCGGCTGCAAAAGAAAAAGATGCACTAAACCTCGCCCTCGATGCAAGCCAAAAAAGCTTCAAAACATTCCAAAAAAACGGCGCGCTTGCGCAGAGTTTGACTGGGTACGCTTTTGTAGAGACCTTAAAAAAGGAGCAGGTGGAGAGGCTTCTAACCGCAGAAATAGATGCTGCGTTAGCAGTCAGGAAAGCAACGTTGGAGTTTGAAAACGGCGCATTTTCATTGCGAAGTGCCGAAAACCCTACCCTTGAGTATTTTGATACGGAGAAGGGAAAAACCATAACCTTCAAAGAATTTATAGATGGCGTTGTGGCAAGCAGTGGATTGCAAAAAACGGCGGAAACAGCGCCACGACCTTCGGCGCAATCTTTTCAGGCTAATGCTAACGGGTCTGCGCTGAGTGTGGCGCAAACCAGTTTTATGGCTAAATTTAAAGACCAATAGACATAGCTATAGTATAGGGTTGCTTGCGTTAAATAACGTATGCAACCCTATTTTTTTAAGCCCGCGCAAATAT
>Ga0163153_10002898_pt1 | contig 23838 bp, 23 predicted proteins | sample OliLakLV19MP6IB1_FD_148629 | JGI IMG/M metagenome (GOLD analysis project Ga0163153, IMG submission 148629) | Freshwater microbial mat bacterial communities from Lake Vanda, McMurdo Dry Valleys, Antarctica - Oligotrophic Lake LV.19.MP6.IB-1 | ecosystem: Environmental > Aquatic > Freshwater >...
GCCGCCAAACTTTTTTCAGGCGCCGGCCACGTCGTCTGGATGCGGCGGTATTGGCGAGGGGCGGGGCAACAGTTCGCGCGAGGGCCTGGGCAAAGTCGCGGGGCCCTCCCAGGGACGGTTCTGCAGATCGAACGGAATGCCGATCACAACCGGCCGGCGTTCGCGCCGCGCCTGCAGGAAAGCGTCGCGTACCGCGACCGGCATGCGCTCGGGCAGGTGCAACCGGTGATAGGCGGCACCCGTCGCTGTAATGATCGGCGCCTGATCGAGCTCCTGGTTGTACCAGCCGCTCTTCAGCGGCGCTTCACCCGCGAACACCACCAGCGGCAGGTGGGCGCGCACGGCCGCGGGGAGCGCGGTGATCAGTTGCGTCACGCCCGGCCCGCACGTGACGGTGGCGACGCCCACGTCGGCGTTCTTTCGCGCGTACGCCATGGCCGCCGCAAGCGCGCAATGCTCGTGCCTCACATAGACCATGCGGCATCCCTGTGCGGCCAATTGCGCGGCCCAGTTCATGTTCGCATCCCCGAGGAGCGCGAAGCAGGTTTTCACGCCTTCCTGTGAGAAGGCGCGGGCAAGGATGTCGTAGACGCGGGGCTTTGCTCCGCTGCTCATCGTTTCAAGCCTTTCGTCGAATGCTTCGGATCATAACCATCGGAGCCTTCATTTCTCAGGTCGCATTCAAATGCATCCCGAAATCCAGGTCCACCAGCGACCCGGTCATCATCGAACCGCTCGCAATCAGCCAATGAATCGCCTCGGCCACCTCCTCGGGCTTGCCGATTTGCTTGAGGGGTGAAATCGAAATTTGCCGCGCCTTGCGTTCGGCAAACGAATCAGGGGCCAGCCGCTCGACAAACCCGTGCTCCGTCAGCGCGGGGCAGACGGCATTCACGCGGATCTCCGGAGCGAGAACGCGCGCCAGCGAAAGCGTTAGCGTGTTCGACGCGCCTTTGGAGGCGGCGTAGGCGATCGATGAGCCGCCGCCGGTGACGCCCGCGCGCGAGGTGATGTTCACCACTGCGCCCTTGCCGGTGGCCTTGAGGTGCGGCGCCGCGGCGCGGATCATCTGGAACACGCCGATGGTGTTGACCGCGTAAATGCGCTGGAAGTCTTCCGCCGACAGCCCGTGCAGGTCCGGCTGCGGGACCATCTTGCTGATGCCCGCCGCATTGACCAGCGCGTCGAGCCTGCCGAAGGCGGCCACCGTCCGCTCGACCAGCGAGACGCAATCCGCATCGCGCGTGACGTCGCCCTCCAGCACGACGGATTTCTGACCCGGTGCGGTCGCGGACGCCGCGATGTGCCCCGCTGCCTCGGCTTGCGAAGCATCGATACAGTTGATCGCTACCTGCCAGCCTTCCTGGATGAAGCGCCTGGCCGTGGCGGCGCCAATGCCCGTGGCGGCGCCGGTAATGAGGATTGCGCGGCGGAAAGTGTCGCTCATCGGAAGGCTCCTGTTTGCAAAGGCGGGACGATAGCTGAGAAACTCCGTCCATGCAGGCACACCCGAGCGAAAAAACTTACCGGGAGCGGGCGCTCAAGCTCTTTCCCTGGTTGTGCACGCGATGCGTGCGCGAGTTCCCCGCCTCGCGCCTGCGCGAGCTCACCGTGCATCACAAGGATGGCAACCACGACAACAATCCCCTCGACGGGTCGAACTGGGAGCTGTTGTGCCTGTACTGCCATGAGAACGAGCACGCGCGGGTGACGGATTCGAAGGCGGGCGGTAGCTCGCGCGAGGCCGCCAAGGCGACGGCCACCCACAACCCGCTCGCATCGCTGGGCGACCTCCTGAAGAACAAGCCCAAGGGCTGAAGGACTCCACCATGGGCATCCAGCGCCGCTTTTCCCAAGTTGACGTATTCACCTCGGTCCCGCGGAAAGGCGAAGCGCCTCGACGCAATCGTCCAGCAGTGCGCGATCGGGCTGGTGCGCATCCGGCGCGACGGCGAGCGGCTGACTTTCGCCGCGCCGCCTTTGCGCAGGAGCGGGCCGGTGGACGCCACGCTGCGCGCCCAGGTCCTGCGCGGGTTGCGACTCGAAGCGTCCGCGGTGCGTGACCTCCAGTGGATCGACAACGGGCCGCCCTGGATCGGCGGTTCGGTGTGCCCGGTGGCCGAGGGAACGATCACCCTCTGACGCGGGTCGATGGCAGCATTTCGCCGGATTGACCGCGCCAGCCCTGGAGTTTCACACGATTTTGGCAGTATTGGCTAACCCGGCCGCACGCTCGATCGCAGCCCGGTTCATCCGCCCGCGCAGGCCGATGCAGGCGATGCCCGGATCGGCTCGTCCCGCAAACGCCGTCACCTCGAAGCGCGCACCGACCACCTGCAGCGCTTTCATCGATCCGTCGATGTCGCGCAGCACGCCCTTGGCCCGGACCAAACCGGAGTCCGGGCTGGCCAAAGCGCGCGCGAGTCTTTCTGCATCGACTGCCTGGGGGACCGCGAAGCTCGCGCTTTCGTAACGCGTCGAGGCGTCTTCAACCGGTTTCAGTTTGCCCGAGGCCAGGCGTCCCGTGCCCTCGATGGCGGCCCGCGAATAGCCGAAGCCAAACATCACTTCAGCGGGCACTTCGCCACGCACGGCTTCGATGAGCCGTGCTTGCGGCGCGGTACTGGCGATCCACTTGCGTAGCGCCAGTAGCTGTGCGTCCGGGACAAGGTCGGTCTTGTTGAGGATGGCGAGATCGGCTTCGGCCAACTGCCGCGTGATGGTGTCGCCCATGTAGCGGTCGGCCGCGCGGGCGGCCACGGTTTCGGCGTCGGCCAGGACCACCACGCCGTCGATCGAGCAACCCGCGATCAGCGCCACCGAGCGCGCGACGCTGCCGGGTAGCGCGACGCCGCTGGTTTCGAGCAGCACGTGATCCGGCGCCGGGCTTCTTGCCGCGAGCTTCATGAGCGCGCCCATGAGGTCGCTGCCGAACGAGCAGCACACGCAGCCTCCGGCGATGCTGATGAGGTCTTCCGACTGGGCCTCGATCAGGTCGGCGTCGATCGGCAGGTCGCCAAAATCGTTGACGAGGATGGCCAGGCGCCGGGCGCCCGCATTGCGCAGCAGGTGGTTGACCAGCGTGGTCTTGCCGGCGCCGAGGTAGCCGCCGATGACGGTGACGGGGATGCGCGCCGAGGGTGGATTCAAGGCGCCGGCGCGGCTTCGCGAGGCGCGGGCGCCGATTCGAACACGCGGCCGTCCTGCACGGTGCCCCAGATGCGGACGTCTTTCAGCTTCTGCGGCCCGATCTCCATCGGGTCGTCCTCGAGCACCGCGAAGTCGGCTCGCTTGCCGCATTCGATCGAGCCGATCTCGCCGTCGAGCTTAAGCGTGTAGGCCGCGCCGAGCGTGATCGTGCGCAGCGCCTGCGCAACGCCGATCTTTTCGGCTTCGCCCAGCGTGCGCCCGCTCGCGGTGAGCCGGTTGACGGCGCACCATGCGGTGAAAAGCGGACCCAGCGGCGTGACCGGCGCATCGGAATGGATCGCGAGCGGCACGCCATTGGCAAGCGCCGTGGCGCACGCATTCATGCGCTCGGCGCGCTCGGGGCCGACAGTGGTCGAGTAGTGCTGGTCGCCCCAGTAGAAATGATGGTTTGGGAAAAGGTTCGCGCACATTCCAAGCGTCTTCATGCGGCGGAACTGCTCCGCGTTCGCGAGCTGCCCGTGCTGGATGGTGAATCGATGGTCGCGGGAGGGATGCCTTGCCAATGCTTCCTCCACGCAATCGAGCAGCAGGTCGGTCGCCTCGTCGCCGTTGGTGTGTGCGTGGACTTGGACTCCGTGCTCGAGGGCCCCCTTCAGCGCGGCGCGGAGCTGCTCGGGCGCCACGTACCAGAGGCCGTTCGGTGCGCCGTTGTAATAGCCCGGCCACTTGAGCCGCGCCGAGAAACCCTGGATCGAGCCGTCGACCACGATCTTGACGATGCCAAGGCGCAGCTGGTTGGTGCTCGCGGCGCGCAGCTCCAGCGCGCGCGCGATGAGCTCGTCGGGCGCTATGCTCAAAAAACGTCGCAAGGAAACGATGCGCGCCGGGAAGCCCGGCTCGCCGGTCACGCGCAGCATCATGTCGACCGCGTCCGGCGGGAGCTGGCTGGCCATGTCGGCCGCGGTTGTCACGCCCTTGCGGACGCAGAGCTTGGCGAAATAGCGCAAGCCCAGCTCGTCGCACGCAAGCAGGTCGCGGTCGAAGCCCACATGCGGCGCGGCCGGCATCATGGCCTCCGGCCCTTTGAGCTCTCCGGTAGGCAAGCCGTCCTCGCCGAGGGGAATGCCCGGATGGTCGATGCCTTTGCGCAGCAAGCCCGCAAGCTCGAGCGCCCTGGTGTTCACGTTGAGAATATGGCCGCTCGCATGCTGCACGCCCACCGGCCTCGTGCCGGAAACGCGGTCGAGGTCCTGCCGCGTGCAGCGGTGCTTGCCGTAGTAGATCGGGTCGAGGCCCCAGCCGGTGATCGGCTGCGCGGGATCCTTCAGTGCGGCACCGGCCGCCTTGAGGCGATCGACGGCGGCTTCGATCGAGTTCGCGCCGGTCCACACGCGGCCTTCAGGGTCGGTGCGGTCGAAGAATCCCACATAGGTGTAGCGCCAGTAGGTGCCTTCGGTCGTGTGGCTGTGCCCTTCGACGAGGCCCGGCATGAGCACCTTGTCGGCGAAGCGGTCGTCCAGTGTGTGCGTGCCCCAGCCCTTGAGTTCTTGGAGCGGGCCCGCGCCTAGAATCCGGCCGTCCCGGACCGCAACGTGCGTCGCCTCGGGACGCGCGGGATTCATGGTGAGGATGCGCCTGGCGCGATAGATCGTGGTCATCGTCGGTCCTGCGTGAATGGGTCTTATAGCACCGCGGGACGATGCGGGACAGCGCCCTCGTGGCCTACGAGATGGCTGCGGCGCCGTTACGCGCGCCGCTGATGAGGTCGATGAGGCCGGGGATATCGGAGGGCACTGCATTGCCGCGCCACGCGACATGCTGGTCGGGACGTGAAAGCACGAGCTTGTGGCCGTACACCGCGGCGGCTTCCCCGGAATCCACATCGAGCACGCTGAGCGGCACGTTGCGCTCGAGCGCGGCGGCGCTGAATGCGCGGACGTCGATCGAAGGATCGAACCTGAGCAGCGTGTAGTCGGGGCCGAGCGCGTCGTACAGCGAACGCCCGTCGCGCAGCCACACATGGGGCGTGCGGCAGCCCGGCACCGTCGAGGGGGTGAAGTCGTACATCGTGTACGCGGGCGGCGATTCGCCGTCATAGGCGATGATCGGCGAGTCGCTGTAGAAGTAGCCGAAGTTGAGGCCGCCGCAGCAGTACTGCTGCACGTTGAGGTCGTACGCCGCTTTGCCGAGAGTCGCGCGCGCGGCCTCGCCTTCCGGACCCGGGTCTTCGAGGTTGGCCGGCACGGTCTGGCGCTGCCTGGCCATCTGGAAGGAATGGCTCATCGCAAAGTGAGAGACCTGCTCGGTGATCGGCAGGCGCTCCCTCTCGTGCGCCTCGAGGAGGCCCTCTGCGCCCCAGCCCTTGATGCGCGCGGCCAGCAGCCAGGCGAGGTTCGCCGCATCGGCGATGCCTGCATTCATGCCGTAGCCCGCGTACGGCACCCACAGGTGCGCGGCATCGCCGCAGATGAACACGCGGCGGTCGCGGAACTTGTCGGCCACGAGACGCCGGCCGATCCAGTCCTCCTTGGCAAGCACCTCGTACTCGAAATCCGCGCCGACACCCAGGATCGTGCGGAGCGCCCAGTCGCGGTCGATGGATTCGAAATCGTCCTCACCATCGAGCAGATAGTTGTGAACAAGCCACGTCTCGCGGCCGTCGATGGCCATGACGTTGCCGCTGCGGCGCGGGTTGAGCGAGAACATGACCCACGCGGGCTTGCCCGGCAGCATCGAGAGCAGCTTCGGGGCGCGGATATAGCTCGACTGCACGCGCTGTACGACCGGGGTGCCGCTCAAGCTTGCGCCGATCTTGCGGCGGACTTCGGAGCGCCCGCCGTCGCAGCCGACCATGTACCGACACGCGATCCGCGTGATCTCGCCGGTGTCTAGGTTGCGTGCGGTAGCCACCACACCGCTCTCGTCCTGCGAGAAATCGTCGATCGAGGTGCGGTTGAGGACCTGCAGCCCGGGCATCGACGCGGCATGCTCGCCGAGCACCGGCTCGAGGTACATCTGGTTGATGCGATGGGGCGGTTCCGGTGTAGGCCACCAAGTGTCCGGGCCGTCACGCGCCGTGTAGCGGTCCTGGCGGCAGGGGATCGGGATGCGCGCGAGCTCGGTGCCGGTCGTGGTCGTGCGATACGAGCAGTCGTTGGGATAGTCGGGCGGCAATCCCGAGTTGCGCAGCTTTTGCGCCACGCCGAGCCGACGGAAAATCTCCATCGAACGCGCCGAGGTGTGATTGCACTTGACGCTCGGTGCCTCGCCTCGTTTGCGCAATTCGGCGACGATGACCGGGACGCCTCGCCAGGCGAGGTCCATTGCGAGTGTCAGGCCGACGGGGCCGCCGCCCGCGACCAGGACGGGCGTATCCAGGGTTGTCATTTAGTTTCAGAAGATCGCGCTGCGTCGCGCATGCAGAGCAGGGCGCGGGTCGCGACCCCGGAAGCCACATTGCATCCGGGCGACAGGATGAAATTGCGCGTGCCGCCCGCCTGTGAGATCGCGTCGCCGACTTCGGCGCGAATTTCGGGCAGCGAGCGCTCTTGAAGCTTCGATTCGTCTACGCCGCCCATGAGGCATTTGCCGGTGAGCTTGCGTACCGTCGCGATGGAGGGATTACCGGGCAATCGATCCGACCAGCTGAAGACTTCGCACGGGTAGTCGAGGATGCGCGAGAGGTCGAGCGGATTGCCGTGCGCATGGACGATTCGCACCAGGCCTTGCATCGCTTCGAGCAGGCGAAGGTCGCAGGGTTTGTGGAACGCGCGGAATTCAGCGTCGCTGATTCCACGCGAAGAGGGGGACAGGATGCAGGCGTTGGTCGCATAGAGCACGCCGTCCACCGGCACTTTGCGGATTTCCGCAATGTAGTCGACGAACGTGTCCGTCAGTGTCTCGAGCATTCGCGTCGCTTCCTGCGGGTGGCTGCGAATGAACGCGGCTTTGGAAAACCCGACCGCGAACAGCAATGAAAAGAAGGGCTCGAACAGGGTGTCGATGAGCGGCACGTCCGGGCCAAGGCGTTTGCGCAGGATGCGCAGGCACTCGATCTGCTCGGCAAAGAGGCGCTCGGACATCGATTGCTTCGCGAAGCGCAGCAGGTCGCCGGGCGTCTCGATCGTCTCCAGGCCCGGGGGAGGCGCGAGCCGGTAGTCGTTCATGACCTTGCAGAGGTCCCAATCGCAGGCCTCGTAAAAGGCGAACTGGCGGCGCGCGTTCTCCTTGGCCTCGAGCGCGTCGGTCGCGAAGTTGCACCACGCGACCGTGGGTGCGTAGTCCACCGGTTCGCCGCGCACCGCGGCATGGAATCGCTGCATCTTGTTCATTGGCGGCTGATGATAGGGCCCGTCGCAGTTTATGCAAACTGGCTATGCAAACTGTCCCGCGACCCAGCCCGAGGACCAGGCCCACTGGAAGTTATAGCCGCCCAGCCACCCGGTCACGTCGACAACCTCGCCGATGAAGTAGAGGCCGGGCACGGTGGTGGTTTCCATCGTCCTGGACGAAAGCGCGGCGGTATCGATGCCGCCGAGCGTGACCTCGGCCTTGGCATAGCCCAGCGTGCCCGATGGCATCAGCGCCCATCCCTTGAGCGCTTTCGCTACAGCATCGATGTCGCGATTGGACATTTCGTTCAGCGGGCGATCCCATCCGTGCAGTTCGCACCATTGATCCGCGAATCGCCGCGGCACGCGTTCGGCGAGCAATGGGGCGAGCGTGCTCTTCGAGTGCCGGTGTTGCGCAAGCCACGAAACAGCGTCGGTTCCGGGAAGCAGGTCGATCCTGATCGGGCCCCGTGCCTCTTCCTGCGCCTGCCAGTAGCTCGAGATCTGCAGGATCGCGGGACCCGACAGGCCCCGATGCGTGACGAGGACGTTCTCGCGGAAGGAAGGCTGGCGCTCGGCGCCGCGCGCAATCGCTTCGATCGAAAGTCCCGCAAGCGCCTTCAGCGGCCGCAGCACTTCGGGCGCCAAGGCCAGGGGCACCAGGGCAGGCCTGGGCTTGACGATCGGCAGGCCGAACTGCTCCGCAAGCTTGTACCCGAACGGCGTCGCGCCGATCTGAGGAAGCGCAAGGCCGCCGGTCGCGACGACGATCGATTCGCATTCGAAGGTCCCGTTGCCGGTGGCCACCGAAAAGCGCGCACGCCCCGAGGCTTCGCGCTTGATGGCCTGAACCGCGCAGGGATGGGCCCATTGCACATTCGCCTGATCGCACGCCGACTTCAACAGGTCGGTGATCTGGGAGGAGGACTCGTCGCAGAAAAGCTGGCCGAGCGTCTTCTCGTGATAGCCGATGCCGCGCCGCTCGACCATCGCGATAAAATCGCGCTCGGAAAAGCGCGCCAGTGCCGAGCGGCAGAAATGCGGATTTGTGGACAGGAAATTCGCGGGCCCGACGCTGCGGTTGGTGAAGTTGCAGCGGCCGCCGCCGGAGATCCGGATGCGCTCGCCGAGTTTTACGGCGTGCTCGATGAGCAGTACCCTGCGGCCGCGGGCCGCAGCCTGTGCGGCGCACATCATGCCGGCCGCGCCGGCGCCGATCACGATGACTTCGAAGCGCAAGCGGCCATTCTACTGGAGCGACCATGTCCCGGTCCTGGGACGTCTTTTGCAGGGTGATCGACAACTACGGCGACGCCGCGGTGAGCTGGCGGCTGGCCCGCGAGCTTTCAAGCGAACACGGCGGACGCGTGCGATTGTGGGTCGACGCATTGCCGGCCTTGCATGCGCTTTGCCCGCGGATCGACCCGGCGCTTTCCCGGCAGGCGATCGAAGGCGTTGAAGTTTGCGCGTGGGGCGTCGACGCGCGCTTCGGTGAGCCGGCCGAGGTCGTGGTCGAAGCTTTCGGCTGCGGGCTGCCGGAGGCTTATGTCGAATCCATGGCGGCCCGCCATCGAGCGCCCCTGTGGATCATCCTCGAGTACCTGAGCGCGGAGCCCTGGGTGACGACACACCACAAGCTGCCGTCCCCGCATCCCCGGCTGGCGCTGCAGCGCCATTTCTTTTTCCCGGGCGTGGTGCAAGGCACGGGCGGCGTTCTGCGGGAATCGACGCTCGAGCCGCGCCGGCTGGCGTTCGAAAGCGCGCCGGACGCGCGTGCGCAGTTCTGGCATCGCCTCGGATTCGCGCCACCGGGTGGGCAAGACCTGGTGGTGTCACTGTTCGGCTACGAGAACCCGGCGGCCGAGGCGTTGCTCGACGCGTGGTCAGGCGGCGAGGCCGGGGTCGTCGTAGCCGTACCGCGCGGGCGGCTGCGGCCACAGGTTTGCGCGTTTTTCGGCACGCAGGATCCCGGGGACGGACAGACCCTCCGAAAAGGCCGCCTCGAGGCCCGGTTCCTGCCTTTCCTGCCCCAAAGCGGATACGACGAGTTGCTCTGGGCCTGCGACTGGAACTGCGTGCGCGGCGAGGATTCTTTCGTCCGGGCGCAATGGGCTCGCCGGCCGTTCTTATGGCAGATCTATCCACAGGCCGATTCGGCGCATGAAACCAAGCTGCAAGCTTTCCTTGAGGTCTACTGCCAAGGGCTGGAGCCCGTGCTGGCTGGCGATCTGCGGGCGTTCTGGGCTGTGTGGAATGCGGGGGGGGAGGGCTCGACCCTGCCTGCCGCATGGAAGCGGCTCCGCGCCCGTCAACCTGAACTGAAGCGGCACGCCGGGTTCTGGGCTGAAAAGCTCGCTCTTCCCGGAGAACTTGCCGCAAATCTGGCTCATTACTGCAAGAATGATTAAAATAGTGGGTTTGCTTATGTGGAAATCGGGACGCAAATGAAGATTGCACAGGAAATCCGTTCGGGCAACGTGATCATGGTCGGCAAGGAAGCGCTGGTGGTCCAGAGGGCCGAGTTCAGCAAGTCCGGCCGCAACGCTTCTGTGGTCAAGATGAAGCTCAGGAACCTGCTCTCCGGGGCGGCGACCGAAACCGTCTATCGCGCCGACGAGAAGTTCGAGGTCGTCACGCTCGACCGCAAGGACGTCACGTTCTCGTATTTCGCCGAGCCCTCGTATGTCTTCATGGACGAGGAGTTCAACCAGTTCGAGGTGGACGCCGAGAACATGGGCGAGGCGCTCAACTACCTCGAAGACGGCATGCCCGCCGAAGTGACGCTCTACCAGGGCAAGCCGATTTCGGTCGACATTCCGCAGACGGTTGCGCGGGAAATCGTCGACACCGAGCCGGCAGTGCGCGGCGACACTTCGGGCAAGGTCCTCAAGCCCGCGAAGCTCAAGACCGGCTTCTTGGTCCGGGTGCCGCTGTTCTGCGACACCGGCGACATGATCGAGATCGACACCCGCACCGGCGAGTACCGGAGCCGCGTCAAGGCCTGATCCGGCGCCGCGCTCCCGACCGCATGGCAAACGCATCCATGAAAATGACAGGCGTCGCCGGTCGGTTCCTTGCGGGAGTGCTGGCTCTTGCGTTGGTTGCTTCTTCGTCCACGACGATCGCGGCCGACGAAGCGACCTGGACCCGCTATCTCGATGCGGGTACCGCGGCCTACAAGAATCGCGATCCGGACTCGGCCGCGCGCCAGTTCGAGTCCGCGCTCCAGGAAGCAGAGGGTTTCGGCGAGCAGGACGTGCGCCTCGCGACCACGCTCGCGTGGCTGGCGGAGCTCTACCGGGTGCAGCGCCGGTTCGACGAGTCGGAGAAGCTGATCCGGCGCACCATCGCCATCGACGAGAAGTACCGGGGCATGGACCATCCCGACCTCGCGATGAGCCTCGAAAGCCTCGCGCTGCTTTATCACACGCAGAACCGCCAGCGCGAAATGGAGCCGGTGCTCAGGCGCGCGATCTCCATTTACGAGAAGTCCATGGGGCCGCAGCACCTGCGCGTGGCTTCGAGCCTCAACAATCTCGCGGCGCTCTATCGGAGCCTCGGGCGGCTGGACGAAGCCGAGCCTTTGGTGAGCCGCGCGCTCGCAATCCGCGAGAAGTCCCTCGGCATGGACCATCCGGACACGGTGCAGAGCAGGAACTACCTCTCGCTGCTGCATCGCGACCTTGCGCGCTCGAGGCCGTCTCGCCAGCGGCAGGTCGACCTCGTGCGCCAACCCACACCGCCCGCGCTCGAGCAGCCCGCGCCAGTCGCTGCGCCCGCACCGGCACCAGCACCAGCGGCGCCTCTCCCCGCGCCGGTTGCGCAACCCAGGCCGATCGAGCCAGTCGCACCGCCGGTGCAGGCCGCGCTGCCCGCACAACCTGCGCCGCAGCCCAAGCCCGCCGCGCAGCCGATCGTCCCGCCTCAGGCCGCACTGCCGCCGCCGGCGCCAGCCAAGCCGGTCGCCGTGCCGCCGCCTGTCGTCGCGGCGCCGATTGCACCTGCGCCGATCGCACCTGCGCCGGTACCCGCAAAGCCGGTCGCAGCAGCCCCGCCTGTCGTCGTTGCGCCGCCCGCGCCGCCCGTCGTTGCACCTCAAGTGGTTGTACAGCCCGTGGCCCCGAAACCCGCCCCGCTCGGGCCAGCCGTCGTCCGGTCGGGCGCCGCGACACAGCCTGCGATCGCTCCCCAGGCAGCCTTGGAAGTCCCCAAACCCGCGCCCGCGCAACCTGCGCCTGCAAAGCCCGCGGTAGTGCCTGCGCAAGCCGCGCTCGATCCGCGCGCCACGCCTTCAGCATCGGTGAGCGTTGCGCCGCCGCGGCGCCTGTATCGCTCCGGTCTCGCGATGCAGATGGGCTTTCTGGGCGCTGCCTCGCAAAGGAACGCCCCCGCAGTGGTCGCGGAAGCATTCGACCTGATGCAGCTCGCGCGCAACCGGCATGAAACCGGCGCGGTTTCGCGGATCTCGGCGAGGTTGGCGCGCGCCGATTCCGGGCTCACGCAGGTGGCGAGCGCAAGGGAAGACCTGCTCGACCGCTGGCATGGCCTCGACAAGACGCTGCTCGAGGTCGCCGCGCGTTCACAAATGCAGCGCGGCCCGGAAGAATCCCGCCTGCGCGCGGAGATCGCCGGGATCGACCGGCAGATCGCGCAGCAGGATGCGCTCTTCGAGCAGCGCATGCCGGGATACCGTGACCACCTGAGTCCCGAGTCGCTGCCGCTGGCGAGCGCCCAATCCCTGCTGGCCGCGGACGAAGCCTTGCTGAGCTACATGGTCGACGACAACGCCAGCTACCTCGTGGTCGTCCGTCACGACCGCCACGCGCTTTACAACCTGGACATCGGTCGCAACGAGCTGGCGTCGGTCGTCAAGCGGCTGCGCGAGCAGCTGGATTATCCGACGGGCGACGACGCCGGGCGCACCGTGCTGCGCACCTATCCGGTCGCGCAAGCCAACCAGCTCTATCGACGCATCCTCGGTGTTGCGGAGCCCGCGCTGCTCGGCGCGGCCCACCTCATGATCGTGCCCGACGACACACTTAACGGGCTCCCGTTCGCCGCGCTGGTGACCGAGCCTTATGTCGCGCCGATCAAGGACGTCGAAGAGCATTCCAAGGTCGCCTGGTTCGGCCGCCGCTATGCGATCAGCGTGCTTCCGGCCGAGGGAACGCTTCGCACGCTGCGCCGCGCCGCGCGCAAGCCCGCGGCGAGCAAGCCGTTTGCCGGGTTCGGCGATCCGGTGCTCGGCGGGGAAGAGCGCGGCGTGCGCTCGGGGAGTTCGTCGCGCACGTACTCGCGGGACGCGCTGGCCAACGTGAACCAGATCTGGAGCTTTGCGCCGCTGCCCGAGACGCGCTATGCGCTGTATGCGATGGCCGACATCCTGCAGGCCGACCAGGGCGACGTGCACCTGCAGGAGCGGGCGAGCGAATCCAGCGTGAAGCGCCTCGATCTCTCGGACTACCGCGTGATCGCATTCGCAACGCATGGCTTCATGGCCGACGACTTCAAGGGCCTCGCCGAGTCGGCGCTGGTGTTCACGCCGCCGCAGCGAGGGACCGAGCAGGACGACGGGTTGCTCACCGCGAGCGAAGTCGCGCAGCTCAAACTCAACGCGGAACTCGTGATCCTCACTGCCACGAGCACGGCCGCGGCCGACGGGACGCCGGACTCGGAAGGGGTCTTGGGACTGGCGCGTGCTTTCTTCCATGCAGGCGACCGCGCGGTGATGGCGACGCACTGGGCGGTGCCCTCGGATGCGACGCTCAAGCTCGTGACGCGCACATTGCGCGAGCGCGCCCGTGGTGTCGGGAACGCGGAAGCACTCCGCCGCGCGATGTTGCCGCTGATGAACGGCGAGGACCGCCTCGCGTTTGCTCATCCAAGCTACTGGGCGCCCTTCATGGTGGTCGGCGAAGGTCGCACTCCGGGTGCGGCGCCGCCGCCTGCGATTGCGCAGCCGTCCCCTCAGCAAGAATCGCGGCCGGACGCCCCGGAGTCGGGCGCGCAGGGCGGAGGCTTCAACCGCCTGCTGCAGGGCATCTTCGGGCGCTAGGAACCTATTTCTGGAGCAGGCCGAGTTCCTCGAAGCGCAGGTACAGTTCCCTGCAGGCCCAGGCATCCGTAGCCGCGTAGGTGACCTGCGCCGGGTTCAGGTTCTTCGCGGCCCAGTTCGAAGTCCGGTTGCCCTTCGGGATCCGGAATCCCAGGAAGATCGCGGTCAGGTTGCGCACCCCCGATTGCTTGAGACCGTGCCGGTGCGCGACCGTGCCGGGATCGATCACGGCTCGCGGCTCGAATGGAAACACCAGCTTCAGCTGGCGCAGGTCGTCGGCGATGGCGACACCCGACTTGATCGTGTTTGAGGATTGCAAGTACTCGGTGAGGGCCGCGGAGCAGTCCATCTGCTCGAGCCGGAACAGGTAGACCGCGCTCGTCGTGGCCACCTGCACGAGGCAGGGCAGGTAGCTCTGGCCTTTGTGGAAGGCGGGGCGGGTCTCGGTGTCGAAACCGGTGATGCGCTCGCCGAGGATATCGTCCATGGCGCGGTCGCGTTCGGCCGGCGTGCCGATGAGGTGGATCCTGCCTTCGTACTTCCGGACCGGGAGATCGGCGACCTCCTCCTTGGAAATCTTGCGCAGGAACTTCGAAGGCAGGGACGAGGTCACGAGAGCGAGTACGGATGGAACGTGCGCTCGACCCAGGGCTTGCGCGCCTCCGGCACCGCCTTGCCGCAGGTCACCCCGCGCTCGTACGGCGAGCCGCTCAGCTCGATCAGCGGAAAAGTCGATGGCTCCATGGGCGGATTCTGCCGGAGGTCAGCCAGGCTTGAGCGCCAAATCGCCCCGATAGGGCGTGACCTTGAGGGTCGGCTCGTGCGGCGCGAACGGGTCGCCTTCGGGCGCACCGCCGCAAGCCAGCGCGATCGCCGCAAGCTGCGCACCCGTGAGGAAGCGCACGCCGGGTCGCGCGCCGATGTCGGAAAGCAGCTTTTCCATCGCCACCACGCGCGCTGCGCGCGTCGAGCCCAGGTCGCCGCGCAAATGCATCGTGAGCGGCGCGAGGCAGCCTTCCTGGTAGAGGCCTTCGAATTCCTCGCCCCAGACCTTCATTACACGCGCATGGGTGTGGCGTCCCGAATAGTGCAGGGAATCATCGAGCGTGTGCACCGTGGGGATTTCGGCAATCTTCGTCGATGCGGTCGGCGCGAAAACATAAGGGTGATCGTGATCCTGGAAGGACGAGTCGTAGAGGTAGCCGAGTTCTGCGAGCAGGCGCAGTGTGTGCGGGCCCAACTCGTTGCCGGCTGCGCGAAACCCCTTGGGGGCCTCACCGGTAATCCGTGCGAGCGCATCACGCGCCTGCTCGAGCACGCCCCGTTCCGATTCGCCGAGCGTTGGCAGCGGAGTGAGGTCGGCGCCGCGCGAAGCAATCTCGTGTCCTGCATCGCGCAAGGCCCGGACTGAATCGGGGTGGCGAATCGCGTCGCTCGCGGTGACGAAGACGGTCACCGCGATGCCACGCCGGGCGTACATTTCGAGCAGCCGCGGCAGGCCGGCGCGAATGCCGTAGCGCCCATACGAAAAGCGCCCGAACAGGCGGTCTTCGGTCGTGTGGCGCAGGTCGTGGACTTCGGCGTCGAAATTGAGCGACAGGAACACCGGGCAGCGGATGCCTTCGGGCCAGGAAAAGGATTTCATGGCAGCGTGAGCTCCTCGAGGTTGTCCAGGTGCTCGAGGCACCAGCTTGCGAACTGCCCGGACGAGAAGAACCTCACGCCCGCGTGCCCCTTCATGTAGCCGATCATTTCCTCGAATACGCGGGTTCGCGCAGGCGTGCCCGATCCCCACCCCGAGCGCGGATGCACGGTGAGCACCATGAACCGGTCGGAGGCATAGATGGCGTCGAATTCGGATTTCCACTGGGCCAGCACCTCCGAAGGGGGGGTGTGGCTGAACTTGTAGAAGGGGAAATCATCGAGGCTGAACGTGTTGTTCGGCAGCTCGACGATCCAGTCGTCCTTGCCGGCACCGAATCTGAGCCGATAGGGCAGGTCGTAGTCCTTGTCGCTCGAGTCGTAGCGATAGCCCATCGACTTGAGGACGTGCATGGTGTTCGAGGTCTTGCGGCCCGAGGGCGAGCGCCAGCCCTGGATCGGCTTGCCGAGGAGCTGCCGGAGGATGGCGTCCGTTTTCAGCAGCAGCGGGGTCTCTTCCTCCTTGCCGAGGTCCCAGGCTTCGTGGAGGTAGCCGTGCGCCGCAACTTCGAAGCCGGCACGGTCGATTTCGCGGACGAGGTCCGGGTGGCACTCCGCGTCATAGCCCGGAACGAAGAAGGTGCAGGGCACGCCCTGGCGCGTGAGCATCTCCATGTGGCGGGGAATGCCGCGGCGCGCCGAATAGCGGCCCCACGAATTCACGCCCAGCGGGGCGATCCCGCGGCCGACCTCGTGGCTGGGTCCGTCGAAATCGATGCCGAGAGTGACTGCGCACCGCAGGTCGCCTGGCAAGGTCGTGCGCTTGGTCATCGGGAATTGGGGTGTGATGGCATGCGGCCGATTCTATCCATCCTGCCGGGAGACCGTCGCCGGTGATGCAAAACTGTGCAACACCCCTCTGTGTCGATGAGCTAGCCTCTCGCCGATGAGCTCGAAAACGATGAACGTGGTGGAGATTTCCAATCCCGGACCCGAGGGCCGGTTCCGCATGGGCACACGTGAGATTCCGTCGCCTGCAGCGGGTGAGGTGCTGATCAAGGTCGTTGCCATCGGGGTGTGCCGCCCGGATTCCCTCCAGCGCCGCGCAATGCACCCGCCGCCTCCGGGCATCACGGATGTTCCCGGCCTGGAAGTCGCCGGCACTGTGGCCTGCCTCGGCAAGGACGTGGCCCGTTGGCGGGTTGGCGACGAAGTCTGCGCGCTGCTGCCCGGCGGGGGGTATGCCGAGTATGCGGTTGCGCCTCAACAGCAGGTCCTGCCGCTGCCGCCGAACTGGTCGCACGCCGACGCGGCGACGTTGCCGGAGAATGCCTTCACGGTCTGGGAGAACGTGTTTCGCCGGGCCCGTTTTGCGAAAGGCGAGATCCTGCTGGTCCACGGCGGCGCAAGTGGTCTGGGCTCGCTCGCGATCATGATGGCGCAGGCGTTCGGCGGCAGCGCCATCGCAACCGCGGGCAGCGATGCCAAGTGCGAGGCGTGCCTGCGGATCGGTGCAACGGCCGCGTTCAACTACAAGACCGGCGACTTCGTGCCTTTCGTGCGCGAGAAGACCGGCGGGCGAGGCGTCGACGTGGTCATCGACATCGTGGGGCGCGACTATGTGCCGCGCTCCCTCGACGTCCTCGCGACGGACGGCAGGCTCGTGCATCTCGCAACGCAGGGCCCGGACAAGTCGGCGACGATCGACATGAGCGTGCTCCTCAGGAAGCGCCTCACCCTCATCGCCTCCAGCCTGCGCCAGCGCTCCCCGGACGAGAAGGGCGTGATCACGCGCGATCTCCTGGAACAGGTCTGGCCGAAACTGCCCGCGCGCGCCCCGATCGTCCCGCTGATCGACTCGGTGCATCCGCTCAGGGACGTCGCGAAGGTCCACGAATATTTCGACAGCGGTGCGCACATCGGTAAGATCGTGCTTGTGCCGTGAGCATGCAACGAACCTTCCAAGGAGATTGGCCATGAGAATCGACAAGGCATTCTGGTGCGTGGTGGTCGGCCTGCTTTCGTGGGGCGCCGCGCAGACCGGATTCGCGCAAGCCTATCCCTCGAAGCCGATCCGGGTGATCGTCCCGTTCGCGGCGGCCGGCGCCAACGACCTCATCGGGCGCGCACTCCAGCGCCCGCTGGGCAAGATCCTCAACGGCACGGTGATCATCGAGAACATGGCGGGCGCCTCCACCAAGATCGGCGTCAACGAAGTCATGAAGGCCGCGCCGGACGGCCACACGCTGCTCTTCGCAAGCCTTGCCTCGACGATGGCGTACTACTACTCGGGCGTCTTCGACACGAGGGTGTGGGAGCAGCTCGTCATCCTCGGCCGCAGCGGCCAGATGGCGTGGGGCATGCTCGAAACCCGTGCCGACGCACCCTACAAGAACTGGCAGGAGCTGGTGGCCCATGCGAAGAAGAATCCCGGCAAGCTGAGCTCGGCGGGCCCGGCCACCGGCGGCATGATGAACCTGATCGTGCTCGAGAGCGCAAAGAGCGCCGGCATCGACATCACCTATGTTCCCTACGCGGGCGGCGGCCCGAGCGGTACCGCGTTGATGGGCGGGCACGTCGACTATCGCGTTGCCCAGCCGATCGAAGTCGCGCCGAACGTGCGGGCGGGCAAGACCCGCGGCCTCGCCGTGGCGTTTCCCACCCGCCTGCCCGAGATGCCCGACGTGCCGACGTTCCGCGAGGTCGGCATCCAGTTCGACGTGCCGATCTTCGGCTTCGACCTGTGGGGCCCGCCGGGGCTGCCGCCGGCGATCGCGAACCAGCTTACGCGCGCGCTCGAGCAAGCGCTTAAAGACCCGGAGTACATCGAAACCGTGAAGCGCCTGACCTACCAGCCGGTGTTCCTCGGACCCGATGGATTGAAGCAGATGGCCAAGGCCTTCGAGACGGAGATCGGCCCGAAACTCGAAGCGGCCTTCCCGGTCAAGAGATAAGAGCGGAGAACGAAGCGATGTCGAAAGGGCAGGTGATCGAGGAAATCTCGGCGAAGAACGTGCGTGCGCACGTCGAGAAGATCGTGAAGGACATTCCGCATCGCGCGGCGGGCTCCGTGAACGGGCGGCGCATGGCGGAGTACAGCCGCGATGCGATGCTCGGCGTCGGGCTCACCGACGTGAAGATCCACGAGCTGCCCGCGATCGTGAGTTTCCCGGAGCATGCGGAGTTCCGCCTCCTGTCGCCGAACGACATGGCCATCCAGGCGAACACGCTCGGGCACAGCCTCGAGACGATGCCCGAGGGCCTCACCGGCGAACTGGTCTACGTCGGCTCGGGGACCCACGCGGACTACGAAGGCATCGACGTGCGCGGCAAGATCGTGCTGACCGAGTTGTCGTATTCGCCCGCGCGGCACGAGAAGCAGCGCATCGCCGGGCAGAAGGGCGCCGTCGGCGCCGTCATGATGAACTGGGGGTCGCCGGAGAACGAAGCGGTCCCCTTCGGCTCGGTCAAGCCCGTGTGGGGCAACCCCACGCCGGACAATTTCAAGACCGAGATGGCGACGCTGCCGTGCATTGGCATCGCGCGCGTGGCCGGCCTGCGGCTCAAGGCGATGTGCGAGGCCGGGGTGGTACGCGTCTGGTTGCGCACGCATGTAGTCAATGGATGGCGGCCGGTGCAGATCACCGTGGCCGAGCTGCCGGTGGCGAACAGTCCGGAGCCGGGCGATTTCATCATGGTCGGCGGCCACCAGGATTCCTGGCCGGGCGAGGCGGCGACCGACAATGCCGCGGGCAATGCCTGCATGATCGAGCTGGCGCGCGTGTTCAAGAAGCACGAGAAGAAGCTGCGGCGCGGCCTGCTGTTCGGGTTCTGGACCGCGCACGAAACCGGGACCATGGCCGGATCGGCCTGGTTCGCGGACCACGCCTGGGACAAGCTGCGCGACCACGCCTGCGCCTACCTGCAGATCGACCAGCCCTCGTGCTTCGGCACGACGATCTGGCATACCACTTCGAATGCCGAGCTCAAGGGTTTCCACCAGCGCGAAGAAAAGCAGCTCCTGCCTGAGCGTGAGATCTCCTGGAAGCGGGTCGCCAAGAGCGGCGACGCTTCGTTCATCGGGATCGGCATCCCGATGTTCCAGGGCGAGGGCGCGTTTACCGAACAAGAACTGAAAGACACGGCCCTCGCGACCCGGGGGTGGTGGCATCACTCGATCGAGTGCACGATCGACAAGCTCGACTGGGAGTACATGCAGCCGCACATGCGTGTCTATGCGGCCTACCTGTGGGAGCTTTGCACCTTGCCCGTGTTGCCGTTCTCCTATGCGCCAGTCGCGGAGCAGGTCGTGAAAAGGTTGCAGGAGCTCGAGAAATCGGGCGAGGCCCTTGGGCTTGGCGGGGTGCTCGCGCGCGCGCGCGAGCTCGAGCAGGCCGCGAAGAAGCTGGATGGCGCGGCGGCCGAGGCGCGTGCGGCTTTCGAGGCCGGCAAAGGCAACGACGACAAGGCGCGCCTCCTCAACCGGACCATGAAGCGCACCAGCCGTTTGCTCGTGCCGCTGATGAGTTCCGCGATCGGCAAGTACGGCCACGATCCCTACGGCTACACGCCCCAGACCACCCTGATTCCCGCGCTCTACGAGGTCGCGGGCCTCGCCAGGCTGAAGGAGGGCGAGGAGCGCTCGATGCTGGAGACCAAGGTGATCCGCGATCGCAACCGTGTCGCCGACATCCTTGCCGAGTCGATCGCGATCATCGACGACGGCCTGGCGAGGCTCGGCTAGCGGCTGCCGGCGAAAACAGGCCCGAGCGGCTTCAAACGCACGCCGGCGCGCAGGCGGCGATACGGGTAGAGCGTTGGATCGGCCAGGTAATAGCCCGGGGCGAGCACGACGATGATCTCTTCGGCCATCGGCTCGAACTCGGCGCGATAGTGGCAGGTGCTCTTGAGCGCGAGGATTTTCTGTCTCGCGGGCTCGATGCCCACATGCCGGAACCCGGCCTGGTCGTAGGCCTGCAGGCGCTTGCTGGTCACGACAACGCTCACGCCGCCCAGCGTGAGCAGCGCCATCGGCCCGATGTCGATCTGCCGGCCGCCGGAGACCGCGCCATCGCTGCGAAATTTTCCGCTCCCGAGCCTGGAGACGTGGAAGGTGGCTTCAAAGGGCGTGACGCCTTCCGGGCCGGAGCGGCCGCCGAGCGCAAGCCGGACCTGCGAGCCTTCGCCGGCGGCATGCGCCATGCGTGCCGCTTCGGCGTCGCAGAGAAAGCCGAGCACCGCGCCTTGCGCGTTCGCCGCGACCAGTGCCTTGAGCAGCCCGGTTGCGTCCGCGGTCCCGCCGCACCCCGGGTTGTCCTGGGTATCCGCGATCACGACCGGGCGCGTTGCGGTGCGCGACACCTTGATCGCTCGTGCAACGCCTTCTTCCGGGGACACCATTTCTTCGGCGAACTCGGCTTCCTGCGACAGGATTTGCGCCAGCATTGCGTCAGCGGCGCGATCCGCCGCCGCCTGGGTCCACGCATGCGCGATGACCGAGGGCCCGCACCATTGCAGGTCGGAGGGCGGAAAGCCCGCGAGGTAAGAGAGGTTGACCAGGTCGCCCTCGGCCACTTTCGAGCCATCCACGACATCCCTGGAGGGGGCGACCAGCGTGCACTGGCCGTTCAGAGGGATCAGGAAGGGGACTTTGCGCAGCGCGCGTCCGGCAGGACGGCCGCGCTCGAGCAGGACTTCCATGGCACGGGCGGAGAACTGGCCGGTTTCGATCCGATCGACATGCGGGTAGGTCCGGTACGCAATCAACGCATCGGTCAGCTCGACCATCTGCGGCGTGACGTTCGCGTGGTAGTCGAGGCTCGCGACGACCGGGATGGCCGGCCCGACGGCCGCGCGCACGCGGCGCAGCAGCTCGCCTTCGCCGTCCTCGAAATCCTCGGTGACCATCGCGCCGTGCAGGTCCAGGTAGACGGCATCCACCGGCAGCGCTTCGGAGAGGCGCCCCACGAGGCTTCCCGCAATGCGCTCGAAGGCATCGCGCGTGACCAGGCCGCCGGCGCCGCCGCTCGTCCAGAGCAGGGGCACCAGGTCATGGCGCGCCTGCAGGTCGGCCATGAATCCCGCAATGGCGAAGCTGTTGCCGGCGAGCCACTTGCCGACGTCCGCGCCGTATACGAGGGGAGGGCGGTCGCGGTGGGCGGCGAAATATTCGAAGTCTGTCTTCGAATCGACGAAGCAGTTGGTTTCGTGCTGGAACCCGCCGATCGCAATGCGCGCCATGGAATGGGCCATAATTTGGACTGGATCGATCATAGCGCGGCGTGAATTCGCCACTTCGCCAAAGCGAAACACCCACAGCGAAACACCCGCCGCATAAAGGAGCAGGACATGTCCGGAATCGCCGTCAAGCCGATCGGCTACGCGTGTGGAGCAAGCATCGAAGGCGTGGACCTGTCGAAGCCACTCTCGAGGGAGGATGAGCGCGCCATCCGCGCCGCCTGGGTCGAGCACCTGGTCGTCGTTTTCCCGAAGCAGCAGGTCACGCCGGGGCAGCTCGTGGACTTCAGCCGGCATTTCGGCGAGCTCGAGGACTACGCTTCGCAGCCGTTCAACCGGCACCCGGAGAACGACGAAGTCATGGTGATCACGAACAAGCGCACCAACGGCAAGCCGTCGCCGACCTTCAACGCCGGGCAGAACTGGCATACCGACCTTTCGTACACGATCCGGCCGGCCAAGGCGACGACGCTCTTCTGCATCGAAAAGCCCAGCGTCGGCGGGGACACGATGTTCGCGAACATGTACCTCGCCTACGAAACCCTGTCGCCGAAGATGCAGGCGTTTCTCGACGGGCTGGAGGGCATCCATGATGCGAGCCTGATCCAGGGGCTGGAAAAGCGCGGGCCCGAGATCGTCGCCGAGTACAAGCGCCTGAACCCGCCGGTGATCCATCCGGCAGTGCGCAGGCACCCGGATTCCGGCCGCAAGGCGCTGTACGTGAACGAGCGCGTCCGCCAGTTCGTGGGCTTGAGCGAGGCCGAAAGCAAGCCGCTCATCCGCTTCCTGTGCGACCACGCGGTCCTGTCGCGCCATGTGTACCGGCACTACTGGAGCGTGGGCGACCTGGTGATGTGGGACAACCGCTGCCTCACGCACCTTGCGGTGGGCGACTACGATCCGGGCGAGTCACGCCACATGATCAGGACTTCCGGCAAGGGCGACCACTATGGGCGCCTTGTGGAGGAAGCACAGGGCACGCAGGCGCGGCCGGTATTGAAGGGCAAGGAAGTCGCCGCGGCCGTGGATGCGTTGCGCGACTAGTTCCGGTGTCGCGGGAAGCGCTTTCATTTCAAGGCCTGAGAGACGCAATCATGCCCAGCAGCCATACAGGCAAGCCTTGCCCGAAGTGCGGACACGTGCGTGCGGAGACCGAAACCGCGCCTGACTGGCAATGTCCCAAATGCGGCGTTGCCTATCTCAAGTTCGTGGAAGCCCAGTCACAACCCGCGCTCTATGGCCCAACAGCGGGCTCATCTGCCGCAGATTTGGATCTGATGGCCCACCGGGAAGTCTTCATCACGCAGAAGTTCGAGCTGATGGAAATGCTCTCGGTCGAAACCAGGAACCGTTACCGGATCTCGGATGCGGCCGGACGGCCGATCGGCTATGCGGCCGAGGAGCAGACGGGATGGCTGGGATTCATTTTCCGGCAGCTGTTCGGTCACTGGAGAACATTCGAGATCCATTTCTACAACAACGCCCGGCAGACTGTCCTGCACGCAGTCCATCCCTTCCGCTTTTATTTTTCGCGCCTCGAAATCTACAATTCCAGGCAGCAACTGATCGGCGCGATCCAGAAAAGGTTTTCCCTGCTGACCAAGAAGTTCAGCGTCGAGGACGGCCGCGGGGTGCCGATCCTGGAAGTGGCGTCCCCGGTCTGGAAACTCTGGACGTTCCCTTTCATGGCGAACGGCGAGGAAGTCGCATCGGTCAGCAAGAAATGGTCCGGGATCCTTTCCGAGGGCTTCACCGACAAGGACAATTTTAGGGTGGAATTCACTTCCGATGCCCTCGGCAACGACGCTCGAAACGTCGTGCTGGCCGCTGCGATCTACGTGGACCTCAACTATTTCGAGAAGAAGGGCTAGCCCGCCGAGGAAGGCGAGGCTCTCTTCAGCCGATCCGCGCCATCAGCGCCCTTTGGGCTTGTTGTTCTCCAGGATGGCCGAGGCAGCACCAGTCGGATCCAGGACTGCCTTGAGGCCGATCTGTCCCGCACCGGTCAATTTACGGACGGACTCTGCGAACCCCCCAAGCGTTGTCGGCTCCTGGCTCTGGGCCGCCGCCCGTCGATAGCCCTCTGCCTGTCGGGCCGCGTCTTCCACCGCCCTGGCTTCAATCAGGGCTTTTTGGGCGGTGCGTCTTTCCCACTCCTGTGGAGGGAGGCCGTTTACGGAGACCGTCCGCTCCTGCGGAGCACACGGCATGTTTCGAAGGACCGGGCCGCCCTCTGCCCGAGTGCAGATATACATCTCGCTCCGGGCCGAGAGGCTGAAGCACGAAGTTGCGGCGGCAAAAGCCACAACCGCAAAGCTTCGGGCGCGAAACAGGGTCGTCACCTTTGTCGCCTGCATGAGCCTTCTTCCCCCTGCCTTGTAGAGACCCTCGACTTTAGCAAGGCGCCAGCCGGCGGAACAGGGG
>Ga0163153_10002900_pt1 | contig 23815 bp, 33 predicted proteins | sample OliLakLV19MP6IB1_FD_148629 | JGI IMG/M metagenome (GOLD analysis project Ga0163153, IMG submission 148629) | Freshwater microbial mat bacterial communities from Lake Vanda, McMurdo Dry Valleys, Antarctica - Oligotrophic Lake LV.19.MP6.IB-1 | ecosystem: Environmental > Aquatic > Freshwater >...
GAAATACCAAATAATCCCACGCAGATTCTTTGTTTTTATTTATATAGCGGGATTTTAAAGCACGTCGAACTGCTACACTTGTATTTAATTTCAATCTACGTGTTGGATCAGATAATAAATATTTGAAATAATCTTTTCGTCTTGATAATCCATGCTTAGTTAAACGTTCTTTTCCTGCGCACCCACAAGATTTAGTTTTATATTTACTGCTTGTTAAATGTCCATGTCTAACAACAATCTTGTTTCCGCAACTACACTGGCATTCCCAAAAAGTCAAATTCAATTTTGTTTTACCGCATTGTCTCATTCCATCTTTTTTCAAAACAGTAAGTCTTCCAAAAACCATACCTGTAAGGTTTTTTGTTCGAATTGATTTTATGGTTTCAGTCTACCATATTTTTTATTCGTTAAGTCTTCCCTTGTTTTCCCCATATCCAGCTTTCTTTTTTAAGTTCATTATATCATCTTCTGATATTACTTGAAAAGACCAACCTCTTAATTGACAGTGATGTTTGGCGGCATTCCATTTTGATTGATTTTGCATTAATTTGCATTGATTCGCAGGTTTGATTTCCCAAATCTCTATCGCTCCATCACTATACTCCACCAATAAGTCAGGGAAATATTGCTTCTTTTTGGCTCGGAAGAAATACTCCACAGAGAATGGCTCTACTTCATATCTAAGAACATCACCTATTTTCTCCAATGATTCATATACTTCTAATTCATAACCACTTCGATAATGCAACTGTTTACCATTGTTCTTCTCGGATATGATATAACCTTCTTTGAAGTTTGGTAATTTTCTTTTCTTGTTTGGATTTTTGGTGTCGTACATGACTGTCGCACGAAGTTGTCCATTTTGAGGACACTTCACAGATGGATGTTTTGTGCGAAAGTGTAAACGAAGGTCACGCACCGGACAGCCACAATGCTTGAGCGGACAAACCAAGTATTCCCTGCCCTCTTCATGACCTTCAATGATGTGATCTCTCATTTCAGGATACGTATTGAAAATCTCAGCACAAACAAAGCAACAAAACTTCCTTTGGTTGTTATCTTGTGGGAATATCATGTTTTGAACTTTATTGGAACCTTTTCAATCTTTTGATCCAAAGCAACAATCAATCTGTGTAAACCATCATCAATATTATAATTTGAATGAATGATAATTGGCTGTTTGAAACCATGTGTTGATATGCTATTAGCCAAATTTTTTAAGTAATTTGCATCTTCAATTCTCATGTTTTCCATGAGTTTTTTGTTGCCAGGATGTTGACGATCATATAATTCAGTCGTGACAATCATTTTAACATCTTGACCGTCATGATGAGATACTGAAGACCAAGTGTCTGATTCCAACCATAAAGAAAAACTATCCATTCGCGGCTTTCTTCATTAGCATTTTTTCAGCTTGATCTTTTTCAGTTATAACATTGATTTCTGATATGTCTTTTTCGGTAAAAATTGTTTGGTCTTTTTGTCCTTCTAGGTCTTTATAAAGATTCACAGCGGAAAAACTGGCTTCTTTCATCCATCCTGGTGTGTGATCCTCATCTTCCGGGTCGACCATTTTCGCGTAAGTAACACGTGATGATTCTCCACCTCCGTATAAATCGCCTTTATAGGTAAAGAAAAAATTGATACCACTCATCATTGTTTTGACGTGATTCTTTTTTTCTTCATTCTCCCATAATTGATTCCATTTCAACATTATACGTTTGGTGACATTGCCCATAATTGTTATATATTGACTTGAATTTCTTTTCGATATTTGATATGATATATGATTCTAATTGTTGGAGTCATAAATGAAAAATCCATTCATTATTGGAGTTGGTGCCCAAATCGCAAATGGCAAAGACGCGCTTTGTAATTACTTGGCAGACAAATTAGGTTCAAATTGGCATCGTGCATCATTTGCCAGTAATGTAAAGAGAATTTATTGCGAAGCATTTGGTGTTGATCTTGATTTTATTGAAAAGTGGAAGAGAGTTGATGAGCCGCCACCTGGATTCAAAATGAACATAAGAAAAGGACTTACATTCATTGGAGATGGATATCGACAAATACAGCCAAATATCTGGATTGATATGCTTCTCAAAAACAATGAACGAAATTTAATAATTAGTGACGCACGTTATAAGAATGAAGCCGACGCCATCCGTAAAAACGGCATAGCAATTTTACTGTGGCGACCCGGACATGAGAACGATATTCAAAACGACAGCGAACAACAACTGATGCCTTTTGTCAATCAATTGAAGCGAACTAAAGATGGGGAGATTAGCGATCCATCAATTCCTTTTGATTTGTGGATAAAAAATGATGGGGACATTGATAGTTTATATGGAAAGATCGATAACATCATCATCCCATATGTGAACAATGTCCGAAATAATAGATAAAATTAGAAGTAAACGAGTTCGGGTTGCCGTCATTGGTGACTCGATGATTGACGTATACCATTATGGCAAAGTCAGTCGCATCTCTCCCGAATTCCCAGTACCTATCCTTCATTCAAAAGAAAACCACCAGGAACTAGTTCCTGGTGGTGCTGCCAACGTTTGCTACCAATTCTCACATCTAAACGCAAAAGTACACCTATTTGCTCCTTTGGACCTAGACGCTCTTAACATATTTAAACATAAATTTAATTTTGATGTATCTGGATGTCCAATTCTACCTGATGGATCATTTATTCCAAAGAAAATACGTTATTATGATGACAACTTCCCATTGCTAAGAAATGACATAGAGAAACCAAATTATGGATTAGATAATTTGACTTCAATTAGAGAATCCTTATTCTCTAATTTTATCGATTATGGACAGTTTGATGTGGTGATTCTAAGCAATTACAACAAAGGATTATTCGATTCAGACTTTACGACAAAAATATTGTCTTATTGTCGAAAACACAACATTCCTACTGTCGTTGATCCAAAAAACAATCCTGAATGGTGGTGGGACTGTGATTATTTCAAACCAAACGCAGCAGAAGCAGAAAAAATGACTGGGCGGTTTGATTGGAAACAACAATGCGAAATGTTGAAAAACTGTGCAAAGAAAGGCATAGTGATTACACAATCGGGTTCAGGCGTTGTTGGAATGGATGAATTTGGAGAATTGTTTGAATATCGCCCACGTACCACTATAAAAGATGTCAGCAGTGTAATTGGTGCAGGTGATGCCTTCTCAGCCGTTATGGGGCTTTCTATCGCACATGGACTGCCTTTACGAGAAGCAGTCAAGTGTGCTTTTGAAGCTGGAACACAATATGTCAAGGCTCGACACAACAGACCAATTGCATTGTATGAACTGCATCGTCAACTCGACCCACTGAATGCCAAGATTGTACCAATTGAAGAATTGGCACGATTGAGGAATGGTGTGTATAAAGATTATCGTTGGGTTTTTAGCAATGGTTGTTTTGATCTAGGAATTCACGTTGGGCATATTGCTACACTCCAGGCAGCCAAGAGTCGTGGAGATAAACTAATTGTAGCAGTAAACTCTGACGAAAGTGTCAAAAGACTAAAAGGACCAACTAGACCAATTGTAACTCTGAATGACCGCATGAAAACGGTCGCAGCACTGGAATGTGTTGATTTTGTCGTCTCGTTTGAAAAAGATGTGCCTTACAATGTAATTGATGCCATCAGACCAAATGTATTAGTCAAAGGGTCAGATTGGGCAAACAAAACAATTAGTGGTGTTGATTTGGTAGATGAAGTGTTTTTGGTTGATTACATTCAAGGACTAAGTACAACCAGTATAATCGAGAAAATCAAGCAAAATGGATAGATACATTTATGATTAAAGGATTCAAGTCTTTTCGTGAGTTTGTAGATTATCGAGAAGGTGCAAGCATTGGTGCGGGCGGCGCTGGAGCTGGAGCTGCTGTCGCTGGTAGTGGAATTACTGGTGTAGCTGTCAATCCTAAAATGATTAACAAAATGAGACAAATTGTAAAACCAAAAGACCCAACAGCAGCAGGTAAATTAAATCGAATTCTTACAAAAAAAACACAAAATCCAAATGATAGCATGGAAGATTTAACTACTGCTGTAGACCTTGAAGACGGCATTAACAAGTAATTACATCCATTTCTCTTCTTCATTTATCCAATAGTGAAGAACCCATTTCCCGCTCGTGCTGTAATACTTCCTATCGATTTTAATTTCGCCTGCGTGAATGCGTCTATGGCAATTAGCACAACACGTCAAGGTATTGAATGTAGTGTATTTTCCACCATCTTCGCCAGGAACGATTCTGTGTGAGTCTAGAAGTGCGTAGTCATTCTCTTTGCAGAAGTAGCACTGTCCGTCGTACAGTTTTTTGATTTGTTTTTTTGATAGTTTGTGTTCCTCCATAACTTAATATAGTGAGGAACACAAACCAACTTGAATTTTTTAGACGGCGGGATCAAAGACAACTGTCTCTTTTGGTGACTCTGACTCAGCCATTGCTAACGCTATAGCAAGCCCATCGGGTGATTGACGAATGGTATCCCAAAACTTACCTCGATAAATTGCAAACCCATCAATTGTAAACTCGTTATTCTTTGAACAATAAGTGTACTCAGCCATTACGACGGACAAGTCAGGTATGCGGATGGGAAGCCAAAGTTTCTCTGATCCACACTTCCATTTCTTCGGCATGACTTTATCTACGTAATCAAATACAAGCTCAAGATCAACACTGGCGGTAGCCAGCAAGTGATTCCATTGCTTGTTGAGTTTGATTACTTCGTTTTCTTCTTTGATTTTTTTCTGTTGTTCAATCTCTTCAGCACAAAATTTCTTGTTTTCGGCTATTCTGGCATGACCGATTTTCAAAAGTTTATTTACAATATCTGGTAGCATTAGGACTCCAAATGGGATTCCAAAGAACGAAATTCTATTTCACGTCTAATCATTTCTTCCATTATCTGAGTTGATGTAGGTGAATTATCAACCTTGTGAACTACCCACGACCCTAAAGGGTCGGGGCTTCCCGTTTCAACCTCGGTCGCCTAAGTATCCAATTAAGGATGCACGGTCTTATACCAAGTCCACGGGCTTTACTTTCGGGCGTTCCGCCCGTAGTTTATCATCCCCTTTCGGGGTGTTCTAAGTGCATCACCGCTTGGTTTTCGTGGCGATACAAGATAATAGAGTCAGTCGTACTGGTTTTATTCCCACGAAAGTAGTATTTGTTTTTGCTTCAATTTTTAGTGCATCGCCTTCATCCCCTACCCTAAAGGGTTGCACCGCCCAAAGCGGCGGTGCAACATCTACCGATGTAGGGGCTTTCGGCTCCGAAGAATGGTAAACCCAAACAATGAGTTCACGTCCATTGACGTGAACATGCCGTTCAATTATTTTCATCATTTTCTCAAGCAACACGAAACCCAGGACAGTTATCACCTACGGGAAGTTCGTGGTTGGTACGGTTGGAATCTCTGAATCTTCGCAAGAATAACTCTACTTCTGCAATAATTATTTCTGCCTTTTCCTTATCAGATTTAAGGCAGAAATAATTATCTTTATCATCTTGGCGAGCCAAGAATTTACATTGTTCTTGACCCTTGCCAATTTTACACTCTTCGTCCAACATAGTAAGTGGCAATAAATTTAGCACGTTGGCTCCTTACTTTTGGCACAACCCCCACATTGGATGCTGTCGCCTTTTTGAACAAAACGATTACCGGCAGGATGCCCACACCGATCACAGGACAGTTTTCGCATGAAGTTCTTCATCGTGATAAACTTTATACGCATTTTGCGAGCTTCTGCAACCTCTCGTTCCATCGCTTGATACTTCTTTATCACCTTTGGCATTCTTTTATCGACCTTGAAGAAAAGACACCTTAGTTCCCACCAATTGCCCTGATAGTGAACTAATTTGTCACTTCCCAATACGATTTGATGTCGTTTGCAACCACACAACGTGGAGACGCTTTTTGGTTCAATTTTTTTGTCCACTGGACGTTTGCACTTCAGGCACTCAGAGTCAATTGACGTTGAGGGGAATCCACAATTGACGCATCTAATCTTAGAACTATCCAAATGAAACCCGTGTGTAGATTGGTTCGGTTGCATGTTTTGCTCGGAAAAAGCGCCACAAAGATGGCATTGTTCCTGGTGTCGCCTCAAGTAAAGGCATCCGCAGTCATCACATTTTAGAACGCTCATAACCGTAATTCTATACGTTTTTTAGTGTCTAAACAAGAACATTTTGGTGATTTTTGCTTCCAAGAACGTATTGTGTGCTGCTTTCGCACGCTCTAATTTTTCTTTTTCTGTTGGTGTGTGATTTGCTTCATAAATGGCTTGTTGGGCAATCACCTCATTGCGAAGCCAAACCTCATGATGATCTGACCACATCCAAAAAACAAGTCCGGATAAAAATAAGATAAACATTATACCTACAGAAATCGCTAATAGTTTAGCATAACCAGTGGTTGCTGCAAATATAACCAAAAGCTGCTTCATTGCATTATCTGATTTTACATCTTCAATATTTTGTTCTTCCATTTTTACGCTCGGTTAAATCCAAAATCACGCATATTTTCTATTAGTTGATGTATGTTTTCTTGTGGCATACCAATTAGTTCACCTAATCGTTCATAATAATAGCTACTAACTTCATTATCTCTTACTGCTTGTATTACTATTTGAACAATCTGTTTGACATGATAAGGAATCCCAACAACTATACTTCTCGTCCGACTGTGTTTTGTACCAAAATGTTCAACTGTTTCTACTTGCATCCCACGTACATATGCCTCTTGAAGCAGCAAAGGTAAAATTGTTTCTCTGGACAAAGAACTTTCATCGAAGATTGCTGCTGGTTTCCTACCGGCCAAAACTGCCGCCACATCATCAGCTATTCCAGCGTCGTCTAAATATGATGGAGTCGGACAATCAATTGTCGCTCGATAATTTCTATACTTTTCAATCAAAAGTATTGCCTGCTTGCCCAATGAATTAAGATCATCTCCAATAAGTTCTTTCAAGTCTCGTTCTGAATGATTTGTATTTCCAATATCCCATATTATTACATTTGGATCGGGAGTTGATGCCCCATGTGGATTCGCAACAAATGTACAATGATATTGAAGAAAGTGTCCAAATGTTTCCTCTTCTTCATCCTGTAATGGGTCTACTCCCCATTTCATGCCAGTAATATACAAATCATACAAACGATCATTGTATTGCAATAAAAATGATACGTTGAATGGATTACTTAAACAATTCTGAATATCTTTGATGGAGTTATTAACTGAATCAGCAGTGAAATTACCTCTAATCTCCGAACGATTGAATTGACCAATGTTTAAAGTCATGTTGGTAACTCGTACCATAATGAAAAAGTCATTGGTCGTCAATCTACTCAAAGGGGCATACATATGTGAATTCCTAATACTCCTCCTTATATATCAGTATGGATCAAACACATTATGGATATGAGCAGTGGCAAGTAGAAGAAATACGTAAATGCACAGCAAGCTATGGTTATTTTTGCGAAAACTACGTCAGGATCATCCATCCAATGAAGGGGATCATACCTTTTCGCCTTTATGATTTCCAAAAAAGAGTTGTATCTGAATACGATAAAAATCAATTCAATATCATCAAAAAGTTTCGACAAGCAGGCTTAACCACCGTCTCAGTAATTTGGGCGTTGTGGCGATGCCTGTTCAAATTTGAACAAAGATGTATGGTTCTGTCCAAGTCAGACCGAGAAGCAATCGGCGTCGGCAAGATTGTAGAAACCGTTTTGGAAAATCTTCCTGCCTGGATGAGTCCAGTAATGAAGAATGATAACGATCACGAAAAGGAATTCGCTGATACTCGCTCCGTACTATGGTTCTATACTTGTGCCGCCGCACGTTCTAAAGCACTTACATATCTGATCATTGACGAAGCTGCGTTCATTCAAAACATGGACGAACACTGGAAAGCCATGTACCCTACCCTTTCCACTGGTGGTAATTGTATTGTTATTTCTACCGTCAATGGTATGGGCAACTGGTACGAAGAGACTTGGCACCGCGCAGAAGATAAAAAGAACCAGTTCCATATTATTTCTCTGGATTATAAAGAACACCCAGACTACCGGACTGTAGAATGGGAACGTAAAACCAGAGCCAACATTGGAGAAAAAGGTTGGCTACAAGAATATTGCGGATCATTCCTCGGATCGGGCGAAACTTACATCGATGCCAAAATATTGTCTGAATTGGAAGAATTGTGTCTTGATCCAATAGAGAAACTATTCCCAGAGTGGGACACAACTCCGCAAGACGAATACGATGAAGAAGACTTGGCAAATCCAAACTATGAAAAAGGCGCTCTATGGGTGTGGAAAGACCCACAACCAGGAAGAGAATACATCGTTGCTGCCGATGCTGGCGAAGGTGTGCGCGCCGACAATAGCGCGTTCCACGTGATTGACACTTCTAGTTTTGAACAAGTTGCCGAATTTTATAGCAATGAAATCCCGGTTCATAAATTCTCAATGGTCATATCACAAGTCGCCACATTCTACAATGAAGCTTTGTTGGTAATGGATCACGACACAGGACCAGGAATGGCTGTGTTGAATCGTCTTGAACACACAATCCATTATCCAAATATGTATTGGGAAAACAAAAAAGGACGCGGCGAAAAGTCCGGCGTCACTCTGAGCAGAACTTCAAGACCGTTAATACTTGAAACTTTGCAGACGAGTTTGTTAAATAGGTTGATACGAATAAGAAGTCGTCGCTTAATTCGTGAACTGAAGAACTTTGTTTACAACAAGTCTAAACAACGTCCTGAAGCGGTCAAAGGCAAGACGGACGACCTTGTTTTATCATTGGCAATGGGATTGCACGTAACAGATGTTGCTAATCGCGATTTGCCCGTTGGCGCAGAACCGATGAACGGACGAATTGGCAAGGCAATGACCGGAAAGAACTTTGAAGATGTTAAGAAGCATTTGCAGAGTGGGTTGCCCGAAGAGTTCTTTGAGGTTGATACTCCAATTGATTTCTATGATCTTATGCCTAACTTAATGAAAAAAGAACAACATTATCGAAATCCAATCTTAAAGGAATTCGGCTGGTAGTCTATTGTGCTTTGACTTGTAATTCAGCAACAAGCCCTTTTGTTTCAATGAATTGAAACTTGTTGCTGGAGTTTTCATATAAGAAAAATTCATATATTGAAGTTGCGAATGCGTAACAATGGACGACAAACACGAATCAGGAAGTGGAACTGTCTTGATGTCATTACGAGAGAAGAATTTTTGCCAAACAATTCTTGCTTCCGGACTGACGGCTCCTCGATCACACATCAGTCCATTGTGACTTATTGAAGTTACTTCCATTGCCAGTTCGTACAAAAATGGACCCCACCGTTCTTTCAAAGTTAGAAAATCTTACCTTGAAAGTTCGCTAGGACAACAAGCATCAACCTTAACCCTCATCGGAGGTTGACCTTTAATGTGTTGCCCTGCATGGCCTTGCGGCAAGGCTCTTATCTGCTATAACCTTGCGGTCACTCGCAGAATACTTGCTTTTTCTGTAGTTCTGTTTTCACCCAAAACTTTTACCTGACTTAGTAGAAGTCAGAACCGAAGTAGTCTTGCTGTTGATATTATAGTAGTATTTGGCAAGATTTTCAAACATTTATGCCAACTGTTCAAAACCCTTTAGTGCTATCCACAGTTGTGACTTCCCACGCATTGCATTGAGGGACAAGATATGCGTTTATTTTGCCAAATATTGAACTAGACTCATTTCCAGATTCATCACAATAAGAAAAGCTGATTGATGACTTGCCGACGTACCCCAAAACAAAAACGCCTGGAGGTAAATCGGATTCGGTTTTCATTGCTTCATTTACAAAATCTCTGAATCGCATGAATTATCTATTGACCTAAGAATCAAAGTTCATCGTTCATTTCAATAGTATGACCTGAGCTCGCAGTCAATTTAATGCCTCTAGATTCGGGAGCCTTCTTTGGAATGGCCTCATATCGAACTGAAGAATACGACAATGACAACGCAGTTTCGGCTTCTGATCCATCTATGGTTTTGATCCAGGTGTTTTCCATGTGCCAACTTTCAACATGAACGTTATTGTTGTACAAACGAATTTCTAATGGGAATTTTTGTCCACTCATAAAACAAGAAAACAGTTCTTTGGAATCAGCAGACGTAACAATTTTAGAATCTAACCATTTTGCCTGACCTGGAATTAAAAACTTGGAATTCAAATGAGGAATTTCTGTTTCTGAAACGCACAAGGAAGGGCGTTGTCCTTCCGCCCAAAACATAGGAATTTCAACATTGTTATGAACTAATTTCCAAGAATACACATCAGGTTGTCCTGTAATATCCTTTGACATATGGCTGTATTTAACTGTAATAACTGTTGTAGCGACATCATTAGAACTATAGTCAAAGTCGGCACCGTGAGAAACTAGGGATAGATTTTTGAATGTCAACGTGTATAATGATTTACCACAACCATCTAGAGCAGTGAATGTCAACGTTTCATTGAACAATTGTCGTTTGGCAAGCATGTCAGCCCATACAAGAGCGTGCATGCTATCTTTGCCTGTGGTTACATCGTAGTAGGCGAACTTGATGGTTCTGTTGACATAATCAAAACTAACACATTTGATGAATGTGTCAGGTAAATGTTCTCCAGCTAGAGTCCAACGAAATTTGCGAGAAAAAATGGTTTCTGGCTTGCCAAGATCGCCAATTCCCATATTTGTAGAAGTAGTGTTTTCAATCATTGAGGAGTATCTTTCTATGTTAAGACCAATTACGAAGATTCACGGTGGGAAAAGTTATTTAAAAAAATGGATTATTGATAAATTTCCCAAAAACTATGAAAAAATGAAGTACGTGGAGCCGTGTGGTGGAGCGGCAAGCGTACTGCTTAATAAAATACGCTCGTTCTCAGAAATTTATAATGATCTAGATGTAGGACTATATAATTTAGTTTACTGTCTAAAAACCCATTCAGTAGAGTTAATCGAAAAAACACGCGCCATACCGTATACTGAAGATTCATTCCAAACCGCAAGAAACAATACATCACACGAAGGAATCGGGGCGGCTGTAGATGAACTAGTTAAGCGACGTATGAGTCGTGGCGGGTTAGGCGCTTATTTTAGTTGGAGTAATCGCGAACGTGGCGGCAAGCCGGGGGATGTCAACGCATGGGAAACTTTCACTCAGCACTTTCTGCCACTTATCTGTGAGCGTTTGAAAGATGTAGAAATACGCAATCAAAATGTATGTGACCTACTACCAGAGGTGGACGATTCAGACCTGTTGACATATATCGATCCACCCTATCTACAAGCAACTCGTTCAGTTAAATCTGTGTACAATGTTGAAATGGATGATCAAGAACATTGCCGTTTAGCAAATGTCCTGAATCAGATGAAGTGTAAAATAATTTTATCCGGATACTTCAATCCATTGTATGCTAAACTTTATAAAGGGTGGAGAATGGAAAGTTGTACTATTGCCAATCACTCGTCGCAGAGTAAAAAAAAGGAATCTCGTGTGGAATGTCTTTGGATGAATTATGCTAAATAAACTAAGTGAACTTGAAATTGGTAAAGCTGCGGAACACCTAGTTTGCGCAGATTTGATACTGAAAGGTTATCGTTCGTTTCTTGCCGATCAAGGTTTACCATTCTTCGGAGCCGAAAGCCCCTACATCGTAGATGTTGCACCGCCGCTTTGGGCGGTGCAACCCTTTAGGGTAGGGGATGAAGGCGATGCACTAAAGATCGAAGCAAAATAATTCCTACTTTCGTGGGAATAAAACCAGTACGACTGACTCTATTATCTTGTATCGCCACGAAAACCAAGCGGTGACGCACTTAGAACACCCCGAAAGGGGATAACAAACTACGGGCGGAACGCCCGAAAGTAAAGCCCGTGGACTTGGTATAAGACCGTGCATCCTTAATTGGATACTTAGGCGACCGAGGTTGAAACGGGAAGCCCCGACCCTTTAGGGTCGTGGGTAGTTCACCTTACGATGTCATTGTTGATATGCCTTCGGGACTAAAAAGAATTCAAGTTAAATCAAGTTGCAAAATGTGCAGGATTCCTCGAAAAGGAAAACTTGCTTCCTCTCCTGTCTACCGTTATTCACTTCGATGGGGCAAAGGATCAAAAAGAAAGGCTATAGAGGAATGCGATTATTTTGCATTCGTCGCAATGGACACAAAAAATATCGCTTACGCACATATTGATGACATACGAAACAAAAATGGGAAAGTTATACAATGTTTAGAGTTAAGATCAAAATCGATTGACTGCGAACTTGACGACAAAAATCATAAACCTTTTGGACGTTATATTGAAGATCACAATTGTTTTCCAGAAACAACTTTATTTATTAAAAATTCGAGAAGAGAAATTCCTAATATATATCCGACCAAATCTGGAACCTGGCGAGTTAGAAAAATCGTTGACGGCAAACGTGTAAATGCAGGTAGCTTTCCCACAATTGATAAAGCAATAATGGCATGCAACAATGCGTTTGGAACAACAGGCGTTAAATTTGATGAAGTATCACATCAAAAACTTTGATGTGATGAAATTCTACCCTCGACACGAACCGCAAAAAAGGTATACAATGTTGAAATGGACGAAGCTGCCCATATAAAACTTGCCCGAGTTCTAAACGCAGTAAAAGGAAAAGTGTTGCTGAGTGGGTACTACAGTCCACTTTACCTTAAACTTTATAAAGGCTGGAATCTCCATGTCAAGGAGATTGCCAACCACAGCAGTCAGTCCAAAAACAAGGAGCGGAGGTTAGAATGCCTCTGGACCAATTTCTAATGAGATGCATCCGATGCGGTTGGGAGGTAATAGTCGCCAAAAAAGTCGGACGACATTGGTGGTGCAATGATTGCATTAGTGGAACGAGATACACAGATGCGTTTGCAACATTATTGCCCCAACTGGTGGAAAAACCATCCGTTCCCAAAAAACTAATCGTTCCAAGAGTTACAGATATCGATATAGAGGAAATTCCCGATGAGTCTCTTTGATTTAATCAGCAATGGCGCAACCATCCACCAACCAGACGAACTCAAGAAAAAACTAGAGTCTGGTCGTCCATTGCGTGTCAAGTACGGCATCGACCCTACCGCTGCTCACGTTCACCTGGGTCATCTCGTCGGACTACTCAAACTCAAGCAATTCATTGATGCGGGTCATCGTGGCGTAATTATTATCGGTAATTTCACCGCTCTAGTGGGCGATCCTACCGGACGCGACCAAACACGCGCACGCCTCACACCAGATCACATCAAAGCCAACAGCGAACATTACTTGGATCAAATCAACAGAGTTATTGACCTGTCCGCTTGCGAAGTACACCACAATGGTTCATGGTTTGCTCCTCTGCATTTACAAAATGCAATTGAGTTGATGTCCAACACCACAGTAGGACAATTACTCGCACGTGATGATTTTGCCAACAGAATAAAGTCCCAAGAACCAATACACTTGCATGAACTTCTCTACCCTGTCCTGCAAGGGTTTGACAGCGTACAGATCGCCGCAGATGTGGAAATTGGTGGTAACGATCAGTTATTCAACTTCATGCTTGCTCGCGATATGCAGAAAAAGGCGGGTCAAGATCAACAAGTCTGCATTACCGTTCCCATTCTAGTCGGTACAGATGGCGTGCGTCGGATGGGCAAAAGTCTTAATAATTACATTGGGTTAGATGAAGAAGCTGATTCTGTCTTCTCCAAAACAATGAGTATTACAGATGAACTCGTTCCCGACTGGTGGAGATTGCTTCCCGTTGATGACCAGAAAATACCAGAAGCAGAGCCAATGGTTCAAAAGAAGGCATTGGCGTTCAGACTTGCGAAATTCTTGCATGGCGAATTGATTGCGTTAGATGCAGCAAACGCTTGGCATAGAAGGTTTACATTACGTCAAGACCCAGAGGACATTCCTGTTGTTGACATTGCCCGTATCATGCTCAAAGATGGGCGTATGGGTATCTGTAATGCTCTGAAGGCTTGCGGATTAGTTACATCAAACAACGAAGCAAGAAAGATCATATCCCCCACTTCGGGCAATAGCGGAGTAACTGTTGGGTCGGATATGATAAAAATTGAAGACTCAACAGTTCAAATTATCATCGAAGATGGAATGATTCTACGAGTTGGAAGGCGCAGAATCGTTCGGATACATTTGACGGATTAGTTTCATATTGTGTTCATAACTAATCGGGTTAATCTCAAATCCGACAGGAACTCGTCCCATTTTGAGTGCAACAAAGGCTGTTGTGAAATTACCAAGAAAGAAATCAGCAACAATGTCGCCTGGATTAGAACTATAAGCAATCATCTTTTCGACTAATTTGTCGGGAAGTTTGTTTTTGTTCTTGACCTTGCCTGGCTGATACTCCTTGTTGATTGTCCACACGTCTTCCATATCTCTGTACAAAGGGCTTCCAGATGCGTCACGTTCGCTTGTAAAGCGACAATGTGTGTTGAATGTCACTTTGTCCTTCGGAGTCTTTTTAAGGTACAGTATGTGATAATGGGACGATACGTACTTGCGACTGCAAAAGACTCCGAAATTGAATTTCCATATCAAATGGTTGATTGTATGAAAACCAACTTCATCAATTGCTTCTAATACAAATTTGAGGTTGGTCCAACCAGAAACTACGTACATTGAGCCAGTTGGCTTGAGTACACGCATTGCTTCTGACATCCAAGCCATTGTAAATGATTTGTAGTCTGGCGGGGCTTCTACGTAACCGTCTATGACATTTTCTTCTTTGCGATTATAATGTTTATCGAAAGTAGATTCTTGTATGCCGAATGGGGGATCACACAAAACAATATCGACTTCTTCATCTGTAAGATATTGTTTGGAACCAGAGATACAGTCTGTGTTATAGATTCTCACGTGTAGGTGTATTCGGTTTGTTGATTGGGGTTGATTTGCATAGCAAAATCTCTTATAGTGTAAACTATATTATAGTAATGAAAACTAATCACGAACCCATTATTTTATACATTCGTAAAGCGATCTCTGAATGTAAAGAAGATTACGTGTTAAATGACGTAAAGCAACATCTCCATGCCGCCTTGTCTGCTGTGCAAAAAGTTGGTAAAAAGAGGTCGGCAATGGAATCACAATCCAAATCGTTCGCAGAAGAAGCAAAAAAGAAAAACGATAAATGGATGCAAATGCTCAAGGATGGGTTAAAGATTAAACCAATGGAGGAACCAAATGAACAAGAGTGATTTGATTAGCCGTTTGAACTTTGACATACAAAACGAATACGCACATATGCACTTTTACATGCACAGTGCCGCAATGGTTGAAGGGCTACACCGTCAGGAACTTCGTGAGTTCTTCATGGAACAAGCCGCAAGTGAGATGAAACACATTCAAGCATTTGCCGATATGATCGTTGGCTTGGGCGGCAAGCCAAATTGTTTGCCATCATCCTTCCCAGATCATATGTCATCGCCAAATGACATACTGGAATATGCCTTACGAATGGAAACAGAAGTTGTTAACAATTATGCAGAACGCATGGACCAAGCTGCCTCACTAGGCGGCGCAGATGGCAAATGGGTTGAAGCGTTCTTGGAAAACCAGATCATTGATAGTCGAACTGATGCAGATAATATCCGTATGATGAGGAAGTAATCTATGTTCGTATTGAGTTACTTTGAACAAGATATTGATCAAAGCACAATTGAAATTATTGCGGTCAGCTCAAGCAAAGAACTTCTAGAACAAAAAAAAGAAGAGTTGCTTGGTCCGTCAAGAACTTATCGCAAAGCATATGAAGAGTTCAGGGATAAATCCAAAAATAAAATTCGAGAGTTTTGTGAACGTAACAGATTGGATTTAAGGGCAAAGCATCGTTACAATCCTGCGTACCAAGGATTTGGCGACATACAAGGTGCAAAATTCACCAAACATTATGAAGATGAAGTTATTGAAACTTTGGTTTGTCAATATTATTTATTTGATGGCAAACATGAAGAATCTTTATTCGGATACAATTTGGATAAAGACAAGTTGACAGAATCTCTTCCTGTGTTTGCCCCGCCTAACGCTCCAGGTAAAGTATATTGTGAAGAAAGTTGGGGCGGGCAAGGACTGACCATTACTGAGGTAGAGGAGATCAAGCCATTTGTGCAATAGTAGGTATCGCTGGAGTTGATGAGGCATCCTATCTAACCTTCTTGGGGCTTCACGCTCTACAGCATAGAGGTCAGGAAGGTGCGGGAATTGCGGCTAGTGACGGAACAGATTATTCCGTACTGAGACGACGTGGATTAGTTGCTGATATCTTCCAAGAAGAAGTTTTACGAGGACTTAAAGGATCAGCAGCAATTGGACACACACGGTACTCTACCAGTGGTGGTGACACCGATTGTAATTTACAGCCATTGACCATGCGCAGTCGCATGGGATGGACTGCCGTTGCTCATAACGGCAATTTGACAAATGCCAAAGAATTAATTGAGAGATTGGAAAAAGAAGGCGCAATTTTCCACACAACCTCCGACACAGAAGTTATTTTACACGTAATGGCAAGATGCCGCGATATTCCGCTCCCAGATGCCGTAGAACATGCCGTTGGTCACTTAGATGGCGCATATTCATTATTGATAATGAATCAAGACTATATGATCGCTGTGCGTGATCCTTATGGATTCCGCCCACTGATCGTTGGAGATTGTGGAGACGGGAAAGCATTTGCTAGTGAGACGGTTGCATTTGATTTGATGGGCGGAACACCTGAAAGAGAAGTCAGACCTGGCGAGATGATTGTTGTTGATCTGAAAAGAAAAACAATGACATCCAAACAAGTTTTGCAACCAAAATCACCAAGTCGATGCGTATTTGAGTTGATTTACTTTGCGCGTCCAGATAGCGAAGTATTCAGCGTTCCAGTTTATCAGGCTCGTAAGTCTTTAGGAAGAAGATTAGCGAAAGAACAGCCAGCAATTGCTGACATTGTAGTTCCCGTTCCTGACTCTGGCGTGGCGGCTGCACTTGGATACGCAGAAGAACTTGGATTGCCTTTTGAAATGGGAATAATGAGAAGTCACTATTCCCAAAGAACCTTCATTCAACCCAAACAATCTATGCGGGAATTAGGTGTACGTCTCAAGTTGAGCGGAGTTAAATCCGTCATTGAAGGCAGACGCATCGTTGTGGTTGATGATAGTCTTGTTCGTGGGACTACGGCAAAAAAGATTATCAAGATGTTGAGGGATTGTGGGGCGGACGAAGTGCATTTACGTGTTTCCTCTCCGCCAACAATAAGCCCTTGTTTTTATGGCATGGATACGCCCACAAAAGGTCAATTAATTGCTTCTAATCAAGATATAGAAGGAATACGTGAATATATCGGAGCGGATAGTTTGGGATACCTGAGCAGAGAAGGGTTGTCTCAGGTATTCGGCAAAGGTTATTGCAGTTCTTGTTTTTCGGGTGAATATCCTACACTTGTACCACTAACCATCAAAAATCATTAAGGTGGTGTTATCAAATCTCCAACGAGGAGTGTGTATGGAATTTCAAAGGTTTTACTTGGATTAGTATTTGCTCCAGTGTATTGATTGATTGTCTTTTTGGCAAAATCACCTACGCCAGCGCCAGCAGGATATTCAATAACTTCAGTAACCCTGTCGCTTCCATCTACTGTTATTTTCTGGAATTGAAATAGTCCAGAACGTCCATACAGTAATTCCCAATCCTTCAAAACTACTGTGTAATCAAATCCTGCGTCAGTAATTATTTCTTGATCGACTACAAGACTCGTATCCAATTCTACCAACAATGCTACTGAATCAGGATCAATTGATACAATATTGTGTCTGGAGAAATAACCAGGAAGTTGAGCAATTCCAGCCTTCTTATTGAATCTTAACTTTCGTTCCGCTCCACCATTCTTGATGTAAGTTTTCCAGTTGCCTCTTGCGCGTTTGGACCTTAGTTTTACATAACTTCCGGTCTTGCCATCGGTCGCCAAACTAGCTTCATACAAAGCAGAAAAAGTAGCATCATTATTCAAAGCATCAACAATTTCATTAGGTTTTACTGATGCAATATTAGCTGCCGTTGTTGTTACGTCAACGACGAGGATTGTCCAAGAATGACCAGCGTCAAATGAATAATACAAGGTCAAATTTGGAATACCCGTTAGGTTGTATGGACCTAAGTTCCATGCAATCATTTCAATCGCACTGTTTGTATTGCCTTTGACTCTAAAGTTTAAACTCAATTGACGGTCGCCTAAAAGAAGCGTACCCACAAATTCACTGTCAAACACATTCTGATAATAAGGCATGGTTTTTCCTACTTAATTTAATGGTATATAGGCGTCGTCAAATTGATTTGGCATTATCGATATGTTGACATCAATATGGTGAACTACCCCGCCGCTAAAGACGGCGGGGCTTCCGATCCAACCAATAGCCCAAATTTTATGGGTCTTACATCAGGGCAATCGGCTATCCCTCTCGTTCGCTTCGCTCGCTCCCTACAGGGCAAACTTTTCTCATTCAGAGAAAAGTAGGGGTTTTCTCGCCGCCGTAGATAAAAATAATAATTGGAACTATAATTAGTCCTAATTTAGCAGTTCTTCTGATTATATCAGGGTCTTCACAATACATTGGTTTTCCTCATATGGATTAATAACCCCAAAGCATACGAAATTTATTCCAGAAACCTTCCATCTTTTGTCGATTGTCATCAATCCTTACAACTCTTTGTTCTACTAATCGTTTCTTCTCAACTTGGATTGCCGCTTCGTGGAACATATTTACCGCATCTTCCCATACTGGAAATGGTGCATATGCCTTCAATTCGCCCTCAACTTCAGCAAATACCAGATAACCATTATAAGTAGCTTTCAATTCACTGACTTTTTCATCATAAGTCTGTGATGTAATAACCAAATTGATTCCTACTTTCAAACCATCAAAATGATATCCACGCTCAACTGTCGTCCACTCATCAGGGTCTTGAACTGATAGCTTGTCATCGTAAATCATTTCCTCTTCACGATAATACGGATCAAAATACTTGTCTCCGAACGTAGATTGAGATATAATAGGCTTGCCTAAATATTTTGCTATCATCAACAATTTTTGAGTTACTTGTTTTTTCGTTGCTTCAACAACACGTTGTTCTATCAACGCCTGAACTTTTTCCTTCAACTTGTCTTGCATAATTACTATTTATCTCTTATTTTCAACATTGCAATTTTTTTCTTTCTCAAACTATTCGCAAATTGCTTCCAGTTCTGTGTAAAACAATGGTAAACAATAAAATCTTTTCTATTCCAGGCTTTATATGACTCAGGATTAAATAAATTAACTACATCTTTTTCATCCATCAGCCTGTATTTCAATCCTTTTTGTGCAACATAATAACATATCGCAAATGTTTCTTTATGATAACATCTCCTGTTACTTCCAAATAACCATGGAGTTAATGCACATTTCTCATTCTGCAACCTATTACACGTAGGCACTAAGAAATTTGAAGCCCATTCACGAATAGTCCCATTGTTCCATAGAGTTAGCCCACCATTAAAAACAGTTGAACCGACCTCAAGAAAAGAATAATTCCAATCTGGCGTATTGACAATCCAATCATCTTGTGCTGCCGCAAAATCTACATCATTATACTTGTCAAATATCTTTTCAATGTCATCAAATATAAACGTATCACCATCAATATGTAAAACGGACTGTTCTTTACATTCAGCAAGATATTCACGATTCAAACAAAAATAACCTTTTGAATCTTGTGATGGCTGACGATAAATAACTTCAACATTCAATGAATCTGCAAATAATTTTGGTTCACCATTCCCGATTACAAACACTCTAATCTTTATAGTTTTATTGTAATTGCGCAGCATTTTGATGCTGGTCAGCACCATACCAGAATAAAAATGATCCGTGGACGTTAAATAACAACAGACTCGATCCGACATATACACTAATGGAGTATCACATGCCAATTAATAAACTAATCCAAGTAGCAATCGATAAACTTACATCATTTATCAGACCTGTCAATGTAATAGTCAATGATCCATTAGTTCCAATTGCAACAAGATTAGAAATTCCTGATTTGCCCAACCCGTGCCCACCATTCACCGTACAAGGGTTTTTAGGCATGGATGGTCCAGATAATTCTCTACAACATCAAGCCACAATGGTTTACACGTTCATTGTTCACGGCATTAAATCTGTCGGAGAACGCCTAAACGTTCCACTCAACCGATGGGCTAGAACGAATTCGTTGGTTGTCATACCAAGAGCTGGCAGTCAATTCAATGCTTATTATGATGGATCGTCTCTCAGGTTTTTCTATAGCACTAATAGAAATGGCAAAATGGTATTCACCTGTGAATCATCCGATGTTGTCAGCCATGAACTCGGACATGCAATTTTGGACATAATAAGACCTGATCTATGGGGAACTCAATCCATAGAAGCTGTTGCTTTCCATGAATCATTCGGAGACATGGTTTCAATAATAGCAGCATTATGCCATGACGAAGTTATTGATTATGTTCTTTTGGAAACAAATAACGACCTCAGAAAAAGCAACATTGTATCACGTGTAGCAGAAGAACTTGGAGATGCTATTTATGGCGTACCAGCACTCAGAAATGCCGTCAATGACTTCAAATACGTTTCTCCAGAGAAACTACCATCAAACGCTCCACCAGACTTGTTGGCTCGGGAACCACATAGTTTTAGTAGGGTGTTTACAGGAGCATTCTACGATGCTTTAGTTCTTCAATACGAGAAGAATGTAACTACAGATATAGATCACAAAGAAGCGTTGAAAAAGGCTCGTGATCAAATTGGCAGTGTTTTATTCAATGGTGTTACACATGCTGCCAATATCGCTAAGTTTTTTGGGTCTGTCGCTCGTGCAATGCAAGTAACAGACTTGGATCAAGGTGGGGCATGTGCTGATTCATTAAAAATGGCATTTAGCAATCGTGGAGTGTTGGAAGTTACACCTGTGTTTAGTGGAGCAGCAATTGCAATGGACATTTCTCATGTCTTGACGCACAAGTATCGTGGTGGCTTCACAATGAGGGCTGGCGGTACTAAGAAAGTCAAACTATCTAATGAAATGATATTGAGTCAATCTCACAATCCTCTGTATGGAGTTGATATTGATATTCCAAATGATCATTATTTAGAATATGATGTATCTGGTAAATGTAAAGCAGAAATTCCAGTTAATAAAGCTGCTACTTTGGCTTCGGCAAAGATGTGTCTTGATTATCTCAACGATTCAGACAAAGTCTCTTACAATTCTGATAATCCTAGTCATAAAGAATTTACTGTATTGGATGGAAAACTTGTTCGAAATTATATTTGTTGCTGTCACGGATAATACATGAATTTGGCTATTGAATACATATTGCGTAATAAAAGAGTGCAAAACATGCTAACGCTACCTTGCGCTCTTTATTTAACGACCGCAGAAAATCGTAAATTGATTGTAGGAATGCAAAACACTTACGTTTCTTCAATGCATTTAACAGTCAAACATTGGCGAATGTGGGAAGCAACCGACAAAGACAAATTGCCTCCGTTTACTGAATATCGAGTCAATAGAGAAGACGTATTTAAACCAGGACCAATTGTAATAGCTGGTTGTAAGATACTTGATTATTGTGAATCTCCATACCAATCTGGCATTAAGCAAGTTGCGGATTATCCATTATCACTAAGCCAACAATCTGATTATTATGAAACACTTAATAATTTTTACGATTCAGTTTCTCATCAAAAGAATAAATTGAACTGGCTGTGGCAAGCGTTTCAATCAATTCACATTCCAGAACATCTTCGCTACGAACATGGACATGATGACATCGATGGACTAAATTTACAACGTGAAATAGTTCAATATTCTTCCAAGCCAATATGGAATACGTGGCTGTACTGGAGAAAACACTTGTTGGATTTTTCGGGCGTCTCGCCAGAACTTGTGTTTAGGCGGGAATACGTGCCAAAGGAACCTGTTGTTGAGCATTCCCCAAGGTTTTGGGAGTCTTCATATAATTCATATGGGTTCTACACCAGTTAAAATCAATAATAAAGTATACATATTACATGAGCAATTTTGTAAAATGGTTCCGTGTTCGACACAACATACCGGATGAAGTAATATCTGAAGCATGGCCATGGAGCAAAACTTTGGATTCATTGAGAAATGATCCAAAGTTCCAAGATCGAGTCTCAATATTTGCTAAAAATCTTGGTCTTAATGTAGTTGGTGATGCATCTTTGTGGCAATCTTTATCCAAAATTGTTGCTGTTCGTATTTACGGCAGTAAAAAAATGGGCGCAATTGAATTGTCCGATTTGGCTCACGTGTGGCAATCATTACAAGAAAAAGTTGTTGCGAGAAGTAAAAAGTCTCCAACAATTGCTCAAAAATATGGAATTACTAGACCCAAAGCGATTCCAACTAAAGTTCCAGGCGCTCAAACAACAGTCCAATGGTCACTCACTCAAGGTGCCGCTGAGTTCGATTTAGAGGAATACGAAAAGTCAAGGAGAGGTGGCGATGTGAGTAGTGTCGCAGGACCACCCTCTGGTGGTAGAACAAAACCTGGACCGGGCACAGCACCAGTTGGTTTGGGTGTTCCAGGTTCGAGCAGTGGAGGTTCAGGAAGTGATCCATTTACTTCACTAGGGTCACCGGGATCGACTGCAAGAGTTGCAGCATCACAAGCTTTAGACGCCGTAATTGCTCCATTGGTAGTCAAAGAAAAAGCAGCACATGGATCAACAAAGAAAGGTAGCGGATTTACGAAATCTGATCGTGATAAATTAGCAGCACTACAAAGAACACAAGAGTTTATGATTCGAGGACGTTAACGTTTCTTCATTTTTTTTTGTTGTTTAGGCAAAGAACCAACTTGAAATGCAGACGTAGTTGGTTCGCACATTGATCTAACGCCCATTGGTAACTCTGGGCATCCGCCTGTTCCGCCTTTTATCAAATCTGGTCTACGAGCCTGATCCACTGTGCGTGGCGGTTCAGTCAAACCTTCGATTAACCAGTCTTTGAATTTCAGAGTATTCACACCATATATAGTTGAATAAATTTCATAATTTATTCTTTTCAGTATCAAGGACTATAAGCTCTTGACAAATAACAATTTTATCACCAAGCCAATAAAAACCAGATTGGCGATTAAATTGCCCTTTCCATACCCAAATAGGAATCTCTATAAGATCAATCTCATGATTGCAAGCTGCATTCAAATCACTATCTGAAGTGAATCCGCAATTAGTGCTTTTGCATTTGAACGTCTTGGCTAACCTGTTTGATTTATGGACAAAACCACATGAACTACAACGTTGACTTCTAAACTTATTGTCTTGTTCAACAAAAATAAAACCTTTATCTTCGCTCAACCCAATAAGTTTTCTTTTTATCAATGTGTATGTCCAATGTGATAACTTGCGACTATTTCTTTTTCCTTTTCGTATATTAACTATCTTTTCTAGTCGAATCTCTTTCACATTATTAAAATCCAACTGATTCAAACTCCAATTGATATAATTTTTACGATGTTCTTGCGCTCTACGGAAACCGCAACTACCTTTCTTTTTTCTTGACAAAATATCTTGAATCTTACTTATATACATAACGAAGGTTTAAGAACTCTCGGAACGAGAGGAATAGCCGATTGCCCTGATGTAAGACCCATAAAATTTGGGCTATTGGTTGGATCGGAAG
>Ga0163153_10002901_pt1 | contig 23807 bp, 14 predicted proteins | sample OliLakLV19MP6IB1_FD_148629 | JGI IMG/M metagenome (GOLD analysis project Ga0163153, IMG submission 148629) | Freshwater microbial mat bacterial communities from Lake Vanda, McMurdo Dry Valleys, Antarctica - Oligotrophic Lake LV.19.MP6.IB-1 | ecosystem: Environmental > Aquatic > Freshwater >...
CACCAAGGCCATGGCGCGATCCGGATCCCGGATGCTGCGGGCGCCTCCCAGCAACTGTTCCGCAAGGCTGGCCATCGGTCCCGGATCGTTGGGCTTCAGCGCGATGCGTCTTTCTTCATTGGCGACGAATTTCTTCCACAGCTCCGAGTGCCAATGGTGCTCGGCGACATCCCGGGCGTATTTGAGTTCCTTGATGAGCTGGCTGCGCTCGTTCAGCGCCAGTTCGTGGCCGGGGTTGATCGAGGCTGCGCGGTCGAAGTCTTCGAGCGCCTTGTCTTGCAGACCTTGCGCGCTGCCGGCCTGCCAACTGAGGTAAGCGCGCGCCCGATCCAGGAGCAGGTCCGCATCGCCAGGGTTTTCGGCGAGGCGACGGCTCAACTCAGCAACGGCCGCGGTCCAGTTGCCCTGGCGTAATGATGTGGCGACCTGGTGAAACTCGCCCGCCTGTCGTTCGCGCGCGAGAGCCGTTTGCCAGTTGGTGTCCGTCGGCGAAGTGGGGAGAAAGGTCTGCGGGTAATGGGACCGCAATTCGAGCCACGCCTGCTGCTGGCGGGATGCAAAATCTTCCTCCACGGTCGCGCTCAACGGGACAAAATCGCCGCTGGCATTCCAGACTGCACCGAGGCGGGCGAGATCGGCCAACGGTCGCGCTTCGGCCGGCCATGACCAGATGCGCGCCGTTCCGTCTGCGCTCGCCGTGAGCACCGCTCCGCCATCCGGACGAAAGCTGACGTCACGCACGGGACCGCCGTGGCGCAGCAGGGTCGTCACGGGCTGGCCGGTCTGCACATCCCAAACGCGAGCACTGCCATCGCTGCTGGCGGTCGCCACGAGCCGACCGTCCGGGCTGAAAGCAGCGGAAGTCACGCCTTGCGAGTGGCGGAAAGCCGGAGCCGCCCGCTGCCCGCTGGCGGCTTCCCACAATTGCGCCGTGCCGTCCTGGCTGGCGGTCAGCACCAGCTTTTCGTCCGGGCTAAACTGGATCGCTTCAATGCGCCCCTGATGTCGCAACGGCGGACTCAGCGGTTTCCAGGCGGATGTTTCCCAGACCCGGGCGGCGTTTTCATCCGTCCGGATCATCGCTCGTTTCCCGTCCGGGCTGAACAGGATTTCATTAATGGTGCCAACGCCCAGCGAGAATTCTCCCTCCGCAACTCCATCCGCCGCACCGTGAACCAGCACCCGTCCCCCCGCTCCCGCGAAAACGATCCGTTGCCCGTCCGGAGTGAAAGCCAGCGCGCCGGTGCGCCCAGGGATGGAAAGTTCGACATGTTCTTGGCCGTTGGCGACCTCCCAGATGCGAACGCGCTGGGCACTGTTCCGGCTGATCGCGACCAACCGCTGACCATCGGGGCTGAAGGCGCAGGCCCGGTCGCCCACGATTTGGTCAAAGCCCTCGAGCGCCCGGCCGTGGGCCACATCCGCCACCACGAGTTTGCCGGACGGAACGGCTACGCGTGTGGTGTCTGGATTGAAAACCAATTGACTGACGCGTGTCCCGACATCAATGGGCGGCCAGATTTCCGCGCCGGTGGTGGTCCGCCAGGCCCGGAGTTTCAGGTCTTCGCCGCCGACCACCACCGTTTGTCCGTCGTGCGTGAAACGTGCCGTGTCCAGGGCGCGCGCCTGCTTCCAGACTTGAGCCGCCCATCGGTTCTGGCGCAGTTCCCAAGTGCGGACGAGTCCTTCCCCGGAGACCGTCAGCAACTGGCCGTCGCCCTCGATGAATTGCGCCAGGTGGACCGCACCGCGGGTGGGCAGCGGCGGCGTGAACGGCTCGCCCGTCAGCGCGTCCCAGACGCGGGCTTCCCCTTCATTGGAAGCGGTGGCCAGCCAGCGTCCGTCTGCGCTGAACCGGACCGTGTTCACCCCGCTGCGATGGGACAACAACGGCGTGACCGCTTCCCCGGAAGCGGCATCCCACACCCGCGCCGTCCCGTCCGGGCTGCCCGTGGCGACGCGGCGGCCATCGGCGCTAAACACGCCGACGGTGGGCGCGGAGCCGCGAGCCATCAGGCCGGACAATGGCGCGGTGGTCTTGGCATCCACGACCATCGCGCCATCTTCGGCCGCCGCCGTTCCGAAGCCGCCCATGACCAGCAATCTTGAACCGTCCGGGCTGTAGGCGGAATTTAACAGCCGGTAACAAAATGGTGGTACGGACGGAAAGACCCCGCCGGCCCGGCCCGTGGCCACATCGTCCAAGGCCGAAAGAGTATTGGCCGAACCACGGACGAACTGGCGGCCATTCGGGCTGAATCGCAAATGCACCACGTTGACTTCCACCCGGTGCCAAAGTGCTTCACCACTCGCCACGTCCCACAGCGTGATCGCGCCTTCCTGCCCAGCCGAAGAAACACACGTCAGCACCTGGTCGCCCCCGGCATTGAAGCGGGCCTGGAAGACCGGACCGTCGTGCATGAGCGGAGCCGTCAGCGGCAGCCCCGTGAACGCGTCCCACACGCGCGCGGTCTGATCGGCGCTGGCGGTCACCACGCGCGTGCCGTTGGAATTGAAGCTGGCAAAGTTGACGCGACGCTCATGCGCCAGCAGGGGAGAAACCGGCACGCCGGTACGGAGATCCCAGACGCGAGCCGCGCCCGCGCCGGATTCGGTGCTGCCCCACGCCAGCAAGCGCGCGCCGTCCGGACTTATTTCGGCCCCGGCCAGACTCAGGCCAGCGGTCCAGACCTGAACGAGGCGTGGAAATTGATGCGCCAAATGTCCCAGACGCGTTCGATGCACTGCGGCCCGCTGTGGATCGTCCGCATCCAGACGCAGTGCCTCGACGAACCGGGGCCACGCCGCGAACAAGTCACCGGCCTCAGCCAGACGCCACCCCTCGGCCACATTGAACACGGAAAGTTGCCGGCGATTTTGTTCGGCGTTGTTTTCCGCGCGCCGCCACTCTTGGTTTTTCGATTCGCGCTCCGTGGCGACATCAATGAGCCGTTTGCCGGCCAGCGCTTCCGCTTTCGTGGCTCGGATCGCCTGCCAGGTGCTCGCCACGGTGGCCGCCAGCAAGGTCACGGCGACCACGGACGTCACCGCGAACGCCGTCTTGTTGCGGCGTGCAAATTTCCGGAAGCGATAAACGGCGGAAGGTGCTGCGGCACTCACCGGTTCGTCCGCGAGGAATCGCTCGATGTCCCGCGCGAAGCCGTTCGCCGTCTCGTAGCGCCGCGTGCGGTCCTTCTCCAGCGCCTTCATCACGATCCAGTCCAGATCGCCCTGCAACCGGCTGGCCAGCTTGCTCGATTCAGTCTGACGACATTTCGCCACCGTCGTCCGGTCCTCTTGCAGCATGGTGTTCAAGCGCGTGGAGGGCTTGGGCGGCTCCACCTCGCGAATGGTGCGCCGAATTTCATCCAGGCCGGATTCGATGAGCTTCTTTGGATCAAACGGCGTCTGGCCCGTGAGCAACTGGTAGAGCAACACGCCCAGCGCGTAGATGTCCGTGCGCGTGTCGAGGTCGAGGCCGCTCAACTCCGCCTGCTCGGGACTCATGTAGGCGGGCGTGCCCATGAACTGGTTGAGCTCCGTGTAAATGGTCAACTCTGTCAACCGCCCTTGCGTCGCCTTGGCGATGCCGAAGTCAATCACCTTGGGCACCGCCACTCCGTCATGCGAGGCGATGAGAATGTTCGACGGTTTGAGGTCGCGGTGAATGATGCCCTTTTGGTGCGCGTGTTGCACCGCCTGACAGACTTGGATGAACACGTTCAGCCGCTGTTCGGTGGTGAGGTGGTGCTGGTCGCAGTAATCCGTAATGCGGATGCCCTTGATCAGTTCCATCACGAAATACGGGCGGCCGGCGTCCGTGGCTCCGGCGTCCAGCACCCGCGCAATGTTCGGATGATCCATGAGCGCCAGCGCCTGCCGCTCGGCCTCGAAACGCGCGATGACCTCGCGCGTATCCATGCCGAGCTTGATCACCTTCAGCGCGACCAGGCGACGCACGGGCTGCTCCTGTTCCGCCACGTAAACGGTGCCGCAACCGCCCTCGCCCAGCTTCTCGCGCAGCTTGTAACGCCCGATGCGGTCGCCCGGCTGCTCGGTCGCCACCGCCACCGTCCGGCTGGCGGCATTCTCCGCCGGCAGCATCGCGCCCAAAAGGCAGGCCGGGCAAAGCGCGTGGGGCGCATGGCCATCCACGGGTCGCCCGCACTTGGGACATTGTTTTGGAGCTGTCATGAATGTTTCAACGGCACCTGCTCCGCCCGGTTTCCACAGTCGCAGCCGCCATACTGGGTAGAAACAATTCCCACCCATCGGTTGTGGCTTTCTGGAAAATGTTCAGCCCGCCATGACCGAAAAGAGATGGCGAACCTCGTCATCAATTTCGGCGGGACTGCTGACCGTGCTGGCAATCTCCTCACGAAAGATTTCGCCGTAGCGCTTGCGCAACTTGTGGACGGTCCACTTCAAGGAAGCCTCGGTGACGCCGAGACGGGCGGCCATTTCGGCAAAGGGTGCGGCTTCTTTTCCTTCGATGAGGAACAATTTGATTTCATCGAAGGGCCGGGGCGTGCCTTTGGATTCCCATTCATCACGCAAGCGATCTAGCACGCTTTGGAGCAAGGTCTCGGCCCAGCGCCGCTCGAACGCCTTCTCCGGGGTGAAATGGTCCGCCGGTTCGTGCTGATACCGGCCTTCGGCCGTTTGCTCGTCAATGGAGAAATGAAGGTGCCCGCCGCCACGCTTTTGCCGCTGGGAATGTTTCCAATCGTTGGCGAGAAAATGGTTCAGCGAGGCGATGAGAAACGAGCGGAACCGGCCCTTGCTCGGATGCACGGCGTCGAGCGAGTGGCTCTCCAACAGACCCGAGAAGAAACTCTGCGTCAGGTCCTGCGCGTCCTGAGTCGATTTCCCCTGTCGCCGCACGTAAGCATAAAGAGGATACCAATAAGAGTGGCAGAGCTTCTCCAGCGCCGCGGCGGATTCGCCCGACTGTTGGCCGCCCGCGCGCAAGACCACACTCCAATGGGTCGTGGCGAACACGGCATCGGCAGGCACTGGCCCCAGGTTTTGTTCAACTGAACTACTGATAGGAATTTGCTTTCTGGACGCTCCGCGGTTCAATGTAGCGATAGCTCGTGGCAATCATGCGCGGAGCGTAGGCCCGGCACGGATGGGAAGCAACGGCCTTGCTCCGCCGCCTACGGCTGGCGCAGGCGGTAGAACGTGTTCCCGGCGGGCGCGGGCACGGTGATGCTGATGTGCGTGACGTTCGTGGTGTAGGGGAAACTGACTTGCGACCACGCGCCGGTGACCGTGAGGCTTTGGTCGAGGAGAAAACCCGTGGCGGGCAACGGCCAATAGACACGCACCGCGCCGCCCAGACGCTCGACAGAGAGCAGCGGTGCGCCGGACGTTTGCACCACGTTGATGCTCCAGAATCCGCCGTCGAGGGTGTAATGGCCGCCGCTCAATTTCCCCGCGTCGGGCTGACCGATGGTGCCGCTGACGGCATAGACGCCGCCGGTGCTTTGCAGCCCGCCGCCGCCGGCGATCTTGGACCACGGCACGGCGTATTGCGCGGAGGCGGAATGATGAAGGAGGAAGGGTGAAGGATGAAACAGAGCGCAGTCAAAATGACCGAACGCGCCGTTACGAAACGGCCACCGGCCTCGCGGCAGATGTCCAGCGCCACCTGGACAACGAGCCAGTCACCGCCTGTCCACCGGGCGCGGCCTATCGCTTTCAGAAATTGGTTCGCCGGAACAAGCTCGCCTTCGCCGCGGGCACGGCCATCGCACTGGCGCTTCTGTTCGGTGTGGTGGCGAGCACCTGGCAGGCGGTGCGGGCCAGGCGGGCAGAACACGCGGCGACGCTGCAGGGCAAGCGCGCCGAGCAGCAAGCCCAACTCGCCGCGCAAGAGGCGACTCGCGCTACTGCCGAAGCCACGCGCGCCACTGCGGTAGGGACCGCCGCCCGGCGCTACGCCTATGCGGCTGAAATCAACGTCGCGCTTCAGGCGCTCGCCGAAAATAACCTAGGCCACGCCCGCGAACTGCTCGACCGCCAGCAGCCCAAGGCCGGCGAGGAAGACCTGCGCGGCTTTGAGTGGCGTTACCTCTGGCGACTTTGTCAGGGCGACGATATCGCCACGTTCCGCGACGAAGGCGGGCAGGCGGCGGCGTTTTCCACGGATGGTAAACTCTTCGCCTACGCTGGCGGCAAAATCATGGTGCGCGACGCGGCCTCCCGCAAAATCGTCGCCACACTGCCCAGCCCGGCCACGACTTTGTCCTTCGCGCCGCAAACCAACCTCCTGGCCAGCGGCCACGACACTGGCGTGAAGCTTTGGAACACGGAGACTTGGCAGGAAGTGCGGGCGCTGCCGGACACGATGCACCCGTCTCTGTTTTCACCGGACGGACGCTGGCTACTCACAGGCGTGGCCGAAGGCTTCCAGGTTTGGGACACGCAGACGTGGCAGCCGGTGGGCGCCTGTGCGGGCGCTCCGCGCTGGCGCTGGCAAACGCGGAATGCAGTCGCGTTTTCTCCGGACAGCCAGTTGCTGGTCACGATCGCTAGGGAAGGCGCTGACAACGGCATTGGCTATCATTTTCGCGTCTGGGGGTTGCCCGGCTTGGAGAAACTTTCTTCCCTTCACTTCCCACGCGAAGCATTCGGTTCAGCGGCGCTTTCACACCCCGGTTCGGTGGCGTTTTCGGTGGATGGAAGATTCGTTCTAGCCGGACTGTGGGATGGCCAGCTCGCCGTTTGGGATTTTGCGACGCGGAAAGTGGTCCCGACGCGGAAAGAACACACCGGCTGGGTCACCGTGGTCGTCGTCGCGCCGAACGGCAAGACCTTCGCTACCGCCAGCTCGGACCGTACGGTTAATCTATGGGAGGCGGCCACGTTCAAAAATATTGCGAGACTGCGCGGACACGTCGGCGAGGTCTGGTCCTTGGCCTTCTCGCCGGATGGCCACACCATAGTGTCCGGCAGCGCCGAGGGTACAACCAAACTTTGGAGCGCTGACACGCGGCACAACGACCCAGTCATCGAGGGTTCAAGTGCTGTGCTCGGATTCATGGGCGACGGACGCCAACTGATTGCAGCGACGAGCAACGGTGTGTGCGCGTGGACGCCGGAGACCGGGGCACGCGTGGAGTTTCCGATTCCCACCAACCTGCCGATCAGTGCCGTCACTCTTCCGCCGTATCATGTGAAACCAGACGAACCGATCGGTGCGTTGGGCCGCACCGATGGCACGGTTGAAGTCTGGCATCTGACGACGGGTGCAAAGGTTGGCGCATGGCCGGCCCATACGGACGGCATCGGCGTGCTCGCGTTTTCCTCGGACGGCAAGCGCCTCGCGACTGGGACCACCAAAGGCGAAGTAAAAATTTGGGACTTCGCCACTCGACGAGAAGTGACGCGGATCGCGCCGGTGAACCGCAAACTTCTCTGTCTGGCGTTCTCTCCTGACGGGAAAACCCTGGCCTCATCCGGCGAGAGCAGCCGCGTCTGGATTTGGGAGGCGGACACTGGTCGCCAAGTCGTGGAACTCCCCGGGCACGGCGCGCTCGTGGCCTCGGTGGCATTCTCTCCGGACGGCAAGCTGCTGGCCACGGCGTCGCTCGGCAACGATGTGCGCGTATGGGACTTGCCCTCCGGCAACCTGCGCGCGACGCTCAGAGGCCACGTTCAAGGTGTCATTGCCGTGGCCTTTTCCCCGGACGGTAAAACCCTCGCCACCGGCAGCGACGACGACAAAGTGAAACTGTGGAACGTTGCCACGCACCAGGAATTGGCGACATTTCCGTTGGGAGGTCTGTTTAAGACGCTGGCCTTCTCCCCGGATGGACGAATGCTCGCGATTGGCAACCTGCACGAGGCCGGACGGCGCATTCAGATTCTGCGCGCGCCGTCCTTCGAGGAGATTCAAGCGGCGTCCAAGATCGCCGCAGAGACACCATGAGCGCCCTCACTGGCAATGTCGCAGCGTGGCGAGTGTCCTGACCGCCACATGAAGATGCTCCCGAGACTGCATTTATTTGAGCTGGTGGATCAGTCGTGGTTCCCCGCGACGATTCGCGATCTGGCCACGAATTACCTGCACTTCCTGGAGGCGAGGTTTGCGCTGCACCGGCCTGCGGTGCCGCTGGTAGCCGAAGTGTTGCGACTCACCAAAGCAACACACCTCGTTGACCTGTGCTCGGGCGGAGCTGGCCCGATGCCCGCGCTGCTCCATGCGCTTGCCGCGGACGGATTGAAACCGCATCTCACTCTCACGGATCGATTCCCGAATGTGCCGGCATTCCAACGCATGGCAGAGTCCTCGAATGGACAGGTCTCCTTTCACCCCGAACCGGTGGACGCACGAGCGGTCCCGCCCGAACTGCATGGATTGCGCACCATGTTCAACGCATTCCATCACTTTGCTCCGAGCGATGCGCTCGCAGTGCTGCGTGACGCGGCGCGAGCACGGCAGCCGATTGGCATTTTTGAAATTCCCGATCGCATCTGGCGCACGCTGCTGTCGTTACTCTTGCTCACGCCCATTCCGGTGGCGGCAGTGACGCCGTTCATCCGGCCATTTTGCTGGCGGCGCTTGCTCTGGACCTATGTGTTACCGCTCGTCCCGCTGACCTGTTGGTGGGATGGAATCGTGTCGCAGCTCCGCGCGTATTCGGTAACGGAACTACAGCAACTGGCCGAGGCCACCGGGGCCAAGGATTATTCCTGGCGTTCCGGTCGAGTGCCGATTCTATCGACGCCCCGCTACCTCACGTATTTGATCGGCAGCCCAGACGACAAGGACAACCGGGACAATTCGGCTTCCCAGAACATCGTTGAACCTGTTCGGACTGGCCAAAGCTTCGCAGAACACCGTCGTGACCAGACCACTGCATGAGCGAAGTCACCCGCATCCTCACGGCCATCGAACAAGGCGACGCCCAGGCTTCCGAAGAATTGCTGCCGCTCGTTTACCACGAGCTGCGCCGCATGGCCGCGCACAAGATGGCGAGCGAACCCGCTGGCCACACTCTCCAGCCCACCGCGCTCGTCCATGAGGCATGGCTTCAACTCGTGGATTCCCAAAACCAGTCCTGGCAGAACCGCGCGCACTTCTTCGGGGCCGCCGCCGAAGCCATGCGCCGCATCCTCATCGCCCGCGCCCGCCGCAAACATACCCAGCGCCGCGGCGCGGGTGCCATGCACCTCGACGTGGATGAAATCGAAATCGCCAGCCCCGCGCCCGACGATCAGTTGCTCGCGCTCAATGACGCCCTCGACCGCTTCGCTGTGCTCGAACCGCAACAAGCCGAGTTGGTGAAGCTCCGCTATTTCGTCGGAATGAAAATTCCGGAGGCCGCCGAAGTCATCGGCATCTCCGAGGCCACCGCCAAACGCTGGTGGGCCTACGCCCGAGCATGGCTGTTCCACGAAATCAGCGCTCCACCAGACGGTCGCTGAAGGTCTCACCTTGCAGTTACAGCCGTTGCAATGAGGCGGGCTCGCAATGAGACGGGAGCGTTCTCACGCGCGGTGCCAGGGCCGCGATGGAGAAACCAATCCCGGCAAATGCCGGCGGAAGTTCGTGAAACAGAGCCACAGCCACACAGATCGTGCGGTGGCGTCCCGGAATGGAACACGAGCGTGATCCAAAAGATCACGGGACACCCCGAAAGCACCCGATGCAGGGCTGAAGAGAGCCGGGTCTGCGCAGAGGGATTTGCAAAGGCCGCCTCATGAAGCTGGCGCGGGCCAGCACGGTCCACTACAATGCGCCGGTTATGAAGATGGGAACTGTGTTCGCGTGGTTGGTGCCAGAGCTTCGCAAGATGTCCGGGGCGCAATTGCTTGAGGTCTGGAACTCCTGCACGGAATATTCGCGCCTGAAGATTTATCTCCACATCATCCTGCTGATGGCGTGCTGCTCGGCCATCTTCAACTTCGCGATGTGGCTGCGCGGACCAATCGTCGTGGACCTGCTCGGCCTCGTCATTGGATTGACGGTTCCATCCAACATCTATTTCTACAACGTCTTCAACCCGCGACGCGCGGCCATCCGCCAGTTCATCGAGGAACACTGGGACCAGTTCAACAAGTAGCAGCGCCGGGGCGTGTTCGCAGCGCAGCGCTGCGTCAGGATTGCATGAAGACTCCGTGCCCGATAGCGTCTGACTCATCGATCACCCTATGAAGACGCCCCAACTTCTCCGGTATTTGCTTTCGCCCCTGCTCGCCGCTCTTCTCTCGCATCTCCTCGCTGCCGCCGAGCAAACGCAAACCCTGCGCCTCCCCACGCGCGTTCAGGCGGAGTCCGCAAAGGGCGGCGGCATCTGGCAGACGTCCGAGAGCGCCGCGACTTGGGACGCGCGCAAGACCGCCATCGTCGTGTGCGACATGTGGGATAAACATTGGTGCGAAGGCGCCACGCGTCGCGTCGGCGAGATGGCTCCGCGCATGAACGAAGTCATCAAGAAGGCGCGCGAGCAGGGCGTCTTCATCATTCATTGTCCGAGCGACACAATGAAGTTCTACGACGGAACGCCGGGACGAAAGCTCGCGCAAGCCGCCCCGAAAGCGACTCCGAAAGTTCCGCTGCAAAACTGGTGTTCACTCGACAAGACCAAGGAGCCTCCGCTGCCCATCGACGATGCGGACGGCGGTTGCGACGAGCATCCGCAGTGCAAGAACTACAAGGCATGGAGCCGGCAGATCGCGATGATTGAAGTGAAGGATGGCGACTCGATCACGGACAGCGCGGAGGCTTATTACCTGATGCAGCAGCGCGGCATCGAGAACGTCATCGTCATGGGCGTGCATCTGAACATGTGCGTGCTGGGCCGGCCATTCTCCATCCGCCAGATGGTGGCGCAGGGCAAGAACGTCGTGCTCATGCGCGACATGACGGACACGATGTATAACTCGCGCCAGCGCCCGTTCGTCCCGCATCCCGCCGGCACGGACCTGATGCTCGCCCACGTCGAACGCCACTGGTGCCCGACCATCAGCAGCGTCGCCTTCCTCGGCGGAAGCGAGTTTCGTTTCAGCGAGGACAAGCGGCCTCATGTCGTCATGCTCATCGGCGAGGACGAGTACAAGACGCGGGAGACGCTCCCGGTTTTCGCGCAGAAAAATCTCGCGTGGCGCGGGCTGCGCGTCTCCTTCATCCAGCAGGAGGCGAGCGACAAGCATCGTTTCCCCGGATTGAACGAAGCCTTGCGTGACGCGGATGTGCTGCTGGTCAGCCTGCGGCGGCGGGCTTTGCCGAAGGAACAGCTCGACGCCGTGCGCGCTCATCTCAACGCCGGCAAGCCGCTCATCGGGATTCGCACGGCGAGCCATGGCTTTGCTCCGCGCGGCAAGGACGCCGAGAAAGGCGACTCGTGGAACACGTTCGATCCGGATGTGCTCGGCGGGAACTACGTCGGTCATCACGGCCATGGCCCGAAGACATCCATCAAGGCCGCGCCGGGCGCGGAGGCGGACGCGCTGCTTACCGGTGTGGATTTGCAACAGCTCATCGGCAACGGCTCGCTCTATCAAGTCAGTCCGTTGAAGGAGTCCGCGAAACCGCTGCTCATCGGCTCCATCGAAGGCAAGCCTGCCGAACCCGTCGCGTGGACGAACACTTACGGTGCAAAGAAGGCCCGAGTTTTCTACACTTCACTTGGCCATGCCGATGACTTTGCCAATCCGAACTTTTGCCGCCTGCTCTTGAATTCCATCCTGTGGTCCACAGCTCAACCAATGCCTCCGAAGGATGCGCCTCTCGCCCGGCCATGAACACGAAGCTCTCCTTGCTGACCCAGGCTGTTCACAGACTTTGCAGCCGCAGACGTGAGGAGGCGGATGGAACGCGTGTGGCGCCCGGTCCGCCTCCTCACGTCGGCGGCTACAGTCTGCCGGCGATTCGAGCATGGCGTGGAATGTCCGGGCTTTTACTCATGCTGTTCTCGGCGCTCATCGCCTCCGGGCAAGCGGCGAAGCCAGAGACCAAGCTCATCCAGTCGCAATTTTCCGGCCACCCGATGTCCGCGCGCACCAACGGCCTCAGCCCGGCGGATGCGGCGAAATCATTCACCGTTCCCGATGATCTGGAGATGGAGCAGGTTCTCGCGGAGCCAATTGTTCGTCAGCCGGTCTTCCTGAACTTCGATGAACGCGGCCGGATGTGGGTCGTGCAATATCTGCAATATCCGGCGCCCGCCGGCTTGACGCCTGTGAGCCACGACAACTTCTGGCGCGCAGTCTATGACAAGGTTCCTGAACCGCCGCCGCGTGGCGTGAGGGGACGCGACAAAATTACCATCCACGAAGACACGGATGGCGATGGCGTGTTCGACAAGCACACGACGTTCATTGATGGCTTGAACATCACGACGGCGTGCGTGAAGGGGCGCGGCGGAGTCTGGGTGCTGAACCCGCCTTACCTGCTTTTCTATCCCGACAAGAATGGCGACGACGTGCCGGACGGCGATGCGGTGGTGCATCTCGAAGGGTTCGGGCTCGAAGACACGCATTCCGTCGTGAACAGCCTGCGCTGGGGACCGGACGGCTGGCTCTACGCCGCGCAAGGCAGCACGGTCACGGCGAACGTGCGTCGTCCCGGCGAGACGAACGCCGTGTATTCCCAGGGCCAGAACATCTGGCGCTATCATCCGGAGACGAGGCGCTACGAAGTGTTTTCCGAAGGCGGCGGCAATGCGTTCGGCGTGGAGTTCGATGACCAGGGCCGGCTCTTCTCCGGGCACAACGGCGGCGACACGCGCGGCTTTCACTACATGCAGGGCGCGTATCTGCGCAAAGGTTTCGAGAAACATGGCGAGCTCTCGAACCCGTATGCGTTCGGTTACTTCCCGCACATGGACGGCACGAAGGGCGAACGCTTCACGCACAACTTCATCCTCTACCACGGCGGCGCGCTGCCGGAGCGCTACAACGGAAAGCTCTTCGGCATCGAGCCGCTGCAAGGACGCGTCGTCCTCAGCGACATCACGCCTGAAGGATCGACCTTCAAGACGCGCGACATCGAGCGCGTCGTGACGAGCAGCGATTCGTGGTTCCGGCCCGTGGACATCAAGGCCGGTCCCGACGGCGCGATCTACATCGCGGACTGGTATGATCGCCAGGTGACGCATACGCGGAATCAGGAGGGCAACATCGATACGAGCAATGGGCGGATCTACCGGCTGCGCGCCAAGTCTGGACGCAACTTGCCGAAGCCCGGTGGAAATTATCGTAAGTGGAAAACGGCGGACCTTATTGATCTCTTTGATTCGCCAGTGCAATGGCAGCGCCAGACCGCACTCCAGTTTCTCGTGGAACGCAACGATCCCGCCGCCATCCCGGTCCTGCTCAGCCGGCTGGAGTCTCGCCAAGTCAACGGCCTTGCGCCTGTGTGGGCGCTCCATCGGTTGGGGAAACTCGATGACGCACTGGCCACTCGTCTGTTAAGCCACCGCGATCCTCAGATGCGTCTTTGGACCGTGCGCCTGCTGGGCGATGCCCAAACCGTTTCGCCCGCCATCGCCGTCGCGTTCACCCGGATCGCCGCTTCAGAAACCAACTCCGAAGTCCGCGCACAACTCGCCGCCACCGCCAAACGCCTGCCCGCACCCGACGCGCTTCCGATGCTCTCCGCACTGCTTCTACAGGCAAATGCGCCGGATGATTCACGCGTTCCCCTGCTCTGCTGGTGGGCCATCGAATCCAAATGCGAATCAGATCGTGATGCCGTGCTGAAGTTCTTCGAGGATTCTTCCTTCTGGAATCTGCCGATGGTCGAGAAGCACATTCTCTCCCGCCTCATGCGCCGTTACGCCGCACCCGGCACACGCAAGGATTTGCTCACCTGCGCCCGGCTGCTCGACCTTTCTCCTTCGCCCAAGCACACGAAGCTTCTGATGACCGGTTTTGAAGAGGCGTTCGCCGGACGTCCCCTGACCGGTTTGCCGGATGAACTCATCAAGTCCATCGCCCGCCACGGCGCCGGTTCGGACGCCTTGAAGGTTCGCACCGGGGATCGCGCCGCGCTCGCTCGCTCCTTGAAGGTGATCGCCGATCCGCAGGCCGATGTGAAACGCCGCCAGCAGATGATCAGCGTGCTGGGAGAAGTTCATCCCGCGTCCGCACTGGAGGCACTGCTGCGCGTCGGGGACAACGACGCCGAACCCGAGCTTCGCAAGTCCGCGCTCTCCGCGCTCATGAGCTATGACGACGCGAGAATTCCGGCGGCCGTGCTGAAGGACTACGGCGCGTTTGCGCCGGATGTTCGCACGGCGGCCCTGACGCTGTTCACGAGCCGCGCGGCGTGGGCGCTGGCGTTCGTGCAGGCGGTGGACAAGAACAGCATCAAGGCCGCCGCCGTTCCGCTCGACAGCGTGCGCCGCATGAAGCTGCACAAGAACGCAGAGCTCGCCGCGCTCATCGCGAAGCACTGGCCGCAGACGGACCTGGCCACGACCGCCGAGATGCAGCAGCAGGTTCAACGGCTGACCAGCGTGGTGCAGGGCGGCACGGGAAATCCTTACGCAGGGCAGACGCTCTTCAACTCCGCCTGCGCGTCATGCCACACGCTGTTCGCGCGCGGTGGGAAGGTCGGGCCGGATCTCACCGCCTATCAGCGCGGCGATCTCGATACGATGCTGCTGCACATCGTGAACCCGAGCGCAGAGATCCGGGAAGGCTATGAGAACTTCCAGATCGAAACGAAGGACGAGCGTTCGCTGAGCGGCTTCCTCGTGGAACGCGACGCGCAGGTCGTGGTGATCCGGGGTGCGGATGGCCAGAACATTTCGGTCGATCAGAAGGATGTCGCAGAAATGAAAACCTCCGGCATGAGCCTGATGCCGGAGGGATTGCTCGACGCGCTCAGCGAGCAGCAGGTGCGCGATCTGTTTGCCTACCTGCGAAGCACTCAGCCGCTGGCGAATTGAGCGCGGCTGGGCGCAGATTTCGGTGAATGAGGCGGCGGCGCGAGGCGTCAAGAATGCGTTGCCTCCGCAGTAACTCAGGCGACACTTGGAATCCTAGAACGAATGCAACATCACGCGCCCAATCCGGAACATCTGGCCCTGACCCGCCGGGAATTTCTCAGTCGCTGCGGCATGGGCATGGGCGCGCTGGGGCTCGGAAGCCTGCTCGGCAATCTGGGCTTCACGAACTCCGCGGCGGCGGAGGGCTTCACCAGTCCGCTGATGCCGAAAGGCTCTCACTTTCCCGGCAAGGCGAAGCGGGTCATCCACATCTTCGCCAATGGCGGCGCGTCGCAGGTCGATACGTTTGATCCCAAGCCGTCCCTGGACAAATGGAACGGAAAGGAAATCCCTCTGCAGCTCCGCACGGAGCGCAAGACGGGCGCGGCGTTCAAGTCCCCGTTCAAGTTTCGCAAGTACGGGAAGAGCGGCATCGAGGTCAGCGAACTGTTTCCCAACGTGGCGGAGAGCATTGATGACATCGCCGTCATCCGTTCCATGCACGCCGACGTTCCCAACCATGAACCGTCGCTGCTCCTGATGAACTGCGGGGATGCGCGGCTGGTGCGGCCGAGCATGGGCTCGTGGGTTTCCTACGGGCTGGGCAGTGAGAACCAGAACCTGCCCGGCTTCATCTCGATGTGTCCCGGCGGCTATCCGATTCAGGAATCTCAGAACTGGCAGAGCGGCTTTTTGCCGGGCGTCTTCCAGGGGACTTACATCGACACGTCGCACACGAAGATCGAGAAGCTCATCGAGCACATCAAAAACAATTACAGCTCCATGCCCGAGCAGCGCGCGCAGCTCGACCTGTTGCAGTCGTTGAACGCGCGTCATCGGAAGAAGCGGGAGGAGGACGCGCAGATTGAAGCGCGCATCCAGTCCTTCGAGCTGGCCTACCGCATGCAGATGGACGCGACGGACGCCTTCGATGTGTCGCGCGAGCCGGAACACGTCCGCAGGATGTATGGCGAAGGGACGCAGGCGCGGCAGATTCTCATCGCTCGCCGGCTGGTGGAGCGCGGCGTGCGCTTCGTGCAAGTCTGGCACGGCGCGGGCCAGCCCTGGGACAACCACGACGACATCGAGGTCGGCCACCGGAATCTCGCCAAGCAATGCGACCAGGCGATAGGAGCGCTGCTCAAGGATTTGAAACAGCGCGGCATGCTGGAGGACACGCTGGTGATCTGGGGTGGCGAGTTCGGTCGCACTCCCACGGTTGAGCTCCCCACTCCAGGAAGCAACGCGGGCAAGATCAATGGGCGCGATCATAACCATTACGGCTTCACCATGTGGATGGCGGGCGGCGGTGTCCGTGGCGGCTACGTTCATGGCGCGACGGATGAGTTCGGCTTCCAGGCGGTGGAGAAGAAGGTTCACGTCCACGATCTGCACGCCACGATTCTGGCGCTGCTGGGCTTCGATCATGAGAAGCTGACGTTCCGCAGCGCGGGCCGGGATTTCCGGCTCACCGATGTCCACGGGGATGTCGTCAGGGAGTTGATTGCGTAGAGAGGACTCGTCACTGCTTGGCAATGTCTGGTCTCAGCAACGAAGACAAATCAAAGAGGCTGGTCGCTGGGCTTGGGCTGTTAAACGGCGCTACGGGTATGACGACTTTCCACTATTTCAGCGGTGAGGTTGTAATGGTCGGCGACAGAGTTCGTGAGAGTGGGCGCGTTGGCCGAGTTCTCCACATTTTTCAGCCCGGCCCAGAGTCTGCCGAGCACTACCATTGTCCTGATGGTGCGGTATCCACGAGCAACCGTCACCTGTGGGAACCACCCGATGGAGAGTTCTGGGAGGATCTGGAGTTCCTGGGCAGACGCGAGCGGTGGAGGTTTTGGGTATAAATATGCCCGCTGAACATGCACCTCTAACTTATCCGGCCTCTCCATTCCCTCCCTTCTCGGAGATCACCCCTTGCAAACGAAAGCGGGGACGAGCCTCGGCCCGTCCCCGTTTGGCACTACGCTTCGTATCTCTTGATCGAGCTGGACGATACGATACAAGCGCTGCGGGTTCCTGCCGCTGATCCCACGATACGGATGGACCAGACGCAACGGGAGCCATCCGCACTATGGCTCACATGCCACCGGAACGGCGCGATAGAAGCGCCGCTCGGCATTCGGAGCATCCGGGTCCACAAAGTGTGCAAACCCAAAATCCGACGGCACGGTGCAAATCGCCGTCCATTCCTTGAAGTCCGCCGTCACCTCAATGCGGAAACAATCCCCGCCGAAAACAGGCTGGCAAAAGTTAAACAGTCCGTCTGGCAACCGCAGGCACGGCGGACGCAGGCGATCATTGTCCACGATGATGGCGGCAGCGCGGCCGGGAAACCCAATCTCGTAGCCTGCAAACAACACGTCGCCCTCATCAAGCGTGACGATGACCGTTTCCACCGGGTCGATTTGGTGATCTTCCAACGGCTTGATGAGAAGACGGGCACGATGTTCCCCTGCCGGAATGGTCAGCCAGCCCGGAACCGTTTCGTAATCGACAGAGTTGGAGGCCGTCCCGCTCAGCGCGTAGCGGACGACCAAGGGAAAGTTCGTATTCCCCGTCCGCGTCACAACAAACGTGGCGGCATCGACAAACCCGGCGCCGTTCGTTCCCTCTTGTGCGAACGGATCGACGGCCACGATGGAAACCACGTCGCGAACAGGCGTTGCCGGCTGATCGTGAATGACCACCCGGGCCTCCTCTTGCGCTGGATCGAACTGATAATTTGGAATCACCGCCAGCGGAGAGAACGCCAATGCGGCAACCACCGTTTCGTCTCCCTCCTTGCGGTCATCTTGAATCGCCACCACTTGAAGTTCCACACTCGAAGCGCCGGCGGGAAATTCGACTGTCGGCGGAAGCGCCGCGTAGTCCTCTCCGCTCGTCGCCGTTCCCACGTAACGCATCCAAACCTGAAGCGCCGCGCTCACATCGCCCGTCCGGCGAAGCGTGAACTCTCCAGGCCGAACACGGATCAGCGGCGACGGCTCGCTGGTCTGCGCCACCGTCGCCTCGATGGACACGACCGGAAGCCCGCCGCCGACCGTGATCGAAACCGGCAACGACTTGATCGTCTCTCCAGCCGCATTGACTCCCGACGCGCTCAACGTGTGCAGCCCGACGGAAGCGTCGGTCCACACGAACTCGTGATAGATCGGCGTGCCTGGATCTGGTTCGCGAAAGAACAAGATCGTGGAGTCTCCGATCTTCATGCCGTCATCGAAGAAATCGACATGCGTCATCGCTCCGTCCAGGTCGATGGCCGTCGCCGTGATCAGGATCGGCGCGCCCGCGCTGAACTGCTCCCCGTTTCGCGGAGCGGTGATCGCGATGCTCGCCGTCGTGATTCCATCATCGCGAACGAACACCCGCGCCGTGGCATGGGCTGGATCGATGTTCAAAAGCCGGCACGGCAGCAGCAGCGGCGGAGGCGGACACTCCGACAGTTGCGCATCGATGAATTCAATCGGCTCCGCGACTTCATCCTGCTTGGGCTCGATCTCGATCTCCACCCGGTTTGTGCCCGCAGGGATGGTGACCAGCCACGGCAACGCCGAGCAGTCAACTTCCGGCGTCGCAGAACCACCGTAGAGGACAAAGAGCGTCAACGAATCCTCCACCGGCCCCGTCCGCGTAATGGCAAGTCGTCCACGAAACGCCAGACGCCGATATGGGAATGATGTCTCCTCCGCAATCGGGCTGATGGCTTCGATGCCGACCATCGGCACTCCCGATGACTCGTTGTCGTGAATGATCACGCGCGCCTTTGCTTGAGCAGGGTCCAACCGATATCGTTCGATGGGGCCCATGGAAAGATCAGGCTGAACCTGCACCAGCACGCTTTCATCTCCCTCAGCCAGCAAGTCGTATGCGGCCTCCACGTAAAGTTCAGCCGTCTCTGAGCCGGCGCGGAACTGCACGAAGCCGGGCAGCGCCGCGTAATCGATTCCATTGCTCGCGGAACCGCTCGCCAAAATCATCACCGAGAGTTCGCGCGCCAGATCGCCGCCCTTTCTGGTCAGCACGAAAACTCCCGGCGGAGGCGGAGCCGCATCACAAATTGCCGGATCACAAAACGGCTCACGCGTCTCCGGCACCGAGGCCAGGATGCTGATGAGAGGAGACGGCACCACGAGGCCGGTGGCGCTCGCCCCCTTCACCGCCGCGCACACGAAGACCATCGTCAGAATAAGCAGCGCAACTGCGCGACTTTGGGAGCAAGGAAGAGTTTTCATAAATCGTCAGCGGTTCCTATAACGGTTCCTGTTGTCACCAGACTTCTGAACGGGCCAGGTTTTTCTCAACTCGGCATTTAACGGTGCGATGTCTGACCAAGAAGAAGTTTAGCCCACGCATTCAGAAGCCCATGATTGATGTTCCATTAAACTCCCCTCCCGAAACCGTTCAACCCAATTATTGAATCAATTCTTTTTGTCCAGATCGCCAGAGCCGGCAAAAGATTTTGAGTGATCCGCCTTCAGTAAACGTATAACAACATGAAAATTATGAAGCTGCTCCCCTCACTCGCTGCCACCATCATGGGCCTCGGACTCGTCAGCACCGCACTGATCACCTTCGCCGCCGACAAGAATCCGAAGCCTTACCCGCTCACCACCTGCCTGGTTTCCGACGAAAAAATTGGCGCAGATCCCGGCATGAAGCCCTACGCGTTCGTCCACGAGGGTCGCGAGGTGAAGCTCTGCTGCAAGGCGTGCCTCAAAGACTTCAAGAAGGACACCGCCAAATACATCGCCAAGATCGAGGCCGCCGAAAAGAAGGCGAAGTAAGCCAAGCTCTCCCAATGCAGCGCCTTGATGGGTGCTGATCCATCATGGGCAAGAATCGAAATAAGACACGGCCGGTCTCGGCTTCTTCCTCCCCTGGCTCCCTCAATCGTGGAGTCATCACTATCCTCGTCCTATCCTTGCTGGCGGTTGGCGTCGCCGTGTTCACCTTCACTCGCAAGCCTTCGCAGCCCGACGGCAATGATGGTGCTAAAACCTCCGCGCCAGCCGCGCCGCTTTCCACCATCGAGGTCAATCAAGCCATCATGGTCACGGTGGAACTCGACTTTGGCGGCCCGCCACCAACCATCGCCGAAGCCCTGAACAGCATCGAACGCCGTCATCAGGCGGATACCGGTGGCGGACGCGTCTTCGCCATTCTCGATGCCTACGGTGAGCCGACGCCTGACGGGAAGAAGCTCCACATGTCGATGCACGTCAGCACCGAGAAGCCCGGCGTGGGATCGCTCCTTTTCAAGCGCACCGGCGAAACTCTCTGGACCAGCCGCGTGGTTGCTTCGACGAATGCCCATTCCAGCCCCTCCGGCGATGGTCTCCTGATTTACTTAAATGATGGCTCGGGTAAAACCCTCACCGTGGACGGCTCGAAGAGCCCCGCCTCCATCCTCGACGCCGGCATCAAAGAAGCCGGCCAGCCTGTCCGGGATTTCTGGCAGGATGGAGCGGAGCATGAAATGACCTTCATCTACAGCGCCTGCGGCTGCCCGGTGAAAGTCATGTGCCGCCGCGTCGGTGAACGCACCGTCCGCACCAAGGAGATGCCCGTCATTTTCCCGGACGACCCCGCCGTGGTCGGTGTGATCACCAAGCTGATGGGCTGGTGATGATCACTGCCTCAACGCCAAACTTTGAACGCCTCATCTCTGATTGCGTCTGACCGATTAGCAATTATAGTGCTCCCGACATGCGCGCCGCATTAAACATCGTCTTCGGAATCCTGCTCCTCGTGATGCAGACGATGGCTTCCATTGCGCCGCACACGGTGGACGAGGACACCCTTTGCCAATGCTGTTCTTGCGGCAGCAAAGCCTGTTCGACTCCTCAGTCCGCCCCGGCTCCCACGCCCTCGCCGCTCGCTTCCCAGCCCCAGACCGCCAACGAAACCGGGAAAGCTTCGTTGCCCGCGCTGAAGCCAGTTCTCGGCCTCGCCTCAAGCCAAACCAATCTTTCTTTTTCGATTGCTGATTCCCCTTCCCGTCTGTCAGGCCAACCGCTCTACGAACAGTTCTGCGCCCTGCTGATCTGACCTCTCCCTCCCCCTACGCCCGCAGTGTGACCGCGCAGGTCGTCTGTGGAATTTCCCCGTCCTTCCTGCGCTCGCAGTAAATTCCGTTCCGTCGGTTGATATGAAGACCATTTTGATCCTGGCCTTGCTCGGCCTGCCGCGTCAACGATTCGCGCAGCCGAGACCAATGCCGTCCGTCTCACGCCCGCCTACGTGAATGCGCTGGCCGAAGAGATGCGCACGAACCATCTCGCGTTGCGCGCCGCCAAAAGCCGCACCCACGCCGCCGTGCTCAACACGAACGCCGTCCGCACTTGGGATGATCCGATGTTCAAGTTCGGCGGGGTCGCCGCCAGTTCACGCGGACCCACGCCCAGCCAGGAAGGCGACCTCGTGTATGGCCTGGAGCAAAAGCTGCCGCTCTTCGGCAAAGCTGCCGCAACCCGCCGCGTCACTGCGGCAGAGGCCAAAACGGAAGCAGCGCGTGCGACCTACCAGTTTCAAGCCCTTCGCCGTGATCTGAACAAAGCTGTCCTGGAGACGGCGCTTGCCGACCGCGTCATCGAGATCGGCGCGCAGGATCTCGCATGGCTCGACACGATGGTCGTGACCACCGAGGAGCGTTACCGCGCGGGTGCCGCCTCGCAGGTCGAACTGCTCCGCGTACAGAACGAACGCGCCAAACGCGCCGACCAGCTTCGCACCGAATCCAGCCGGCGCGATCATCAGCGCGTCAGCGTGAACCGCCTTCTCAATCGGGACATCCTCTCGCCCTTGCCCGCGCTCGAACTTCCCGTGCTGGCCGGACCGGTCGCCTACAGCCAGAAGCTGATCGATTACGCCGCGAAGTTTGAACCGAAACTCCGCGTGATGCGACGCGAAGTTCAGCAGGCGGAAGCCTACGTCGCAGCGACGCGCAAATCCCGGCTGCCCGACGTCAGCGCGGGCATCGAAGGCAGGCAATACAGCGGTGATGGCGGCTTTCGCGAAGGCATGTTCACCGTGAGCCTCAGCCTCCCGTGGTTCAATCGTGGCAAATACCGGAGCGACGTGGCCCGCGATGAAGCCCGCCTTGAGGCCGTGGAATTCGATGCCGCCGATTACCAGCTCTCGCTGCACGAGTCGGTCCACGCGCTGACCGTCCAGATCGATGCCGCCCGCCGCGAAGCCTTGCTCTATCGCGACGAAATTCTGCCACGCTCGCAGCAGGCGCTCGAAAGCGCGCACGCCAACTGGCTCGCCAATCGCGGCCTGTCCTTCGACGTGATGGAAGCCCGCCGCATGCTGCTCGAAGCGCAGTTGATGTCCGCCCGCGCCGTGGCCGGGCAATATCAGTTGCTGTCCGAGCTCGTTCTCTTCTGCGGACTCAATGACCTCGAAGCACTGGAAGCCATCAGCAACCAGCCCGGTTCAGTTTCCTCACCTCCACTCAAACCCTGATCTCATGAAACCCATTCACTTTCTGTTCATCACGCTGGTCGCGGCTGCGGCGGGCGTTGGCGGCTGGTTCGCCTCGCGCCACTGGCCGGCGACGCAAACTCTCGCCACGTCCACCAGCGACACTGCCCGCAAGGTTGCTTACTACCAAAGCTCCATGCACCCGTGGATCAAGTCGGACAAGCCGGGACGCTGCACGATTTGCGGGATGGCGCTCTCGCCCGTGTACGAAGGCGACAAGGGATTCGAGGCCGGCGAAGGCGTCGTCTCCCTCGGCTCAAACACGATTCAAGTCATCAACGTGCAGACGGACGAAGTGAGGCGCCGTCCCTTGCAGCGATCATTGCGCTTCGCCGGAACCATCGATGACAACGACGCCAAGCATCGCATCGTCTCGGCCTACATCGACGGACGCATCGACACCCTGTCCGTGAACTACGTCGGAGCCGAAGTCATCGCCGGCTCGCCGCTCGCCAGCTTCTACAGTCCGATGCTGCTCGCGGCGGAACGCGAATACGCCACGCTCGCGAAGCAGCGCACGCCGTCCGCAACTGCGTCACTCACCGGAGAACATCAGCGCCTCATCGAAGCCGCCGCATCGCGCCTGAAACGCTCTGGCCTGAACGACGCGCAAGTCGCGGCCTTGGCGCAGAAAGATCCAAACGACATCCAGACTGCGCTCCTCGCACCGGTGACCGGCACGGTGGTGGCGCGGTTTGTTTACGAGGGTCAGTATGTGAAGGAAGGAGAGAAGCTTTTCGAGATCGCGGACTTCTCGACCATGTGGTTCGTGTTCGATGCCTACGAGCGCGACCTCGCCTGGATCAGGCCCGGACAGAAAGTCGAAGTCACCACCCCGGCTGCGCCCGGCCGGACTTTCGCGGGAGCAATTACGTTCATTGATCCGAACCTCAAGGAGATGACTCGCAGCGCGAAAGTGCGTGTCGAGCTGCCGAATCCGCTCATCGACACCAACGGCGTGAAGCGGCGCGAGCTGTATCACAAGCTCTACGCGGAAGCCGTGGTCGAGATGCAGATTCCCGAAGCGCTCACGGTGCCGCGCAGCGCGGTGCTGTCGCCCGGGACGATGCCCGTCGTTTACGTGGACAAAGGCGGCGGCGTTTATGAACAGCGCAAGGTGCGCCTCGGCCGCGTGGGCGACGAAACTTATGAAGTGCTGGATGGCCTGGCGGAAGGAGAACGCATCGTCACGCAGGGCAACATGCTCATCGATGCGGAGGCGCAGCTCAACGCGTCGGCGAACCAGAGCACTCCCGATCCATCGGCAACCTCCACCACCGGACAGCCCGGCGCGTTGCCGGCTCTCAACGAACCCCAGCGGCGCGCCGCGCAAGAACTTCTCAAGCTGACCGACGCCCTCACCTCCTC
>Ga0163153_10002903_pt1 | contig 23790 bp, 17 predicted proteins | sample OliLakLV19MP6IB1_FD_148629 | JGI IMG/M metagenome (GOLD analysis project Ga0163153, IMG submission 148629) | Freshwater microbial mat bacterial communities from Lake Vanda, McMurdo Dry Valleys, Antarctica - Oligotrophic Lake LV.19.MP6.IB-1 | ecosystem: Environmental > Aquatic > Freshwater >...
CCGTTGCCAGATGTCGTTCGCGCTGACGACCACAGCTTCGGCGGCCTGCTCCATCCGTGCGTCGTGATAGATGCGCCAGAGCGTGAGCACGAGCAGCGTCTCGGCCTTGTTGAACTTCACCAGCAGCCCGCAATCGCCGGGCACGGGACGGAGCTGAAGGATGGGACGATCCGGATCGGGCACGAGCTGGAGATGCAGTGGCGCGAGGTAATCGGTGAGCTCGCGCTGATATTCACGGGCCAGCAGGTAAAGCTCGCGGTCGCGGCCGGCATCGCCGAGCAGCGCGCCGTGCGCGAGCAGTTCGGTGAGCACGTCGGACAGCGCGGCGCGGTCGTCTTCGCGGATGCGGTTCCAGGTTTCAAAGGTGGGCCAGGGTAGAGCCATGTCAGGAAACTCGTTCGAGGGTGAAGCGTTCGATCAGCCGGCCGGAGTGCGCGTCGCGAGGAATGCGTTCCGGCTTCGTGCCGAAATCCGCGCGGGCCGGATGAACGCGCCAGCGCACGCTGCGCTGCGCGGGGCCGGACGACCCGCGATCAAAGGCGAGCGCCGCCAGCAGATCGAGCAGGTCGTCCTCGACGGTGATGCGCAGTTGTTCGGTCGAAATGCGCGCACCTTTCTCCGGCAGAAATTTCTCAATGAACCGCGCGGCGCGTTGCGGGGTCAGGATGCTGAGATTGCGGCGGCGAATCTCTTCCTTGGCAGTTTCCGCATCGTCGTTCTCCGGCGGCGCGGCGAGGGACAAGTCCACGGCGGCGCGTGATCGTCGGCGAGGTGAGAGCGAGTCGAGACCGAAGAACAGTTCCGCCGTGGGCGAGAGCAACGTCATGCCCGGCTCGTCGGCCAGGTCCGCGAAGGATTTCCCGGCATCAACGTGGGCGGACGCATCAATGTACGCCTTCACCTGTTCGGACTGACGTCCACGCATCTCCGTCTGATACCGGTAGCGCGCGGCGGACAGCTTGCTGAAGTCCGCCATGCGCCCATCGATGATCCGTTGCTTCACGGGAATGGTGGCAAGCTGGCGTTCAAGACGGACCAGCCAGCGCTCGGCTTCGGCGTAGGCGGCGGTGGCGTCGAGATCGAGATGCTTCGCGAGTCCCTCGGCCAGACGCTGCTTGGTGAAAGGTTCGTAAAGCGCCTCCTGCACGACGGCGCGCGCCTGGTTCAGGCGCGGCAGCAGGCCCGCCTGTTGCAGCGCGTCGTAGCACACCATGTGTTCGCCCGCGTGAAACTCGACGAGGAACCGTTGCAACGTCTCCTGCGCCGTGCCGCTCGCGCGCTGCGCCGTTTCCTGCTGGAGAATGAGCGTCTCGACCGCGTGCATCTGGTCGTCGGCCCGTTCCGCGCGCGCGAGCAGATCCTTCACGGTCTGGCGCATTTCCTCGGGGCCAAGACGGTTCGGATCAAGCGCGCCTTCGCGGAGCAGGTCGCCGCACAACGAACGGAGCGTGGCGGCGAAGTCCTTCAATTCGGCGGGACGATCCTCGGCCAGCTCGCGCAGCATGTGGAGCAGCCGCCGGAGCGAGGGCGTGATGAGCACGTAATGTTCATCGAGGCTCACGCGGCGCGGCTGCAGCCAGCGGACTTCGATGAGCTTGTTGAAGAACTGGGCGGCGCGCTGGTTCAAGTCACGGAACTGGCCGCCTTCATCCTCGTCGAGCTGCACGTCGGGATGACGCACCATTACTTCGCGAATGAGCAGCCGCGCCTCGCCGTGCGCCACCTGTCCGCCATCGTCCGCCGCCTCCACCAGCCGCTCCGCGCAATCGATGTAGATGGCGGCGGTAGGCCGGCTCAGCGGGCGGAAGAAGCCGCCGCCCAGCAGAGGCGCGAGCCGTTGCCCCAGGCTTGGCGGAGCGTCGCTCACTTCTTGAGCCCGACGCTGCTGGAGCGCTTCGCGATTTTGCGGCTCGTGAGAACTTTGCTGACCGTGCCGGTCTTCAAATACTTGGAGCGCACGGTTTCCAGGATCGCGTCGCGCGAATCATAGAGGCGCTTGAGCTTGCGCGGCTTCACGCGCGCCATCAGATACGCGGTGAGGAGCGGCAACGCGATGGTGCTGTCGGTGTAGCAGACGACGCTGTCGGGGAGCTTGTCCGGATCCACCTTGCCCCAGCTCACGGCTTCCGCCGGGGTCGCTCCGCTCAAGCCGCCGGTGTCCGGACGCGCATCGGTGCATTGCAGGAAATAATCGTGGCCCTTCTCCTGGATGCCCATGACTTCCTGAATCTGCGGCTCGGTCTGGAGCATGAAATTTTTCGGGCTGCCGCCGCCGAGGATGAACACGCTGCTCGTATGGCCGGTGCTCTTGGCGTGATAGACGATGCCGGCGGTCTGGTTCACGTCGCGGTTCACGTCCGGGATCAGCTTCGAGCCGCGCATCGCCATCGCGGCGACGTTCATGCCGATGCTCGAATCGCCGGGGCTGCTGGTGAAGATCGGGATGCCGCACTGATACGCCGTGGCGAGCACCGAGCTGTCGCGGATGCCGAGCTTCTTCTGGCGCGCGTGAACGTACTTGCCGAGGAGATAATGAAATTCATCCGTGCCCATCGGCTTCTGAAACTCCGGCGTCTGGATGACTTCACGCACGAACTCATCGGTGTCGAGCAGCACGTTGTAATCGAACAGCACGTCGTAGATGCGGATGACGCCTTCCTGGTGCAGCTCCGTGTCGTCAAGGAACGGCGTGCCGGAATGCAGCTTCATGTCGAGGCCGAAGTGCAGATCGTGATACAGGTTCGCGCCGGTCGAGATGATCCAATCGACGAAACCCGCCTTCATCAGCGGGATGAGGCAGCTCTTGCCGAGGCCGGCGGGCGTGAGCGCGCCGGTGAGCGACATGCCGATGAAGCCGTCGTTCGGCAGCATCTTCCGCGCGAGCAACTGCGCCGCCTCGCGCAGGCGGCCGCCGTTGTAGGCGAGCATCGACTGATCGATGAGGTCGGCGGCTGAGATGTTCTTGCCGACGCCAAACGGATTCAGGCGCGGATAGGAGGCGAACTTTTTGGAGACGTTGTGACCGGTGTTCTTGCTCATAAAAATGGTGCGCGAGTGTTGCGAATCGGTTCCCAAAGGCAAAGTGAATTTAATGGGCGGCTGCGTGTGTTGGGTTGGTTCACCGCCAGTGACCGGCGTTCGTTCGGAGCATCTCTGTTTGTGGAGGGAAACCAAATCTGCTTCTCACCCCTCACCCCGGGCCCTTGCAATAATGCGAGACGCCCCAGACTGAAACGAAACTTGCCTCCCGCCGGGGCTTGTGAAAACTTCTGCCCCTTGATTTTTGAATTATGGCACACGTGAAATTGCACATCCCCGGCCCGGTTGAAGTCAGCGAAAAGACCTTCAAGGCGCTCTGCTCGCCGATGATCGGGCACCGCGGCCAGGGCTTCAAAGACCTCGTCGCGAAGATGCAGCCGCAGCTCCAGACGCTGCTCGCCACCAAGCAGCTCGTCTATCTCTCCACCTCGTCCGCCTGGGGCGTGATGGAAGGCGCCATCCGCAATCTCGTCGCGAAGAAAGTCCTGAACTGCATGTGCGGCGCGTTCTCCGACAAGTGGCTCGACGTCAGCCTGCGCTGCGGCAAGCAGGCCGAAGGCTTGCAGGTGCCGTGGGGCTCGCCCATCCGCGCCGAAGAGATCGACAAGAAGCTCGCCACCGGCCAGTTCGACGCGCTCACGCTCATCCATAACGAAACCTCGACCGGCACGATGTCGCCGCTTGCGGAGATCGCCGCGCTCAAGAAGAAGTATCCCGACGTGATGTTCATCGTGGATGCCGTCAGCTCGCTCACCGCGCTGCCGATCCAGTTCGACGAGCTCGGCATCGACGTGCTGCTCGCCGGCACGCAGAAGGCCTTCGCACTGCCGCCCGGACTCGCGGTGTTTGCCGCTTCGCCTGCTGCGCTGGCCAAGGCGGCGACGATCAAGGATCGCGGCTACTACTTCGACTTCGTGGAGTTCGAGAAGAACGCGAAGGACAACATGACTCCGAGCACGCCGGCCATCCCGCACATCTACGCGCTCGCGTCGAAGCTCGACGATTTCTACGCCGAAGGATTGGAAGCCCGATTTGCGCGCCACCAGAAGACCAACCAGATGACGCGTGACTGGGCCGCCGGCCACGGCTTCACGCTGTTCCCCGACGCGGGCTACGAGTCCGTGACGCTGACCTGCGTGAACAACGGCGCGAAGCCGGGTGGCCGCACCGTGGACGTCGCGAAGCTGCAGAAGCTGGTGAAGGATCAGGGATTCCTCATCGACGGCGGCTACGGAAAGATCAAAGGCACGACGTTCCGTCTCTCAAACATGGGCGACGAAACCGAGGCGACCATGCAGCGGCTCTACACCGCGCTCAACAACGCGATGAAGCAGCTTTAAGATTTGGAGTGAGCCGACCTGTCGGCGCACTCCAAATTACTTCGCCGCAAACCGATGCGCGGTCGTGCTCTTGAAAGTATGGCCGGGGCGCAGGATGACGGAGGGGAAGCTCGGGTGATTGACTGAATCGGGGAAGTGCTGCGTCTCCAGGCAGAAGCCGGTGTGCTGCTGGTAAACCACGCCGCCCACGCCCGTCAGCGAGCCGTCGAGATGATTGCCGCAGTAGAGCTGCACGCCGGGTTCCGTGGTCCAGATTTCCATCTGGCGACCGGACTTCGGATCCTGCACGCGCGCGGCGAGCGAGAGGGATTTGCCGCCGCCATTGATCACGAAGTTGTGGTCGTAACCCTTGGCAAAGCTCATGTAGTCCACAATCCGATCACCGATGCGGTGCGGCTGGGTGAAGTCGAGTCCGGTGCCTTTGACGGGCGCGAGTTCACCGGTCGGGATGAGCGTGTTGTCCGCTGCGGTGTAGCGGTCGGCGTTCAGCATCAGGACGTGGTCGAGGATGCTGCCGGATTCGCCGAGGTTGAAGTAGGAGTGATTGGTCAGGTTGACGATGGTGGCCTTGTCCGTGGTGGCGGTGTAATCGATGCGCAGCTCGTTGTCCTCGGTGAGCGTGTAAACCACGGTGGTGGTCAGCGTGCCGGGATAACCTTCCTCCCCATCCGGGCTCACGTAGGTGAACTCGACCGCGACGTCATTGCCGGTGATCGGCAGTGCGCGTGATTTCCAGATGCGCTTGTCAAAGCCCTTGGTGCCGCCGTGGAGATGGTTCGGTCCGTTGTTCACCGCGAGCGTGTAGTCCTTGCCGTCGAGCGTGAACTTGCCCTTCGCGATGCGGTTGGCGACGCGGCCGGTCGTTGCGCCGAAGAACGGACTCTTGGTCACATATTGTTCCAAGTTGTCGAAGCCGAGCGCGACGTTGCCGGGCTTGCCGTTGCGGTCGGGCACCCAGAGTTCGGTGAGGATGCCGCCGTAATCGGTGATCTTGGCGGTCATGCCCCTGCTGTTGCTCAGGGTGTAAATCTTTACTTCAACGCCGTCGGACGTTTTGCCGAACACTTTGGATTCGAGCTTCATGGTTTTGGAAGATGCGGAGGACTTGCTGAAAGGACAGGTGCAGCCGTTAAGAAACAACGCGGCGACAAGGGTGAGAATGGAGGTGGCCAGCGTGAGCCGGTTGGGAGATGGCAAAGTTTTCATCGGCTTGGTGCATTGGATTGTTGGGCGGAGAATAACGGGAGCCTTTAGCGAAATGCAAATCGTGAATGCAACGGCGCTCTCTGGGAATTTGTCCTGGGGATTTGGGGCGGACGGGGATGGAGTACAGAAATCAAATCCCTGTCCGCCTTGGCTGCCGGTTGGCGGGATGCCTGGCGCACATGTTTGACCGCCATTCCTGATCATCCCCATTTTGATAGGAACCCAATGCAGCTCGCGGCCTGTGAATCAAGTTGCCGGACGGCTTTTCCGTTCTCATATTCCGTTCATGCAAGCACTCACCTTCCTCCGCCGCACCACTCCCGTGTTCTTTGCCTTCGTCACCCTGCTCGGGCTCTTCGATCCAGCGAGATCGGAGGCGGCTGCGGCTGGACAAGCCGATCAGGTCGTTGGCGCCGCCAATGCCTTCCTCGGCTCGCTCGACGCCACGCAGCGCGGCAAAGTGAGTTTCGCCTTCGATGATGCCGCCCAGCGCGTTCGTTGGTCCAATCTGCCGGTGAGCATGGCGGAACATCGCGGGCTCCGCATGGGCGACTTGAAGCCAGTCCAGCGCGAGGCTGCCCTGAAGCTTCTGGCCACCGTGCTCAGCAAGATGGGTTACGAAAAAGTGGTCGGCATTGTTGAATCCGACGAGGTCTTGCGGAAGCAAAGTTCCAAGGGTGCGCCGGCCTTCGGACGCGACGAGTATTTCATTTCCTTCCTGGGCAAACCTTCGGCCACGGAACCGTGGATGATTCAGTTCGGCGGTCATCATCTCGCGCTCAACATCACCATCGCCGGTGAGAGAGGCGTGCTCACGCCGAGCCTGATCGCAGTGCAGCCCGCCAAGTTCACGCTCGATGGCAAGACGGTGCGCCCGATGGGCCGCGAGACGGACAAAGCGCTGGAGCTCGTCAAAGCCTTGACGGACGAGCAGCGCAAACAGGCGATCCTCGGCTCGCAAATGCGGGACCTCGTGCTTGGACCCGGACACGACGGACAAACGATTCAGCCCGAGGGCCTGAAGGCATCCGCGCTCAACGAAGGTCAGCGCAGGCTGCTGCTCGAGCTCGTCGCCGAATGGTCGGGGATCATTCACGACACGGCCGCCGCCGCGAAGATGAATGAGATCAAGGCCAACCTGGCCGACACCTGGTTCGCCTGGAGCGGACCATTGGAAGCGGGCAAGGCTTACTTCCGGATTCAGGGACCGACGGTGATCATCGAGTACGCCCCGCAACGGCTGGGCGGCGATGTCACAATGCACATTCACTCCATGTTTCGCGACCCGACCAACGATTACGGCAAAAAGTTCGGCGGCAAATGAGAACCGGTCTGCTGAGCTGTTTGCTGCTTGTGCTCGCGAGCGATGCATGGGCGCATCGGCTCGACGAATATTTGCAGGCCACGCGCGTTTCCGTGGCGACCAACCGCATTGACGTTTCCATTGACCTCACTCCGGGCGTGGCGGTTGCTGATCAGGTGATGGCCGCCATCGACAAGGACCGCGACGGACGGGTCACCGAGGACGAACGCGCGGCCTACACGGGCAGCGTGCTGAGAGACATCCGCGTCAGTCTGGATGAAAAGGTTCTGGCCCTGAAGGTGGTGGAATCATCCTTTCCCAGTCTGCTCGAAATCAAAGGCGGCCTCGGCGTCATTCACATCAAGGCGACCGTAACGGTTGGGCCGCTGGCCGCTGGCCGGCACGTCTTCAGCATGACCAATGGGCATCTTCCGGCAATCAGCGTTTATCTGGTGAACGCGCTGGTGCCAAAGGATCGCTCCATCCAGATCACCAAGCAGACCCGCGACGAACTCCAGAAGGATTATCGTCTGGAGATCCGGGCAGGCTCTCCTTCCCCTTGACGCTGCCCGGTCACGATGGAATCGGGGCCGGCGCTTGAAACACCGGCTTCGAGTCGCGCAGTTGGACGAGAGTCCCCAGCAGCAATATCTGGTCGCCCACCAGGAGCTCTTCGTCCGGGCCGGGATTGATGATGTTCGCCCCGTTGCGTTCGATGCCCGCGATGCTCGCGCCGGTGCGGGTGCGCAGTTCCAGTTCGCGGATGAGGCTGCCGGCGGCGGGAGAACCGGCGCTGACGGTCACGGTGACCAGATCCGCCTCGCGCAGCAGGGACGGGAGCGCGGCGGGCGCAGGAGCGTGTCGCGGCGCGGGCAGTTGCGCGAACGTTTCCTGCAAGGCGAACTGGGCTTTCGAGTAAACCTTGATGAAGGATCGCCAGAGCAGCCAGGTGATGAGCGCCACGATGGCGAGCAGCACCATCAGCACGTTGAAGGTGGGCAGCAGCGCGGAGCTCAGCACCAGCACGAACAATCCCAGCGCCACCGTGCCCGCTATGGGAATCACCTGGGCCACGACCGCGCGGATGGCCGCCGTGCGCTCGCCGGCGGCGGCTACCGTCACTTTCGCCTCCGCGATGAGCAGGCCGAGCGCTTGAAGCTTCCGCGACGTCGCGATGAACATCGGCAGCGAGAGAATCACCGCCGCCAGCCAGAGCGCGCCCTTGAGCCATTCTTCCCTCAGCTCCAGGCTCGTCAGCCAGAGCGGCTGCTGCCGTTCGATGAACGCCACCGCGATGAAGATGGAGGCGATCAACGCGGCGTTCAGCGCCATCTGCCCGATCCAGCGGCGGGTCAGCCGCGCCACCATGCTTGCCTGGCGCTGGCTGCCGAGCTGGCCGACCCAGCGCGTGTAAAGCTCCAGGCTGTTCACCATCGGCTTTGGCGCCACGCGATCAAACCAGTTCACCACGCCGTCCGCGCTCTTGATGAGATACGGCGTGAGCAGCGTGGTCAGGACGGAGACGGCCACGGCAATCGGATAAAGAAACTTGCTCGTCACGTTCAAGGTCAGGCCGAGCGACGCGATGATGAACGAGAACTCGCCGATCTGCGCCAGCCCCATCCCGACGCGCAACGAGGTGCGGCTGTCGTTGCCGCCGACGAACGCGCCGAAGGAACAGGTGACGACCTTGCCCACCACGACTGCCACGGTGATGACCAGGATCGGCAGCCAGTATTCGCCGAGCATCTTGGGATCGATCAGCAGCCCGATGGATACGAAGAAGATCGCGCTGAACATGTCGCGAACCGGCTCGATGAGCGCCTCGATCCGGTGAATCTCCCGCGCTTCGGCGATGATTGCGCCGATAAGGAACGCGCCGAGAGCCACGCTGTAGTCGAGCTTGGCCGCGAGCAGCGCAAATCCGAAACACAGCGCCAGCACGGTGATCAGCAGCATCTCGTTGCTCTTGAATTTCGCGACGTAGCCGAGCAGCCGCGGCACCGCAATCAGGCCGATGACCAGCGTGGCTACGAGGAAGAGGCTGAGCTTGCCGAGGGTCAGCCCCACGTCGGCCACGCTCAACGCCCCGGTCATGGCGATGCCCGACAGCAGCGCGATCATGGCGATGCCCAGGATGTCCTCGATGATGAGCACGCCGAAGATCAGCTGCGCGAAACGCTCCTTGGTTTTGCCCAGCTCTCCGAGCGCCTTGATGATGATGGTGGTCGAGGAGATGGACAGGATCGCGCCGAGGAAGATGCTGTCCATCGAGCTCCAGCCAAACATCCGGCCGATCTCGTAGCCGACCCAGGCCATGAGCATGATTTCCAGAAAGGCCGCGATGAACGCCGCCCCGCCCACCTGCCGGAGCTTGCGCAGGCTGAACTCCAGGCCGAGCGAGAACATCAGCAGGATGACCCCCAGGTCGGCGAGCGTCTTGATCGTTTGCTCGTCGCTGATGAACGGAAAGGGCGGTGTGTGCGGGCCGATGATCACGCCGGCAATGATGTAGCCGAGCACCACCGGCTGCTTGAAACGATGGCAGAAGACCGTGACCAGCCCGGCCACGATCATCACTACTGCCAAATCTTGAAGAAACCCTACTCCGTGCATAACCAGCTATTTTCCACACTGTTGGTCGGGCACTCGTGGAATTCCAGACCGGATTGCGAAATGGAGGGAAAAATTTACGGAACGATGCAGCAACTGGTCCGGGTGGAAGGGGTCGTCGTTGGCGCAGAGGAAGGCGTCAGCCTGTTTGCCGGCGGTCAGCTTCCACATCAACTTCGAGTCCATTGGATCAAATCTGTTCTTACATCATTCCAAACGATTTGGTTCACTCGGCCCATGATCACATCGCCCCAGTTGAGCGCCATCACTCCATGAAAAGCCGCATCTTTTACTGGTCGCTCACGTCCGCGCTCGCCGGTTTCCTGTTCGGCTTCGACACCGTCGTCATCTCCGGCGCGGAGAAAAAAATCCAGGCGCTCTGGAACCTCAGCGCCGGGCTGCATGGTTTCGCGATGGCCTCCGCGCTCTACGGCACGGTGCTCGGGTCGCTGCTCGGATGCTGGCCGGCCGACCGCTTCGGGCGGCGCGCGACGCTGCTCTGGGTGGGCGTGCTCTACTTCAGCTCCGCCGTGTGGTCCGGTCTCGCGAACGACGTGTATTCCTTCAGCATCGCGCGCTTCATCGGCGGGTTGGGCGTGGGCGTTTCCACGGTGGCCGCGCCGCTCTACATTTCGGAAATCTCGCCGCCGGAACGGCGCGGGCGGCTCACGGGCATGTTCCAGTTCAACATCGTGTTCGGCATCCTCGTCGCGTTTCTTTCGAACTGGCTGCTCGAAGGCGCGGGTGACAACGACTGGCGCTGGATGCTCGGCGTCGAGGCGTTCCCGGCGCTCGCCTACACGGTCATGTGCTTCACCATCCCGGAAAGTCCGCGCTGGCTGCTCGCGCGGAAGGGGCATCGCGAGCAAGGGCTGAAGGTGCTCGGCCTCATCAGCCCGGAAGCGTCGCCCGCCCAGCTTCAGGCGGAGGCCGATGAAATCGTCGCGGCCTCCTCGCAGCAGACGAGCACGCGCGGCTTCTGGTCGATGCGGCTGCGCGTGCCGATCCTGCTCGCGTTCCTCGTCGCGTTCTTCAACCAGCTCTCGGGCATCAACGCGATCCTCTACTTCGCGCCGCGCATCTTTGAGATGACCGGCCTCGGCGCGGAGGCCGCGCTGCTCCAGTCCGTCGGCATCGGCATCACGAACCTCGTCTTCACGTTCGTGGGCCTGTGGCTCATCGACCGGCTCGGCCGGCGGACGCTGCTCTACATCGGTTCGTTCGGCTACATCGCGTCGCTCGGCCTGTGTTCATGGGCCTTCTTCACTGAACGCTTCGCCCTCGTGCCCGCGTGCATCTTTGCCTTCATCGCCGCGCACGCCATCGGCCAGGGCACGGTCATCTGGGTGCTGATCTCAGAGATTTTCCCGAACCAATATCGCGCCACCGGCCAGTCGCTCGGCAGCGCGACGCACTGGGTTTTCGCCGCGCTGCTCACCACGTTTTTTCCGGCGATGGTGAGCGCCTTTGCGCCGGGCTACGTCTTCCTGTTCTTCTGCGGCATGATGGTGCTGCAACTGGTCTGGGTGAAGACGATGGTGCCGGAAACCAAAGGCGTGCCGCTCGAAGAGATTCAGAGGAAACTGGGCATCGAGGCATGAACACGCGTCCTGTCATTGTCGGCCTGGGTGAAGTGCTGTGGGACGTGTATCCCGATGCGGCTCATTTCGGCGGCGCACCGGCGAACTTCGCCTGTCACGCCGCCAGCCTCGGCGCGGAATCCTGGATGGTCAGCTCCGTCGGCTCCGATGAACTCGGCGAACGCGCCGTGGAAAAGCTGCGCGAACGCGACGTGCAGTGCGGTCATGTGAGCCGCGATGGTCGTCACGCCACCGGCCGCGTGCTCGTGACGCTCAACGCCGCCGGCCAGGCCAGCTACGAATTCGCCGCCGACACCGCATGGGATCATCTCACCTGGTCGGACGATCTCGTCCCGCTGGCCGCGCGCTGCGATGCCGTGTGCTTCGGAACGTTGGGCCAGCGTTCACCGGCTTCGCTCGAAACCATCCGACGCTTCGTCAAAGCCACGCCCGCATCAGCGCTCCGTGTTTTCGACGTGAACCTGCGCCAGCGCTTCTACGATGCGGAAACCATCCGCGCCTCGCTCCAGCTTGCCTCCGCCGTGAAGCTGAACGACGAGGAACTGCCCATCGTCGGCGAACTCTGCGGCCTGCGCGCCGTCACGCCGCGCGAGATGTTGAACGAACTGGCGTCCCAATTTGAGCTGCGCTTCGCCGCCCTCACGCGCGGCCCGCGCGGTTCGCTGCTCATCGCGGGCGCGGCCGAGGATGATTGTCCCGCGCCGCCCACCACCGTCGTGGACACCGTCGGAGCCGGCGACGCCTTCACCGCCACGCTGGTCATGGGCTTTCTCAAAGGCCTGGCGCTTGACGCCATCAACCGCCACGCCAACGCCGTCGCCTCCTACGTCTGTTCGCAGAAAGGCGCGACGCCGGTTCTGCCGGATGCCCTACGGGAATTCACTCCAAGCAAATGAAGATGAAATCACTTAGCACGTTGTTGCGCTTCGGCGCTTTGCTCGCGCTGTTGCTTTGCGCCAACACCCTTCACGCCGCCGCCTACCGCGAGCCGTTCCGTCCGCAGTTCCACTTCACGCCGGCGACGAACTGGATGAACGATCCGAACGGCATGGTCTTCTACGACGGCGAGTATCATCTGTTCTACCAGTTCAATCCGTTCGGCATCAAATGGGGCCACATGAGCTGGGGCCACGCCGTCAGCAAGGATCTCGTGCGCTGGGAACATCTGCCCGTCGCGCTCCACGAGGAGAACAATGTGATGATCTTCTCCGGCAGCGCGGTGGTGGACTGGAAGAACACGAGCGGCTTCGGCAAAGACGGCAAACCGCCGATGGTCGCCATCTACACCGGGCACTACACCAAGAAGCCGCTCCAGGATCAGCAGATCGCCTATAGCAACGATCGCGGACGCACTTGGACGAAGTTCACGGGCAATCCGGTGCTCGACATTGGTGAGAAGGATTTCCGCGACCCGAAGGTTTTCTGGCACGAGCCGACGCGACGCTGGGTGATGGTCGTGTCCTGGCCGGTGCAGCGGAAGGTCCGCTTCTATTCCTCGCCCGATCTCAAACGGTGGACCCACTTGAGCGACTTCGGGCCCGCCGGGTCCACCAACGGCATCTGGGAATGTCCCGACCTGTTCCCGCTCCGCGTGGAGGGCCGGCGCGGCGTGGAGAAGTGGGCGCTCATCGTCAACGTCGGCTCTGGTGCGCCGGCGGGCGGCTCGGGCTGCCAATATTTCGTCGGCGACTTCGACGGCCAGCAGTTCAAGTCCGGCACTTCGGGCGAAACCAATGCGCCCACGCTGTGGGCCGACTGGGCGCGGGATTTCTATGCGGCCGTTTCCTGGAGCGACGTGCCGAAGCGTGACGGACGCCGTCTCTGGCTCGGCTGGATGAGCAACTGGGAATACGCCAACGACGTTCCCACCGCACCCTGGCGCAGCGCCATGTCCATCCCGCGCGCGCTGTCGCTGCGCCAGACAGAAGGACAAGGACGTTGGCGGCTCCTGCAGGCTCCGGTCGCAGAGATGAAAAAGCTGCGCGGAAAACGCACGCGTCTGGCGCTGAAGACGCTGACCGGCCAGGCCGATCTGGGGGCGTTGCGTGAAGCCGCCACCGAACTCTTTGAAGTCGAATCAGAACTCGAACCAAGCAGCAATGCCGTGTTCGCCCTCAAATTGAAAACCGGAGCTGCGGAGGAAACCGTGCTGCGCTTCGATGTGCTCAAGCGCCAGTTGAGCCTCGACCGCACGCGCTCAGGCAACGTCGGTTTTCACAAAGCGTTTCCGGGCATCAGCACGGCGCCGTTGGAACTGATCCGAGGACGCGTGAAGGTGCGCCTGTTCGTGGACACGTCGTCCATCGAGGTCTTCGTCAATGACGGCGAGGTCGTGCTCACCAGCCTGATCCTGCCCACCGCCGGACAGCGCCAGCTCGAGCTCAACGTGGAGCAGGGCGAATTGCGCCGCGCCAGTCTGAGCGCCTGGAAACTGGCGTCCGCCTGGGATGCGAAGCCGTGATGCGATGGAGTGCGCCCGCCAGACTGATTCTCGGAAATCATTGCCGAGGGCAGGGCCTGCCGCGCTGCGACGGTCCCGCCCGCGAATCAGTGGGCGGAAGGGTGAGAGATCCGAATCGATTGCACGCCGCCTTCGCCGAAGCACCTGAAATCAAATGACCCAGCGGCTTGATTCTTCTGCATTCCTGCATCACAGCGTCAGCGTATGAGAACAACCGTAACATTGGATGATGATGTATTGGAAGCGGTGCGGGCACGGGCCCGCGCCTCAGGCAAGAAGCTGGGTGAAGTGTTGTCCGAACTCGTGCGCCAAGGACTGCTCGCTTCTGCGGAGAGCAGAGCAAAGAGCGGGTTGCCGGTCTTCAAGATCCGGCCCAATGCTCCCATCATTCCCAGCACTCGCGCCGGAGAGCTGTTTTGAGCGAGCACTACTTCACGTCCCTGACGGATTGGATGAACCATCCGAACGGAACGGTCCTTTAAGGTGAAGGACCTTCACCGCAATGCATCCGCCCGAAACTCCTTGGGCGTGCGGCCAAAGGCGCGCTTGAAGCGCTTGTCGAAATAGCTCTGGTCGGAGAAGCCCGTCGCATCGGCGATGTCCGCGATGGAGCGGTCCGTCTCGCGCAGCAGCCGGGCGGCGTTCGCCAGCCGGACGTGGTTGAGATACGCCACCAGCGTCATGCCCGCGACCTGCTTGAAGTTCTTCATGAACTGCGGCGCGCTCATCCCGACCAGCCGGGCCGCCGTGCTCACAGGAAGTTTCTCCGCCGGACGCGCGTTGATGTGGTCGAACAGCTTCTTCAACCGCAACGAGCGCTGCTGCTGCCGCATGAACTCCCATTTCAACATCTCGGACGCGCGGAAATGTCCCGCCAGATGATAGAGCACCTGGAGCAGAAACGCCTTCGAGCCGGCCTGATGGAACGGCTGCTTTGCCCCCGCGAAATAGCATTCGAGCAGCCGGGCCAGGGCGTCATGCACGGCCGGCGCCACGGCGTCACTGGCGGGCATGATGTGCGGACGGCGTTCGAGCTTGGAATAGAACGGGAGCAGGAACGCGTAGTCGTGCGAGGGCGAGCCCAGGCTGTAAACAAATTCAGGCAGGAAGCTGATCACCACCACGCGCGTGTCGAACCCAGGGAAATCCACGACGTGATGCAGCTTGAGATTGTCGACCACCAGCAGATCGCCGCGCTGCAGCTCGACCTCCTGTTCGCCCATGCGGAAACGGGCCGGGCCATCAAGCGGCAGGAACAGCTCCAGCCGGTCATGCCACGTCGCCCCGCGCGTGTGGCGCCTGGACGTGTAGCGAAACAGCTTGATGAGCAGGGGAAATTCTCCGTCCAGCTCCACTGCATAATTGCCGCGACCGTCGAGCTGCGATGAGATGTCGTGCGGCTCGAAGTGGAGCCGCGACGCGGTGCTGCAAAGGTTCTGCCAGGCTTTCATCTTTCGCCCGGGCTCCATCGATGGAGAGTGAGACTGCGCGACGGATGCTGGATCATGGAGAGGAGGATGTTCGATTCCGGTCCCAGGTTCAACCTGAACTCAGGGAGGGCAAGCGCATCTGACACCGTGGTTGGATAACGCTCGCCCTCAACCATGTTTTACAAATGCGCTCGGAGCACGCCACCTCGTCCCTTGAATTTTTTCGTCGCACGCCAGCCCGAAAACTGGTTCAACTGCCCGCATCCTTATGCCAACAATTCGCATCCACTCCCTTCCTCTCGCCGCCGTCCTGTTCCTCGTCGCGCTCACGACACATGCCGCCACCCCGGACCGCACCGCCATTGGCGAGCGCACGGCGCTCGACCGCTACGTCAAGGCGGTGGACACGAACTACACCTTTCGCCTCGCCAGCACCGTCAAGGGCGACGGCTACACGACCTACATGATCGACATGATCTCTCAGGCCTGGCTGACGACGAACGAGGTGGCCCGCCCGCTCTGGCAGCACTGGCTCACCCTCGTGAAGCCCGACAAGGTCAGCAGCTCCACCGCGCTGCTCTTCATCGGCGGCGGCAGTCACAAGACGAACCCGCCTTCCAAGGCCGAGGCCACGATGATTCAGGCCGCCAAGGCGACGGACAGCGTCGTCGCCAGCCTCAGCAACGTGCCGAATCAGCCAACCCTGTTCGCCGGTGAAACGAAGGGCCGTGTGGAGGATTCCCTCATCGCCTACACCTGGGACAAATTCCTCCGCACCGGCGACGAGAAATGGCCCGCGCGCCTGCCGATGACCAAGGCCGCCGTTCGCGCGCTCGACACCATCACCGCCTTCTGCGCGAGCGACGAGGGCGGCAAACTGACGGTCGATAAGTTCTTCGTCGCCGGCGGATCGAAGCGCGGCTGGACCACCTGGACAACCGCCGCCGTGGACAACCGTGTCATCGCCATCGCGCCCATCGTCATCGACATGCTGAACACCCGTCCGTCCTTCCATCATCATTGGGAGGTCTATGGCTTCTACGCCCCGGCGGTCGGCGACTACACGCGCGCGAAGATCATGGACTGGGATGGCACGCCCGAATACGCCGCGCTGCTGAAAATCGAGGAGCCTTACGAATACCGCGAGCGCCTCACCCTGCCGAAGTTCATGATCAACGCGAGCGGCGATCAGTTCTTCGTGCCGGACTCCGCCCAGTTTTATTGGAATGATCTCAAGGGCGTGAAATACATCCGCTACGTGCCGAACGCCGACCACGGCCTGAAGAACAGCGACGCGTGGACGACGCTGATCGCCTGCTATTCGTCCGTGGTCAAGGGGTCGAAACTCCCGCAGTTCTCCTGGACGCTGCAGGACGACGGCTCCATCCGCGTGAAGACGCAGGACAAGCCGGGTACGGTGAAGCTCTGGCAGGCGACGAACCCGGACGCGCGCGACTTCCGCATGGACAGCATCGGTGAAGCGTGGAAGAGCACGGACCTGAAGGAGGAAGGCGACGGCGTTTACCTCGCCAAGGTCGGGAAGCCGGAGAAAGGCTGGACCGCGTTCTTCGCCGAGCTGACCTACGAGCACGGCACCGCTGCGCCCTATAAGTTCACGACCCAGGTCCGCGTGGTGCCCGATGTGAAGCCGTTCAAGTATGTGCAGCCGAAGGCGCCGAGGTGAGCGGTTTGCGGTGTCGGGAGCCCTCTAACCCGGATATTTCATAGGCGTCCGCCGTGCCGAAGGCGTGGCGCAGACCTCCGGTCTGCCGTATCGCAGGTTTGCAACCTGCGGACGCCCGCTGGGCGGGAACACTCTGCCGATTGGAAATCGGCGATACGGCAGACCGGAGGTCTGCGCTACCGGCTTCGCCGCCCTGCTCCAGCCAACTCGGCTATGAAATATGCAGGCTAAGGCTAATCGTCTGTTAGGCGCATCTCACTTTCAGTCGCGATGAAAGCACAAACATCCAGTTTCGAGTCGCTCGGTAAGGGAGAGCTGATCGCGTTGTGTGACCGTCTGCTCACGGATGATTCTAACGCTGTAGAGGAGTGTATTGTGTTCATCGAGGTGGAGACGATGGGCCTCTGGCATGGCCGAGCGCGAGCGATGCTGGCGCGACGCCTCAAGCACTGCCGGTTGTCGCAGCTGCAGCGAACGCGTGTCGTTCGTGCGATTCTCGATCGCCTTGTGAGAGGTCGATTCTCCGAACAGTTCAAAGACCAGCTGCGTTTTGTTTTGCACGTTGCGCCGGAGAGAGCATTTGCTGTGGCGCGCAGTTGCCAAGGCGCGGCAGCCGAGCATGTCCGCCGCTACGCCACTTGGATTTTGTCACATGAGACACGCGACCGTGGCGCCTAGCCATGCGCTGCAGTGGACGGCACGCGGCTGCCATCCGACGTGTCTTATGGTCGCAGTCGCGAGTTTGAATCGTTAAGCCGCTTCGCCCAGCTTCTCCCGCGCCTCCGCATCGAACGCCCGATAGTCACACGTCAGCTCTTCGCCAGCGGCGATGTCGCGGAGCGCGACGGTGACGGCGGGCGGAGTTGAATCCGGTGGAGCCCCGGTGTTCGGGTCCGGCGCATGATTCATGAAGCAGGTGTGGTCGCCACTGAGCACCCGTCCGCCCGTCTCACGATCCACATACGCAAACCACCGGACGTGCGCCTGCGCTTCGGGAGACAGCGCGGCGAATTGATCAGGTGCGAACTCCCGGTCAAAGCCCGGCTCGAAACGCCAGACGGGCGTTCCCCGGAGAATGGCTTCCACCGCGAACAATCCCATGCCGTGAAACGCGCTGGGTGCGACGCGGGTGCGGACGAGCATCATGGATTCAATTCCTGTGGTAGCAGCCGACGTGAGGAGGCTCTGATCATCCGGCGGAAATAGAAGCTTCGTGAGGCGTCTTCAAAACCCTTCTCCGCTGGAAGGACGAGCTCTGCGAGTCCCTGTTGTTGCTGGGACTTCGACTGATCTGGGACTCGTGGAACTCGCCCTTCCATGGGCCGATGTCGAATTTTCGTTACACGCTGGCGTAAGTGCCGCCGGTCGCGCCTGTGCCCGCCGACTTCTTCACGCGCCCGTTCGCGGTGAGGTGTTCGCAGATCTTGAAGACCCTCTCGAAGCCGTCATGCGCGCCGATGCCGCTGGCGATCTGCGCGGAGTTCAGCGCGTGACCCTTCTTCTCGGTGAGATACGCGAGCACCTTGCCTTGGAGCGCAATCACCGTGCCCGCCGCCTGCTTGCCCGCCTCGACGCCGGGCTGATGATAGGCATTGATGTTCACGAGCGAGGCGTAGAAGCCGACCGCGCGCTCGAACAGCGCGATCAACAGGCCGACGGTGAACGGGCTGACCTCGCGCACCGTGAGCGTGACGCTCTGCCGGCCCTTCTCGTAAAGCGCCTCGCGCGTGCCGAGGAAGAAGCCGCTCAGAAAATCGCCGCTGGTCACCCCCGGCTCCACCAGCATGCTCTCGCCCGAGCGGTCGCGCAGCACCTCGATGAAGACGGTGAAGAAGTTCAGCACGCCCTCGCGAAGCTGCTGCACGTAGGCGTGCTGGTCGGTCGAACCCTTGTTGCCATAGACGCTGATGCCCTGGTTCACGACCTTGCCGTCGAGGTCGAGCTCCTTGCCGAGCGATTCCATGACGAGCTGCTGAAGATATTTCGAGAACAGCTCCAGCCGATCCTTGTAAGGCAGCACCACCATGTCCTTGCTGCCGCGGCCGTCGCCGAGGAAGTGCCACATGAGCGCGAGCTGCGCGGCAGGATTCTGCGCGGTGTCCGCCTGGCGCGTGACTTCATCGCAAGCCCTGGCTCCGGCGAGCATCGCGTCGATGTCGAGACCTTGCAGCGCGGCGGGCAGCAGGCCCACGGCGCACAGTTCGCTCGTGCGTCCGCCGACCCAGTCCCACATCGGGAAACGGCGCAGCCAGCCTTTGCTCACCGCGACTTTGTCCAGCTCGCTCTCCGCGCCGGTGACGGCGATGACGTGCTTCGCGAAGTCGAATCCGGCTTTAGTCCATGCGGCTTCGGCTTCCAGCATTCCGTTGCGAGTTTCCTTGGTGCCGCCGCTCTTGCTGATGACGACGGCCAGTGTCTGGCCCAGCTCGCCGCTGAGCTGGGCGAGCACCTTGTCCATGCCGTCGGGATCGGTGTTGTCGAAAAAGTGAACCGCCATCTTGTCCGTCGCCGGCTGGCCCAGCGCGGTCGCGACGAACTGCGGTCCGAGCGCCGATCCGCCGATGCCGATGACGAGCACGTTCTTGAACGCGCCCTTCGCGCCCGCAACTTTCCCGCTGTGAACTTCAGCCGTGAACGCCTTGATCGCGGTGAGCGTTTCCTCGATGGCCTGGCGCAGTTCCGGTTGCGGCGCGAGCGCGGCGTTGCGCAGCCAGTAATGGCCGACCATGCGTTTCTCGTCGGGATTCGCGATGGCTCCCTTCTCCAGCTCCGCCATCGCGGCGAAGGCCTTCTGCATCTGCGGCTCCATCTGCGCGAAGAAGTCCTCCGGGAAATTCACGCGGCTCAGGTCGATGGCCAGGCCGAGCGAGGGGAAATCGGTGAAGTGTTTTTGGAAACGGTGCCAGAGCTGTTCTTTGGAGAGTTGCATAACTTCGTGGACCGCAGCCTAACAACTCGGCGAGGCAAGGGAACAAGGAAAACGCCGGCCATTGCTGGTTCCGTTCATTCACTTTTCCCCGGCATGTGCGCTTTGGGCATCCAGCCAGAATGATGCGCTCATTGAAGAGAACATGCCTGAACGCTGCTTTTGACACTGCCTCCCACCCTTGCCATCTTTGCCACAATGTCGTTTCTGCGTTGTGCGTTGTTGCTGCTGGCGTGTGTGCTCCCGGTCGGGGCCCAGCCGTTCGGATTGAGCAATCGGGTGGGCAACGCTTCGCTGCGGCTTCCTTCCACACCGCCGACGTATTCTTACGCGCTGACCAACGCCTTCGGAAATCTGACCTTCGCGAATCCTGTCTGCATGGCTGCGCCGCCGGGCGAGGTCAACCGGCTCTTCGTCGTGGAGCAGGCGGGGCGCGTGGCGGTGATTACCAATCTCGCCGTGCCGACCCGGACGGTGTTCCTCGACATTTCGGCGAAGGTGATTGGCGGTTCCGGCGGCGGCGAGGAAGGGATGCTCGGGATGGCGTTTCATCCGGGCTACGCGACGAACGGTTTCTTCTTCCTCTATTACACGGACGAAACCACGACGAAGGCGGGCGCGGGCCGGCACCAGATTTTGTCGCGCTTCCAGGTCTCCGGCAACAATCCGAACGCGGCGCTGGCGGGTTCCGAGGTGAGCCTGCTCACGATGTTCGACGAGCACAGCGATCATAATGGCGGCGATCTGCACTTCGGCCCGGACGGATTTCTCTACGTGTCGCTGGGCGATGAGGGCGAGCAAAACGACAGCCTCAACAACAGCCAGCGCATCGACAAAGATTTCTGGTCTTCAATATTGCGGCTGGATGTGGATGTGCCCGCACGCGGAACGAGCCTGCTGCCGAACGCGCATCCGGCGAACACGAACCATGTCGGGCGCGTGATCCATTATCGCATCCCGGCAGACAATCCGTTCGTCGGCGCGACCACTTTCAACGGGGCCGCCGTCAACGCCGGCGCGGTGCGGACGGAGATGTTCGCGGTCGGTTTCCGCAATCCGTGGCGCTTCTCCATTGATGACGTGACGGGCCGAATCTTCTGTGGCGATGTGGGCGACGATGCGCTGGAGGAAATCAGCGTGATCACCAAAGGCGGAAACTACGGCTGGGCGTTTCGCGAAGCAACGAACGCCGGGCCGAAGGCGGCCAGCCAGCCGGGCGGACTCACGCTTACGCCGCCGATCTTCAGCTATCGCCACGGCACGGCGACGAACCAGGGGAACGCGGTGGTCGGCGGTCGGGTCTATCGCGGCGGACGCATCCCCGCGCTCAATGGCAGCTACATTTTTGGCGACTTCGTCTCGGGCAACATCTGGTCGCTGCGCCATGACGGCACGAATGTTTCCAGCTTCATCCGCATCGCCGACGATCCAGGCGTCGCGGCGTTTGGCGTCGATCCGTCGAACGGCGACGTGCTGACGGCGGATCAGAACAACGACACGATCAAGCGCTTGATTGCCGTGCCGGCGGCGGCGAACTCCTTGCCGGCCACGCTGGCGGATGCAGGTGTCTTCACGAACTTGACCGCGCTCGCGCCGCACGCCGGCTTCGTGGCGTATGACGTGAATCTTCCGTTCTGGTCGGACAACGCGATCAAGTCGCGCTGGTTCCATGTGCCGACGAATCGCACGATCACGTTCGGCGCGACGAACAACTGGCTGTTCCCCACGGGCACGGTCTGGGTGAAACATTTTGAGCTGGAGCTGACGAACGGCGTGGCGGAGTCGCGTCGTCGTCTTGAAACGCGTTTGCTCGTGCGCCACGGCGGAACGGACGGGTCGGATGTCTATGGCGTGACGTATCGCTGGGGCGGTTCGCTGACCAATGCGACGCTCGTGCCGGAAGGCGGGCTGGACGAGACGTTCGTGATTCACGATGGCGGGACCATGCGGACACAGGTCTGGCGTTATCCGTCCCGCAGCGAATGCCTGCACTGCCATACGCGCGCGAGCCAGGGCGGGCTGGCGCTTGGCTTCCATACGCCACAATTGAACCGCGATTTTCAATACGGCGGCGTGACGGACAACCAACTGCGCGCGATGAACCACGCCGGTTATTTTTCCATGCCGATCAGCAATCTCTATTCGTTGCGCGCCCTGGCCCGGTTGGACGATGACACGGTGAGCGTCGAGCAGCGCGTGCGTTCTTATCTCGCGGCGAATTGTGCGCAATGCCATCAGCCCGGTGGCAGCGGCTGGGGTCAGTTCGATGCGCGCCTGTTCACACCGCTTTCCGCCACGAAGCTGGTTCACGGCGCGCTCAACACTCAGGCGGGCAACTCGTCGAACGTCGTCATCCAGCCGGGCGCGCTCGGTCTCTCGATGCTGCTGACGCGGCTTTCCACGTTGGAGGCGGGCCGCCGAATGCCGCCGCTGGGCACCAGCGTGCCCGACACGCAGGCCATCGCACTGGTCTCGCGCTGGATTACGAACGAGCTGACCGCGCATCGCACGTTCAACCAATGGCAGGTGGAGCATTTCGGCTCCACGAATGCGGCGGCCGCGCTGGCGTCCGCCGATCCGGATGGCGATGACGCGAACAACTGGACCGAATATTTGACGGGAAGATCGCCGCTGGATGATGAGGATGTCTGGAGCATCGGGATTGAACGTGAAGGGCAGGGTGTCTCCATCCGTTATCCGCAATTGCCTAACCGGATTGTGACGCTGGAATGGCTCGCAGAGTTTGAACCGACGAACCGTTGGAGATTCCTGGAGGCGCGCGAGAACCAGCCGGCGGTGCCGGCGGGGAACGGCGAGCGAGCCGTGCCGGATCGAGACGTGGGCGGTGCGGCGACGCGGCTGTATCGCGCGCGGGTGATCGAGCCGTGAAGATAGGCTGGTACTTGGAAATCATTTTCGAGGGCAGGGCCAGCCGCGCGGCGGCGGCCTTGGTCGCAGTCCACGAGCTCATGCCCGCTCCAATGAAGTTGGGCAACCTGGGCGGTGCAGCAGCACCCTTTGATTGAGAGCGGGCTCGGCGAGGTGAGGGAGGTCGGAATGTGGAAGCTCGTCATTTTGGCCGATAGTCTTCATGGTTGCCTTCCGATAAAGACAGGGATGGAATCCGTCTGGCGACCTTGATTTAGCCGGAGCGATGCAGTTCAACCACGAATGGACACGAATCCACACGAGTTAAAGCAGGTGTTAACGGACTTGCTGCCCCAGATCTGGCGTTCGCCAAACGGAGGGCAAAAGCGCTTTCCGGCCCCCTTCGTTTCCACTGCTTTTGCTTCGTGTCCCTTGGTCTCCCTTCGTGGTTTGCTTCTTCATTGTTCCGGTGCAGGGCTGGTGATTCAATGGAACGGGTTCTGGGATTTGCGTTTCGCTGCACGGCATGTGCATGAGCGTCGTTGGTAACAGTGCAGATGGATCAATCACGATCATCCAATCAGATCAAAGCGATCACTCTCGGTGGCGGCGTGCTGCCTGGCCTGAGTGACGTCGTGAAGGTGGCGGACCCGCTGGCGGCGGCAGAATGGGATGAGAAGCTTTCGTCCATTCCTGGAAGCACCTTCTTTTACAGCTCTGCCTGGGCGGCGGTGCTTCGAGATACATACGGTTTCAAACCGCACTACCTGACCCTGGAGCAAGATGGGGTGGTCAGCGCGCTGCTGCCGTTGTTCGAGGCGCGAAGCTGGCTGGCTGGCTGGCGCGGAGTCAGTCTTCCGTTCACGGATGAGTGCGGTCCGATTGGGCTTTCACCCGGACAAACTGCGGTGCTGGTGGAATCGGCGTTGAGCGAGGGTGCGCGCCGGCAGTGGCGTTTCGCGGAGTTTCGTGGGGACGCTGGTTTTCCAGAGATTGGCCCGGAGTCTCAGTGGTTCCTGGGGCATCGCTTGAAGCTGGCTGCGCCTGGCAGTGATCTCGTGATGCGTTTTGCGGACCCCGTAAGGCGGGCCATCAAGAAGAGTGAGCGGGCCGGGTTGGAGATCGAACAGAGCGTCACTCTGGAGGCGGTGCGGACATTCTATGCATTGCACTGCCGGACGCGCCGCCGGCACGGACTGCCGCCGCAGCCATTCCGCTTTTTTCTCAACATCCATCGCCATGTGCTGCAACGGAACCTTGGCTTTGTATCGGTGGCGAAGCACGACGGGCGGCCGGTGGCGGCCGCGATCTTCCTGCAG
>Ga0163153_10002905_pt1 | contig 23789 bp, 20 predicted proteins | sample OliLakLV19MP6IB1_FD_148629 | JGI IMG/M metagenome (GOLD analysis project Ga0163153, IMG submission 148629) | Freshwater microbial mat bacterial communities from Lake Vanda, McMurdo Dry Valleys, Antarctica - Oligotrophic Lake LV.19.MP6.IB-1 | ecosystem: Environmental > Aquatic > Freshwater >...
AACAGATACACCAACACGACGAACAGGAGGGTCAGTAACATGGCCGCGGAGACTTTCCATGACGCGACGGCGCGCAGACGCGTCAACGTCAAGATCGCCTGCGACGAGGTCACCCAGATAAAGAACAATAAAATTACCGCCCCCTGAGACTCCAACAAGGGGATGCGCAGAACGCCGTGGGTGGCCAGCAGGATGATGAGCGGAATCACGAGGGTGGTGAGGAGACCCGTCGACCAGGTGAGTCGAGAGAAATGTTCCTCCTCCTCCCGCTGATCGGCATGGGGAAACTCCGGCTCCTGGCGAGCCTTGTGGATCACGTTGCCGGAATTCAGGAACATCGTGGCCTTGAACAGTCCATGGGCGATCAGATGAAACACAGCCAGCGAGAAGGCACCTAATCCGCACTCCATGATCATGTAGCCCATCTGGCCGATCGTCGAAAAGCCGAGTGTGTTCTTAATGTCGTTCTGGACTAACATCATGGTCGCGCCAAGGACCGCCGTGAGTGCGCCGACCACAAGCGCCACATGCAGCGTCGTCGGACTCTGGCCGAAGAGCGGAGCGAGGCGGTTGATCAGAAATCCGCCGGCATTAATAATCCCCGCATGCAGCAGCGCTGTCGCGGGTGTTGGCGCATAGAGATAGCCGGGGAGCCAGATGAACAGAGGAAATTGTGCCGACTTACTCATGGCTCCGATGAACAGGAGCAAGGTCACCGCGGTTGCCCCACTGATCTCGATCCCCGGCAGAAGAGGCACGGTGGCTGTCGATTCAGCTGCCCGCGCGAACAATTCTTGGAATTCCAAGGTGCCGTAGAGAGAATGAGCCAGCACGATCCCGGCTAGAAATGCCACGTCGCCGACCCGCAAAAGGCTAAAAGTTCTGACAGCTCCTCTGCGCGTGGCATCATGGGAGTGATTGTGGGCGAGCAAATAGAGTAAACAGCTGATAACTTGCCAGAGCAGGAACAACATCATGAGGTTGGCGCTCGAAACCAAGCAGAGCAGCACAGAGACCGTAAAGCCGATGAGTGCCAGAAACCGGCGATCGTGGTGATCCTGATAGAGGTGACCGATGGAATAGGTGTAGATGATGGTACCGACACCGGAAATTAGCACCATCATGACCCCGCTCAAGCGGTCGATATAGAGACCCATGGGAAAGGTCAGGGGTGCGAGAGAGGCAGGGTCATAGAAACGAATGGTGATGGGCCCCTCTGTCGCCACCAACCACAGGGTCGCAATGGCGCCGAGAAAAGCTGCGCCGATGGGGCAGGCCGCGATTTTGGCCCGCAGATTCCTCGATCCCTCATCGCCTACGAGCACGATGAGGGAGGCGAGAAGCGGGAGCAAGGGAACTAGAATGACAGCAAACATCGGTCCCTCATCATGTTCACAGTATGATTTCTAGCAAGGGCGCAACATTCTGTCGGCACGCGAGAGCCTCTCCCATCGGCACGTGTAGCACCACGAGAATATCGCTCTAGCAGCCTACCGCCTGCTGAAGCATCCTGCTAAAAACACAAAGCCAACCGGTACCCCGATGTATCGTCGAGGCAGCTCCAGTTGGCTTGTACTACAACCAGCCTTTCGTTCGAACTGCCGGTCGCCCTACGGCCCAGTGAGGTGAAATCGGCGTCTCACCTGTCCTCACGAAGTGCGTGCCAACCTGGGGACAGGAAACATCGCCGTATAGATGTACTCTGAGCAGATGAATTAGTATGTTCCACGGAGCGCCGTCAAGCATTTAGATGCCATCGGCTTTCCTTCATCGCATCTCATATCCCAAAAGGCCTAGACGACGAACCCTTTTGGATAAAAGGCTTACGTTTTGCGCTTGTTCGAACCGACTTGCGCTCCTAGAATCCAGCTGCGGATCCGGCCCCACATTGCGGCCAAGACGGCCGGACAGGAGGCGGTGCATCAGCGGGTGAGACGGCTGAGTCGGACGGTGGGTTATCGGCTCTCGCAACGGGCGAGGAAGAAGATCGAAGAACTCTGGGCGAGCCGAAGTGCTGGCACGGGTTCCGGCGCTTCCAGCGGCGGGGACTCCTGCAGGTCCGAGACGAAACCTATCTGATGGGGTGGTTGCTCAACTTGAATCGGCTGGCCACTCTGCTCACGGTTCCGGCATACATAGGGGGGAACCGAGTAACCGGGGCCTTCGGGGATGGGGAGCCCAGAAGAGAGAAGGCTCCGTTCCTATCACGGACAGGCCGGCCATTCAGCACAGAACGGAATCAGACCAGACAACTTAGTGGAAATGGCTCAAAAGACTCGTTTGTCAACACACTGCTAGTCGTCTGGGCTGATTGCATGGACCGGGAGATCGAGAGACGTACGTTCTGTAATATGCACGATGAGGGTGAAATGACGGTCGCTGTTTGGCTTCAAAGATCTTCGTCACTGCGTCTGGATTCAGCGTGTTCGCGCCGAGCCCGTACACCGTTTCAGTCGGAAAGGCGACGAGGCCGCCGCTGCCGATGATCTTCGCCGCGAACCGGATGGATCTGGGATCTGACGCGGGCAATACTGCGCTTGTCGCATCAATCGCTCCTTGCATCAACAGTCATGCAGGCGAGGCCTGACAAGGTCTCACAGCTCCGCGCCAGCCACCATCTTTACGCCTTCTCCCCCCTCCACTCCAAGCCTCTTTACTCCGTAGCATCTCGACCAGCAGATCCCGATCATGGCCTTTGAACGGGGGACGTACAATGATCGCCAAACTGATCGTCGCGAATGTCCGCCCATCGACCGGTGAGCCGCCCACAGTGATCCGTTCATACAGCTATTCGATAGATGGTTTTCGTAGAAGCCGCCGTGGGTGCCGGTCGAACGTGAAGATCTGTTCAGCCGAAACCCGCGGGTCGGCCTCATATCTGATCCGGCTATTCAACAGGACCCGCGCGTTGCAAGAGAGATGGGAACTGGTTCATTCACTGGCCGCATCCTAAACAAACCAATCACCCTAAGTCATACGGCCATCACGAAGGAAAATAATTTATGTTTCCTGTTTTCTCGCATCTGCATGTCTAGGCAGTCCAGATAATCGACGGTTTACCGTGGACGAACCAAGAGGATGGATGCGTCCACTTTGGCGACCAACTGTTCAGCTACTGACCCGATCACCAGGCGTTCCAACCCACGGCGATGCTCGGTTCCCACCACCACGAGGTCAGCGCCCCATTCATTCGCAGCATCGGCAACGGCTTCCACAATACCATTCAGGCCATAGTCGACTTCCGCGTGCAGTACACGGGCTTCCACTTCTCCCCCATCCCTGACAGTGGATTTGGCATGCTCCAGCAGCGTGAGGCCGGCCTGCCGATTGGCGTCGTCTGAATCGGTAACGGCATAGACGATGCGCAACGTGCCATGATAGGAAGCGGCAATGTTCTGCGCCTCCTTTAGTGCCTCCCGAGAGGTCTCGCTCCCGTCGATAGCCACCATAATTTTCTTGAACACTGTGGTACTCCTCCTTGAACGTGAGGTGCGTATTGAAGGACGCGGATATCTACCTCCCCGTCCTCAAGAACATACCGCGTGATCAGTGCGAACCGGGCCGGCTAGGTGACATCGCTGCCGCTCTTTTTGAGGTCATCAATGTATCGTTTGACAATATCCCTTCCAGGTATCTTTTCCAGATTGGCTGACACCATGTAGTGCACACCGCCGTGTATGGCCAGGGCAATCAGCAAGCCCTCGAAAATTCCCACCTTGAAGACCAGCACGCCGCATAAAATAGCCAGGATCATGGCATAGGGGCCGTGATGGGTCACATGGATGAGTCCCTCAATCATCTTCCAGCCCGTGAAGATCATGATTGACGCCAAGGCAAACTTCGGCAGATAGGCCAGATATTCGACATTGAAGGTAAAGAAGGTGACCACACAACCAATAATCAGAACGGAAAACTTGGTATGGGCTCCAGCCAGGGAATTGGTGGTGCTTTTTGCCAGCCCGTCCAGATTGGTCATGCCGCCGAAGAAGCTCGACCCCATATTGGCGATCCAGATGGCAAGCAGGCTGTTATTGCTGTTACACTTACGCTTGAGCGGATCTATTTTTTCAATCGCCGCGTTGCTCATCACCTGCTCAATCACATCAATCGCCGCCAACAATACGGCAAATCCGATCATATAGACTACGGTTAACGCACTGTCAAAATGCGGGATCGGCCACGCGAACTTGAGGTCCATATCATCGATGGAGAGCATGGGCACCGACACGAATTGCGCAAGCACCGCGCCTACGATGATCAGTACAAAATAGGGAACGGCAGGCTGTGTCTTCTTGAATTTTAAAAACAGAAACACAAAGCCGACATATCCGATCAGGGAGATCACGGCCATCTGGATACGCGCGCCGTTCCAGAACGTCTCGACAGATTCCATCCCACCGGGAATCTCATACGTGAACGCAAGAAACTTGAGCGCAATCTTCAAGCCGACCCCGGCCAGCAACCCTTCAACCAGATACACCGGCACGGCAATCAAAATATATCGCTGCCAGTTGAATTTCCAGATGACGGCTTGAAACGTGGCCGTCAGGAATACGGCAAACGCCATATTTCCTAGGCCAAAGCTGGCCACGCCCACGGCCAGCACCGGCGCCAGACCTGCCGCAATGCCCGGGCAGCCGATATAGTTTCCCGGCCGGATCCAGGCATTGATCCAGCCAATAAAGCAGGCAAATGCGACGGTGGCCAACCCCACCTTGATGGGAAAATCTGACATCATGGCGATGCCCACCGTCAGGGGGATCGCCATTGACCCAGCGATCAGCCCAGCCGCGATATCACGACCAGCGTACTTTGCTTGAAACGCGGCTGACCCAGGTATGGTAACTGGCCCCGTATTTACAGGCCCCTTGTCTTCTGTGACATTGGAGTCGTGTGCGCGTGACAACAAATTTCTTTCTGCTTCATACGTTGTCATCGGTAGTGTCCTAACATCCTTCGAACAGATTGAACTGGTTGATAGAATCTGGCGGCATGCGTTCTACTTCTGATGGGAGGAGTAATTGGTCTACGGTGGCGAAGATAGGAAAGGCCGCGATCTTGGCTTGTAGACTCCTCGATCCCTCCTTGCCCACCAGCACAATGAGCGCTACGAGGAGCGGGAGCAACGGAGCTAGGATAACAGCGTACACCGGTACCTCAATACGTTCATGGTACGACTCTTCGCAACATGCCAACAACTATGTTGGCCAGCGAGAGAGTTATCCCGCAGGATGCTCGAACAGGCCGCTCAGCAAGGCCGCGACTTCTGATGTAGGCTGAGGTCGAGGTTGAGCGAAGATCGGACTCTTTTATCTCAGCCTTGACCTGAGCCGTAACCTTCCAGAACATTGGCGACCATTTCAGCATCCTGCAGGAAAACACAAAAGCCAACCGAGATCCCCGACACTAGTCGAGATCACTCCAGCTGGCTTGTACTACGACCGGCCATTCTTGCGAATCGCCGGTCACCCTACGGCCTTTGACTGTCGAAGTCGGCATCCCGCTGTTATCGAAGATTCTCGAGACAGGAGAACCCGCCAGTGCTATGAAATCTAGCGCCATCAATAATACGTTCTGTAGACCGCCGTCAAGCGCTTGGAGGGAATTGGTTCTCTTAGCCGCCACGCACTAGTCCAAAAGCCCTAGCCCACCAGATAGACTAGGCAAAGGGCTTACAGCCCTTGTTCGGAGAAGCTTGTGCCCCTAGCATCCTGCACCAGCAGGATGCTAATAAAGTCCTGACACCCTTGAGAAGGTTGAGGCTAAGATGAGAACGTCAAATCTTCGCTTGACCGTGGGCTAGTAGATCGACGACAGGGCAGGAGTTATCAGTTTCAATCAGATGAGGACACCACGTGGAAAACGCCATCCGTAACGCCATCATCAAGTTCGAACAGGAATTCATGGGCCGCGGACCGGATGAAGTACGCGCGTTCATTGTGAAGGATCTGGTCGTGGTCCGGCTGAAGGGTGTGCTGACTCCGGCCGAACGTCAACTGGCCAAAACAGTCGAAGGTATCGATATGGTGAAGCGATTGCGGCAGAATTTGATCGCCCTGGGCCGTGACAAGCTCTGCGAGCAAGTGAGCGACATCACCGGCGCCAAAACTCTCGCGCTCTTTACCGATATCGATGTGCAAATCGGCGAACGAGTGTTCGTGTTCACGCTTGATCGCGACATCCAGAACGGAAGTCGATAACACACGCGAGGCCGGGTAAGTTTCATCCATGACGAAGCGCCAGCTGGAAACCCTCTCCTTCGATAACTCCTATGCTCGACTGCCCGAAGCGCTCTCTGCCAAGCTGAACCCGACTCCGTTTTCCGAGCCTCCACATCTCGTCAGTTTCAATCCCGCAGCAGCAGCACTCATCGATCTCGATCCGGAGCAAGCGACGCGGCCTGAATTTGCCGCAGTATTTGGTGGCAGCATGCTTGCCCCGGGGATGGAGCCGTTGGCGATGCTGTACTCCGGCCATCAGTTCGGCGTCTATGTGCCGCAGCTGGGAGACGGGCGGGCGATTCTCCTTGGCGAAGTACGGAACGAACGGGGCGAGAAGTGGGACCTCCATCTGAAAGGGGCGGGGCTGACGCCATTCTCGCGAGAGGGAGATGGCCGTGCGGTGCTGCGTTCAACCATCCGGGAGTATCTGTGCAGCGAAGCGATGTTTGGCCTTGGCATTCCGACGACGAGGGGGCTTTGCATCGTGGGCAGCGACCACCAAGTCTATCGCGAGCAGATCGAACCCGGCGCCATGCTCGTGCGGATGGCGCCGTCTCATGTGCGGTTCGGTTCGTTCGAGATCCTCTACTATCGGAAGCAGCACGATCAGCTCAAAATCCTCGCCGATTATGTCATTGCGCAGCACGACCCCCATCTTGTCGATGTGTCGGACAAATATGCAGGATTGTTCTCCGAGGTCGTCGAACGCACGGCGAAGCTCATCGCACAATGGCAGGCCGTCGGCTGGGCGCACGGGGTCATGAACACCGACAACATGTCGATCCTGGGGGTCACGCTCGACTATGGCCCATTCGGCTTCATCGACGACTTCTACATCAGCACCGGCGATGGGGATGACAGCGCCACGAGCCAAAGACTGACGTCGTTGAACGGCAAGATTCTCCGCTTGAATCCAGACGGCGGCATACCGTCGGATAATCCATTCATCTCGAATGCAGATCCCAACGCGAAGAAAGTGTTCAGCTTTGGGCATCGCAACAGTTTCGGCTTTAGTTTCCATAGTCACACCGGACACCTGTGGCAGACAGAGAATGGCCCAGGGGACAACGATGAGATCAATCGCGTTGTCGCGGGTGCCAACTATGGTTGGCCGACGGCGAAAGGCATTTCCCGCAATCCAAACTTCCTCGATCCGATCTTGGCCTATACCCCGACCATCGCGCCGACCGGGATCATCTCCATCCCGGAGAATTCCACGGTCTATCCCGTTGACTATCGTAATAATTTGCTCTTCTCGGACTTTAACGGAGGCAAGATTCGCCGAATGATCTTCAGCGGCGCAGACCTGGCTCAGCTTGGCTCATCGAGCACCGTCTACAACGGCGGGAACGGCTTTTTATTGAGTCTCATGGTCGGCGCCGACGGATTCGTATACGTTTCCAACGTCAACACGATCTTCAAAGTCGTCGTCACTCCGTAGTAGATTTCCCTCGATCGACTACATCTGGCTTCCCCAGAGCTACACATTCCCTTCTTGCAGTCCCCCTCACTATCTGTTGTACAGTGGCCCCACCAGTCTTACGGAAATTGGAGCGAGCGCTATTTCCTGCGACTGATCACAGAAGCAGACTATTCTATGGCCAAAAAAGGATCCGGAGATTCGAAACTGGCAATAGCGGGGGCGCTCGCGCTTGTGCTGGCCATTGGCGGCGTGTTGCTGATCAAAGAGCCGTTGCGCAGTTCGCGGCCGGTCGGCACCGGGTTGGAAATGACTCACACAGTCGGCGAGCAAGCCATCCGCGCGCGGCTGTGGGAAGATCCGGTAGCGGCCGTGCAGCGAGGGTTCCGAGAACCAAGATCCACCGGCAAGGCCGCCGGACCGGAACCAACACTCAGTCAACGCCTTGGGCCACTCAGACAGGCGCTAGCGGAGCGAACCGAGAACGGCCAACGCGTCACTGTACTCCTGGTGACCACGAGCGGGGGGCCCTACGTCGAAAATACCGAATCGCGCATCCGCGATCGCTATGCCATCGGCACCGCGCTCGGCGTCGCCTGTTACGTTCCAGAAGACGAGGGCCGCCTCTCCTTCGTTGAATGGGAGCCACAAGGGGCTATTCATGCGCTGCCCTATGAATGGTATCGCCTGAGGGAGACGCGCGTCTGTGGAAAAGAGGGATCGCGCGCCTCCAGTATCCTTGTCGTCTGGCTACCAGACGAAGCCCTCAGTCGTGGGCTGTTGACAACCCTGACATCGCTGTCTCGATCTCTGGTGTGCCAGGAACTCCGACCGAAGAGCGACTGTCTCCAGAACGACGACAAGCGCAAGCTGGTTCGATTAAATCCCGCCGTTCAACAAGCAGTCACATTTAAGATCATGGGCCCTCGCAGCTCATCTGCCTTTCGCGCGCTGTTGCAGGAAGCCGGAGACTTATCCGGCGAGTCGCACCAAGGGATCGGCAGCTGGCCGAATGCCGGTGGCGCGATCGAGTTGTACTCGCCGTGGGCGAGCGCAATGAAGGGATTGCTCGCCTATGGACTCAAGAAAGACGGCGGCAAAGGTGACGCCTGCTCAACCTATGAGATCTGCGAGCAAGAGTTTTACCGTCGGCTGGCCCATGCGAACGTACGACTCGTCTACGATGTCGGTTCAGACGATCGGTTGTTCAGCACGCTGGTCGAGGAATTGGAGCGCCGGCAGGTGCGCCTCGGTTGGGACGCCGTCATCCTCATCGGCGAATGGGATTCATTTTACGGGCGAGCCTTGCCCATCGAGTTCCGCGCCGCAGCTTGCGCCAAGATAGCGACCTTCTCGAAAGCCGACCTGGAACAGATTGAAGTTCCGGTGGACATCAAGGAAAGGTGTCGGACCGTTCCGAACGCCATCGATCTGCAGATTCAACGCCCTGCGGACTACGAATCGCTCAGGTTGAACGTGCAGCGGTACAGTTATCTCGGTGGACTCGACGGGGAAGTACCGGGCGACAACAACGTGGTGGCCGGTCGGGGAGAGAAAGCAAAAACCGGGGAACAGATCAAGGACGCCCAACAAGAGCGCCCGGAAGGCACCGGCCAGCTCGACTACGTGCGGGCTCTAGTGGCGCGCATTCACGAAGAAGGGGAAGGCGCAAGGGCGATCGGAATCCTGGGGACAGACCCATACGATTCGCTGCTCATTATCAAAGCGCTTCGCCCTTCGTTTCCCCATGCGATTTTCTTTACCGTCGATCTCGATGCACGCCACCTCCATCAGAGCGAATACAAATCGACGCGCAATATGGTGACCGCCGCCCCCTTCGGCCTGCAACTGGACGGAGGGATCCAACGCGACGTCCCGCCGTTTCGCAGCAGCTACCAGACATCGGCGTATTTCGCCGCGCTCCAAGCCGTCCAGTTCGTTACCTGCCGACCGGCCAGCCCTCAACAATCGGCAGCCGCCCCCTGCACATCCGGCTACCATGTCGAGTTGACGCCGGAAGACCGCATCTATGACGCAGGGTCTCACCCCAGGATCTTCGAAGTAGGGCGCAACGGCGCGGTGGATTTGAGCGTCGTGGACAAGGAGGGAGTGCGAACGGTCCATCCGCTGAGGCCTGATCTCGATTATACGGATGAATTGGGGGCATTGAAGCAGGGGGTGGGATTCGACAATACCGCGGTCGCAGCCACGCTGATCGTTGCCCTGCTGATTGCCGGGATCGTGGCCTGGACGAATCAGCGGATGTGGGCTTGGGTGGTGCGACACCCTGGCCTGCTGGCGATCTTGGCCGTCATCGGCGTGGCCGCATTCGCATCGTTCGTCGCCTTCGGCGGTGTGGAGGCGCTGCTGGCCAATCATGACGCAGGTGAACCCTTTTCCTGGACTGCGGGGGTCAGCGTCTGGCCGAGCGAACTCCTTCGCATCGTCGTCGTCATCCTCTCCCTGATCATGCTGGGAAAGGGCCTGCGCGATCTGGCCAAGAACAGCGATGCCATCAGCAAGGACTTTTTGTTCGAGGATGAGTCAGGCCGCCGCCGATTCTCACCCAACACCTTCTGGACCAATCTGCAACGGATCTACCATTCAGCCTTTACCAAAACCGCAACCACTGTGGATCAGGCCTGGTCCTGGTATCGAGAGGCCGGCAAGCCGTCGCAGCGAACAGCGAGGACCATCCTCCTCTTCCTGCTCTATCTCGCCATCATGTCGACGTTGGAATATTGGGTCCTCAACGAGGACATGATTCACCCCTGCCGTGGCGGGTTGAGTTGCACGATCGATTCGGTGATGACCCTGAGCAGCCTCGTCTTGGTCGTGCTGCTGAACGTGGCGGTATTGGACGCCGTCATGTTGTGCCGACGGTGGATCGGCTGGGTCACCGTGTCGACTGGAGGCTGGTCCGTTCAGGTTCAAGAAAAGTATCTCCATGATTACGGTCTGGGCCAGGAACAAAAGGCCGAGTTCAGCAAGCTGAAATATTTGGCCGTCATCGATCTCATTGCGCAGCGGACCGGAGTGGTCAATCGCCTGATTCGGTATCCGTTTATCGCGTTGTTGATCATGGTCGCGGCACGGAACGACTACTTCGACGTCTGGAACTACCCTTCGATCTTAATCGCAGCCTGGTCGTTGAACGTGGCGCTGGCGCTGATCGGCGCATTCCTGCTGTACCAAGCAGCCAGCAAGGCGAAAGCGGCTATGCTGGCCAAGCTCAGTCGTGAGATGGTCCAAGCCTTGGGAGCCGGCAAGGATCACGACGTGAAGATCAAACAGATCCAGCATGTCATCGACGAAGTGGAGGCCAACGAACAGGGCGCCTTCGTGCCGTTCTACCAGCAGCCGGTGATCGAATCGTCGCTCTATGGCGTCGTCGCTTTACTCCAATATTGGTATATGAAATAACGGACTGCATATGCGCGAAGGACAACTCGGCGGGCTGAACATCCGTATGACCGGTGGCACAGATGGCAAAGCCGGAGGCAACGGCCCGCTCGTGGTACTCCTACACGGCTTCGGCGCACCGGGGAACGACCTCGTGCCGCTGGCCGACGGCTTGAACGTACCGACCGGCACGCGGTTTGTCTTTCCCGAAGGACCGCTCACGTTGAGTTTTGGGCCAAGGGACGCGCGGGCCTGGTGGCTCATCGACATGTCGCGCATGGCCCAGGATCAAGCAGCAGGGCGGCCCCGCGATCTCTCGAACGAGATTCCCAAAGGTCTGGCTCCCGTGCGCGAGACCATGCTGGCGTTCCTGAAAGAAGTCGAACGCACATTCGGCGCAGATCCGCGCAAGACAGTGCTCGGCGGATTTTCCCAAGGCGCCATGCTCACGTGCGATGCGATGCTCCACACGGATCGCCCCTATGCGGGACTGGTGCAGCTCTCCGGGAATTTGCTAGCGCAGCCGATCTGGAATTCCCTCATGCCGAAACGCAAAGGCCTCCCGGTCTTCCAAAGCCACGGGATGCAGGATGAGATCCTGCCCTATCTTGGAGCGGAGCGACTTCGCGACGCACTGAGCCAATCCGGTCTTGCGGTCGAATGGCACAGGTTCCGCGGCGGGCACGAAATTCCCGAACCGGTCCTCCAACGACTCGGGGTCTTTCTCACAAAAGTGCTGACGAACCCGCATGATTCATGAAGCTTCTGCTGCAAGCGCGGATACGCGGCTGCGACGGGCAGTCTCGCCGCTCAGCCCTTCGACATACTGCACGAGTATGCCTCAGGACTTCACGCCTCCGAGTGCCCGTCTCGCATCGCGTCTGCACGCTTTCGCCACGAACCTTCATGAATAATGCGGGTTAAACCATGAGCGCACTCGAACCGTTCCACCTCACCGGCCCTGATGGCAAACACATTCGCGGAGATCGTGCTCTAGGGAAAGAACGCCAGATTCTCTTCATCACCGGCTTCCTCTCGAAACGCTGGGGCAACAAGAGCAAGGCGCTCGCACAGTGGTGTGAAGAAAACGGCTGGGGATTTTGTTGCTACGACGTGCGCGGCTTCGGGGAATCGGACGGACGGTTCATCGACTACACCCTCTCAGATTGGATTGCTGATGCGCGAGCCGTTCTTGAAACTCTTCGGAAAGGGCCACCGATCACAATAGTAGGCAATTCGCTCGGCGGCTGGATCGCCTGGCTCCTGGCGCAGGAGTGTCAAGAAATTGAACGGCTGGTGCTCATCGCTCCCGCCTTCAATATGATGGGCCTGCGCGCGAGATCGATCGATCCAGAACGATGCCACGATTGGCACAGCGGCGGCTGGATGCCCTGGGACAACGAGCCGGCGCATCGTGATTTTCCTATCTCATGGAAGTGGGTCGAGGAGAGCGAGGCCTATTGGAAAACCAGTTTCGACCGGCTCCGGCCGGTCAGCACCGCCATCCTGCACGGCCAGCAAGACAGCGTGATTCTGCCGAGCGGCAGTAGCCAGTTTGTCGAGCGGCTGCAGTCCCTGGCTCCCTCGTTTCCCATCGAACTCCATCTGGTTCCAGGCGACCATCGACTGAGTAGTCCCGAACATCTCGATCTGTTTCGGACACTGGGCCAAAGGAGAAGCTGATGCTCACATTGATTCATAGAGAATACGGCGGGCCTGCGATGGACGAATCGCCGGTCGGCGAAGTCTGCGCCATCCCCGTCGATCGCTTTCCCTTTTCCTGCTTTACCTGCCCGGGCGATCAATCGTACTCTCCGGAATTGTCGCGCAAGCCCATCTCCCTTCTGCTTGTTCCGCAGCCTAGCTGTCCTTGACTTCATCGCAGTGAGATCTTAGGTTTGGTCACACGTCACCACAAAAGAGGCGCTCGTGAAATTCACCAACGTGCGGGAACTCAAGGCCAAGACTTCCGAAATGCTCAGGACCGTCGAGCGAGGCAACACGGTTCTCGTGACCACGCATGGGCGACCGACCGCGATGCTGGTTCCAGTCACAGAAGACGACATCAAGGATCCCTTGCTGGCCTATCGTCCCACACTCCGCAAGAAGATCGAAGAAGGCCTCAAAGATATCCGTGCAGGTTGGACGATGGCGCTGTCCGACTATAAGACGAAGCGGAGCAGGGGAAAGGTCCAGCGCGCGTGACCTTCCAGCTCTTTCAGTCGGAAAAGGGATCATCGGTTCCTTGATCTTTCGTCACTGTTGGAGTACGCTCCCGATCGTGTCTTATCAGGACCGCATTACTATTGATCCAGCCCAGCGAGGCGGTAAGCCCTGTATCCGTGGATTGCGCATCACGGTGTACGATGTTCTGGAATACCTGGCTTCAGGCATGAACGAGGGCGAAATTCTCAACGATTTTCCCGACCTCACGCGGGAAGATATCCGTGCGTGTCTTGAATTCGCTGCGGATCGCGAACGCAAACTCGTCTCATTCCCGTCACGGTGAAACTGCTTTTCGATCAAAATCTGTCCCATCGACTTCTCCACGTGCTTCAAAACGAATATCCAGACTTGCAACACGTCAGAAACGTCGGGTTGGCTCAGGCGAGCGATGAAGCGGTCTGGCATTATGCTATCCAACAAGGTTTTACCATCATCACGAAGGACGCAGACTTTCATCAACGGAGCTTCCTCTTCGGCCACCCACCCAAAGTGGTCTGGATCCGCTGCGGAAATTGCTCGACCGCGACCATTGAACAACTCTTACGCATGCGCCGCAACGACGTCATTCAATTTACTGCTGACCGAGAAGGGGCATTTCTCGTCATCGAGTAGCGCGGTTGTTTCACCGAGTGGTGGTGAGGGAGTCTTGATGCTGACCTTGATTCACAAAGAATGCGGTGGGCCTGCCTTGGACGAATCGCCGGTCGGCGAAGTCTGCGCCATCCCCACAGACCGGTTTCCCTTTACCTGTTTCACCTGTCTGGAAGAAATCGACGACGAATCGGAGGTCAGGCTGTCAGAAGAAATGGGCTTCTAGCTGGTGCCGTCCAGCCCCTCTCAGTACGACGTACAACCAACGACCGCCGAAAGAGTCACTTCATGTCTTCGAGCGCCTGCTTCGCGATCTTGAGATTGTTCATCGTCAGTTCCCACTGCACTGGGAGCGCTTCCTTTGTTCTTATCTGTAAAGCCAGCTCATAGGCATTGATGGCCTGACGGATCAGTTCCTTGCCGGGTTCGCCGCCGGTGCGCGTGCCCTGGTCCCACAGCGTGGTTCCCAGATTATTCTGGGTCATGGCCCACTGTTGCGGGAGCTGGTCTTTTCTATAGACCGTCAAAGCCGCACGATAGGCGGTGGCGGATTCGGCCAGGAGGCATGTGCCGGCCTCGCCGTCGGTGCGGGTACCCTGGTCGCGCAGCGTGGCGCCCAGATTGTTCTGGGTCATGGCCCATTGTTGCGGGAGCTGGTCTTTAGACAAGACCGTCAAGGCCGCGCGATGGGCGGTGACGGCCTCGGCTAGGAGGTGGGTGCCGGCCTCCCCGGCCATACGCGTGCCCTGCTCGCGCAGCACGTTGCCCACGTTGTTCTGGGTTCCGGCCCACTGTTGCGGGAGCTGGTCTTTTGTATAGACCGTCAAGGCCTCGCAATGGGCGGTGACGGCCTCAGCCAGGAGCCGCATGCCCGCCTCCCCACCAGTGCGGGTGCCCTGGTGGTGCAGTACGCTGCCCAAATTGTTCTGCGTCATAGCCCAGTCTTGCGGGAGACGCTCTTTGGTGCGAACTGTCAGGGCGGCGCGATAGGCTTGGATCGATTCGGCGAGTAGCCACGTCCCCGCTTCGCCGCTGGCGCGAATGCCCTGCTCGCGCAGCACGTTGCCCAGGTTGTTCTGCGTCATGGCCCACTGTTGGGGAAGCTGCTCTTTGGTGTAGACGGCTAAGGCGTCGCGATAGGCTACGACGGCTTCGCGTAAAAACTTCTGGATGTCCGCTCCCTTGGTGCGGACGCCGGCTTCTAGTAGGGAATTCCCAAGGCTATTCAAATACTGGCCACGATGTTCCTTGTCGGATGGTGGGAGTAGTTGAAGGGCTTTCCGGTAGTAGGCTTGAGCATTCACAAAGTTCAGTTGCACCCGCTGCAGATCGCCATTGGCGGCCTGAGCGGCAGCCGCAGAGGTCAACCGGACCGTCGCAACTTGTTGGAGGTTCTGCGCAGCCTGTTCATCCCGCTGGCTGGCCTCATTGAACAGCCGTTCTGCCAGGGGAAAGTTCACAGCCTCCACGGCCTGTCGGGCTTGTTGAATGAGTGCGGTGCCCTCCGGATCTTCAGACGACAACGCGGCTATTTTCGTTTTAAGATCGAGATAATTTTTGGTAATGTCTCGCAGCTCATGGTCGAGCGCTTCTGGTGGAATTTTCTTGCGGCCTAAATCGTTAAAAAACTGGTTGAGAGCCGCTTCAGTGATTCCTTGTGCTTTGAGTTGCGTAATGGTTTCGGGAGTAATGGCCGAGCACCCTATGCAGACTTGAGCGCTTCCGCCTGACACCGTCGCCCCATTTGACCCCGAGGAGGAGCCAACGATCGCACAGCCGCCTTGGAGAGCCAGCATGCTGCTCAGTCCACAGAACAATAGGAGAGAAGATCGGAAGAATGTGATGCGAGCGGTCTGAGGGGTCATATCCTCGCCACAACCTCTTGAACAAATGTCTTTAACTTTTCCCGATCGACCGGTTGGCCGGTCTCTGCCGCTGCCTTGACGCCCGCGTCGACCCCTTGTTGAACCGCTTCGGTATGGTTCAACGGTGTGATGGCCCCGGGAAGCCCTTTCAGATATCCCACAACGGCATTCGCTGCGGCTTCAGCCACTTTATCGCCGATGGCCACATTGACAGGCACCGCGAACGCAAGACTCGGAGACACCGTGATATAGGCTTTCCCCCCTTGCACCATTGCGTGGTCGGTTCCCGTTGTAGGGCCGACGTAGGCGCAGCCGTGATTGAACAGGATCAGGCCAATGAAGACGATGACTGAAGCAGCATGTTTGAATTCCATTTCGTCCTCCAAGAATAGTGAGCACAAGAGACGACCGTTCTTGCGTCTCGTTGGTTTGAGTTCGCCCTATACGGCGTTCGCGCAGGAGACGGAAGGATACGCCAAAGCCCTTAGACCTGTAAACGAACGCGATGGCCGTGGTCCATTTGGAACGACCCCCTCCTCAGTGGAAATGTTCGATAGATCCAGGGTAAGGTGTCACCCGGTCCATTGCACAGAAAAGAGATCAGACATGTCATCATCACAACAACATAATAGCGGGCCGGATTCAGATGGTCCTGATGTTCCTGAACCGTCCCATGCCGAGCGGGCCAAGACGCTGGTGTACCTACAGTCAACGGGTAGTCTCTCGACGCTCTCACGCAAGCAGCCTGGCTGGCCCTTCGGGTCGGTGATGCCCTACGGGTTGGACGACGAGGGGCAACCGGTCTTTCTGATCAGCACGATGGCGATGCATACGCAAAATCTCCTGGGCGATCCACGGGCCAGCTTACTCGTGACACCGCCTGAGAGCCGCAGCGATCCGCTGGGTGCGGCCAGGGTGACGTTGATGGGGACGGCGACCAAGGTACCGAAGGAGGAAGCCGTCGCGGTTCGCGAACGCTACCTGGCACGGCATGCCAATGCCTCCTATTGGGTGGACTTCCAGGACTTTGGTTTTTTTCGCATGGCGCTGACGGAGATCTATTTTGTCGGGGGATTCGGGTCGATGGGTTGGGTCATGCCGGATGACTACGCGGGGGCGGCCGTGGACCCGCTCGCGGATGAGGCCTCGAACCTCATCCGTGAATTCAATACAGAGCAGGCGGACACGTTGCTGCTGCTAGCCCGCGTGTTCGGCAATGCAGAGGCGCAGCAGGCGACGGTGACGGCATTGGATCGGTTGGGTTTTCATCTTCGGCTCACCACGCCAGGCCGAATGCAGGGTGGGCGGGTGGCCTTCGCCAATCCCGTACGCAACGCGTCGGAGGTCAGGGCCGGCCTTGCCGGCTTGGCCGTTCAGGCGAACGCGGGACTCCAAGCCCTGCATTCGCTGTAGTAGGTGCGCGCACAGGTTCCTCTGAGCATCCAGCACGATGGTTCTTTTCAACTCACCAATTCATCACTAGGTAGGGGAATGCATGGCGACTACAAACGATAAACAAGTTATTTTCTCACTCGTCAATGTCGGGAAGGTCTATCCACCCAAGAAGCAGGTGCTGCGCGAGATCTATCTCGGGTTTTACTTCGGTGCGAAGATCGGCGTGTTGGGCCTGAACGGTTCGGGCAAGAGTTCGCTGCTCAGGATCATTGCTGGGACCGATCCGAATTACACAGGAGAGATCACACGCTCGAAGGGCTACAGCGTCGGCATTCTGGAACAGGAACCGCAGCTCGACCCGGACAAAACGGTGAAAGAAATCGTCGAAGAGGGGAAAAAAGAACTCGTGGCGATGCTGCACGAATATGATGCCGTCAGCAACAAGATGGGCGAGGCGACGCCCGATGAATTGGAAAAGTTGCTCGAAAAGCAGGCGCAACTGCAAGAGAAAATCGAAGCGGCGAACGGGTGGGAATTGGAGAACGTGCTTGAACTCGCCATGGACGCACTGCGTTGTCCACCGCCGGATGCGAAGATCGAGATGCTCTCCGGCGGTGAAAAGCGCCGGGTGGCTCTCTGCCGCCTCATGATTCAAGAACCCGACATTTTGTTACTCGACGAGCCGACGAACCATCTGGATGCCGAGTCCGTGCAATGGCTGGAGCAACATCTTCAGCAATACAAAGGCACGGTCATCGCTGTGACGCACGATCGCTACTTCCTCGACAACGTCGCCGGCTGGATTCTTGAACTCGATCGCGGCCACGGCATTCCGTTCCAGGGAAACTACACCTCCTGGTTGGAGCAGAAGCAGGTCCGGCTGGAAAAGGAAGAAAAGGCCGAATCGAAGCGCCGCAAGTCGTTGGAGCATGAGTTGGAATGGATCCGCATGTCGCCCAAAGGCCGTCAATCGAAGGGAAAGGCGCGGCTCAACCGCTATGAAGAATTGGTCAATCAGAAGCAGGATGAGCAGGCCGCAGATCTGGAAATTTATATTCCTCCGGGCCCACGGCTGGGTGATGTGGTCGTCGAATGCACCGGCGTCAGCAAAGCCTATGGCGATAAAGTCCTCTATGAAAATGTGAACTTCAGTCTCCCGAAGGGCGGGATTGTCGGCGTGATCGGCCCGAACGGCGCCGGTAAGACGACGATGTTCCGCATGATCATCGGGAAAGAGAAGCCGGATGCGGGCACGATCAAGATCGGTGAGACGGTCACGCTCGGCTACGTGGACCAGGACCGCAGCCTGGACCCGAGCAAATCCGTCTACGACATTATTTCTGAAGGCCACGAGACCATTATGCTTGGCAAGACCGAAGTCAATGCCAGAGCCTACTGCGCCCGGTTCAACTTCGCGGGCTCCGATCAACAGAAGAAGGTGAAGGATATTTCAGGCGGTGAACGCAACCGTGTGCACCTGGCTCGCATGTTGAAAGAGGGGGCGAACCTCATCATTCTCGACGAGCCGACCAACGATCTCGACATCAACACCTTGCGCGCCCTGGAAGAAGGATTGGAACGTTTCGCCGGTTGCGCGGTCATCAGCAGTCACGACCGCTGGTTTCTGGACCGGGTCGCGACTCACATCATGGCGTTCGAAGGCGACAGCAAGGTGGTCTGGTTCGAAGGGAACTACAGCGAGTACGACGCGGACCGGAAGAGGCGCTTGGGTAAGGAAGCCGATCAGCCGCACCGGATTAAATACCGGAAGCTGACGCGTTAGAGAGTGACTCACGATGGCACCTCGCGCGATCATCACCGGGGCTGCGGGATTGATCGGGCAGTATCTGGTGAAGACCGCTCCTCGATGGGCTCCCGGTTGGGATGTCCAGGGGCTGTCCCGCGCGGAGCTTGAACTGACCGAAACCTCGAAGGTCACCGCGCACATTCATGCGCTGAAACCCGACCTCCTCATCCATTGTGCTGCGCTCAGCCGAACCAAAGCCTGCGAGCAAGATCCCGACCAAGCCCGCCGCGACAATGTCGAAGTCACTGCACACCTCGCGCAGCTATCACAGAACATTCCCTTCATTTTCCTGTCCAGCGGGGAAGTCTTCAACGGGAAGACCGGCGGGTACGGCGAAGCGGATGAGCCGAACCCGATCAACGTGTACGGCCAAACCAAGCTCGAAGCCGAGCGGGTGGTGTTGCAGAACCCCCAACACACGGTCGTGCGGATCGTGCTGACGTCTGGAACGGCACAGAACGGCGATCGAAGTTTTGTGGAAGACATGTGCCGGACTGCCAAGGCCGGCAAGGATGTGACGCTCTATGCCGATGAGTTTCGTTGCCCACTTCCAGCCTCGGTCATTGCCCGAGCCTGCTGGGAACTCGCCGATCGCAAGCAGCCGGGCCTCTATCACTTGGGCGGGAGCGAACGGCTTTCGCGCTGGGACATCGGTGAAGCCTTGTTGCCTTGGTATCCAGAGTTGAAAGGCCGGCTGGTGAAAGGCTCGGCACGGAACCACGTTGGGAGCCCCCGGCCCGCCGATCTCTCGCTCCGCTGCGATAAGATCCAGCGGCTCCTGTCGTTTCGCATTCCAGGATTTTGTGAATGGCTCACTGGACGCACGCGCCGAGGTACGGACTTGTGGGATTATCTCGACTGACGTCTGTGAGGCTTGAACGGCAAGGGCCGGAATATCGTTCACAATGACGTATGCGCGCTAGGCAGCCACCGCGCGAGAGCAGCGAACAAATCGTCTCGGTTGATCGGCTTCGCAAGGTAATCGTCCATCCCAACATCCAGGCACTTCTGACGATCCTCCGGCAACACATTTGCGGTCAACGCGATGATCGGTATCCGTTGGCCCGGCGGCTCGGAGTACCGGATGCGGCGTGTCGCCTCGAATCCATTCATGTCCGGCATGAAACAGTCGAGAAACAGAAGGTCATAGTGCTGTTGCGCGAGCGCCGCGAGGGCCTCAGAACCGCCTGCCACCACATCGACCCGATAGCCTCGCCGTTCGAGCAACCGGACGACGAGCATCTGATTGGCCCTGTTGTCATCAGCCAGGAGAATGCGCTCAGCTTGCTGGGCACGCGCCTCCGCAAGCGTATGACGCGTGACGAGTCCAGTCTGACGGGGGATGCTGCGGGGTACTGTTCCATCGCCTCTCCCTATGTCAACGGAGAGGCCGCCGGAGCCGATTCCTCCTGATGACTGAGCCAGCACGACGCGGAGGCATTCGTACAGCTGGGTATACCGGAGCGGCTTCGCCAGGTACCCCGCGGCGCCTGCCTCCGTAGCAAGCGTCGCTTCGCCTCTCTGCCCATACGACGTCAGGATGATGACCGGAGTGGCAGCGATTAATGGATCCTCCTTGATCATGCGTGCGAGCTCGATCCCATTGGGCTTCGGCATGCTGATATCGACAAGCGCCACGTCAAATGGGCACCGCTGCTGCGCTGCCCACCGCAGCAGAACCAAGGCGCCCGGAGCATCCGCTGCGCTGGTGGGCTGCATCGACCACGATGTCGTGTACTGTTCGAGAACTTTCCGTCCTGCCGGGTCATCATCCACGATGCAGACTTTGCGATCGCGAAGTTCGGCAACTGGAAGTTGGCCCGACCGCTGTAGTGATGGCTGTACAACCATCGGCACGGTGATCCAGAACCGCGCTCCCTGGCCTATCGTACTCTCGACACCGATTGTCCCGTTCATGAGCGTCACGAGCCGTTTCGCAATCGAGAGGCCGAGGCCGGTTCCGCCAAACTGTCTCGTGGTCGAGCTATCTGCCTGTGAGAAGGCGTCAAAAATCGCGAGCTGCTTCTCCAGCGGAATTCCGATGCCGGAGTCGGTCACGTCGAAGAGCAGTGTCACGCTGTCTCCATGGTCTTCAGTTGCTCTAACCTGGAGCACCACGCGTCCTTGCTCGGTAAACTTTACGGCGTTTCCGACAAGGTTCATCAGAATCTGGCGAAGGCGACCTGGGTCCCCTTGCACGGCGATGGGGGTGGAGGCGTGAATTAACGACACGAGCTCAAGCCCTTTCCGCTGAGCCTGCTCCGCAAGCAATTCCGTGACGGACTCGACAGCTGCGCGCAAATCGAAGTCGATCATCTCGAGATCAAGTTTACCGGCCTCCATCTTTGAGAAATCGAGAATGTCGTTAATGAGCATGAGGAGATGATCCCCGGATCTCCACACGGTTTTGGCATACGCTTGCTGTTCGGAGTTTAAATCTGTTTCGAGGAGGAGGCCTGTCATACCGATGACTGCGTTCATCGGGGTGCGAATCTCATGGCTCATGGTCGCCAGAAACTCCGATTTGGCCTGGGCCGCCGCCATTGCCTGATCACGCGCGTCACTGAGATCAGTCGTGCGCTCGACGACCATCCGTTCGAGATCGCTCATTTTCAGCCGCGCCTGCTGCGCGAGATTCCACTTCCTGGTCAAAGAGGAGGCCAGTTGATGGACTTCGATCGCGTCGAAGGGCTTGCGGAGGATGAGAAACTTGTCCCGCTGCGCCAACATTGTGACGACATCCTCCCACGCATGATCGGAAAATGCCGTGCAGATCACAATCTCCACATCTGGATCGGCCTGCCACAAACGGGTGACGGTCTCGACGCCGTCCCATCCCGGCGGCATGCGCATATCGACAAAGGCCAACGCATAGGGCGTCCGTAAGCCGACTGCCTGTTCCACCAAGCGGAGGCCCGCTTCTCCCTGTTCGGCGAAGTCCACCGCGAAGGATTCGTCTTGAGCAGATTTCGGCGCTTCGCCGAAGAGCGATGCCCTCGCCTGATCGATCGCGCTGGAGGCATTGGCCGTCACCAGAACTTTACGGTAATCCTCATGGATCTCGACATTGTCGTCGATCACCAGAATTCGCCGGTTATCGGAAGCCGTGATGCTCATATCACAATCTGTAGGTGAGGTAGGGCAGAAGCGGTTAGCCCGCTTGTTTCAGTTCTTGGTCTCGAGAACATCTCGATACGTAAGCATACGTGAATCGCCATCGTTTGCCAGACATCGTCTTTTTCTCAACGTGGGTGGTCTTCCGTCATTTTTCGGTGCGAACGTCACGGGGCAACGCTGCCTGATTGCAACTCCTACGAACCGCAATTCCCTGCGATGTACGATACGCCACCCCGACAAGATGCAGCGCCTTCTGTCGTGTTGCATTCAGGAGTTTCGTGAATGGCTCGACCCATGTTCACCCCAAAGTGCGATGTCCCAGGGTCGCGGTGAATGCAGGGAACCCGTGCGACAGAGGCTCTGTCCTTGACAACTTCGCTGACTCTTAGTCTCGCGCTCGGTCCAAAAACCGATTCAGCCTCGCCTGCGACGTTTCGCTTATCGTTTGGATCTCCCACCCAGCATCGCGTCCGGAAGACCAGCGAACGATAGCGGAATCGATCAAGAGGTGCTTGGACTGTCCCTCATCGGAGGGCAGTTCGATATCAACCGGCATCACCAGTCCCGGTTTGACTAGGTGGTCTCCCGTGGCGCGCCAGCCGGATATCGATAGGTCCCAGAGATGCCCTTTTCCGTGAAAACCCTCGCCATGGTACAGAAAGGGGTGACGGGTCGAAATGCGCTGCCCCGCTCGAACGGCATAGTTCTTGGCCACCTTATCCTCCCCCGTAATTGTGCTTTTTGGGACGGCGTCTCCTTCAAATATAGCAGGCCTGTTCTTGCGCGATAAGGCTTGTTGGGGGAGGGACGGGAATTCTTAAGAAGGAACCCCTTGGTTGCTGTTTGACCAGATGACGCGAGGGGGAGGGAAGGGCTTGAAGATAGCCAGGGGAGGTACTGGTTTCAATGGAGCGAGGTGAGCCGCCCGCGTGCGGTTTCCGCCTGCGGGCTGGAGGGGTAGAGACGGACAATCTCTTCGTAGAGTTGCTTCGCGTGAGCGACGTTATGTTGCCGCTCTTCGAACTCGGCGGTCTCGAGCAGTTCCTTCGGCTTATCCCCACTGCAGGCGGCTAGGACAACACCGAGCACAACGGCCCCGACATGAATCCATCGTCTCATCGTTACCTCGACATACTCACACTGTTTGCTCTCAGTGCCGGTCACGTCGGCTTATGGGGGCCATCCCGCCAAAGCGTTCAATTCCGTCACAATACATGGTCGAGTGGCGAAACACCACGCGAACCGTCTTACACAGAGCGCGACTCACGCTACGGCAAAGATCGATCGATACCATACCGCGGTGCGGTGATGCCTTCACTTCGACAGTGCGGACATCGGCTGGGCCTGGTGAGTCGTCTGCGATCACAGAAGACAAAATCGCAGTCCTGGCAGCGAGAGGGCTCCAGCACAAACCGGCTGGTCTTATCACGCGTGATCGACTTGACGACGTGGACGAGATGGTCTTCGACCTGTCGTTCAGGAATCGCGAGCATCTGGGCTAGTTGGTGCGTCGCCAACCGCGTGCCGGTCAACAGTTCCATGATGCGCTGGCGCGGGGTGCGTGCGGGAGTGAGCATGGAATTATCGTAGGCGAGTCGGCGATGGAGATAAAGCGGAAATTGCTTCTACGGTTGACTCCGGTTGGGTAGATTGAGACTATGCCGGCATGGGCCGTCCGGGGTATCCGAAGGACATGCGGGAGTTCCGGCAGCGTTTATCGAGCCCTCAGGCGTGCCTCGAATACT